>ERZ1034710.334-NODE-334-length-15227-cov-4.018587_pt1 | contig 15227 bp, 8 predicted proteins | sample MGYA00520597_ERZ1034710 | MGnify/ENA primary metagenome ERZ1034710 (study PRJEB33766, sample SAMN09781714) | gut metagenome | biome: gut microbiome | host: Homo sapiens | place: Madagascar | study: EMG produced TPA metagenomics assembly of the PRJNA485056 data set... | reverse complement strand
GTCTCGGTCCCACCAGGCTCATATCCCCTTTCAGGATGTTGAACAGCTGCGGAAGTTCATCAATGCTGGTTCGCCTTAAGACCTTGCCGATTCCGGTGACTCTGGGATCGTTTCGCACCGTCCAGCCCTTTTTCTCCTCCGCTGCGGTCTGCATTGCCATGCTGCGGAATTTGTACATGTAAAATGACTTATTATGAAGTCCTACCCGTTCCTGCTTGAAGATCACAGGTCCCGGACTGGAACATTTTACCAAAATTGCCGACAACAGCATGATCGGTGACGTAATGATGATGCCGAACAGGGAACCGACAATATCCATAGCTCTCTTGATGACCATATTTCCGGTGTTGGTCAGCGGCACATACCGAATATTGATCACCGGCAGTCCCATGAGATCCTCCGTGTAAGGTCTGCTGGGGATCAGGCTGCTGTAGTCGGGAATAAATTTCGTATGCACGCCGGATTTCTCACAGATATCCACGACACCTTCCAGATAATCATAATCTTTCAGGGAAAGCGTGATCGCAATCTCGTCCAGCTTGTTCTCCGGAAGAATATACTCCAGATTTCCCAACGTTCCCAGGACTTTCACTCCCTTATAGGTGGTACCACCCGGAATGTGCTCATCCAGAATACCGCATACCACATATCCCCACTGGGGATTGCTTAAGATTCTGTCAATATACTCTTCTGCCGCTCTGGAATATCCCACCAGCAAAATATGCTTCAGATTGTATCCCTTTTTCCGGAGTGTCCGCAACGCTTTTCTCATTATGATACGGGATACCGAAGTCAGAAATACATTCAGCACATAAAAAATCGCCATGACGGATCGCGAAAAGTTGATCTCACGGATGATCATATACAGAATAATGATCAATGCCGCCAGGCCGATGGTATTTGCCTGCAGAATGCTGTAAATCTCATGTCTGCGGCGGACGGTTCGCTTTGGAGAATACACACTGCACCGGTAATACAGGAACATATAACCGGGTACAATAAAAGGAAGCAGCTTATAATACTCCTGCACAGGCAGGACACCGATTCCTGGACCGTCGTTCAATATATAAAATTTGATATAATAGGCAAGGACAAAGGATATGGCTGTGATCAGCGCATCCATTATCACAAGAAGCCTGTTAAAGACTTTCTGGTTGTCTTTTATCATATGGGTCACCCAATCTGTAAGTCTGAAAAGCTTCTTTTTAACGATTTCATTCTACAATAACGGTGTTTTTTTCTCAACTTAAGAATTTATGAAGCCAATTCTTAAGATTTCATAAGAATTCGAAACATATTGAGATACAGCTGCCACTGGATCTTCACATAATTCCCCAGATGATGCCACCGGAAGGGAACTTTGTGCTGTCTTCCCGTGGTTCCCACCGATCTTCTCAGGCCCGCTGCCAGTCCCTTCAGATATAGTTTTCCCATTCTTTTCTTACAAAAAAACAAAAACTTTATGCCAAATCCAAGCAAAAAGAACGGCAGGTTCAAAATCCACTGCAAAAGCGGCATATTCTTGCCGATCACATAAATACTGTTGGCAGACGCAAGTAACGTTTTCCGGGGATTGTATCTGGATCCCGTGGAAGCACTGCCATAATGCAGCACGGCCGCTTTCGGTTCATACCGGTTCTCATAGCCGTAGATCCTGGCACGGTAGCCGATATCCAGATCTTCCAGATATGCAAAATGTTCTTCATCAAAATAACCGATCTCTTCAAATACGGATCGTCTGTAGATTGCGGCACCGCCACAGGCAGAAAACACCGGGACAGGCTTGTCATAATCCGCCGCCGGTCGTCCCTTCCCCCGGGAATAGGCCCATCCCAGCACGCAGTAACGGTCTCCGGCATCATCAATGAGCTCCGGTCTGTCCCACATCAGCATCTTCGCACTGACGGAAAATATTTTTTCATTTTCGCGGATGGCATCATATAAGCCTCTTACAAAACCGGCTTCTGCCTTTGTATCATTGTTCAGAAGGATCACATATGGTGTCTTCGCTTCCCGGATCCCCAGATTCACTGCATGACAGAATCCGGTGTTTTCCGGTAAAGAAATCAGGCGCACACCTTCCCCGCACCATTCCTTTTGCAGATATTCCACGCTGCCGTCCTCTGAAGCATTATCGATGAGCAGCACTTCATATCCGGGGGCATTTTGTTGCTCTCTGCACAGAGAAGTCATGCACTCTGCCAGATATTTCATTCCGTTGTAATTTGGTATAACAACCGTTATTTCACTCATAATGGTTTAAACTCCTCCGGATATTCCGGCAGATAGAGTAATCTTCCTCTTTGCCGTAACGCTTCGGACAACTGCAGACTCAAGGTTCGGATATCCGATCCCTCCGGCAGCGTAGTGATATTAAATACCGGCTGTTCTTCCGGTAGTCTCTGCATCTCGGTATACGGAACTCCCACGATTTTTTCAAACACTTCCCTGCATTCGGGCCGGATACAGATACAGCGAAGATCCAGCGCTTCCGCATCCTGGGACAGCTCCGCGCGGTGCAGATATCCGCCGAATTCCTTCGGCAGTCCTTCATAAAATACAGTTCCGTCTGCCGTCATTCTGCCGCCGGTGATCTTGCCAGTCTTCCCGGACAATACTCTGCCGCCTACGGCTGCCACATCCGGCCTGGCTTCCCATACTTCTTTATATTTTAACCGGTAAAATCCTACATGTCTGGTCTCTGTCGCGGTGGCCGGGATATGACGGCGGTCCACATGATCCTGCAATGCTCTCATCCCCGCATCATACGCATATTTTTTGCTGTTTGGATTGGCTGCTGTGGATGCCTCATGACATCTCCAGTGATACAGCACCTTCGGAATATGGAGTATTCTCTTCTCCGCAGTCTGCCCTCCCTCTGCCAGCACTTCCGCTACACAGCGCAGTACCAGATCATAGTCCTGGGCACCGTCAAATTCCGGACGGAATTGCAGGCTTTTCAGCAATTTACTCTCGATTACCAGAAAATGACAGATATAGTTATTGCTAAGAATTAAATCGTAATTAAATTCTTCTTTATAATTGGGCTCATAGTATCTGGTCTCTTCTCCATCGCACTTATCCTCATCCGAATAAGCGAAGGCGACTTTGACACCTCTGTCATATGCTTTGGTGATCGCATCAGCCATTTCGTACAACGCATCCGGTGTCAATACATCATCATGATCCAGCAGACCGATATACTCTCCCTTCGCATAGGGAAGCGCCTGATTGGTATTAGCAGCGATTCCCGCATTTTCTTTCAGATGCACATAGCACAGCCTGGGATCTGCTGCGACAGGTTCTGTCTCGCCATCCGTCGGCTGCTCCTTCAGGAATCCCTGCTGCTTCAGTACCTCCTCCACACTGTGATCCTCCGTGGCATCTGCCAGGATCAGTTCCCAATGGGGATAGCTCTGTTGCATAACGCTTGTTATCATTCTGCTCAGATAAACTTCCGGGGTTCGATATAAGGGTACCACAATACTGAACGTAATCGGTCTTTCCCATTTTCTCCGGCTCTGCTTCTCCAGCTCTGCTTCCGAACAGGGCACAAAAAAATAGCGGTCTGTCTCTGTCAGGCGCTCCCTCACAGAGATCCAGGTTTCCCTCAGGCCGTTACGTTGCAGATAATATAGAGTTTTCTTAAGGTTTGCCTTGTTTAGCTTTGCCACAGATACCTCCATCTTTTCATAAAAGAGCAAACCGCCCTGCAGGGGCGATTCGCTCTTTTGAAGACTAATATAATTTATGGAGCACTGCCTTACAGCACTGCCTTTACATCCTCGGTCAGCTTCTCTACCTTAGCCTGTGCATCCTCTAAGCTGGTTCCCTTGACACCCATGTAGAACTTGATCTTGGGCTCGGTTCCGGAAGGACGTGCACAGCACCATGCATTGTCGGGAAGCTCGAAGTACAGAACGTTGGACTTGGGAAGTCCTGTGGTGGTCTTCTCTCCGGTCTCCATGTCGATGATAACATCGTTCTGGTAATCACGGAACTTCTCTACCTTCAGCCCTCCGAATGCCTTCGGAGGATTCTTACGAAGCTTCTCCATGATCTCGGCGATCTGTCTTGCGCCATCAATACCCTTCATGGTGATGGTGTACTGGGTCTCCTTGAAGTAACCGTACTTCTCATACATGGATACCATCATATCCCACAGAGTCATGTTGTGCTTCTTGCAGTAAGCAGCTACTTCGCACAGACACATCACTGCTACGATCGCATCCTTATCTCTTGCGTGGGTACCTGCCAGGCAGCCGTAGCTCTCTTCCAGGCCAAATACGTAGTTGTTGCTGCCGGTCTGCTCGAAGAACTTGATCTGCTCGCCAATGAACTTGAAGCCGGTCAGTACTTCGATCAGCTTTACGCCGTAAGCCTGCGTAATAGGCTTGGTCATGTTGGTGGTAACGATGGTGGTTACCAGAGCGGGATTCTCGGGCATGGTACCGGTCGCAGTCTTCTCTCTTAAGATATATTCTGCGATCAGCATGCCGGACATATTACCGGTAAATGCCACATACTCGCCGGTCTTGGTATCTTTTGCATACACACCCAGACGGTCTGCATCAGGATCGGTTGCCAGAACGATGTCCGCATCCTTCTCCTTCGCCAGACGTAAAGCATAGGTAAATGCCTTGGGATCCTCGGGGTTCGGGTAATCCAGTGTGGTAAAGTCCGGATCCGGATTCTCCTGCTCGGGAACCACATAGACATGCTTGAAGCCCAACTCAGACAGGATACGTCTTACCGGCTTGTTACCGGTACCGCATAACGGAGTATATACGATCTTGATGTCATCTGCCATTTCCTTGATCACATCGGGATGGATGATCTGCTTCTTCAGCTCTGCCATGTACTTGTCATCGATCTCTTTGCCGATCACTTCATAGAGTCCTGCTGCCACAGCATCCTCTCTGCTCATGGTCTTCACGGTATGATAATCCTTGATGGACTGTACTTCGGTAATGATGTCCTTATCGATAGGAGCGGTTACCTGTGCGCCGTCCTCCCAATATACCTTATAGCCGTTGTACTCAGGAGGGTTGTGACTGGCGGTCACTACAATACCTGCAGTACATCCTAACGTCCGAAGGGCAAAGGACAACTCCGGGGTAGGTCTTAAAGATTCAAAAATGTACGCCTTGATGCCGTTGGCTGCCAGACATCTCGCTGCCTCATCGGAAAACTCGGGAGACATACGGCGGGAGTCAAATGCGATTGCCACACCCTTACTCTGTGTGCCGCGCTTGATAATATAATTGGCAAGACCCTGAGTTGCCTTACGAACGGTATATACGTTCATACGGTTGGTTCCAGCACCGATCACACCACGTAAGCCACCGGTACCGAATTCCAGTTCCTTGTAAAAACGATCTTCCACTTCTGCTTCATTATTGCGGATTGCCAGAAGTTCCTCTTTGGTCTTCTGGTCAAAATAATCATCATTTAACCAGAAATTCAGTTCGTCCATATAACTCATTTTCCTATCCTCCTGTTTTATCGCTATCTTTCAATATCTTTCCATATCTTCAGTAAACGCTCTCCGGTGATATTTTACCATAGATTCCCTCTACTGAAAAGAATTATTTAACGTCCGCTAACTGCCGGATCCTTCAGTGCGTAATCACTGCGGTCAAGTGAGAAATTCGGATTGTAATAGGGATCTCCCGCCTCCAGTTCAGCCTTCCATTTTTCACGGAAATGTTCAGATTCTCTGTTGTAGCGCTCGGCTTTTTCCCCCTGATCGTCCAGTCCTCTGGAGATGGATTCGTAATGATACAGCTCCGCAAAAGGAGTCCACACGTTCAAAAGTCCCAGTTTACGCAATTTCAGACAGAAATCCACATCATTTAAGGAGATCACAAAGCTCTCATCCAGACCTCCCACCTGCTCATACAGGCTCTTTTTCACCAACAGGCAGGCACCGGTCACCGCTGTGACGTTCTGGGTATAACACAGACGTCCCATGTAGCCTAAGTTCTGTACCGGGATGCGGTAATGGGTATGTCCCGCGGTACGGTGCGCTCCCAGTCCGATGACCACGCCGGCATGCTGGATCGTCTTGTCCGCATAATACAGTTTGGCACCTACGGCACCCACATCCTCTCTTTGGGCATACATCAGCATCTCTTCCATCCAGTTGGCTGTGATAACCTCCGTATCGTTATTCAGTAACAGGATATATTCCCCGGAAGCATAGGATACGCCCAGATTGTTTACTGCGGAATAATTAAAATCTCCCTGATAGGTCACTACAGAAATACGCCCGTCCTCACTGTGCAGAATACCGCCGTCATGACCGCAGACCGTGTGCAGCTTACATCTGGCTTCATAAGAATCCTCACCGGACATCCCCAACAGTTGGGAATAATAGTCCTTGATCTCCGGTGTGGTACTGTTATTTTCCACGACAATGATCTCGTAATTGCTCCAGGTGCTGTTCTTTTGGATCGAAGTAATGCAACGCTTCAGATCCTCAACATGATCCTTATTGGCGATCACGATGGAGATCTTCGGGTCTCCCAGGATCTGATACCGGATCCGGAAGATCGTGGCACAGGCTCTGGTGCTGGTGATCTGAAAATGCTGAAAGCCATGCTTTTTCAGATGATCTGCCACGGCTCCCTTTGCCGCCTCAATGGCATAGGGTTTTGCATCAATGCTGGCTGCGGTACTGCCCTCATGGCTTCTCCAGTAGTACATCAGTCTGGGAACATGAACGATCTTTTCCGCTCTGTCGGTCAGACGCAGGATCATATCGTGATCCTGGGCACCGTCAAATGCGGTGCGGAACAGTTCCTCTCCCTCTAACAGTTTTCGGGAAAAAACGCTGAAATGGCAGATATAATTATTTGCCCGCAGATTGTCCGGTGCATAATCCGGCTTAAAATGCATAGTCAGCATTTTATTAATATCATTTTCCTTGAAAGTGGTCTCATCACAATAGAGATAATCCGCACCCCGCTCATTGATCTCCTTCACATACGCATACAGTACGGAAGGATGCAAAATATCATCCTGGTCAAACAGACCGATATAATCTCCGGTAGCCAGCTTGTAACATTCGTTGGTGTTATAGGAGATACCGCCGTTATGATCCAGATGCTTATAGACGATACGACCGTCTGCCTTCGCCGCGTACTCCTTGCAGAGTTCCTCAATATAGGAGTGCTCCGCGTCGGAACCGTCCGCCAGACACAGCTCCCAGTTGGGATACGTCTGATTCATGACGCAGTCCAGCATCTGGATCTGGAATTCTCTTTTATTGTTCCACAGGGGAACGAGAATACTGATCTTCGGCATATAAGGGAATATCGTCTCTTCTTCCTTTTTCCGCTGCTCCGCATCAGGAAAGCTTCCGGTTCCGTAGGACTCCATCAGACTCTTCTGGCGGGTCTTGTTGCGGATCTTACGCAGGATATCCTTCGGTCCGCCGCAATGGGACAAGCGATCCCTCTGTCTCTGTGCAAAATGGATCAGACTTCTCGCCGGACCCGTGGCTTTCCAGAATTTATTCTTTTTGATCCGGTCCAGTTTGAACTGCAAATCTTCCTTTTCCGATTCCAGTACCACGATCTTGTCCGCCAGGTCCGCGCATTTCTCGTGCTCTCTCTCGTAGGCTTCCTTATAATTGATTTCTGACATAAGATTCCTCCGTCATATATTTTCCTGTGGTATTCCACAGTTTCAGCTTACTGATCCGATGAACCGCAAGAACGGCGATTCCATAATTCCCCGGAGGCAGCTGCTCTGTCTTCCGTTTCACGCAGAAACCTCCCAGCGCCACATTTTTCTGGTCCGGAAGATTCTCCTCCAGTTCCTGCCGGTATGCGGGTAAGATCTTCATGGACCATACCTTCCGGTCCGCCTCCCGCTGTTCCTGCGTATCTTCGGGAAGCAATACTAAAAATTTATCATAACATGCGTTATCATCCCCCAGGATCACACTGTACCCCTGGATCCGCTCCGGCCCTGAGGTCTCCACCCGTGCCATCAGGCAGTCATCCTGTCTTGCATTTTCCAGAAGCTCCTGCCGGCTCTCACATTGCCATGACGGCTCCTGTAAAATGTTCCGGTCCGTAAGATATGCCGGAACCACACGGCTGTCCAGTCCTTCCCGGTTCAGCCCCATAGGGTAAAAAGGATCCACTCCGCGGAACTGAGGATGCATCTGGTAAAGCAGTTCTCTCTCTTCCGTCAGGCGTCGCATTTTCTCAGGGCTTTCGTCGCTTCCGCGGCTCAGGGATTCATGATGATACGCAAAACAGTCATTCAGCACCACATTGTAATATCCCATTTCCACCAGACAAAATCCCAGGTCCACATCATTATAGGCCACCCGAAGTGCCTTACGGAATCCACCCGTCTCCCGGAATACCTCTGTCCTTATCAGCAGACAGGCACCCGTCACTGCCACACAATTCAGATCAAAGCAATTTCTGCCAAAATAATAAGACTTATCGTCTTCCATGAACTGGAGCTTATGCACCGGTCCCACCGGCAGATTGACAATACCATCGTGTTGTATTTTCACGGAATCCGGATAATACAGCTTTAGTCCCACACTTCCCACATAAGGCTGCATGGCGCGGATCACCATTTTATCCAGCCAGTCATTGCCGCACACTTCTATATCATCATTTAAAAACAGCAAAAACTTTCCTTCCGCCAGTTCAGCTCCCCGGTTGCACATCGCCGAAAAATTAAATTCCGCCGGTTCATAAATATACCGGACAGGGACACCGCTTTCCCGGATCCGTCCGATCAGTTCTTCCGTTCTTTGCTTATTTTCCGCACTGCTTCCGTTATCCACCAGCAAAATTTCAACAGGGATCCTGCCCTCAGGCCTCCTCGTCAGGGAACGCAGGCACTTCTCCAGTACCTCCGGATTATCTTTGGAGGGAATGATCACCGAAACCTTAAGCTCTCCTGCGAACAACTCTTTGGCGCCTTCCGCCGCCCTGGAGGCCAGTTCCACCGCCAGCCGCGGTGACTCCTTCGTCCGCTGGTAGTTTTCCCAGGGAGTGCACTCCCGGCTGTCCCGGTCTGCACGTGCATCCGGTCCCTGGATTCCTATTCCGTCTGCAGAAAAAGTTCCATGGAATAACACGTTTTCCATATGACCGATGGAATGGCAATCTCTCTCGAATCCTCCGGCTCCCAAAAACAGGCGATCCATCAGTGGACGGATCTCTCCGGCATCTGTAAAAATAATTTCTTTTCCGGTGCTCTCGTTCTCTGTCACGACCGGATTTTCTCCCATTCTCTGCAGCAGACTGCTCCGTACCGCAACGACACTTCCCACATAGAAAAAGGCTCTGTACAGGTCCGGTGACCAACAGGGTTTGTACCAGGGAATGCAACGCTCTCCCTTCTCATTCATCAGGTCTTCATCACCGTAGACGATTTCTGCTTCCGGATGCTTTACAAAATAAGCGTTGATCCGCTCTGTCGCATTATCTGCCAGCCGTCCCGCTGCCTGTCGGAAAATGACGAATTCCACAATTCCCGAGCATTCTTCTTCGGGATCTGTCGCTCTCTCCTGCTCCGCTGCCCACTGTTCATAGGTGACCTTGAGCTGCGCCAGTTCTTTTTCGTATTTTCTATCCTGCTGTGCGATCAGCACCTGCTTCACCGCTGTCCGAATACCCAAGCTGCCGCTCCCTTCTTCTCCACTCTCACCATATCTTTTGCCATTGCCTGAGGGATCTGTACGATCTCCATTTTCACAGACAACGTATTCTCCGCCTGCCGGTTCAGCACATCTGCCCGGATCGTCATATTGGGATCCTCCGTGGCAAATACCACGCTGGGATGGTCCGCTCCCTCTTCGGATTTCAGGATTTTTCCGTTGGTAGTGAACACTTTCTTATCCTGCAGAGGAACCGGCTGTCCGTTCATGGACAGTTCCCGAATCTTACAGATGCAGGAACACATTGCAGGATCCAGCCGCAGATAATGTACGTTACCGTCGAATTTCACGGTAAACTCTGCCTCTTTTTCCGCAACATAGACATTTTCCGGGAAATAAGAATTCTCTTCGGAAAATCCCTGTCCTTTGTCTTCATAGATCTGTAGCCGCAGTTCTCCTTCCGACTGACGGAAACGTCCGATCCATTCGGTGGGTTTATAGATTTCGCCGCCTAAGAGATTCCGGATCTCGCCCATGGACAATTTCTGTCCGGTGACATATTTCTGGAATTCCCGCTCCTGCTCTCTGTACTGTCTCGCCTCATTTTCCGTGATGTCCAGACGATCTAAGATCCGGTCCAGCTCCAACGCATTGCGTCTTTCGTCCTCCAGAACATAACAGTAAATTGCCCGAAACGCCAGTGCTTTCGTATCTATGACGCGGTCAAAGGTCCACTCGTAATCGATCAGCGTCCAGTGATCCCCATCCACCAGAATATTGGCAAAGATCAGGTCGAAATCCGCTACCGGAACATCTTCCCCGAATCCTACCCTCTCCAGATACTCCACAAACAGTTCATGGAATCCCTCCACATCCTGTCTGTCCAGACACTCGTCCATCAGCTCCGACAGAGGTTTTCCGGGTACGAACTCAAATTCCGCGTAAATGGCGCCTTCCTCTTCGCCCAAATGGCAGGTATTAACATCCAGCCGGCTTCCGGCGTAGCGCTGTTTTAATTTCTCATACGCTTCCGTCATATGGCGCACATGTGCTTCGGCTTCTTTGGTCAGCGGATATTTCCGCACGATCCGATCCCCCCGGTCATCCCGCAGGATCTCCGTACGTATGCGAAAGCTTTCCGCACGGTCGTTGGAATATCTGACATATTTCAGGTCCAGAGGCTTGCCGATCACTGCCAGATAAGAATTGGAAAATACAGAAAAAAGCCCCTCCTCCACGATTCCGTCAAAAGCACTTTTTTCATCGAATAACAACATCCGGTCACGGTCGAAATTCCGCAGATTATTGGACAGTTCTCCCCGGCCCGGCAGATATGCATCCGAATAAACCGTGGTCATGAATTTATAATCGGGATACGGATAATAGAAGCTCCGCTCCCCCACACCGCAGGCATCGAAGATCTTCTCCAGTTTTTTCCGGGAAAAAGTACGCACTACGCCGCCGTTCGGATAATTTTCAATTCCGGAAAACCAGTCTCCCAGGTGATCTTCCTTACATCCCGCAAAATATTTCAGTCCGTATTTGTTCTCAATAGCGATAACGATTCTTCCGCCCGGTGCCAGATGCTTTTGCAGAATTTTCAGGAAATCTTCATAAGGTGTGCTGCCGCCTATGTAAGCCTGGCCGTACTCGAAGACACCAATGAGACAGATATAGTCATAATCTTCGGGCAGATCCGGTTCCACATCCGTAAAATTGCCTATGTGGATCGTCACATTTTCACATTCACTGTGCCGGTACGCATTGATCAGACTACGCTTTTTCGAGAGATCCACGCAGGTCACCGATCCGGCTTTCCGGGACAGAGCGCCTGTAATGGCTCCGCAGCCGCTGCCTACTTCCAACACTTTGTCTGTCTTTTTGATCGGAAGAAAATCCACGATATTTTCCCGCAGAGCCGACAGATGATACAGGATCGGCCAGCTTTTTCTCTCTGCGATGATCCGGTCATATTCCACGGTACTGTATTTTTTTACAATCTCCAGGATCTCGTCTTCTACACTGCCGTCACAATAATAATCCTCTCCGGGATACTTATCCAGATTCAGTGTTACTTTGCCGATGGTCTCTGTCATTCTTTATTTCTCCTCCGCATCCCACACTTTCGTGTCGGAATCCATATCATAATAGCCTACGGTATTTTTATCGGATACTACCGTAATATTCAGGGCATCATACAGTCTGTGATAGACCTCAAAGGTATCCTGATTGTACCCCGTCACTCCCAGAGACAGCAGATACTCGCCGCCCTGTAAGTTCATTTTCTGTGTAAAAGTCACATTTTTCACATCACCGGGTTCCACGCTGTCTAAGAACGCTTTCTCGATCATAGTATTGGTACCCGTGATCTCCACACCGATAACATTTTTCACAGAAAATGCAAAGATAGGTGCCGGTATAGGATCCATAAACCGAACCTTCATATGGATGGTAAACATTGTACCCTTCAGAATGGCATTGGTAGGCACACCCCTGTCATCCGTAATGTAAAATTCTTCGATCTGTGCCTGTTTTGTACCGTATTCCAAGGCATTGGGATTCTGTCCCTTAGCCTCCGCGGAAGCCTCAGCAGCATCTTTGGCTGCGCCATCCGCCTTTTTTGCAGCGGCTCTCTGCAGATCTTCATCATCTAAGAGATTCTTCGATTCCTCACCGGCATTTTCAGATTCATCGTATTGTCCCACCAGTACCCGTTTATAAGTATCGATCATGGCCTTGGGACTGCCTTCTCCCAGAATATTTCCCTGGTTCAGCAGATAGACGCGGTCGCAATATTTACTGATACTGCTCAGATCGTGACTGACGAAGACGATCGTCTTGCCCATTTTCTTGAATTCTTCGAATTTATGATAACATTTTGCCTGGAAAAATACATCACCGACGCTCAGAGCCTCATCTACGATCAGGATCTCCGGCTCGATATTGATCGCCACTGCAAACGCCAGGCGGACGAACATACCGCTGGAATAGGTCTTCACCGGCTGATAGACATAATCTCCGATGTCCGCAAAGCTTAAGATCTCCGGCAGTTTTGCCTCGATCTCTTTTTCAGAAAATCCCATCATAGTACCGTTCAGATAGACATTCTCGATACCGTTGTATTCCATATTGAAGCCGGCACCCAGCTCCAGCAGAGCGGAGATACGCCCGTTGACCAGCACTCTTCCCGAAGTCGGGTTCAGTACTCCGGTAATGATCTTCAGGATAGTGGACTTACCGGAACCGTTGGTACCGATGATGCCCACGGTTTCCCCCTGATAGATCTTCATACTCACGCCTTTCAGGGCATAATGCAACTTGTGTTTTGTCTTTTTCCCGAATCCGAAAGCTTCCTTCAGGCGATCCGAAGGTTTATCATATAATTTATAGATTTTCTGGACATTATCGACCTCGATCGCCAGTTTTCTCTTATCCTGTTTGTCCTGCATAAATTTCTAATCCTCGCTTATCAGCGTTACGCTGTCTTTGCCGTACCACATGGCCAGTGAACGGTTGGCCTCATTGTCCGCATCCTCGGAGATTTCTCCCATGCACAAAAACCACGGGCAGAACTGATAGGCCGGCAGCTGCACATCTTTTTCCGGCCCGGACAGAATTGCCACCCGCTCCAGATATTCCTGATGAAAATTATAAGCCTCCCCCGTGTGCACATAATAATAGGCTCCGTAGGAAGAATAGTGGCCCGCCTGATTGGGTGATACCTTAAAAATCATAAGACACATCACACCGATGATCACATAATACCACCAGACCGCTGCCCCATTTCGAGCAGACAGCTTCTGTGCAGACTTATCCGTCCTTTTTTCCAGTATCTGTTTCAACCAGCCGCACCAATAGATCTCATTTAAAAACAACAACATTAAATACGTGATTTTCACTGCATTCAGGGTTCTGGACAGTCCTGCATGCCCCAGGGAATACAGGCTCGGTGTATAGCCGGTCGCATACAGACAGAAGGACAAGGCGAGTACGATCCCCGGATAACGAAACCGGTAATCCGTGCTTTTCACTGCCTGCCAGATCATGGGCATCAACAATAACATCACCATCAGAACCACCAGACCGGTATACTCCGGAATGTGTTTCACGGCTTCCAAAAATGATCTGCCGATGGACTCCAACGGTCCGTAACCCCAGCCCACATAACTGCGGGCACGTGCGGAATTTCCCGGAGCCGCCACATTCATGCCGAAGCCTATGATATACACCAGTGTAGACGGCAGCAGCCACAGCCCCGTCCTGCGCCGTTCCACTACCACGCTGACCAGAAGGATGGTCAACAGACACAGCCCCCCCTGCAATGCCGTGACGAAATTGCTCCCCGCCGTCATCATGGCAAGCAGTACCGATGCAGTGAATAACAGGCCTTTTGCGGTTCTGCCCTCTGCTCTCTCCAGGCAGATGGCCACAGCCAAAAACAAAAGTCCGAAGCCATGCATTCCCACGTAGTGGATCCCGCCGTTATACCAATAGAATCCGCTCTGCGCGGAATAGATAAACATAAATTCCGCTATGGTGATCACCGCCTGAATTGCCAGACTGATCCATTTCTCCATTCCGAAGACTTTCCGCAGGATCACATGGGTAAATACCATGCTTCCCGCCAAAAGCAGTAACAGAATGAACACCGGTCCTAAGAAATAATACTGCTCTCCCCAGACAGCCGGCATCAATGTCATGAAAAAAATAGAAGAATAGGTTCCCTGCCATGCATACCACTGGGTTCTGACACAATCCAAAGCCCCTGAGATTGCAGCGAAACCGGAATTCTCCTGCTCTATGGCCGCCCTGGCAAACCTTCCGAAATTATAATCATCATAATAGGGAACTGCATATATCGCCAGGCGCAACAGTGGGATCAGTGTTAATAACAGCAGTCCGCAACAGCCCACTGCCAGCAGTACCCTGCCCGGCTTCCATAACAATATTTTTCTTAGCTTTTCAAGAGCACCCTTCAATTACTTTCACCCTTTCTGTTTCCCCCACAACAGTTCCGTAATGCAGTACCCCGTTCCTCGAGCTCTCGGAATTGTAACAATACTTCGTATTATAGCACATCTGCGAAATGTACCTTCAAACGCTTAAAGATCACGGCTCCCAGGCCGAACAATACCACCGTCACGATCCAGAAATACATCGTGGAGAAGAAATCTCGGAAAAACCATTCTTTCTCATAAATCGCACTGCGGTAGCCATTCACGATATAGACCAGCGGATTCAGCTTCAGGATCAGGATCCACTCCGGAGACAGCGCGTCCAGATTCCATAAAATCGGAGTGGCCCACATACCGATCTGCAATCCGATGCTGATGATCTGGGACAGATCCCGGAAAAACACCACTACCGCACACGTGGTGTAGCTGAGTGCCAGTACAAATATAAACAGGCAAAAACTGTAATAAATGATCTGTGTAGTGTAGATCGTGGGGTAATAGCCGTAAATAGCCGCCACGATCAACAGGAGACATACGAAAAATACATGGATAAAAGTAGCCGCAATAATCTTGATGATCGGCAGGATGCTGATCTTAAATACTACTTTTTTTACCAGATAGTTGTACTCTAAGAG
>ERZ1034710.330-NODE-330-length-15479-cov-6.346343_pt1 | contig 15479 bp, 10 predicted proteins | sample MGYA00520597_ERZ1034710 | MGnify/ENA primary metagenome ERZ1034710 (study PRJEB33766, sample SAMN09781714) | gut metagenome | biome: gut microbiome | host: Homo sapiens | place: Madagascar | study: EMG produced TPA metagenomics assembly of the PRJNA485056 data set... | reverse complement strand
TTAACACCCATTAACCAAATATCCTAACTTGATTCCTGGGTGCAAAGGTAAAAGAAAAACACTGCGGTGGTTTGCCCAGCGGCTGGAGGCGCAAAGCCTCCAAAGAGCGTCTTCCAACTGTTGTCATTGCGTTAGCGTTTGCAAACATAGTAACTTTTTTATTTTTTTACCTTTTTAAGAAGCTTATAGTATTCAGTAGCTCCCAAGAGTAAGCATCCAGTGCCATAGTCTTCGAAGTCAGGAACAGAAGTATAGGTTACAGGCTGGCCAGCAGAAGGCTCTTTGCCAGTGCCCTGGTTGTAGCCGATGAAACCATCTTCGTGAACCGATGCTGCCAAGGCCTTCCATGCTTTGTCCATGGCTTTTTGATAGGTGGCAGCAGGCAGAATGCCGTGTCGCACGCCCCATGCCATGCCATAGAGGAAGAGTCCTGTGCCTGTCATCTCTGGGCCACCATAGTTGGCTGGGCATACAAGGCTCACGTTCCAGTAGCCATCCTCGCGTTGGCATTTCAGCAGTGCCTTGCTCATGTTGATGAAATCTTTCTTCAGATACTGGTAATTCTTGTCGTTGGTGGGTAACGTCTCCATCACGCGAACCAGGGCAGCATATACCCATCCATTGCCACGGCTCCAATAGCAGTTGCTGCCGTCTTTCTCCTTGTAGGGAGGAACATAGTCTTTGTCTCTCCACCACAAACCTTCCTTTTCGTTGAACAAACCTCCTGCCAGCGTGTCGCGTGTCCACTTGTAGGAGTTCATGGCATAGTCGAGATATTTTTTCTCACCACTCACCTTGGCATATTTAGCGTATACAGGCATTGCCATCTGAATGGCGTCGATCCAGGTCCAGTAAGAAAAGCGGTTGGATGCCATCTGATGATCGAGGTTTGTCTTTACATGACTCAAGTCTTTCTTTCCTCCGCTCTGTACGTAGCGGTCGATGTAAATCTGTAGGCAGCACTGGTTGTCGGCATTGTCGTTAGTCTCTCCGCTGCGAGCTTGCCATTTGTGATGGTTGGCCCAGCGGTCTGTATAATCGGCATATTGCTGTTGTGGGTCAATCTCGTAGAGTGCCATCAGTCCTTCGTAGTATACGGCGCGTGTCCAGAGGTTGCTGGTACGTACTCGTTTCACAAAAGTATCGAGTGTAGGGTCGCTGTACTTTGCCATGAAATAGTTGTTGGTGCGATGAGCCACTTCCATAATTTCCTTTTGCAGGGCTGTTTCGTTTTGGAGTGCATTCTGTGCTGAGGCGAGGTTTATGCCTAAGAGCATGCAGAGTGATGTTAAGATCAGTTTTTTCATTTGTTGAGTTGTTTATTTGTTGTTATTGATTCAAGTCTTGCATGTACGGAAGTTATCTCATTATTTTACTTCCACTAACCTAACCGAGCTGTTGAGACCGCTGGGCATGGGCAGCCACTTATCGTAAGTGGTTTTCTTATAGTTGATGTCAACGATATTGATTTCCTTCATCTTGCGCCATTTTATGCCCTGTCGGTCGAGCTCTGCTATGCGGTTGGCAGGTAGGTTGGTTACCTCTATGCGAATGGTGTTTTTACCCTTCGAGAGAGCATCTTGGCAGTGGAGGATGTAAGGCACAGCCCATGCACAACCGATATAACGACCATTGATATAAACGCGGGCACTTTCGCGCACGTCGCCTAAGTCGATATTCCATTGTTTCTTGGCTTCTTCCTTCGACAGCTTGAAGGTTGTTTCGTAGACACCCGTTCCCATGGTCGCCTTGGTCTTATCGCTGAGATTTTCCCAGGTTTTGAGACCCTGCAGGCTGAAGGTTTCTTCAACTTTGGGAGCTTCTTCAAAGAACGAGAGCTTCCATGTGTTGGCAGTGAGGTCGATAGATGCACCCTGGTTTACAACTTGAGGTTCAGCCTTTGCTTGATGCAGTTTTTTGTCGTGCTGCCATGGAGCCGACTCTTTTTTTGCACAGAGGAGGATCCTGCTCACTCCACTCTTCAGATGTATGTCCAGTACATTGTCGCTGAGCTTAGCAGCATGATAAGTGCCCGCCATCGGATTGTACCACAAGGCAGCGTCCTCGCCTGTAGCCAACGGCACTTGTGCCTTGATGTCGTGGTCGGTAAGGTTGGCGATGAAGTAATGATGTCCAAATGGGTTGTTGCGTCTTATCAGTTTCAGTCCGTACTGACTTCTCATCAGTTCTGGGTTGGCAGCCTGTGTCATAGCCGCAGTGTTGTCGCCTTTGATAATCTTGGCTCCTTGCGCCTTCAGTTGAGAGATGTGCTGTATCACATCACTGGGCATAATATTATTGCCAGGGATGACGAGAGCCTTATATCGCGTACCCGCAGCTGTTTCTATCATACCATTCTTATAAGTACACGTGCGTAGGTATTGGTCGCTGATGTAGTCGCAGTCGAATCCAGCCTTGTCGATGTCGAGGATGCACTTGATAAACTCGGGTGCCTTCTTTGCCATGCCATGAATATCGAACATCATCAGCCATTTCTTGGTGTTGGTGCGCCACATATCTCGCACGGGCAGATATACTAAGAAGTCGTTGTCGGGTTGTCCCCACTGCAGGTAGGTCTGGCAGTTGGTGATATATTTCATCAACTCAGGAGCATCTCGCCAGATACTGTTGGTAGGGCTCATGTCAATAGACGCATAGAATTTCCATCCTGGCCATGGGTCGTTCTTGGGTGAATAGGCTGTACCATGGAAGAACATGCGGTTGACACCTGCGCAGAACATCAAGTCCATGTCGGGTTTCATCTGACTCAGAGATGTGCGGAAATGTTCTGTTAGCCAGGTAAAAGTTTCGCTCGATGTATATTTCTTGCCGGTGATGTGGGCAGCAGAAGGCGCATATTTCAGCATACTGAGGTCGCTGAAGTTGGGACGCGTCTTTCCTGGGTCCTTTCTCAATCCCTTGATACCGAAGTCGGTAAGTCCGAAGCCTTCTATCTCAGGGATGTCAACGGCAGCATAGCAGTCGATGAGGTTGGCTGGTGATCCATGCGCCTGATTGCGTGTGATGGCTCCGTGGCGGTGTGCCCATGCTGTCCACTGCTCAGTGAAGTTGTGTAGCAGCATGTCGCCTAAGGTCTCTCGGTAGTCGCTTACCACGATGGCATCTCCATCGAGAAATTCAGGAAACTTGTCTTGCAGTTTATAGCCGTGCATCTTCTCAAACACGCTGAGAAGTGAAGGAGTCCAGTTGGCGCCATACACCTCATAACTATCATTAAAGAAGGTGTGAGGAAAAGGAGTTCCCGAGGCTGTGAAGGCACTGTCGATATGTGCCAGATAGTGAGCCACGGCAGTAGAGTCAAAATGGTCGATGACATAGCCCTCTCCACCAGGTGCTGCTCGTTTCACCCTCTGTCGTGTGCGGCTCTCATAGAGTGCGATGACCCGTTTCTTCCTGTTTGTGCCAGCCACAGGGTATGCCTTGATGACTTTCAGTTTGGCGACGTCGCGTTCTTTCTCGGGTATAGCGAAGTTGATGTCCATGAGTTTCTTCTTGACATCTACGATGGTATCTACGAAGACAGCTTTACAGGCAGCTTCGTTGATAGGAACCCAAGGTCCACCAAAAGGCCAGCCTGTGCCAGTAGCCATATCTGTCTCTATTCCGAGTTGCTCATTCTTCTTTTCTACAAACTGGAGCATATCCATCCATTTGGGTGAGAGATAAGGTATGTCGTTCTTATCATTACCCTGTACGCCATAGAGAGGAGTGATTTCTACAGCCCCAATGCCAGCTTTGGCATATTGGTGAAGGTTCCAATTGAGGTTTTCTTTGTCAACAGCAGAACCCATCCACCACCACCTGATGCCAGGTCGTGCCTGCTGTGTGGGAGTTGGTAGGAACTGAGCCTGCATGTTAGCTACTGTGAACCATGTGCATGTGAGGCATGCAAAGAAAATCTTTTTTCGTTGTTGTCTGTTCATGATGTTTATAATAGCTTTAAGTTTTGTCAAATATCAAGTGATGGTCAAACAATGAGCATACAATGATAATGCAAAGATAGGGATAATTGTGGAACAAAAGCATAAAGTATTGTTCATAATGCGGTAAAATTGTACAAATGAGCTGTTGGCATGCAGGAAGAATCGATTTTTTTATATATCTTTGTACACCATGTTTTGGAGATGATGAAGCGTATCTACTCTGGCAACATGAATCTATCTCTTGTAGTAAAACAAATCATCAACCCATCATTCGAATGATAAAGAAACCATTAACCTATATGAAACAAACTCAATTAAAAACCATCGTAATTGTATCGGCTTGTCTGATGGCAAGCCTTACAGCCTCGGCGCAGGGAATCCTACAGCGTCGTGCCAACTATCAGCCCGACGGGAGAGGCTTTGTCTGTGTGAATGGCAACAATCGTTACACCCGTGCGCTGTATGGAAGTGTGGATGAGTGGCGCCTGGAGACCAGTGACCGACCTATATTCGCTATCTATAAAAAGAACGCACATCGCAATATACGATTTCAAGTGAACTGGGACGGGCAGGAGTTTCAGCTTGACTCGGCAGAATACTGTAAGGCACGCTATGAGGCGGGACGCCGCGACTATCTCTTGAAAGATAAGCGATGGGGCAAAGGGGTATTGCATCTCTCTGTCTTGGCTTATCCCGAACGGGAAGGTGCAATTTGGAAATTCACTGTTGAGAATCGAGGAACGTCGAAGATTCGTGTCGAGGGAATGATTTGCGAAACCAAGGTGAGCAAGTTTAAGAGAAATGGTGACATCGGTAAATTTGATGGACCTGAGGCCTTCGATGCGCCTACCCATCCACAAATGCTTACGTCCGTTGTTGGAAGTATGCCCCAGAAAGGAACTGCAGAACTGTATTTCTCTGTAGACAACATCGTCTTGTCGACAGGCAAAAACTCGGAGATGGCAAAGCGCTATCAGGCTGCTGAACAGTGGCGTTCTGAGTTGGCTTCTTCTGTCATCTTCAATACTCCCGATGCTTATCTGAATCCGATAGGAGGAACCATGGTCATGGCAGCTGATGGTGCTTGGAACGGACAGGTGTGGGCGCATGGTGCTGTGGGTTGGAGAATGCCTTTGCCTGGTTGGAGAGCAGCTTATATGGGTGATTTCTTAGGTATGCCAGATCGTCAGCGCATCCATTTTGACGCCTATGCGAAAAGCCAGGTCACCGATGTGCCCGTGACTCGTCCTCATCTCATGGATGAGAAACACAATCTCTCGCGTGGTACTTACGAATGGGGAACACCGATGTACAGCAATGGATACATCTGTCGTAATCCTGAGAACAACAAACAGTTCCATCATTATGACATGAACTTGGTGTATATCGACGAACTGCTGTGGCATTTCCAGTTTGATGCCGATACCCTCTATATGCGCAAGATGTGGCCTGTCATCAAGAGTCACCTTGCCTGGGAGAAGAATACCTGGGATCCTGATGGCGATGGGCTTTATGATGCCTATTGCTGTATTTGGGCCAGCGACGCATTGCAGTATAACAGCGGTGGGGTAACCCATTCTTCTGCCTACAACTATAGGGCTAATCTCTTAGCGGCACGCATCGCTGAAATCATCGGTGAAGATGCTGCACCCTATCGTGAAGAGGCCGGCAAAATACTGAAAGCCATGAACAGCCGACTGTGGCTGAAAGATTATGGTCACTGGGCTGAATACCAGGACTTCATGGGATTGAAACGCGTACACAAGGATGCTGCGTTATGGAGTATCTATACACCGATAGACTGTGGCGTGGGAACGGGTGTGCAGAACTATTTAGCCACCCAGTATGTGGATAGACATATCCCACATATACCTTATATATATAATGGACAGGAATATCAGACGGTGAGCACATCCGACTGGTCGCCTTACGAATGGAGTATTAATAATGTGGCGATGGCAGAGGTGATGCATACTGTGCTGGCTTATTATCAGGCAGGAAGAGTGGAGGAGGCTTACCATCTGTTGAAGGCCAATGTGCTCGACTTTATGTATTTAGGTAGTAGTCCAGGCAACTTTGGACAACTCTCAATGATGGACCGTGCCACTGGCGAGGGCTATCGCGACTTCTCTGATGTGACGGGCATCTCGTCGCGTGTGTTTATCGAGGGACTTTTCGGTATTACACCTCAAGCTCTGGAAGGCAAGTGCATCATTCGACCAGGTTTTCCCGCAGTGTGGGACAGTGCATCGGTGCATACGCCTTATCTGGATTACTCGTTCAGGAGAGTGGGTGACAAGGATGTCTTTGATATTAAACAAAACTTCGCACGTCCACTGCAGATTGTGATACGTCAGAATGTGGGTGGAGGAAAATATAAAGACACCCTACTGACTGTCGCTAAGCATCAGCATGTGGAGTTGGTAAGTGTCAAGCCTGTAGCTGAAGCTGAGGCTGAGGCAGATGTAAACTATACCTTAGCAGATGCCGTGGCAGAACAGTCTGCTGACAGATGGGGAACGATGACGGGTGTAGGCAATGATTTCGATCAGTTGAACGCGGGACAGCGAAGAATGGTGAATATGGATGCTGCCTTCAATGCAGATGTCACCGACATCTTTAAGAACCAATACCTCACACCACGCTCGCCTTACACCACGCTCTGTGTGCCTACGCAGGGAATGGGCGACTGGTGTTCTACGAAGAAACTCGCCAAGATAGATGATACGAAGATGCGCAGTATGGTAAAGAACGGAACTTTCGAGGCATTGCCTGGCTTGTCGTTCCGCACACCTGCTGAGGGTAAGAATATAGCCTACACCAGTTTGTGGGACAATTATCCTGATAGCATCACTATTCCTCTGAAAGGTAAGGCTGCGCATGCTTATCTGCTGATGGCGGGCTCTACCAACCCCATGCAGTTTGCCATAGAGAATGCTGTCGTGAGAGTGGAGTATGCTGATGGAACGTCAGATGAATTGATGTTGGTGCCTCCTGTCAACTGGTGTCCTATAGAGCAAGACTTTGTGGAGAACGCTAAGGCTTTTGCCATGCCTGCCGTTCGACCATATCGCATAGGACTGAATACAGGTATTGTGAGCCGTCATCTTTTCTGCGACTCTCACTATCAAGAGGTTGCCACTGCTGGCGATCTTCCCGATATGAAGTTGGCGATGTGTGCCTTGCCAGGTGGCGCTGCCACAATGCTCGACATGCCTCTCAATGCTCAAAAGAAACTCCGTAAACTGACTCTCCGCGCCTTGAGCAACGAGGTGGTAATCGGATTGATGGGTGTTACACTGCAGAAGTAAAGCAGCGTAAAGAAATCATTTGAATATTCAATAGGTTTATATATATGTAGAACTTCTGTAAACTGTGAAGTTAAGGAAGTTTGCTTTTAGTATGATAAAAGGGCTGTGTCTATGGGAATTCCCGTCGACACAGCCCTATGACTTTGTTATGTTGTGTAGTAGAAGATTACTTAACCATCACCTTTTTGATAGAACCATCGCTCATTTTTACAATGTTGAGGCCCTTGGTGAGGCGAGCATTGCGAACACCATTCACGCTGAAAATAGCTTCTGTCTTTGTAGATGTGTTGGCGTTCATGTTGTCGATACCAGTAGGAGTAGTTTTGTTCAGATAAGCCTTGATAGTATCGATAATGGTCTGCAATGTAGATTTGTTTGCAGAATATGTATCGTAATTGGCTGTAGCTGTAGTGTTGAGGATTTCTTTCAACTGGCTAAGTAAACTTGTAGAAACCTTCTTGTTACTGGTATATGAACTTGCCTCTTTGTAGAGAGCAGAATATGAACTGTAAGCCTCTTTCTGCTCAGGAGAGATAAAGAGGAAGTCGTTGTATTCGCTCTGTGTTTCTGCTGCAGTGTATTCGTTGTTATCAACGTTGAAATAGCGTGTAAATAAAGACGTAAGCCAGCCTTCTGTTTTAGATAATTTATAAGAAAAGCCTCTGTCTTGGGTATCGCCTGTTATAAAGTTAAATACTCCGGCTTTGTCTGTGTTTGTAGCTGCATGCCATTTTCTTCCTGCTCCGGCAGTACTCCACATATTTATGTGGTAATCCCCACAGCTGAACTTGTTTTTAGAAAGTGTCCAAAGTGCAGCGTTGTCGATATTTTTCTCAGCAGGTGTGTTGTCGGTTGTTACGAAAATGCCTGCACCTACATTATACACATAAATTTGCTGTTCTTCGCCTGTTACTTCTTCGCCTCTCCACCAGCTATTGGCTTCTGCTGGAGCATAGGTGGTGTTGTCTGCTTCTTGTGCGTTTACTACTGTTACTCCTACTGTCAAAACAGCTGCGAGCATCATGCTTTTGGCGTATTTAGCCATAGTGTAAATTTGTTTCATTTCTTAAATTATGTATTATGATTCTTATTTTAAATGATGATAAATATTTTTTTAAAATAGGAAGATAAACATGGATGTGTATGATTACCTTGTATACAATCTTGTTTTCACCTTTTATTTACGGTTTGCAAAGTTACGAAAAAAACGCTAATTAAGGGAAAAGTTTTGGAGAAAAGAGAAAAAATGGTGTGCAAAATTGATATGAATCATGAAAAAAGGCTTCCGAAGAAACCTTCGAAAGCCTTTGAATACATAGGAAGAACCTATGTTTATGCTGTAAAACAAGAGTTTATCTTATAAATCCCAACCTACAGCGCTGGCACCTAAAACGGCTGCAGAACTACCATCGAGGGTAGAAACGAGGAACTTAGCCTTGCCCTTGAAGATAGACAGAACTGAGTTGTCGTAAGACTCCTTGAGAGGTTTCATCAGCAAGTCGCCAGCCTTGGTAAGACCACCGAAGAAAACGAAAGCCTCAGGAGAAGCGAATGCTGCGAAGTCGGCACAAGCCTCACCCAACATCTTGCCAGTGAAGTCGTATACGCGCTTAGCCAAAGCGTCGCCCTTGCTTGCAGCAACGCTCACCTCGTAAGAAGTGATGTCCTCAGGTTTCAACTCACGGAGCAATGATGGCTCGTCGCTCTTCTCGAGGAATTCACGAGCAGTGCGAGCTACACCCGTAGCAGAGCAGTAAGCCTCGAGGCAACCAGTACGGCCACAACCACATGGGCGACCTTCCTTACCACGTACCATGATAACATGGCCCAACTCGCCAGCGAAACCATCGCTACCATATACCATCTTACCATCAATAACGATACCAGAGCCTACGCCTGTACCCAATGTGATGTCGATGAAATTCTTCATACCACGTGCTGCACCATAAGTCATCTCGCCCAATGCTGCAGCATTGGCATCATTGGTGAGAGCAACGGGCAGACCACCGAGAGCCTTGCTGAAGAGGTCAGCCAAAGGAACAACACAGGTGTGAGCCCAAGGCAGGTTAGGAGCAAACTCGATAGTGCCTTTGTAGAAGTTACCATTAGGAGCACCGATACCCATCGCTTTGATTTTGTCAATGCCACCTACAGTGTCAATAATAGGTTGTAATGCTTCGACTGCAGCTTTTACATAGTCTTCTACATTGTCAAAACCGCCAGTCTTGATGGCTGTCGTTGCTTTAATCTCACCACGTGCATCCACGATGCCGAAAACAGAGTTGGTTCCACCAAGGTCTAAGCCAATTACATATGGCTTTAAAGTATTTTCTGTCATGTTGTTGTGTTTTTTAATAAGTTAGAATTTTTTATTTTGATGGCAAAGATAAGAAAAAAAAAGTACAGAACAAAGTTTTAGAGAGAAAAATTACGTTGTATGCTTAAAAAATTGTATCTTTGCACCTTGTATGAATTCATTGTTTCCGATAGAGATAAACATCCTTGATTTTATTTTCAAGGGTATTATCATAGGTATTATTGCCTCAGCCCCGATGGGGCCTGTTGGCATCTTGTGTATTCAGCGTACTTTGAACAAAGGACGCTGGTTTGGTTTTGTGACGGGCATAGGTGCAGCAGTCAGTGATATAGTGTATGCTATGTTTACGGGTTTAGGTATGAGCTTTGTGATGGATTTTGTCAACAATGCACAAAACAAATTCTATCTCCAGCTATTTGGAAGTTTGCTTCTCCTGATCTTTGGAGTGTATTGCTTCAAGAGTAATCCAACGAGGAATATGCATCAGAGTAGTAACAAGCAGGGTACTTTGTTTCATAATGCCTTTACGGCTTTCTTGGTAACCCTCTCTAATCCGCTAATCGTGTTTCTCTTTATGGCAACCTTTGCACAGTTTGCCTTTGTCGTTCCCGATATGCCTATAGAGATGGGAGTTGGCTATCTCAGCATTGTCTTTGGTGCTTTGTTGTGGTGGTTTGGACTCACATGGTTGATTGATAAGATAAGAGGTAAGTTTGATACCAACGGCATCCTTATTATTAATAGGGTGATAGGTAGTGTGGTGATTATCTTCTCAGTGATAGCATTGATAGGTACCATGTTCAACCTTTACCACTTGCCTGAGTTTTAGACAGAGAGGTGCAGCGCCCTCTTGAATTTCAATAGTTCTATTTTCACCAATTTATGTTTATAGCACAAGAGTTAAGAAAGAAGAGCATAGCAGAGTACCTGCTATATATGTGGCAGGTGGAGGATATCATCCGCGCCTATGGATGCTCGTTGCCTGTCATTCGCAAGCAATATATCGACCGTTTCGATTATACCGATGATCAGAAAGCAGAAGAATTAGACTGGTTTGGTAATCTTATCAGAATGATCAACGAGGAAGGTAAGCGTGAGTCTGGTCATCTTGATATCAACCGCGTATTGCTGAAAGATGTCATCGATTTGCATCATATGCTTCTGCAGAGTAGTAAGTTCCCTATCTATAATGCCGAATATTATAAGGTGTTGCCTTATATTGTAGAATTGCGTAATAAGGGTGACAAAGAGGTGAACGAGATAGAGACTTGTCTGGATGCCCTTTATGGTGTGATGATGTTGCGATTGCAGAAGAAAGAGATAACCCTCGAAACTGCTCGCGCCGTACAAGAAATCAGTGTCTTTATCGGCTTATTGAGTGATTATTATATCAAAGACCGTACTGAGGGTCTGAAATTTGAAGACGATTAATATTTAGGACAACCATTATGAAAGAGATTGAAAGAAGAAGAACCTTTGCCATTATCTCTCACCCTGATGCAGGTAAAACAACCCTTACTGAGAAGTTCCTTCTCTTTGGTGGACAGATACAGGTGGCAGGTGCCGTAAAAAATAATAAGATTCGTAAGACAGCCACTTCCGACTGGATGGATATAGAGAAGCAGCGTGGTATCTCTGTTTCTACATCTGTGATGGAGTTTGACTACTTGCCTGATGGCGAGCAGGGCGATCCTTACAAGGTTAATATCCTTGATACTCCTGGTCACCAGGACTTTGCTGAGGATACTTATCGCACCTTGACTGCTGTCGATTCTGCCATTATCGTGGTCGACTCTGCCAAGGGTGTGGAGGCACAGACGCGTAAGTTGATGGAAGTTTGTCGCATGCGCAACACCCCCGTGATCATCTTTATTAATAAGATGGACCGCGAAGGTCGTGATGCCTTTGATGTGCTCGATGAACTTGAGGAAGAGCTCAAAATCAAGGTTCGCCCATTGAGTTGGCCTATCGGCCAGGGTGCTCGCTTCAAAGGTGTATATAATATCTATGAACAGCAGCTCAACCTCTTCACGCCTAACAAACAGCGCGTAACAGAGAAGGTAGAGGTGGATGTCAACTCCGATGCTCTCGACCAGCATGTGGGCGAGCGTGAGGCGCAGCAGTTGCGTGAAGACTTGGAGTTGGTGAATGGTGTATATCCTGAGTTTGACGTAGAGACTTATCGTTCAGCAGAGGTAGCTCCTGTGTTCTTTGGTTCTGCGCTCAACAACTTTGGTGTACAGGAACTCCTCGACTGCTTTGTCAAGATAGCTCCTTCTCCAAAGCCTACACAGGCAGAAGAGCGACTGGTAAAGCCTGAGGAAAACAAGTTTACAGGCTTCATTTTCAAGATTACCGCTAATATTGACCCTAACCACCGCTCTTGTATTGCATTCTGCAAGATCTGTTCAGGCAAGTTTGTTCGTAATCAGCCTTATCTGCATATCCGATTAGGTAAAACCGTGCGCTTCTCTTCGCCAACCCAGTTTATGGCGCAGCGTAAGAGCACCATCGATGAAGCCTATCCTGGCGATATTGTAGGTCTGCCCGACAATGGAATCTTTAAAATTGGTGATACGTTGACAGAAGGCGAGCAACTTCATTTCCGCGGCTTGCCATCATTCTCACCATTGCTGTTTAAGTATATTGAGAACGATGACCCTATGAAGAGCAAGCAGTTCCAGAAAGGATTGGAACAGTTGATGAACGAAGGTGTGGCTCAGTTGTTTGTCAATCAGTTTAATGGTCGTCGCATTGTAGGAACCGTAGGACAGTTGCAATTTGAAGTTATCCAGTATCGTTTGGAGAACGAGTACAACGCCAAGTGTCGTTGGGAGCCCGTGCATCTGCATAAAGCCTGCTGGATAGAGGCAGACGATGCAAAAGAACTCGAAAACTTCAAGAAGCGCAAGTATCAGTATATGGCTAAGGACATAGAGGGTAGGGATGTATTCCTTGCCGACTCAGGCTATGTGCTGAGTATGGCACAGCAGGACTTTGAGCATATTAAGTTCCACTTTACATCCGAGTTTTAAGACACTCATTTTAAACTATCAGTAGTAGGACACTTTTATCAAACAGTAATAAGACACGATGGATGAATTGACAGAACATCAGGGTATGATGACAAAGATTGTCGCCTGGCAGAAGGAGCATATCTCCGACCGCCAGATGACCTTGATATTGGCTTTCGTCATAGGCTTGTTAGCATCATTGGCAGGTTATTTTCTGCATGGAATCGTACATGAGATACAAGTACTGCTTACAGCGGGCTTTGTGAAGAACACGTACAACCTGCTCTTCCTGCTCTTCCCGATTGTGGGTATTTATCTCACATCACTCTTTATCAAGTATGTGGTGCGCGACAATATCTCGCATGGTATTACACGCGTGCTCTATGCCATCTCTACCAAGAACTCCAAGTTGCGTGGTCATAACTGTTGGTCGTCGGTGGTAGCTTCGGGTATCACTATTGGCTTTGGAGGTTCGGTAGGAGCCGAGGCTCCTATTGTGCTTACAGGTTCAGCCATCGGTTCCAACTTGGGACAGATATTCCGAATGGACAAGAAGACGATGATACTATTGGTGGGATGTGGAGCCAGTGCTGCTATTGCAGGAATCTTTAAGGCACCGATAGCCGGACTCGTCTTTACGCTCGAGGTGCTGATGGTCGACCTGTCTATGGCTTCGCTCTTACCCATCCTTATCTCATGTGTCACAGCTACCTGTTTCACCTATATCTTGATGGGTGATAAGTCGCTCTTCGACTTTACGCTTACATCACCTTGGGTGCTCGACCGTGCTCCCGTGTGTATCCTCTTGGGTATCTTCTGCGGTTTTGTTAGTCTTTATTTTATGCGTACCATGTCGGCTTGCGAGGGTATGTTTGCTCGACTGAGCCATCGTCCTTATGTCAAACTTTTATTGGGTGGACTCATTCTTAGTAGTCTGATATTCCTCTTTCCTTCACTCTATGGAGAAGGATATTCGGCAGTAAACATCCTGTTGAAGGGTAGGACAGAGGCCGACTGGGGACAGGTGATGAGTAATTCGCTCTTCTATGGGCATAGTCATCTGCTCATCGTTTATATCGCACTCGTAACCTTTACCAAGGTGTTTGCTACTTCAGCAACCAATGGCAGTGGTGGATGTGGTGGAACCTTTGCGCCTTCGCTCTTTATCGGTGGCTTTGCTGGTTTCTTCTTCTCCCGCTTCTGGAATGTCAATGAGATAGGTGTTTATGTGCCAGAGCAGAACTTTACGCTCATGGGTATGGCGGGAGTGATGACGGGTGTTATGCACGCTCCCCTTACAGGTATCTTCCTTATTGCAGAGCTCACTGGTGGTTATCAGCTCTTTATGCCCTTGATGATAGTTTGTATCTCGTCTTATCTCACCATCAGCATCTTTGAGGGGCACAGTATTTATGCTTTGCGATTGGCCAGAGAGGGCAAGCTCTTGACTCATCACATAGACCGTGCTGCTCTCACACTGATGAGTATGCAGAGCGTTATCGAGAAGGATTATCATCCAGTGCAACCTGATTTACCCATGGGTAAACTCGTGGCAGAGATTAGTCGAAGCAACAATAATTTCTTGCCCGTTGTGGATAAGGGAGGTGTTCTGTTGGGAGTGATAGACATCACGCGCATACGACATATCATTTTCCGTTCAGAGCTTTACAGTCGTTTTACGGTCAGACAACTGATGTTACAGCCCTCGGCTGTATTTACCGACCATGAGCCTATGGACGAGGTGATGAAGAAGTTTGATCAGACGGATGCTGCGCAGTTGCCAGTAGTAGATACAAGTGGAGTACTTATTGGTTATATCAGCCGTACCAAAATGTATGGTGTGTATCGCCAGATTATTGCAGATATGTCGGCAGAGTAACCGTTTCACAGGAAATAAGAGAAAGAAAAATGATGGAGAAGAAAGATTTAAGAATTATCTTTATGGGAACCCCTGAATTTGCAGTGGAATCCCTCAAAAGCCTTGTGGAAGGCGGATATCATGTCGTGGCTGTCGTCACCCAACCCGACAAACCCGTAGGTCGTCATCAAGACACGTTGCAGGCTCCTCCTGTGAAGCAGTATGCTTTATCACAGGGATTGCCCGTCTTGCAGCCTGTCAAGATGAAAGATCCCGACTTTATAGAAGCCTTGCGTAGTTATGAGGCGGATCTTCAAGTAGTTGTGGCCTTCCGTATGTTGCCTGAAATCGTTTGGGCTATGCCTCGTTTTGGAACATTCAATGTGCATGCTGCCCTGTTACCACAATATCGTGGTGCTGCCCCTATCAACTGGGCCGTCATCAATGGAGAGACACAGACAGGTGTTACCACCTTCTTCCTCGATCATGATATAGATACAGGGCGTATCATCATGCAGGAACCTTTTACCATTCCAGATGAGGCTGATGTAGAGTATGTTTACGACGGATTGATGCATCTGGGTGCAGGTATTGCTATCAAGACAATAGACCTATTGTTGGCATCAGATGGAAACATTGCTTCTATAGCACAGGAAGACTTAGAGGCACAGCATGGTGTGTTGCATCATGCTCCTAAGATATTCAAGGAGACTTGCCGCATCGCTGTAGGGCAGCCTGTTAAGAAAGTTTACGACTTTGTTCGTGGTCTATCTCCCTATCCAGGGGCTTGGACAGAGATACAGAAAGCAGAAGGAAAGCTACAAGTGCTGAAGGTATTTAAGAGCACGAAGACGGGAATGGCTATTCCCGCTGGGACAACTCCTGGAACACTTCGGGTGGAAGGTAAGTCACTACTTTTGGCGTGTGCTGATGAGTGGTTGCAGCTCGATGTTATCCAGATAAGTGGCAAGAAGAGAATGGAAGCCAAAGATTTCCTTAATGGTGTACGCGATATCGAATCTTATCATGTAATAT
>ERZ1034710.318-NODE-318-length-16175-cov-3.212221_pt1 | contig 16175 bp, 15 predicted proteins | sample MGYA00520597_ERZ1034710 | MGnify/ENA primary metagenome ERZ1034710 (study PRJEB33766, sample SAMN09781714) | gut metagenome | biome: gut microbiome | host: Homo sapiens | place: Madagascar | study: EMG produced TPA metagenomics assembly of the PRJNA485056 data set... | reverse complement strand
GAATTCAACCTTGTTGTCGACAGCACCAACTGGCGATCCTTCGGCAAGGACAAGAAGTACGGGGACTCGCCCGACGACAGCTTTGCCGTGACGGTCGGTGTGCGCCACGATCTTGGCTTTATGAAGATCTACGGCGGCGGCCACTACTTCCAGGACGACCGCAGCTTTGCTCAGGAAGCCTATCAGTTCTACAGCGGCACGGGGCAGCATGAAGATGTCAACGGTGCAGGTGCGGATCCGTTCCTGAGCGACAGCTTCGGCAAGGACGGCTTCAGTCTCAATATCGGCGCCGACTATCCGGCTATGGGCGGCACGTGGAAGGTGCACTTCGGCTACATGGATGCGGAAAGATCCGACGACAGCAGCCAGAAGATGAAGCGCTGGTACGCTGCGGGCGGCTACTGGTACAACTTGAGCAAGCGCTCGACCATCTATTCGGGCATCAGTTTTATCCGGGATAAGCTTGAAGGCAGCGACTATGACAAGCTCGATGACGCCAACGCCATCACAGCTGGTCTCGGTCTCGTACACACCTTCTAAGGCGCGAAAGAAACGGCAAACAGCGGGCTTTGCCTCTGTTTGCCGGAAAATCTATCTCTCTCCCTTGGGTGTCGGCAAATTCGCCACGCTAGCGATGCAGCCGACACCTTTTTCTTGCCTGAAAACTTGCCGAGAGCATCACTGATGAGCGCTAAAGAAATTTCGCCGCGCGGTATGATGGGGCGATACGGAACTTAATTTGCCGCCCGAGGCAAGGAGTGAGTTATGGCCGGCTGCATGTTCTATCCGGTGTCTGCCGTTGTCGAATGGAAGGACAAGACGAGCAACATCATTCGCACGCGCGATTTTTCCTATATGACAGACGAGCCCAAGGACGATATGGGCAATGACCTTGGGCCGACTCCTGCCGAAATGCTCCTGTGGTCGGCGGCCGGTTGCGTCGCAATCAGCATTGAGCAGATCGCCATGCACCGCGGCATTCCTTTCAGCGCCGTAAAGACCGAAGCTTCCGCTGTGTTTCGCGGCGCACAAGAAGGAATGCAGAATTTGCGGTTTAAGGTTCATGTTAAGTCGGACGCCGGCAAGGAAGTCTTTGAAAAGATTGCTGAAAAGGTGCTGCGCGTCTCGCCGATTCTGAATTCGCTGAAAACCTCGGCAACGATCGAAATTGTGATGCAGTAATCGGTCGTTTTTGCCTTGGGTGTTCCCGATGAACCGCCTCTCTTGCCTTTGTCTGATTGCCATTGCATTGTGTTTGAGCGCCTGCTCGACAGTTACGGGTGTTTCTGCCGGCGAAGCTTTTGTGCGCGGTACGCTTGATCGTATTGAGCGGACCTTTGCTCCCGACAAGCGCTTGACTGTTTGGGAAACGACTGCGGTTGTCCGTAACGGAAAAATCGTGGTGCAGGGCAAGACCGATTCGGCGAAAGCACTCGATGCGCTTGAATGTGCGTTGGCAAAGCAGCAGGTTGCTGCAGAAGTCGAAGTGTCGCTTTTGCCCAATGAGAGTCCGGATGTCAGGGAACTGCCCTGGGCCTTGGTGAGCGTCCCGGTTGCATCCGTTGCCGGCAGGCCCGCTTTTGCTTCACCGATGACAACGCAGGCGCTGCTTGGAACTCCGCTGCGCGTATTGGAATATCAGAGGCCTTTTTGGCGAGTGCAAATGCCCGACGGCTACATCGGCTGGGTGCACGCTCTTCAGTTAAGGCGCCTCACGCAGACTGAACTCTCCGAATGGAACGCAGCTCGGCAAGTCGTCGTGACGGCGCGAGCGACGGAACTCAAAGACTCGGCCGGCGCTTTTTTGATGCCGCTTACCGTCGGCAGCCGCCTCAGATTGTTGGGACAAAACAAGGGGCAAATGCGGGTGCAGCTTCCCGACGGACGGATCGGTTGGCTTGCGGCAGCCGACGTGCAGGATGCCCGTGCGCATGCGGCTCATTGGCAAGCATTGAGAAAAGACAATTCGAAAGCCTTTTGGCTCGCCTACATTGCTCAGGCCAAGCGACTTCTTGGTACGCCGTATCTGTGGGGAGGAACGAGTTCTGCGGGCGTCGACTGCTCGGGGTTTGTTTCTTTGCTTTGGCAAATGACGGGCTTTGTTAGTCTGCGCGACGCCGATCAGCAGATTGCAAATGCCAAGCGCTTGAATCTGCAGGCCATTGAGCAAATACCTGTGGGCGGCTATTTGGCTTTCGGGAAAGTGGATGAAGCCGGCACCCCTAGGATTGAGCACATTGCCATTTCGCTCGGACGGGGAGATTTCATTCATTCGCTCGGTTCGGTGCGCATTGAGTCCGTTTTGCCGGATTCTCCCGTTTACAGTGCATACAATCGGTCGCGCTTTCTGGGTGCTTACGCGGTGGATCTCAAATCCCCAAAGGACTCCGCTCTGATTCCGCTTGAGGAAAACGGTTTTTATGCGGCGCCGCCCAGGATGCTTTACGAGCGGTAGCCGCCAATCTATTCGTCAAGTTCCTTTCTCCAATCAAACGGCTTGAGCATCTTCTTTTTTGAGGCGATCGTGCGGCCCTGAAAGCGTCGATCGCTGCACATGGCCTTCGTGATTAGGTTGCGCGGACGCGGGACCTTGATTTTCATGACGGATTTCTTCTTGTACTTTTTCACGGTTTCTTCCTTGTCTGATCAATGGGACAAGGATAAGGCGTCCTGCGTCGGCCATTGACGCTTGCAATTCCGAAGCAAAAACTTCACGCGAAAAAAACAGAGTCAAGGCATTTCCGTCCAGTCCACCAGGTGCATGACGCTGCGAAGTATCCGAAGTGCGCTCTGCATCAATGGTTGCTTGAGCGAATCATTTCTGTAGGCGAGCTCAATTGGGTCCGGTGATATGGGAAAAGGAAGCTTGCAGAACGTCAGTGTCGGATGGAGTTGTTGGAAGTGACGCGCGACCCAGACGGGGACGAGAGCTATGCGGCCGGTGCCTACAAGATACTGCGGCAGTGCCGAGTAGTGTGAAGTCATGAGAGCCAGACGTCGATGCAATCCTTCGCCGAAGCTGTACAAGTAGCCGTCGGCAACGCCGCGGTGACTGCCGAAATGGACCGCAATATGACTTTTTTGGAGGTATGTCTCCAAATCAAGGAAGTCGGCCGATATCTGCGTCTTGTCATACAGACAACAGTCGTAGTGAACGCCGAAGCTTTCTCTAACAAGCTGCGGTTCGTCACGTGCGCCTCCGCCGGTTACGGCAAATTGGGCTTTTCGAGTGAGAAGAGCCTGCTTTACCAAAAGCGTGTTGGTTTGGACGATGATGGGGAAGGCTTCCGGCAGCCTTTCTTCGAAAGCGTTGGCAATATGTTTTCCTAAAACGAGCTCGAAATCATCGCTCATCGCAATCACGACGCTGGTGCGATCGGAATACGGAGCCGGCAGTGCTTTTTGGCATTGCTCGAGTGCCTCGCTACGAGTGGATAGAGGGACTGGGCAGTCGTGGTTGGCTGTAGAGACCGTCCTTCGGCCACAAAGAGAGGATCGCCGTAGAGACGGCGCAGCGTTTTGAGTTGGCTGCTCAAAGTGCTGGGAGCCAAGCCGAGTTCGCGCGCACTTTTTGTGAGATTGCGCGTCTGGTATATCGAATAAAACGCCGAAAGCAGGTTGAGGTTGAAATTCATGGCGCACTAATACTCAAACTCTGTAAGAAAACCTGCCACAAGCGTAAATGAAAGATCGGCGAGCAGGAAGAGGCCATGCGACGTACACAGAGCATCGCATGGCCCACAGGCGGTTATTTGCTGCGAATTGCCGAAGCTGCATAGCGGACGGCTAGTCGCCCGGAGGTAATTGCAAATCCGGAAGTGGCGCCTTCGACCTTGATGTCGTCGGTGTCCATGAAGAGACCGCCCATGTCTGCGCCGGCCATATAGAGATTCGGGATCGGATCCCCCTGACCGTTGAGCGCTTCGAAGCGGCGGTTGATGCGGATGCCTCCCAATGTGAGGAAGTATGTGCGAATGCCTTTGAGAGCGTAGTAAGGTCCCTTCTTGAGGTCAAAGGCAGCGATGTGCTCGGCCTTGCGACCGAACTCAAGATCCTTGCCGGTTTTGGCGTACTCATTGATTTGGCGCAAGGTGTTCATGAGATTTTCGTAGGGTACGCCGATTTGAACTGCCAGGTCTTCAAGCGTGTCGGCTTTAACGTAACGCCGCGGAATTCCCCATGCGTGAGCGTGGGGATGGATAGCGGCTCGGCCGAAAAGCTATTTCGGCCGATTTTGAGACTGGATATAACGTTCAATGATGGCGGTCGTTGCTCCATCACCAACAGAAATAGCGCAATAAGTTCTCGTCCAGAATCGCTTTCCCCAAAGCATGTGACGAATTTCCGAATGAAATTCGGTACGTATTCTCAGTGCCGAAACGGCTTTGAACGTTCGAATTAAATCACATAACCTTACTGTAGGGGCGTACTCAATCAGAAGGTGAACGTGATCGGGTTCACCGGAGAATTCGAGCAATGTAGCGCCAAAATGTAAACAAACTTCGGTGAAAATCTCCTCAAGGCGAGTCAGTATCCTTGCCGAGATGGCTCTGCGTCGGTAAGCTACGACGAATATCAAATGAACTTTCAGGTTGAAAACGCTGTGTGCGCCGTAGGAAAAATGCCTGAGTTTCAGCGAGCGGAACGAACGGTGATAAGCAGGAGCCATCCGAACTGGAAAGCTTGTCATCGTCTGTGCAGTTTGTCGCGAAAGCTCGGCAATTGCGCTGCTTACATCCTGCGCCACCGCGTATTCGACAAGCTGCCGGTAATGACGCGTAAGGAGCTTGATACAGCTCTCAAGGAGCAGTATGCATCGGATTACCGGGCAATGCCGTCGGCAGCAAGTGCACAGCGCCAGGGGCAGGTCGTTGCCAAGCAGTTCAAGTCCTACGCCAAGGCACTTACCGAATACGCAAACCACCCGGAAAAGTTCAAAGGCAAGCCGCAGCTGCCCGGATATAAAAGGCGCTACAGAAGTTTTTATGTGGGACGCAACGGTTACCAAATCAGCAATGGCCGGTTGACGATCACCGGCGCACAAGATGTCGGCTTTGAACCGATGCCGGTGCGCTGTTGCAAGGAGCAAGTGTTCAATGCCAAAGCCGAGGACGCTGTTGTCGGAGATGTGCGCATTGTTCCCATGGGCAACAGTTTTATTTTTGAGCTGACCTACACGGTAAAACAGGAGGATGTACAGAAGAATTGTCCGCTTGACTCTCGTCATGCTTTGATCGGCGATTTAGGGGTCAATAACTTTGCAGCTTTCGTATCGACCAAACCCGGGGTAAGACCCGTTTTGATCAAGGGCGGAGTTTTGAAAAGCCTGAATCAGAGCTACAACAAGCAGACGGCCGAGCTTAGAGCCAAAAAACAGTACCGACACATTCGCATCAAAGGATTCAAGCGATACCGCCAAGTTCAAGACTTGCTGCACAAAGCAAGCCGCATGGTGATCAACTACTGTCTGGCCCATGATTTGGGAACGTTGATCATCGGGGTGAACAAGTACTGGAAACAGGAAGTCAGCATGGGATGCAAGAACAATCAGAATTTCGTGATGCTTCCCCATGCCGTTTTTGTCGGCATGCTCAAGTACAAGGCACAGCAATACGGTATAGAGGTCATTGAGCGCGAGGAAAGCTATACATCTCGTGCAAGCAGCCTTGATTTTGATACCGTTCCGGATTACGGCGCAGTGTCGGCACAACCGGTATTTTCGGGAAAGCGAATCAAAAGAGGTTTGTATGAAGCAGCTGACGGACGAAGGCTCAATGCGGATATCAACGGCGCGATCAACATCGGCCGCAAGGAACTCGGGAATGAGTGGCTGCAGAAGCTGCTCGAACTCGATGGGGGCGTAGTGGACACGCCCGTAGTGATCCGATACTTGCATGAGAGACAGAGTATCGGATCGTTGCTGGAAGTAGGAGCACGCTCCTACGAAACTTCGCGCGTGAGCGCGAGGTAGTTCATATGCCCAGCCGCGCTTGCGTCCTTCTTCAAATGTTTTGGGCAGTTCCTTCAGGGGAGTGCCGACTGTCACAATGGCATTGAAGGGAATCAACGGTCCGGTTTTTACCAACTGATCGAATTTGGCCTGATCGAGAATGTTGTACATGATGCCGCCGGCGTTTGTCATGGCGGCATACACCTCGGTAAAGACGGAGCCGCGGGACTCGTTGAAGAAGCGCTCGCCGTTGCGGTCGATCCATAGCCAAGGTTGAGCCAAAGCACAGCGTCCTTGCTTGAGCCAGTCGGGGCCGTTGAACTGATTAATCGGAGGACGATCGGGCAAGTACGGTGCATTGCCGACAACGTGTTCCATGCCTGCCGGAGCACCTCCCACCTTCATCGCCATGTTGATGCCGTCGCCAGTACGTCCGTCAGTAAGAGCGCTGCGCAGCCAGATCGGTTCGGAAACGGCCGGATCGCTTGAATCGGGCACGTACTTTTCGATCATTCCGCGGTTGGCGGCAAAACCGCCAGTTGCCAGAAGCACTTTCTTGGCGCGGACAATGACTGTTTCGCCGGTTTCGGTATTGACGGCTTCAACGCCGACCACTTTGCCGTTGTCGAGAATCTGCTTCTTGGCAGGGGTATCCGTGCGAATGTCAACACCCTTTTTGGCAGCGAAATCAGCTAACTTTGCAACGACCGACGATGCCCCGCCCTTAAAAAGGTGCCAGCAGTGAAAAGACTCTTCCTCGGGCATGATTGTGCGGATGCCGCGAATTTGGACGCCTTTGTCAACTACCCAGTCAATGGAGTTGTCGGACTCCGTGATGAGCTGACGAATGACAGCGGGATTGGTGCGGTAGTGGTTGAATTCAAGGAAACGGTTGATTGTTCGCTGTACGTCCCACTTTATGCCGTGTTCTTTCTGGTAGCGTGTACCGATGCCGAGCGAGCGTTCGGGAAAATTGCCAGCGCCGCCCAGAATGGAGAGTTTTTCGAGAACGACGGTTTTGAGCCCGAGTTCGGCCGCCTGTGCAGCTGCGGAGATGCCGCTTAAGCCGCCGCCGACAATGACCAGGTCGGCTTGAAGTTTTTCAGTGGCAAATGCCGTGCCGTAAAGCTTGTCGCTGCGGCCAATGCGAGCGTGGTGGTAAGAAAAGCTCTGCGTTGCATAACACATGCTCCTTTTGGTTGTAATTGTCGATTGGACCTAAGTACAGGAGTAGTGTTCCACCTGCTTCGTTCGAAAATTCGAACGAAGAGTTCGGAATAACGAACGTTAAAAACTGTCAAGCAAGCGGCAGATACTGCCAGAGCGTCTTGATAAAGAGCGCCGCAAGCACGATGAGGATGATGGGGCGTACGATCTTGGCGCCGTTGTTGACGACGAGCATCGAGCCCACATAACTTCCGAAGAGGCTGAACACGCCGGCGGTAATGCCAAGAAGCCAAGCCACCTGTCCTGCCAGAGCAAAGGTTACGAGCGCCATGCCGGCTCCGGCGATGTTGACCACCTTCGTTTGCGCGGCGGCTTCGCGGATGTCAAGGCCGGCGAATTTGGCAAACGAAAGCAGAAGAAAAGTTCCGGAACCGGGCCCGTAGAATCCGTCGTATGCGTTGCAGACAAAAGCGCAGGACGACAATATCCCGACGCGTTTGCGGTAGGGCATGTCAACATGCGCGGCATCCGTGTTTTGTTTTCGCAAAACGAAAAAAGCCACAATCGGCAGCAAAACCAACAGGACGATTTCAAAGGTTTGCTGCGCGATGGCAAGCGCAATGCTGGCGCCGACATAACTGCCTACGAAAGAGACAATGACCGGCACGGGAGCCAGTTTCCAATCCACAAACCCGCTTTTGGCAAACTTCCAAATCGACGCGGCCTTTCCCATGCAGCTGGCAAGTTTGCTGGTTCCGATCGCAAGATGCGGCGGAAGGCCGGCCAATAGGTAGGTCGGCAAAGAGATCAGTCCGCCGCCTCCGCCGATTCCGTCGACAAAACCGGCAAGAAAGAAGAGGGGACAGACAAAAAGCAGAGTGGAAAGATCCATGGATGCAGTCGATACCGAATAGCTTTGGGCAAGAGTCTAGCATCCGCCCGGATGGGAACTTCGGCTAGAAACCGTTTTCGGCTGTCCACGACACAAGCTTTTCCGCAGCTTCGAGTGCATCAAGGCATCCCATGTTGTAGGCGCGCTTGATGGCCTGCGGATCGTGCGAAAGCCGACCAACGGGAATCGGTGCTTTCGGGCGAATCACAAAGACGCTTTTCTTGCTTTCTTCTTCCTTGAGGTAGGCCTGCGTTTTTTCATAGTCCTTGGGACTATTTTCGAAGGTGGTACAGAAAGCCGGGTATTTGCGGTAAAAAAGCCGCACGAGTGCAGCATCCCGATCTCTGACCTTATGCTCCGCCGGATGAGTGAGCACGATCACGTTGCGAGAAAAGCCCATCGACTGAAAAGCTTTAAGCGGTACGCGGTCCGAACAGCCGCCGTCAAGAAGCAGCTTGCCGTGATATTTGACCGGGCGCGAGACGTAAGGCAGCGAAGCCGAGGCAATCAAAGGAGCAATGTTATTGCCCGCGCAGCTGTGCATGCGGATGTATTCGGGCTTGCCGGTTTCAAGATTTGTGCTCACGGCCCAAAATGCCATGCGTGAGGCCACGAAGGCCTCTTCGTCGAAGGGCTCAAGAGAAGCGGGGATTTCGCGGTAGCAAAAATCATTGTCGACAATGTTTCCGGTGCGAAACCAGGTGCGGAAACTGAAAAAGCGCGGATCCCTGCAAAAGCGGGTATAGATTCGATAGCTGCGCTGCTTTTGTCCGGAAACAAAGGAAACACCGTGAATAGCGCCCGCTGAAACGCCGATGACGCCCGTAAAGGGAAGCATTAAGTCGTGCAGAACATCCAAAACTCCCGCAGCATAAATGCCGCGCACGCCGCCGCCTTCGATGACAAGTCCCAGTCTGTTTTCGTTTCGGTTTCCCATAATTCGCTCTGTTTTTTTTCCGCACGGAACCGAAGGATAGACCTGACGCTTGCACTTTGTCTTCGGCCGTTAAGACGAGCGCTGCAAAACCGATTAGCAATCAAGTACCGGCAAGAAAAAGGCCGCAGAGCACAAGCTCAACGGCCTCTTGCGGCTTTCTAGAAGCGGAAAATCACTTCTTCTGATGGCACATCATGCAGTTGTTGTGCATCGGATCAGCCTTCTTTTCGCCCTTAACCCAGTGGTCCTGAGGCATAGCCATCGGGGTGCCGGCAACCTTTGCCGCACCGATCTTGGACTGATCGCCGTGGCACATCACGCAGGGATTGGCGGCGTCCGTGATCTTGTAGGCGTCAATCGGGTGCGGAATCTTGGAGGGCACGCCGCCGGCGGCCTGGGCGGTTGCGCAGATCATCATTGCCGCAGCGGCGACGGCGCAGGAAATCGTGAACTTGCTCATGGAGTTCTCCTTTTTATTGGGGTATACAGGCACAAATGAAACCAAGTCATGCGCCCGAAGGGGGTCGGACGCGATCGACCCGAATTTTTAATGCAATTTTAAGAAACGCGCAATAGTTCGCTCGAACTAGGCCGACGATTCACCTGCAAATGCGTAAGCAACTTTTTCAGATGCGTTTTTTCTGACAACTTTCCACACAGATTTCCCGCACGCCTCTAAAATTGCTGCCCTTCCGGAAAAGAAAAATGACAATTACTCTCAATGAACTCGCGGTAGGTCAGAGCGCAACCGTCGAATCCGTCGGCGGCAGCGGCGCTCTGCGGCAACACTTCCTTGACATGGGCCTGATTCCTCAGGCTACGGTTACGCTTATCAAGCGGGCGCCGATGGGAGATCCGATCGAAGTGCGCATTCGCAGCTACGAACTGACGCTGCGCGTGGCCGAAGCTCGTGAAATCGTCATACGCGATGTGCGTGAAGGCGTGCCCGCTCAGGAAAGTATTCCGGCGCCGATCGAAATCGACCATCCGGGGTATTCGGAAGGCGGAGCGACGAGAGGACTCAATCGACGTGCGCAGCCCGTGATGACCGAAGAGACGGTGCGCATTGCGCTTGCGGGCAATCAAAACTGCGGCAAGACGACGCTTTTTAATAAGCTAACGGGGTCGAATCAGCACGTCGGCAACTTTCCGGGCGTTACGGTCGATCGCAAGGACGGCCGCATCGTGGGGCATGAAGAAGCGTTGGTGACCGACCTGCCGGGCATCTATTCGCTTTCGCCCTACACAAACGAAGAAATCGTCTCGCGCGAATTCATCCTGCGTGAAAATCCCCACGTCATCATCAACATCGTCGACGCGACCAACATCGAGCGCAACATGTATCTGACGCTGCAGCTCATGGAGCTCGGGCGCCCGATGGTGCTTGCGCTCAATATGATGGACGAGGTGGCGGCCAACGGCGGCTCGATTCGCGTCAACGAAATGGAAGCGCTTCTGGGCATCCCCGTGGTGCCGATTTCGGCAAGCCGCGGCGAAGGTATTGAAGAGCTCGTCGAGCACGCCTTGCACGCGGCACGCTATGCCGAAGTTCCCGCTGTGCATGACTTCTGCGCCAACAACGACAACGGCGGAGCCGTGCACAGGTGCCTGCACGGGCTCATGTACCTCATTGAAGACCATGCTGTCAAAGCGGGCATTCCGGTTCGATTTGCCGCAAGCAAAATTGCCGAAGGCGACAAGCTCATCACCGATCAGCTCGATTTGGATGTCAATGAAAAGCGCACGATCGAGCACATTTTGAAGCAGCTCGAAGCCGAGCGAGGGCTGGATCGAGCCAGTGCGATTGCCGACATGCGCTTTGCCTTTATCGACGGCGTGTGCGCTAAAACAGTCGTCAAGCCCCACGTAAGCCGTGAACACGAACGCAGCCTTAAGATCGACCGAATCCTCACGGGTAAGTACACGGCCATTCCCGCGTTCATTGCGATCATGGCGCTTGTCTTCTGGCTCACGTTCAACGTGATCGGGGCGTGGCTGACCGAGGGCTTGGAGTGGCTCATCGGCATGGCAACCGAGTCCGTTGACGGTTTGCTTTCGGCTTGGAACGTCAACGAATCGATTCATTCGCTCATCATCGACGGCATTTTCAACGGTGTGGGCACCGTCGTAAGTTTTGTGCCTGTCATCGTCGTGCTCTTTTTCTTTTTGTCATTCCTGGAAGACAGCGGCTACATGGCGCGCGTGGCGTTTTTCATGGACATGTTCCTGCGCCGCATCGGTCTTTCGGGCCGCAGCATTGTGCCCATGCTCATCGGCTTTGGCTGCACGGTTCCCGGCGTGATGGCAAGCCGCACGCTGCCCTCGGAGCGGGACCGGAAAATGACCATCCTGCTCACGCCCTTTATGAGCTGCTCGGCAAAGCTCCCCATCTATGCGTTCTTTGTGGCAGCGTTTTTCCCGGGCGACGGGGCATTGGTGATGATTGGGCTTTATCTCCTGGGCATCGTCATGGCCGTATGCTTGGGGCTTTTGCTGCGCCGTACGATGTTTAAGGGCGAAGCGATGCCCTTTGTGATGGAGCTGCCCAACTACCGTATGCCGGGTGCCGGCAATGTCGCGCGTCTGCTGTGGGACAAGGCTAAAGACTTCCTGCAGCGCGCCTTCACCGTGATTTTCGTAGCCACGATTCTCATTTGGTTTCTACAGTCCTTTGACTTCCGCATCAACCCGGTAGACGACCCCCAGCTTTCGATGCTTGCGGTGGTTTCGGGGTGGATTGCGCCGCTCTTTGAACCGCTTGGTTTTGGCGACTGGCGTGTCTGCACGGCTCTCATCAGCGGCCTGATGGCCAAAGAAAGCGTGGTGAGCAGTCTCTCAGTGATGTTTGGTTCAACCGAAGCCATCACGGCGGCGCTCTCGGGCCTTTCAGCCGTCACGCTTTTGGTGTTCTGCCTTCTGTACACGCCGTGCATGGCCTCCGTGGCCACCATCAAGCGCGAGCTCGGAGGGCTTTGGGCAACAGGCATTGCTCTTTTTCAGTGTGCATTCGCCTGGCTCGTTGCCCTGATCGTGCATCTGGCCGGACTCGCACTGGGATTTGTCTAAGATGAATGCAGTCAGCTGGCTTCTTCTAACCCTGATCCTTGCGTTTTGCGTCTGGGTGATTGTGCGGCAGATTAAGCGCGGCGGCGCGGGGTGTTGTTCCGGCTGCAGCGGCGGGTGTGATGCCCGCAGTTGCGGCTTAAAGTGCTGCGCGGGAAAGCAAAAATTCCTCAAGCGCTAGAACCTTCTTGTCATTGGGGCTGCTTGGGCGGAAGAATTGTGCCTTTGACAAGACCTTTGATCGTGCCGACGGCAGCGGCAAGCCAAATGGCAATCAACAGAATCATCAGGCCTCTGGCGACGATAGGCAATAGTTCGAGGTGCGCAAGAGAAGAGAGTCGAATCGAGAGAACTGTCACCGCTCCGACCGGAAAGACGAAGGCCCACCAAGAAAGAGCAAACGGAAGCTTGCCCTGTACGGCGTTGCGAATTGTCATGGCTGCGCACAACACAAGCCACCACAAAGACGCTCCCATAAAGCCCATTGCAACGAGCATGCCGTAGGTAAGCGCCGCTTCGTTGCCTGCAGCGTGAAGTAAAGACAATAGGCTCAACGGAATTACGCCCAGAGGCGCCAGATGAACCCACAGCGTCGGGGTCAATTTGCCTTCGATGGCGGGCGCCAGAAAGTGTCGCGCCATTGTGATCGCTACGAGGGCGAGGTACATGAAGACACCCGCCCCCATACCGAGCATATTGACGCCGAAGTACACCTCGCGCATGATGCCTTGAGCCTGAGCCGCAAGACCGGCACCGGCAACCGGAATCACAACCAAACCCACGGCCGGGATGAAGTGCGCAGGTGTGACCATGTTGAGCTTCAGTTTGTCGAGCGTAAAGAGTCGAAAGAGAATCAAATAGCTTGCGGCAAAGGTGCCCGCGGCACCGACCCACCAAAGCAGACCGACCCACATGGGATCGATTCCCCGCATACTCCATTGGCCTGCCATCACCAAGAGCGCGATGGGGAAGGTGGCGTAGAAGCTGCCTTCGACCGGATGCGAAATGGTCTCAAAGACAAGCTTGGGATAAAGAAGAATGCGAAGCACCGCGGCAATGCCGAGGATAAGCATAAGAGCGGCTGCTATGACGTGTAGAAAATCGGCCAGCCACTCAAAAGAGGTGCCAGCAAACATCAGCCATGCGGCAAGGCTTGCCACCGAGGTGCCCATTACAGAGGCAAACCAGCCCGGTGCCATGGTCTTGACAAAATGCATGAGAAAAACTCCGAAAAAAGGTGAATTCGTTAAGCGGTGAAGACTTCGGGCGAGTTGGCGAGCCAGTCCTGTACGCCAGCTCTAATCACCAGAAGCCGAATGCCGTGTTCGGCAAAAAGGCTCTGTGCCTCTTTGGCAAGAAAGCAATAGGAGCTGCGGCAGTAGGCGGCAGCGGGTATGGTTTTATCGAGCGTCGGCAGCAGGTCGGGAATGCGCTCAATCGGGATATTGATAGAGTAGGGGAGGTGCCCCGCTTCATACTCTTCGCTCGGGCGAACATCTATGAGGGTCAATTTCCCGGCACGAGCCATCTCGAGCGCGCTTTCGACATCAAGCGGCGTCCCTGCCGGAGGCGGCAGCGAATTCCCCGTGAGCGTCTGTGCCGTCTGACGAAGCAGTACGGCTAATTCCAACACTTTCGGATGCGCAATGCTGTACCAGCGAAAGCGTCCGTGACGCTCGACGTTGAGCAGACCGCTTTCCACCAGAATCTTCAAATGCTGACTCACACTCCGCATGTCGGTTTTGAGAATGCCGGCAATGGTTTCGACATGGCGGGGGGCCTGCGCAAGGATCTCGACGATCTCCAGACGAGTCTGTTGACCGAGTGCCCGTCCGATCTTGCCGACCTGATCGTAGAGCGCGTGCTTGAGTTGGATGTGTTCCTTCATGGATATGGGCCGATTGGATTCAACATTCCATCAATCTATAGAACGTCATATTGACGGTCAATACACTGAAAAAACAATGAGCGCCTTTTGTTTTAGCTAGTGACAAGACTAAGTTGAAACTGAGTTATGCGGCCAAAAAATGGAGAAAACCGACTTAATCGGTGGGCGAAAATTCCAAAAAATAAAAGCTTGCATGTAAGCTACAAAATAACATTTCTTAGAAATTGTTTTTTGACGACACTCGATCTGCGGGTATGGCCATGTCAACTCAAGCGATTCTTGGTTTTATGCTGTCAGATCTCTGAAAACAAAGGGGATATTTTCTGAGTGGTCAGAAAATAAAAGCTTATATACAATATGTTAAAAAATTAAATCGAAACAATTGCAGCAAGCGGAACCTGCATGCCTATGTTTGGAGAAAATGGTTTCGAATCGTTCGGATATGGATTGAAATAGCGTTGGTGCTGTTCTCAGCCGAGAGGAGACGGATCTCAAAATGAGAAGAGTAAAGAGCAAGGATTTCGGAACCGGTACAGGAACACGGTCGAGGGGTCGTCAAGGGTAAACCCGTATTCGGTTACAAAAACCGACTGTACCCATCCGACCTGTTCTTGTCGTGTAACTATTCATGCATTCCTTGCATGAAAACCATCAAGCTCAACACCGGCGTAGATATGCCGCTTGAAGGCTTCGGCGTCTACCAGATTGTGCCCGAGGCGTGCGAAGCGGCCGTGCTTAACGCTTTGGAAACCGGCTACCGCATGATCGACACCGCCCAGCCCTACTACAACGAAGAGGGCTTAGGGCGCGCTGTTACCGCATCAGGCCTTCCTCGTGAAGACATCTTTGTCGTAACGAAGGTGTGGATTTCCAACGCGGGCGAAGAAAAGGCGGCCGCAAGCATCGACGCGTCGCGTGCAAATCTTCAGAGCGACTACATCGATTTGCTCCTCATCCATCAGCCGTTCAGCGACTACTACGGCACGTATCGCGCGATGCAAAAGGCGCTCGCTACAGGCAAAGTCCGCGCCATCGGTTTAAGCAACTTCTACGACGCCCGCTTTATCTGAAGGCGCCAGAAGACCACCGGCGTGAGCCGGTGAATGAATGGCTCGAAAAAATTTCAATGGAAAAGGGGCTTGATTTTGAAAAGAAATTCGATGGTCGCCTCTTCAAGACACAAAATATACGGTTTTTTCTTGCGCTAACCCCTTGCATTTTGCGGAACACTCTGTAAAATGCGGATTTCCTCGAGCGAGAGCTTGAGAAAAAATTTGGATCCGAGCGGAGTGGTAGTTCAGTTGGTTAGAATACCGGCCTGTCACGTCGGGGGTCGCGGGTTCGAGTCCCGTCCACTCCGCCAGAACCTCTAAGAGCCCATGACATTCTTGTGTGTCGTGGGTTTTCTTATACCTGCAACTTGAAGCCTCCACGACAAGGCTGCCGGTTCTACTCTTTGGGCACCTGCAGATTTGAGATGTCGACGGTGTACGAAAACGACTCGGGTTCTGCCTGCGGCTTCAGGAACATCGCCAGATACCACGGAAGATACGTGATGGCCCCAACGGTTTCTACGTTGCCTTTGCAGAAGACAAAAGCCTGCCCGAGATTCCATTCTTCAACCGAAAGCGTATTGTCAAGCGCACGATGGGCTTTGTAGTCAGCGCCTGATTTAACCTCCAAAGGCAGCACCTGTCGACCGTTCTGTATAACGAAGTCGACCTCACCGTGTTTAAGTGAACTGTAGTAGTGAAGCGTGAAGCCCTTGGCGTGCAACTCCTGGGCAAACACATTTTCCAGGATTCCGCCTAGATTCACAGATACGTTGCCCTGCAGAAGATCAAATTGAATGTTCTGCATGCAAGCAGCGCACAACAGCCCCGTGTCACCCATAAAGAGCTTGAAAAGGTTGCGCTTCTCGTTGAGCTGAAGCGGAACAATCGGCGCAGTAACATTGCAGCAGGGTAAAGCGACACCGGCATCGGCCAGCCATAAAAAGCTATTTTCGTAACGTAGCATGCGGGCCGTTTTGGAAATATCAGCCAATCGGAAACGACGCGTTTTCGATTCCAATTGCGAAGGAATCGCATCGAAAACCGAAATGATTTTGCTCTTATCCCGATCAGCGTATTTAGCGATATCAAGCCGATAGAGAGCCAGAATATCCCTCTGCACATCCAGAACTCGCCTGATATCTCGAGTCTGCAGATAGGTGTTCACCACTTGCGGCATCCCACCCACGACGAGATAGGTCAAGAACAGCCGCGACAACACATCG
>ERZ1034710.313-NODE-313-length-16322-cov-97.775742_pt1 | contig 16322 bp, 9 predicted proteins | sample MGYA00520597_ERZ1034710 | MGnify/ENA primary metagenome ERZ1034710 (study PRJEB33766, sample SAMN09781714) | gut metagenome | biome: gut microbiome | host: Homo sapiens | place: Madagascar | study: EMG produced TPA metagenomics assembly of the PRJNA485056 data set... | reverse complement strand
GTCGGGCTCATAACCCGAAGGTCGTCGGTTCAAATCCGGCCCCCGCAACCAATTATTGAACACCCTAACGGGTGTTTTTTTGTTTCTGGTCTCCCATAAAAAAGCGCCATTCAGCGCCTTTTTATCATCCCCTTCTCGCCAGCGTCGCCCCATCGGCAAAATACGCTTTAATCCCCGCAAGAATAGACTCCGCAACTTCCTGCTGGAAAGTCGCCGTTTTCAGTTTACGCTCTTCCTCAACGTTACTAATAAACGCCGTTTCGACCAGAATGGAGGGAATATCTGGTGCCTTTAGTACGGCAAACCCGGCCTGTTCAACTTGATTTTTATGCAGCTTGTTGATTTTACCGAGCTTATTCAGTACCGCTTTACCAAACTTCAGGCTGTCGGCAATGGTCAGCGACTGTACCATATCGAACATGGTGTGGTCGACATAGCGGTCACCGCTTTTGCTCACGCCACCAATCAAGTCCGAGGCGTTCTGGGTTTGTGCCAGATATTTTGCCGCAGTACTGGTTGCACCTTTGGTTGAGAGCGCAAACACCGAGGAACCGCTCGGCTGACGACTGGTAAAGGCGTCGGCATGGATAGAGACAAACAGGTCAGCACGCTGTTTCTGGGCTTTTGCTACGCGCACTTGCAATGGAATGAAGATGTCTTCATTGCGCGTCATGTACACCTTCATATTGCCCTCTTTCTCGATCAGAGAGCGCAAACGGCGAGCTATTTGCAATACCACATCTTTTTCGCGCGTTTTGTATTTCCCCACCGCACCGGAGTCTTCGCCACCGTGGCCAGGGTCAAGCATAATGACAATCGGACGATCGCGCCCTGCTTTACCCGGTTGTGGACCACTTTGCGCTGGCGGCACCTGCTTTTCGAGGTCGCCTTTGTTGTAATCCTCCAGCAGCGCCAGCAGCGGGTCCTGCATATCCTGTGCATTGGCCGGATAGAGGTCCATCACCAGACGCTCTTTAAACCCGGCGACCGGCGCAAGGGCAAACAGCTGCGGTTTTACGTTTTGCTTTAATTCAAAAACCATGCGTACGGTCTGCGGGTCAAATTGCCCGACGCGCGCCGACTTGATGAACGGGTCGTCTGCACGAATTTGTGCCGCCATCCCCTTGAGTACCGAGTTCAGGTTTACATCTTCGATATCCACCACCACGCGTTCCGGGTTACTCAACGCGAACTGCTTATATTTCAGCTGACGATTTGATTCTACCGTCACACGGGTGTAGCTGGACGCAGGCCAGACGCGCACCGCCACGACCTGGCTGACCGCAGCCAGACTGACCTGACTTACGCTCAATAGCCACATGGCACCCGCGCCTTGCAGTAAACGACGACGGCTGATTGCAGTGTTGGATCCTGACATGCCTCTCCCGAGCAAAAGAAATCTAAGCTGTGTAACAAGTAAACGACTAATTTGACCGGAAACTTTAGCGAAAGACGCATAATCTGTCATCTAATAAACGGTAAACATTCTTTTTATATTCACGGCATTACTGATAAAAAAGTCGCTCTCGCATAAAATTTACACTTGCACCCTGCGAAAAAACAGAATAAAAATACACTAATTTCGAATAATCATGCAAAGAGGTGTGCCGTGGTAAAGGAACGTAAAACCGAGTTGGTCGAGGGATTCCGCCATTCGGTTCCCTATATCAATACCCACCGGGGAAAAACGTTTGTCATCATGCTCGGCGGTGAAGCCATTGAGCATGAGAATTTCTCCAGTATCGTTAATGATATCGGGTTGTTGCACAGCCTCGGCATCCGTCTGGTGGTGGTCTATGGCGCACGTCCGCAGATCGACGCAAATCTGGCTGCGCATCACCACGAACCGCTGTATCACAAGAATATACGTGTGACCGACGCCAAAACACTGGAACTGGTGAAGCAGGCTGCAGGAACATTGCAACTGGATATTACTGCTCGCCTGTCGATGAGTCTCAATAACACGCCGCTACAGGGCGCGCATATCAACGTCGTCAGTGGCAATTTTATTATTGCCCAGCCGCTGGGCGTCGATGACGGCGTGGATTACTGCCATAGCGGGCGTATCCGGCGGATTGATGAAGACGCGATCCATCGTCAACTGGACAGCGGTGCAATAGTGCTAATGGGGCCGGTCGCTGTTTCAGTCACTGGCGAGAGCTTTAACCTGACCTCGGAAGAGATTGCCACTCAACTGGCCATCAAACTGAAAGCTGAGAAGATGATTGGTTTTTGCTCTTCACAGGGCGTCACTAATGACGACGGTGATATTGTCTCAGAACTTTTCCCTAACGAAGCGCAAGCGCGGGTAGAAGCCCAGGAAGAGAAAGGCGATTACAACTCCGGTACGGTGCGCTTTTTACGTGGCGCAGTGAAAGCCTGCCGCAGCGGCGTGCGTCGCTGTCATTTAATCAGTTATCAGGAAGATGGCGCGCTGTTGCAAGAGTTGTTCTCACGCGACGGTATCGGTACGCAGATTGTGATGGAAAGCGCCGAGCAGATTCGTCGCGCAACAATCAACGATATTGGCGGTATTCTGGAGTTGATTCGCCCGCTGGAGCAGCAAGGTATTCTGGTGCGCCGTTCTCGCGAGCAGCTGGAGATGGAAATCGACAAATTCACCATTATTCAGCGCGATAACACGACTATTGCCTGCGCCGCGCTCTATCCGTTCCCGGAAGAGAAGATTGGGGAAATGGCCTGTGTGGCAGTTCACCCGGATTACCGCAGCTCATCACGGGGCGAGGTTCTGCTGGAACGCATTGCCGCTCAGGCGAAGCAGAGCGGCTTAAGCAAATTGTTTGTGCTGACCACGCGCAGTATTCACTGGTTCCAGGAACGTGGATTTACCCCGGTGGATATTGATTTACTGCCCGAGAGCAAAAAGCAGTTGTACAACTACCAGCGTAAATCCAAAGTGTTGATGGCGGATTTAGGGTAAGCGATGAAAATTGTCGGATGCGACATGCGTAACACTCGTGCGTCGCATCCGGCAATTACGTTTATTCCCGCGAACTAAACAACGCCGCCAGACCACTGCGCCGCTCAGTACGAGTGGCGATTGCCGCACTTAATATACGCTCATCGGCATACAGCGACAGACGGCGACGCGCGCGGGTCACCGCGGTGTATACCAGCTCTCGCGTTACTACCGGCGTGCGTTGGCTCGGTAAAATCAACGCCGCATGGTCGAACTCCGATCCCTGCGATTTATGTACCGTCATCGCCCACGTAGTTTCGTGCTCTGGCAAGCGACTCGGTTGCACAGACTTAATATTGCCGTCCGGCATCGCAAACCAGACGCGCGTCCCCTGCCCGCGATCCAGCGCAATACCGATATCGCCATTAAACAACCCAAGCGCGCTGTCATTACGGGCAATCATCACCGGTCGACCTTCGTACCAACGAGAGTGCGGATGACGATGAATTTTGCGCTTCTGTTGCATAAACTGCTCAATTCGCTCATTCAGTCCAGCCACGCCAAACGGCCCTTCCCGCAGGGCGCACAAAAGTTGGTACTCATTGAACGCCTGAATGATTAAATCCGGCTCAGCACGCGCTTGCAGCAGATCCAGATAACGTCCATAACCCGCAAGAGCTTCCTCAAGCATCGCAATATAATCTTCGCCGCTCTGTAAAAGTCGTTTTTCGATATCAGTAAAATCCTGCTGAAAAACGGTTTTCACTGCCGTTTTATCACCACGGTTGATCGCCGCAGCTAACTGACCAATGCCAGAATCGCTGCCGAAACGATAGCTTTTTTGCAGCAGGCAGAGACTGTCGCGCAAAGATGCCGCTTCTGTGCCGGTTCCTGCCGGAACGTGAGTCCCCGTCAGGCGGCTTAGCTGCCCGGCACGCTCGGCGGTAAAGCCGGCATTGGCATAAGCGCAGATATCGCCCAGCACAGCCCCAGCCTCAACCGAGGCCAGTTGATCACGATCGCCGAGAAAGATCACTCGCGCATGATCGGGCAAGGCGTCGATCAGTCTCGACATCATAGGCAGATCGATCATTGACGCTTCATCTACCACCAGCACATCAAGATGCAGCGGGTTACCGGCATGATGACGTAAACGCTGGCTACCCGGCTGCGCACCCAGCAATCGGTGCAAAGTACTGGCATCTTCCGGAATGCGTTTCTTTTGTTCATCGGTCAGCGGTAACTGTCGCAAAGCCTTGCCGAGAGATTCGGTTAAGCGCGCGGCAGCTTTACCCGTTGGTGCAGCCAGACGGATACGGCAGCGTTCGCCGTCGGCCATTTGAATTAACGCTGCCAGTAACTTCGCCACGGTGGTCGTTTTACCGGTGCCTGGGCCGCCGGAAATCACCGAGATCCGCCGCGTCAGCGCCACTGCCGCTGCAACTTTTTGCCAGTTAATTTCATCGCTTACTGGAAAAAGTTTGTCCAGGGTTTGCGCCAGTAGAGCTTCATCAACCTCAATGGCATGATTCACCTCATTGAAGAAGCGCGCTACCGTCCGCTCGTTACACCACATGCGATTCAAATAAAGACGATCGCCACAGAGGATCATCGGCGTGGGTTCATCTCCCCTGCTGACCGCTTGAGAAGCCAGCAAGCATTCTTCCCAATTTTGTAGCTCACCGATTTCACTGACACAGGTCGCCAACAGCGGATGCGACGCCTCGTTATTTTCCAGTCGCGAAAGCGGCAAACAGACGTGTCCCTCTCCGGCATCATGACTTAACAGTGCCGCCGCGAGGGTGACGGCAGGATGTTCATCTCCCGCCACGGTCAGGGCAAATTGCACATCCAGCGGGCGTAGCTGTTTGTGCTCCACAGCTTCCAGTAATTGCTTTTGCAATTTCATTACGCCTCCTCCAGGGTCATACCGGCAAACATCTCATCCATCAGGGCAATCAACCCGGCGTTGGGTCGGGTTGTGTAAATCCCTTGTTGCGGATGTTCTTTATCAACGCCACGCAGGAACAGATAGATAACGCCGCCAAAGTGACGATCATAGTCGTAATCAGCAATGCGATGGCGCAGATAACGATGCAGCGCCAGGGTATAAAGCTGATATTGCAGATCATAGCGGTGTGCCTGCATCGCTGCTGCCATAGCCTGTTGGGTGTAAGCCGAACTGTCTTCACCCAGCCAGTTGGATTTATAGTCGAGCAGGTAATAACGCCCTTCGTGGCGGAATACCAGGTCGATAAAGCCTTTTAACATGCCGCGTACCTGCATGAACTCCAGCGGCGGGCAGCCAGCGGATAGCGGGTCAAACTGGCGAATTAGTGCATCAAGCTGGCTGGCGATGAGCGGTTCGCTAATCGGCAGGTAAAACTCCATCTCCACCTGTTTATCGCGGTCGGAAAGCTGACTCAGGCTAACACCCGTTTCATTGAGAGGTGCCTGGAGGACAGCCGTGATCCACTCGGTCAACACCGGTTCCCACTGCGATTCAAAGCCGCCGAGTTCCAGTTTTTCCTGTACCCAGTTCGGGTCAACCGGCTGGGTAAAATCGAGGTCTTCAAACAAACTGTGCAAGAATGTCCCCGGTGACGCACCGCGCGGGAACTGATGCGGTGTTAACGTCGGTTCTTCAACGACGCTGACCACGCCTGCGGCATCAACATCCAGCCGTGGCATCAGATCCTGAGCGATACCGTGACCACGCTGCTGCAAGCCGGAGTAGCTGGTGACACGCCAGTTATCGCCGGGCAATCGTTGTAGCGTCCTCGCATTCAGTTCTGCAGTTAAAGCATCATTAACCTGCCAGGGCTGGTTATCACCAGTTTGTGCCGTTTGCCAGGCAATATCATCATCGCATAACGCTTCAATACAGGTGCGAAGCCCTGCCGCATCTTGCGGTTCCCCTTTTTGCAGCAAACGCCCGAGCGCACTTTGGTGGACGTCGGTGTCACCTTTTTTATCGCCACGACGGCGCACCAGCGGTGCAACGCCGAGACTGCAATGCCAAACCGAACGCGTCAGCGCCACGTAAAGCAAACGCAGATCTTCCGCCAGACGTTCGACCTCCGCAAGCTCGACGCTTTCTGGCGCAGCGTTAAGATCCAGAACAGCCTCAAACGAGTGGCGATCGTGATAAAACGCCTGATCCTGGACGCGGAAATTGGTAATAAATGGCAACCAGACCAGCGGATATTCCAGCCCTTTCGATTTATGGATCGTGACAATCTGCACCAGATGTTTATCACTTTCGAGGCGCATTTGTTGGCTGGAGGCATTACTGTCTGGCTCGAGGATATGTTGCGATAACCAGCGTACCAGCGCATGTTCACTTTCCAGCTGCGTTCCGGCTTCTTGTAGCAGTTCGCTGATATGCAAGATATCGGTAAGACGCCGCTCACCGCCTGCCGTTGCCAGCAAGTTTTCTGCAATGTTACGCGCCGACATCAGCGCCCGCAGCATCGGCATAACGCCACGTTTGCGCCAGATTTGCCGATAACCATCGAACTCTTCAACTACCGCATCCCACGCATGTTCGTCATTATTCAGCGTTTCGATATCCAGCGCGTTCAGCCCCATCATTGACGTTGCCAGCGCACTACGCAGGGTGTTCTCACGTTCGGGCGTCATCACCGCCTGCAACAACCAAAGCATTTCCTGCGCTTCCAGAGTTTCAAAAACACTGTCGCGGTTCGAAAGGTAAACGGAAGGGATTTCCAGCAACGTTAAGGCATCGCGCACCTGGGCGGCCTCCTGGCGGCTACGCACCAGCACACTGATGTCCGAAGCACGCACCGGACGCGCGTCGTCGCCGTTCATCAGCAACGCTTCGCCCCGCTGTCCGGCTTGTAGCCAGTCGCGGATTTGCGCAGCACATACCTGCGCCATGGTACTTTGATAGTCGCCAACGCCGCAGCTTTCGCCTTCCATCAGCCACATTTTCATCGCAGGCTGCGTTTCACCTTTAAATACAAAACGTAACGCCTGATTTTTCCCGGCTGATTTCACTGGAATAAACGGTATTTCGCGAAACATGAACGCGTCATCAGTCTGGCTGAAAAGCTTATTCACGCTGTTCACCATTCCTGGTGCGGAACGCCAGTTGGTGTCTAAAGTGTAGTGGGCGTGAACTTCGCTACGCGCCTTCATATAAGTGAAGATATCCGCACCCCGGAATGCATATATGGCCTGCTTCGGGTCGCCAATCAGCAACAATGCGGTTTCCGGCTGATGGTGCCAGATACGGCGAAAAATTCGGTACTGCTGGGGGTCGGTATCCTGAAATTCATCGATCATTGCCACCGGGAATCGCGTACGGATCGCCGCTGCCAACACCTCACCGCTTTCGCTACGCAGCGCGGAATCGAGCCGACTTAACATGTCATCAAAACCCAATTCGCCACGGCGGCGTTTTTCACGCGCTACTGTTTCGCGGATCTCAGCCAATGCGCGGGTGATCACCAGATCGCGGATCGACAATGGTTCTGCAAGCAGTTGATCGATCGCCTCAAACAGTGGATGTCGCGGGGTTTCCCCCCCGGCTTTCGTGCGATCTTCTAAGAAACGCTGAGAGAATTTTTCCAGCGACTCCGGTAACTGATAACTGTTGGTCTCTTCTTCTGCCCAGGCGCTGATCTTCTCGATCCATTTAGCCTGATTGCTACGGTTAAACTTGCGTCGATCAATACCAGAAGATTCGATCAGCGCATCCAGTTCACCCACTGCGTCGCGCCACTGCTGTTTTACCGTATCAATACGCGCCACAATTTGCGCGTGGCGGGAAGCCAGCGTTTCATCATCGGGCGGCGGTGCTTTGATAACCGGTGCTTCGCCTTGCAGATAACGATTAATATCGCGCAGCAACGCCTGCGGCCCTTTCCAGGTTTCAAAGACCACCAGGGCAATTTCACGCGGCAGCGGGTAGCAGTGGCGACGCCAGAAATCGGCGCAGGCCTGGTAGCGTAGCAGAGACTCATCTTCAATCAGCTGCTGCTCAAACAGCATACCGGATTCAAAGGCATTCAGGTTGAGCATGCGCTGGCAAAAACCGTGAATAGTAAAGACTGCCGCTTCATCCATCTGCCGTTCGGCTAACAACAACCACTGCGCGGCTTGCGCTTTATCGTCGATCTCTTCCAGCAGGCGTTCGTACAGTGGATTGTCGGTGGTTTCACGCAGACAGGCGATGCGCAACTCGTGGATATTGCTACGGATACGACCACGCAATTCTGCCGTGGCAGCCTCGGTAAAGGTGACCACCAGCAGTTCTTCAACGGTCAGCGGGCGGGGAAAGGCGGCGGAACCGCCTAGTCCAAGTAACAGGCGCAAATAGAGCGCCGCAATCGTAAAGGTTTTGCCTGTGCCGGCAGAGGCTTCAATCAGGCGCTCGCCCTGTAAGGGCAAGCGCAAAGGATCTAGTGTCTCGGCGACATCACTCATTCTTTTCACTCATCAGGGGCATTGTTTGCTGCAACGCGCTGACGTTCTCCCACACTTTCCAGCCTTCAGGATGCACATATTCGGCTTTCCCGTTCTGGCTGCCGGAAATCTGCGACAGAATAGCCATGCCTTGCGGCTCGACCACCGCCTGATGGAAGAAATCAGCAAGTTTTTGCGGCGTCAGCAGTTTTATCTGGGCCACGATTTTATCACGCGAATCGAAGCGCATATTGCCGCGATCGAAATCTTTACTTAACTTCGATGCTTCTTCGCCGAGCGTTTGCGGTGCCTGCAGCATCTGGGTAATTACCGCCTGCTGGATTTGCGCAAACTCTTCTGGCTTCATCGCCCGCAATTTTGCCTCTGCGGTTGGGAAAAACGCCTTGTAACGCTCCCACAAGAAGGAAGGCTGTTTATCATTGCTTTGCAAAAGGAAGCCCATGCCCCACTGACGCCCCACGCTCATTGGAAATGCAAACACGGCATAGCCCAATTGTTCTTCGGTACGCAACTGATTGTAGAACCACGGCTGTACGATCTGCCCCAACAGAGAGCTATAGGCTGAGCTGGTGTATTCATCGTAGCCAGTCGGTACAAATACCGCTGCCAGTGCGGAGTCGGTGCTGTTACCAGCTTTTTCAAAGATGACGGATTGTTTTTTATCGACCACGACATCTTTGTTACGACACCACTCTGAACCATCAGCGCCCAACTGTTTTTGCACATCGCGTGCCAGCGTTGTTGCCTGGTCCTCGGTCATGTTGCCGATAACCATAAACTCTGGTCGAGCCCCTGATTTTAAGGCGTCGCGATAGGCCAGCACCTCTTTCAACGTAATGGAGGGCAAAATTTTGCGCCGTTCATCTCGCGAGAAGTACGGCACTTGCGAGAGCATCTGCGCGGGCATAATCGCCTGCTCGAACGCTTTGCCCTTTTCTGCGGAATCCATCATCTGGTTATACCAGGACTTCGCCTGCTCAAGCTGATCTTCCGTGGCGGTATAGCTAAAGTAGCCTTCCAGCAATGCCTGGAACAGCTGCGGCAGACGCTGGGTGTAACCATTAGCATTAACCATAAGGCCGTTGTTAGCGTTGGTGGAAAAACTTATGCCACCAACCGACGCCTGGTTGCTTAACTGATCAAGCGCCAGCCCTGCGAGATAATCATTGAGCGCAAACATCACCTGATTGCGGGCGCTGTCCATGGCTTTCGGATTACGCAAAATCAGGCTGACATCGGCTTTTGGCTCGCTGGCAAAATAACGGCTTGGCGCATACACCACGCGCAGATTCGACTCATCAACAATCAGCTCTGGATGGTCATATTTCTTGTCTGACTTAATCAGCGAGAAATCGTCAGGAATATAAGGGTTAAGCTCTGGCAAAGAGAGCGCAATGTCGGCGGCTTTTTTCTGCCAGTCGGCGAAAGTTTGTGCGCTGATTTTATCGACCTGATACGGCGCATCGACAAAGTAAGCCGTTTTGTTGTGCGGCTCTTTCGGGCTGATATACCAGATACGCGCATTCTGCGGCGTCATCATCGCCAGACGTTCCTTTACTGCTTTAGCATCGTACCGATCGGCAATATTGACTGCATCCAGCGTATGCTCAACAGGAACGCGAATCATGGTATCTGCCAGCCATTCGACGTAATCCATATCACGGGTGATTGACGGATAACGGAAGTCGATATCCAGCACATTCGCCAGTTCATCGAAGTATTGTTTATCGATCCCTTTTTCACGTAACAAATTGAGGTAGCTAAAAATAGCCGCCACAACCTGATCGCGATTCGCCAGACCTTTATCGGTTAAAGACGCAGAGATCGCTAATACGCCGCTGTTGCCGTTGACGATAGGATCGGAGTTGGCGCTAATGCCCTCAACTAATCCCTGCTTTTGCAGCCAGTCGGAAAGTGTACCTGGGCTGCGATTACCAATCAGATAGGTAATCAATTCATCGGTTTTGCTACGGAATTTCGCCGAGTTGTTATCAATACGAAACTCTACGCGCAACACTTTACGCGGCAGCGCCGGGACGTAATGAATGATAATGCCCTTTTGCGCGTCGGTGACTACCGGCACGGTGATTTCCGGTTTTTTGCTCTCTTTGTTCGGCACGCGACCAAAGGTGTCCGCCGCCATTTTTGCCAACTCCGGCAGCGGTTTATTGCTGTAAATAACCGCCTTCATCAGATTGGCGGAATAGTACTTCTCGTGGAAATCTTTCAGCGCCTGCTGCACCGGATTACCAGGTTTGTCGCTTAAAGTTTCGAGGTTACCACCAGAAAACTTTGAACTGGGGTGTGCCGGGTTAATGGTTTCTGCGCTGACCTGTGCCATGCGCATCCCGTCACGCGTACGCGCCATGGTTAATTCAGCGTTCACTGCATTACGCTCACGTTCGGCGTATTTCTTGTCGAGCAAGGGTTCTGCAATAGCATCAGCCAGGCGGTCTACCGCACCAGGCAAGGCGTCGTTCTCAACTTCCAGATAGAAAGCCGTGCGATACGGCGCAGTGCTGGCATTGTGACTACCGCCGTGCATTTTGAGATATTCGGCCAGACTGTCAGCCTGCGGGTACTTTTTCGACCCCATCAGACTCATATGTTCAAGGTAATGTGCCAGCCCCTGGTACGCCTCGGGATCTTCCAGCGACCCAACGGGCACCACCAGCGCCGAGAGCGATTTAACTGCCTGCGGATCAGAAACCAGCAAGACCACCATACCGTTATCCAGACGTATAGCCTGATACTGGCGGTTATCTTTATCACTTTTACGGATGGTTTCCTGAATCGGCTGCCATCCCGTTTCTGCCTGACTTAAGGGTGCCCAAAGGGCAACTAACAACAATAATGCTTTGAACCAGGTGCTGCGGGGCATTCACGGACCTCATAATCAACTTAATTTTCTGTCCAGATTCAACACGTTAACGCAAATCATCTGCCAGAATTTAATCTTGTGCTGCACGAGTCAGCCTATGTTTATATAACCATCAGTCCGTGACTGGTGCGCATCATAAAGTAAGCGGATAGATTGCACAATTTTTATACAGTACTCATGACTGATTAAAGCGAAACAGCGGTAACAGGAAACGTTGCGACTGTTCAACGATGGCCTCCATTGTCTCTGGTGTTAATTGCCGCCAGAGCCTTTGATACCAGATATCATCACCTTCGCCACGCACCATCATGTTGCCTTCGTAAGCCTGAAGGAATTTCGTACGGGCTTTTTGCAACGTGGAATCGTCATCCAGCATGGCATCGTTTTGCGCGTCATAACAGGTTTTTAGCCACGCGCCGCCACTTTCAGGTAACACCAGCAATGGCGCGGACATTCCTTCACGATACCCCTCAATCAGTTGTGAGAGGTAATGCAAAGCCTGTTCGGCTGCAAGCGGCGGAAAACGCCACTCACCGTCTTTGCGTAGAAAAAGGCGACTTTCGCCATTACCACCGCTGGCACAGTAGACAAGGTGTTCCAGCCAAAGTTGCATTCCCTGCGCCACACTTAATAAAGAGGGACGCCAGCGCAACAGGCCATCCGGCTGCACCTGCGGCAACCAGCCAGTTATCTGCACACCGTTGCAGGCGAGATCAATTTCCATACTCTGCCCCGGCTGGCGACAGGCAATGACTCTGTCGGCAAGCTGCTGCATCTCCTGGCACTGTGTTTCCCAGAAAATTTCACCAAAAGCGCCATACGGTAAATCCCCTGCAGCCCGGAAGCGGCGGAACAAGCGTTCGGCATCATCCTGCTCAACCAGTGCATTCAATAACTGCTGATTGATTTGATAACGGCTAAGTCCTTCCAGAATAAATGGCTCGGTGTCTGGGATTTCGCTGTCTTCAGTACGGAAGTTCACCTGCAAACGCATCTGGAAGAACGCCCGCACCGGATGTGCCCAGAATCGTTGTAGCGTTTCCAGCGGCACGGTTTCCGGTAAGGTAAACGGCAGCGGCTGAACAAATTCAGAATGTGCTTTACCAGCCTGGCTGGCCGCAGGTAGCCATTCACGAGCATAGCTTTGTCGTTCGCCTGGCTGGTAGTTTTGTGGATCAAACGGCATCCGGGTATGGAGGCAAGTAAGATGCGCTTTTACCCTTGCCTCGCTTTCATCACAGTTGAGCGCTTCATCGCCCGGTAGATAATGACTTTGCCCGATGTAGTCGATCAGTTCCTGCACCAGTACCGACGGGAAACGTTCACTGTTATCCTGAATGGAAAGCCCGATATAGCTGATATAGAGTTTTTGCTGCGCGGAAATTAACGCTTCCAGGAACAGGTAGCGGTCGTCATCGCGACGGCTACGGTCGCCACGCTTCGGTTTCTGGCTCATCAGGTCAAAGCCCAATGGCGCAAGCTGACGTGGATAAACGCCGTCGTTCATTCCCAGCAGGCAAACCACTTTGAACGGAATTGAACGCATTGGCATCAGAGTACAAATGTTAACCGGTCCGGCGAGAAAACGCTGGCTGATACGTTCTTGATCCAGACGCTGTGCCAGTTCATCACGCAATAGTGACAGCGGCACCGCGTCGCCATACTGCGCACCTAAACCTTCGGCGATAATCGCCTGCCATTGTTGTTCGATCAGCGTCATCGCCGCTTCGGTTTCCGCATCCGGCAGGAAGAAGGCGTTGAGCATATCGCGACAAACCGGCAACCACTCTTCTAGCGGACGCTCCTGTGCCAGCCCGCGACGCCAGATGTTTAGCTGCATTAGCAGTGAAGCCAGATGCCCCACCAGTTCTGCAATTAAGCCGCTCGATTCATCATAAGGTAGAACCGATTGCCACTCGCCCTGCGCGCTCTCCATCGCGTAGCCCAGCAACATACGCGTCAGGCCAAATCGCCAGGTGTGTTGTCCGGTGGCGGGGAGTTCCAGCTCGCGAACGTTGTCGTCATCTATCCCCCAACGAATGCCGGATTCGTTGACCCACTGGCGTAAATAACGCAGCCCTTCTTCGGTGATGTCAAACCGCGCCGCCAGCACCGGCACATCCAGTAATGCCAGCACGTCTTCCGACACAAAGCGGCTGTCTGGCAACGATAACAGGCTGATAAACGCTTCCAGTACCGGATGCGACTGCCGCGCCCGACGGTCGGAAATGGCGTAAGGCAGGTAACGATCCGCAGGTGCGCTACCAAACACTGCCTGAATAAACGGACTGTAGCTGTCGATATCAGCCACCATCACGATGATGTCGCGCGGAGTAAGTGTCGGGTCTTCCTCCAGCATCGCCAGCAAGCGATCGTGTAAAACTTCAACTTCACGCTGCGGGCTATGGCAAACGTGGAATGTGATACTGCTATCCAGTGGATCAAGCGGGCGTTTGTTATCGCTACGGGAAAACTCTTCGATGTTCACACCCGCAACGGCGCGGTTTTCCAGTTCCAGAATGTCAGACTGAATGTTATGCAGCAGGTTATCTGGCGTCACATCGACAAAAGCGTCCAGCTCCTGGCTGCTCTCCAGGTCAGAAAGGAGATAAATGTAGTCGCGCCCAAGCTTCCCCCATGAGGCCAGCAGCGGGTTGCCGACATCCTGTTCACCATCGCTGTTAAAGAGCTGTCCGGCATTTTCGCTATCGCGAAATAGCGGCAATTCGCGATCTTCAAAACTGTGTCGACGCTGACGAGTCAGCAGTTTCGCCAGATAAGCAGGATCTTTAATATCGCCCCAGTAATAACGGCAGGGGTTGGTAAACAGGAGATGGATTTCAATATGTTTACCCAGCGCCTGGAGCGCCTGGAGATAAACAGGCGGTAACGCGGAAATACCGCATATAAAGACGCGCGAAGGTAACCCCGGCGGGCAGGTCGTCGCGGACTCCAGCGTTTCGATAAAGCGCTGATAGAGATTCGCGCGGTGCCAGCGCGGTTGTCCGAGTTCATGGGTATATTCCACCAGCGCCTTCCACAACGGGGCTTGCCAGGCCTGTGCTTCTCCCAGCCCTTCAACCAAATGTCCTGTTTCCCACTGTGCCAGCCAGTCCGGACGATAGACCAGATACTGGTCAAACAGGTCCGCCGCTTTTGAGGAAAGCTGGAACAGTTTTCGCTTGTCGCTATCGTCAGTCAGATAATGCCGCAACAGGGTAAAGTCTTCGCGCTCCAGCAATTGCGGCAGCAGAGTCATCAGTTTCCAGCTCATGCTCTGTTTGTTAAAGGCGCTCTCTTTGGGGATTTCCGGTAACACCCGGACGAACATATCCCAGATAAAGCTTGCTGGCAGCGGAAAATCAATGTTTGCCGCAATACCAAACTTTTGCGACAGGGTCATTTGCAGCCACTGCGCCATACCGGTACTTTGCACCAGAATCATCTCTGGTTCGAAAGGATCGTCCAGCCGTTCGCGTTCGACAATAAACTCCATCAACGCTTCCAGCACGTCCAGACGATTGGAATGGTAGACCCTTAACATAGCGGCTCCTGACTACTGACGATTCGGGCAATGCAGGCGGGTCATCTCGCCTTCTCTGCCCCCGGGTGAAACTAGCGTAACGCTGATGCTGACACATCCCGCCTGCGATGTCTGCATTCGGTTGACCTGCCAGTTGGCAGGTGGCGAAATCGCGCGCAGTTGCGTTTGCTGCCAACCATGCCGCCAGAGCTGTTGGTACTGGTTTCTGCTGGCGAGACTGTTCATTAATGTTCGCTGGATACCCGATAACGCAGTGACAATCATCACCATCAGCACCATCGCAACCATTACCTCCGGCAGGCTAAAGCCTTGTTGATTCTTCAGGGAAGCTGACATAATGCCCCCTCTTTCAGCGGACAAAAATCGCTCCAGCCGCGTGGCGAAAAAACAATTTTTCCATCAATGACTTCGCCTGTTCGCCACAACGAAACGCCTTCATAACCGGCAATCAATAAGGCTTCATTATCTGCCAGTAAACGCAAACAAACCTGGGCATCGGTTCCAGCGTACTGCGAGCACTGAACTGCTGGCTGCGTCTGCCAGGAGTGCATTTTTCCCCACGCCAGCGCCGACTGAACGATGGCCTGGCGGCGCAATGACTGACTTTCCATGCTCACGCGAGAGGCAAAACTGCGATCCTGCTGACTCATTCCTTGCAATAGCAAGCTACCCAAAACCAGCAGCATCAGGACCAGAGCCAGTGACGAAACACCTTTTTCGCGGTTCACAGGTTGAATCCTGTCACGCTATAGCTGGCATCCACCACGGTTTGCGGTTCAGACTTACTGGCAGCACGCATATTAACCGTCAACACCGGCGAGAAGCCGCTGACATCCTGACGTACGACCTGAAAAGTGTCGATAATGATGGCATCCGGATTAGTGACTTTATCCCAGCCCTTACCTTCACAGGATGTCGCACCGCGTAGCGTTTCCAGCACATGCTCCTTCAGACGAAATCCAATCTGGTCAGACTCTTTTACCGGTTCGCGATCCCAGATACCGTTACTGTTCGCATCCCACTGCACAATGATACAGTCACCCTGTCCGACAATTTCCAGCCCTTCGCCGGTACAGCTGCCATGACAATAACCCGCCCTCTGGAGATGCTTCGCGACGGTAAATACCCGCAGCCAGATTTCATCTTCCAGCGCCAGCTTACGGGTGCTCGTTAAACTTTCACGCTGTAACGCAGGCAGAAAGCGTGCAGCCCCCAGCAACAATACGCTACTGATCGCCATAGCAATCAACACTTCCAGCAGAGAAAAACCTTGCTCTTTTACAGGCATCCTTCTGTTTCTCCTTGCTGACAAAGCCGGAGTCTTCCCCACGGCGAAACCACCAGCCACCACTCGCCCGTTGAGTTTTTGAAGCGAATATGCCCGGCCCATGCGGTATTGCGCAGGCCAAAGAAAGCAAGCGAAGGTGTCAGGTCGCTCATTTCGACTTCGGGCCAGCGTGGCACAAAGACCAATTGAACCGCCCCGGGTTTCCTGGAGAGTATTTTATCTGTGAACTCAGGCTGCC
>ERZ1034710.312-NODE-312-length-16329-cov-89.544242_pt1 | contig 16329 bp, 19 predicted proteins | sample MGYA00520597_ERZ1034710 | MGnify/ENA primary metagenome ERZ1034710 (study PRJEB33766, sample SAMN09781714) | gut metagenome | biome: gut microbiome | host: Homo sapiens | place: Madagascar | study: EMG produced TPA metagenomics assembly of the PRJNA485056 data... | reverse complement strand
TGTTTACCTCTTTCTCAGGAAGTTTAGTCTCCAGGATTCCCGGGGCGGTTCAAATCCCCATGAACGAAAAAATAAAATACGGCCTGTCGGCTGCCGTTCTGGCGCTGATTGGTGCAGGTGCTTCTGCGCCTGAAATCCTCGACCAGTTTCTGGATGAAAAGGAAGGTAACCACACCACGGCATACCGTGATGGTGCGGGTATCTGGACCATCTGCCGCGGTGCCATCCTGGTGGATGGTAAACCTGTCGTTCCGGGCATGAAGTTGTCGAAGGAAAAATGCGACCGGGTTAACGCCATTGAGCGTGATAAGGCGCTGGCATGGGTGGAGAAAAACATCAGAGTGCCACTGACCGAACCGCAGAAAGCGGGCATCGCGTCATTCTGCCCGTACAACATCGGGCCTTCGAAATGCTTCACCTCAACGTTTTACCGGAAACTGAACGCCGGAGACCGGAAAGGTGCATGTGCTGAAATCCGCCGATGGATATATGACGGCGGCAGGGACTGTCGGAACCGCTCAAATAACTGTTACGGGCAGGTATCGCGGCGTGACCAGGAGAGCGCGCTGGCGTGCTGGAGTATCGACAGATAAGCAGAATGTTCTGCTGAAAAATGCCGTTGACCAACGCGGACGGATAACACGAAATCCTGCGAACTGGCAAAACCTAAGTGAATAAAAGTAAAAACCCCGTTTGTTGGCAGCAAGCGGGGTTTTGTGTTTTCTGACCTTGAGTAAGGCAAGGGAGAAATTATGGGTAGGGAGGTACTTTCCCTGTGAGGAAGTATAAAAGATTCTTTCTGAGGTTGTCCATTATGAAAGGCATTGAAGTGGAGACGCCAGCCAGTCTGGATTTAACAAGAGCGGCAGCTTTTGCCATTCGTATTGTGGCCATTGCTGTTCTGGTCTGGGCAATCCGTTGGTGGTGATATGAACCGTGTTCTGTGCGTGGTTATCATTGTCCTGCTGGTGGCCTGTGGTGCGCTTAGTCTGGGGCTGAATCATTACCGTGATCACGCCATCATCTACAAAGAGCAGCGCGATAAAAAAGCCAGTGAGCTGGAGCTGGCGAACGCGACAATTACTGATATGCAGATACGCCAGCGTGATGTCGCTGCACTTGATGCCAGATACTCGAGGGAATTAGCCGATGCGAGAGCTGAAAATGAAACTCTGCGTGCTGATGTTGCCGCTGGTCGTAAGCGCCTGCGGATCAACGCCACCTGCTCCGGTACCGTGCGTGAAGCCACCGGCACCTCCGGCGTGGATAATGCAACCGGCCCCCGACTGGCAGACACCGCTGAACGGGATTATTTCATCCTCAGAGAACGGCTGATGGCAATGCAGAAGCAACTGGAAGGAGCACAGGAATATATCCGTACCCAGTGTATACCGTGATGTTTTGTTATGAAGGTGTTACTGGTAACGTTAAGGTAATTTAACAAAGAGTCAGTTCCGGACTTTATAGTGTGCTCAGTTCATGGCCAAAAACGATTTCTGTGATAAATATTTTGAATATTATTTACAGGTAAATGGAGTGGGGCACATGGATAGAAATATTACAATAGAGAATGAAGTATATGCCCGTATTGTATGGGCAGAGAAGGCAAAAACACGGTAATTCCGTGTGTTGCCATGATACCTGATTGGCAGAATAGTTGTTTGGTTTTGAGTATATAGTCAGCGTTTTTTGTTCAGTAATTGCTCCCTCAAAAAATAATAAAATAAGGTGATTATTTTTGTTTATTATTTAGTTTTTTTTGTGTGTTGTTTTATTGTTTTTGCGTGGTTTGTTTTTTATTGTTATTTCATTAAGGGAAGGTAAATTCAGGATGGCAGTCTGTAGATAATCGGAGGTCACTTATGCTACATGATCACGTGGCAGAATGTCTGGAGAAAAAAGGACTGTACCGGAGAGCAGCTGAACGATGGGCAAAAGTGATGGTACAGCTAAGTGATGACCAGAAAAGAAAAGTGGCGGCACAGAAACGAGCAGAGTGTTTGCGTAAGGCGCGCCGGACTCCGGTTTCACCGGTGAACCTGACCGAAATAAAACAAGCGGTCAACAGACTACATTCTGAGTTGGGAATGGGATTTGAAGAGCGGCGGGTATTCCGACGATATAAAGGGACAGGAGAACAGAATACGTCCGGAAACGCGCGGTCAAAAAAATGCTAAAAAATATCTGAGAGAGTTATTGCCTGTTACCATAAGAAAAAGCGACTTTAGTGGTCGCTTTTTGTGTCATATATAAGTCGTTTAAGTAAACCTGTCTGAACAGGTGCTCTGGTCGTGTTTGTCTTTGTTGGGTACAAATTGAGCATGTTTTTCATTAATTAATCTTCTTCTGCAGGCTTCAATAACCCACGCTGAAAAATTACCTGAACCTTTCAGGTCAAGAGCGATGTTAATTTGTTCAATTATCTGGTTTGGAAATCGGATGTTGCGGGTTGTTGTTCTGCGGGTTCTGTTCTTTGATGACATAATGTTGCCCCGTATTCAGTGTTGCTGATTTGTATTATCTGAAGTTGCTTTTACGCTAATTTGATGCAGATCAATTAATACGATACCTGCGTAATAATTGATTATTTCTCGTGGTTTGATGGCGTACACACATGTCGTGATAAACCTCATGTAGATGATAATTATTATCATTTTCGTGGGTCCTTTCCGGCGATCCGACAGGTTACGGGGCGGCGACCTCGCGGGTTTTCGCTATTTATGAAAATTTTCCGGGATCCATGTCCGGTTTCTCTTCAAGTTAACTATATGAAAAATATAAAAACAGGTCTTCTGTGAACCGGACATGAACAAAAAACAGACATGTAAACCGGACATGACCGGTTTTGTTGTGATTGTGAGGTGAGAGTTTTTGCGAGGTGAGGAGTGGCTACGCAGACTGAAGTTGCCAGGCATTTAAGTCTGACCGATCGCCAGCTTCGCAGATTGCAGAAATTGCCGGGTGCCCCGATATCGAATAAGCGAGGGCAACTGGATCTGGATGCCTGGCGCGATTTTTACATATCGTATCTGAGGAGAAGTAAAAACGATGTGCCTGATGGCGATAGCGAAGACGACTATGAGGAGAAATTGCTTATTGCCAGATGGGAACTGACAGCAGAACAGGCTGTTACACAGCAGTTAAAAAATGAGGTGTCAAAAGGAAAACTTATTGACACCGGGTTCTGTATTTTTGCCCTCAGTAAGCTGGCAATGGCGTTATCCAGTACGCTTGATTCCATCCCTTTATCCATGCAGCGACAGTTTCCTGATTTAACACCGCGCCATCTTGACCATCTGAAAACCCTTATTGCTAAGGGGGCAAATCAGTGTGCGCGGGCAGGGGATAAATTACCGGATTTACTCGATGAATATATCAGAGCAACAACTGAATAATATGATGGCTGCCGTTTCGGTTGCGCTGCAGCCTCTGGTCAGGGTTGTACCAATGACGGCAGTTGAATGGGCTGATCAAAATTATTATCTGCCTAAAGAATCCTCATACGGTGAGGGCGAATGGAAAACGCTGCCATTCCAGATCGCCATTATGAACTGTATGGGTAACGACCAGGTTCGCACGGTTAACCTGATTAAATCTGCCCGTGTTGGCTATACAAAGATGTTGCTGGGGGTGGTCGGGTATTTTATTGAGCATAAATCCCGAAACAGTCTGCTTTTTCAGCCCACGGATTCTGCCGCTGAAGATTTTATGAAGTCTCACGTGGAGGCGACGATTCGGAACGTGCCATGCCTGAAAGACCTTTCCCCATGGCTGGGTCGTAAACATCGTGACAATACTCTCACGCTGAAACGCTTTTCATCGGGCGTCGGTTTCTGGTGCCTGGGCGGCGCTGCCGCCAAAAACTACCGTGAAAAATCCGTGGACGTGGTCTGCTATGACGAACTTTCCTCGTTCGAGCCGGATGTCGAAAAAGAGGGCTCGCCAACCCTGCTGGGGGATAAGCGTATTGAGGGGTCGGTGTGGCCAAAATCCATTCGCGGCTCGACGCCTAAAATCAAAGGCACCTGCCAGATCGAAAAAGCCGCTAACGAGTCGGCGCATTTTATGCGTTTTTATGTGCCCTGCCCGCACTGTGGGGAGGCGCAGTATCTGAAATTTGGCGATGAGTCCACGCCTTTTGGGCTTAAATGGGAGAAGGACAGCCCTGAAAGTGTTTTCTACCTCTGTGAACATCATGGCTGCGTGATCCATCAGTCTGAGCTTGACCAGAGCAACGGGCGGTGGATCTGTGAAAACACGGGCATGTGGACCCGTGACGGTCTGACGTTTTTCAGCGCCCGGGGTGATGAAATTCCGCCGCCGCGCTCCATCACGTTCCATATCTGGACGGCGTACAGTCCGTTCACCACCTGGGTACAGATTGTCTATGACTGGCTGGATGCACTGAAAGATCCCAACGGCCTGAAAACCTTTGTGAACACCACGCTGGGCGAGACCTGGGAAGAGGCCGTGGGCGAAAAACTCGATCACCAGGTACTGATGGATAAGGTTGTGCGTTACACGGCTGCGGTGCCTTCCCGGGTGGTTTATCTGACGGCGGGCATTGACTCGCAGCGAAACCGTTTTGAGATGTATGTCTGGGGATGGGCACCGGGAGAGGAAGCCTTTCTGGTGGATAAAATCATCATTATGGGGCGTCCCGATGAGGAAGAGACGCTGTTACGTGTGGATGCTGCGATCAACAAAAAATATCGCCATGCGGATGGCACCGAAATGACCATTTCCCGTGTCTGCTGGGACACCGGGGGGATCGATGGTGAAATTGTTTATCAGAGATCAAAAAAACACGGTGTTTTCCGGGTGCTGCCGGTAAAAGGCGCGTCTGTCTATGGCAAGCCGGTGATCACCATGCCGAAAACCCGCAATCAGCGGGGCGTGTATCTGTGTGAAGTGGGGACGGACACCGCAAAAGAAATTCTCTATGCCCGTATGAAAGCCGATCCCACGCCTGCGGATGAAGCCACGTCGTATGCCATCCGTTTTCCTGATGATCCGGAGATTTTTTCGCAGACAGAGGCGCAGCAACTGGTGGCGGAAGAGCTGGTGGAGAAGTGGGAAAAAGGAAAGATGCGTCTGCTGTGGGATAACAAAAAGCGGCGTAACGAAGCGCTGGACTGCCTGGTGTATGCCTACGCGGCATTACGTGTGTCCGTGCAACGCTGGCAGCTTGATCTGGCTGTACTGGCAAAATCCCGGGAAGAAGAGACGACCCGGCCAACCCTGAAAGAACTGGCAGCGAAGCTGTCCGGAGGAGTGAATGGTTACAGTCGCTGAACTGCAGGCGCTGCGTCAGGCGCGCCTTGATTTATTAACCGGTAAACGGGTGGTGTCTGTCCAGAAAGATGGTCGCAGAATTGAATATACGGCGGCTTCTCTGGATGAGCTTAACCGGGCGATCAATGATGCGGAGTCGGTACTGGGGACAACCCGGCGTCGCCGTCGTCCGCTGGGAGTGAGGTTATGAAACGAACGCCTGTCCTGATTGATGTGAACGGCGTTCCGCTTCGTGAGAGTCTCAGCTACAACGGGGGCGGTGCAGGATTTGGCGGGCAAATGGCGGAGTGGTTGCCACCGGCGCAGAGTGCCGATGCGGCCCTGCTGCCCGCGTTGCGTCTGGGGAATGCCCGGGCAGATGATCTGGTGCGCAATAACGGAATAGCGGCCAATGCGGTGGCACTGCATAAGGATCACATTGTCGGGCATATGTTTCTTATCAGCTACCGTCCGAACTGGCGCTGGCTGGGGATGCGGGAGACCGCAGCAAAAAGCTTTGTCGATGAGGTGGAGGCGGCCTGGTCGGAATACGCCGAAGGGATGTCTGGCGAGATCGACGTGGAAGGAAAACGCACGTTCACGGAATTTATCCGTGAAGGTGTGGGCGTTCATGCGTTTAACGGCGAAATCTTTGTGCAGCCGGTCTGGGATACGGAAACCACGCAGTTATTCCGTACGCGTTTTAAAGCCGTGAGTCCGAAACGGGTGGACACGCCAGGACACGGTATGGGGAACCGTTTTCTGCGGGCCGGGGTGGAGGTCGATCGATATGGCCGTGCCGTTGCGTACCATATCTGTGAGGATGATTTTCCTCGCTCCGGGAGTGGACGATGGGAACGGATCCCGCGTGAACTTCCCACCGGGCGTCCGGCCATGCTGCATATTTTCGAGCCGGTGGAGGACGGGCAGACCCGTGGGGCCAACCAGTTTTACAGCGTCATGGAACGGCTGAAGATGCTCGATTCCCTGCAGGCAACACAGCTTCAGTCGGCCATTGTGAAGGCCATGTATGCAGCGACGATTGAAAGTGACCTTGATACCGAAAAGGCCTTTGAATATATCGCCGGTGCGCCGCAGGGGCAGAAGGATAATCCGCTTATTAATATTCTGGAGAAGTTCTCCAGCTGGTATGACACGAATAACGTGACGCTGGGTGGTGTCAAAATTCCGCACCTTTTCCCCGGGGATGATCTGAAACTACAGACTGCGCAGGATTCAGACAATGGATTTTCGGCGCTTGAACAGGCGCTGCTGCGGTATATCGCCGCCGGTCTTGGCGTTTCCTACGAACAGTTGTCCCGTGATTACTCGAAGGTCAGTTATTCAAGTGCCAGGGCCTCTGCCAATGAGTCGTGGCGCTATTTTATGGGGCGGCGAAAATTTATTGCGGCCCGGCTGGCCACGCAGATGTTTTCCTGCTGGCTGGAAGAGGCACTTCTTCGGGGGATTATCCGTCCGCCACGGGCGCGTTTTGATTTTTATCAGGCGCGATCAGCCTGGTCACGGGCAGAGTGGATTGGTGCCGGAAGAATGGCCATTGACGGGCTCAAGGAGGTTCAGGAATCGGTGATGCGCATTGAGGCCGGACTGAGCACGTATGAGAAAGAGCTGGCGCTGATGGGCGAGGATTATCAGGACATTTTCCGCCAGCAGGTCAGGGAATCTGCAGAGCGGCAAAAAGCCGGACTCTCACGTCCGGTGTGGATAGCGCAGGCGTATCAGCAGCAGATAGCGGAGAGTCGCAGGCCGGAAGAGGAGACAACACCCCGTGAGACGTAATCTTTCACACATTATTGCCGCAGCATTCAATGAACCGCTGCTTCTGGAGCCCGCCTATGCGCGGGTTTTCTTTTGCGCGCTCGGGCGCGAGATGGGGGCAGCAAGTCTTTCGGTACCACAGCAGCAGGTACAGCTTGATGCTCCCGGAATGCTGGCTGAAACGGACGAGTACATGGCCGGAGGTAAACGACCGGCCCGTGTTTACCGGGTGGTGAACGGTATTGCTGTACTGCCGGTGACCGGCACGCTGGTGCACCGGCTGGGGGGTATGCGGCCATTTTCCGGAATGACAGGCTATGACGGCATTGTCGCCTGTCTTCAGCAGGCAATGGCGGATAGCCAGGTGCGGGGCGTACTGCTGGACATTGACAGTCCGGGCGGGCAGGCCGCCGGCGCGTTTGACTGCGCTGACATGATTTACCGCCTCCGTCAGCAGAAGCCGGTCTGGGCACTGTGCAATGACACGGCCTGTTCTGCAGCCATGCTGCTGGCGTCGGCCTGCTCCCGACGGCTGGTTACCCAGACATCCCGTATCGGCTCCATTGGCGTGATGATGAGCCATGTCAGCTATGCCGGTCATCTGGCGCAGGCCGGTGTGGATATCACGCTGATTTACTCAGGGGCGCACAAGGTGGATGGCAATCAGTTTGAAGCCTTACCGGCAGAGGTTCGCCAGGACATGCAGCAGCGCATTGATGCGGCGCGCCGGATGTTTGCCGAAAAAGTGGCCATGTTTACCGGTCTGTCTGTTGATGCCGTCACGGGAACAGAGGCCGCCGTTTTTGAAGGTCAGTCCGGCATTGAGGCCGGGCTGGCGGATGAATTAGTCAATGCGTCGGATGCCATCAGTGTGATGGCCACGGCGCTGAACAGTAATGTCAGAGGAGGCACTATGCCGCAATTAACTGCAACGGAAGCCGCCGCGCAGGAGAACCAGCGAGTGATGGGGATCCTGACATGCCAGGAAGCGAAAGGACGTGAACAGCTTGCCACGATGCTGGCAGGACAACAGGGCATGAGCGTTGAACAGGCCCGGGCGATTCTGGCCGCGGCGGCACCGCAGCAGCCGGTGGCATCCACGCAGAGTGAAGCCGATCGCATTATGGCGTGTGAAGAAGCGAACGGTCGTGAACAACTGGCGGCAACGCTGGCGGCGATGCCGGAGATGACGGTGGAAAAAGCCCGCCCGATTCTGGCTGCTTCACCGCAGGCGGATGCCGGACCCTCACTCCGTGATCAGATCATGGCACTGGATGAGGCAAAAGGGGCTGAGGCGCAGGCTGAACAGCTGGCTGCCTGCCCGGGAATGACTGTGGAGAGCGCCCGGGCTGTGCTGGCTGCGGGATCAGGTAAGGCAGAACCGGTCTCTGCATCCACAACCGCCCTGTTTGAACGCATCATGGCGAACCATTCACCGGCTGCGGTACAGGGTGGCGTGCCACAGACGTCAGCAGACGGTGATGCGGACGTGAAAATGCTCATGGCCATGCCATGAAGTCAGTGCTGACCATCAACAGGAGGTTTTTACAATATGGTAACGAAAAACATCACTGAACAGCGTGCGGAAGTACGTATTTTTGCCGGTAATGATCCGGCTCATACCGCCACAGGCAGCAGCGGGATTTCCTCGGCAACACCGGCACTGACGCCCCTGATGCTGGATGAAGCCAGCGGGAAACTGGTGGTCTGGGACGGACAGAAAGCCGGTAGTGCAGTTGGCATACTGGTACTGCCGCTTGAAGGCACAGAGACGGTACTGACCTATTACAAGTCGGGGACCTTTGCGACGGAGGCAATCCGCTGGCCTGAAAGTGTGGATGAACACAAAAAGGCAAATGCCTTTGCCGGCAGTGCCCTGAGTCACGCGGCGCTGCCGTAACACGTTATCAGGCCACCGCGGTGGCCTGACTGATTTCTGAATGAAAGGAACTGATTTATGGGATTGTTTACGACCCGCCAGTTACTCGGTTATACCGAACAAAAAGTGAAATTTCGTGCGCTGTTTCTGGAGCTGTTTTTCCGCCGTACGGTGAATTTCCATACCGAAGAGGTGATGCTGGACAAAATTACCGGAAAAACGCCGGTGGCGGCCTATGTCTCCCCGGTTGTTGAAGGAAAAGTGCTGCGTCATCGCGGTGGTGAAACCCGCGTGTTACGTCCGGGCTACGTCAAGCCGAAACACGAATTTAATTACCAGCAGGCGGTTGAGCGTCTTCCCGGTGAAGATCCGGCTCAACTGAACGACCCGGCCTACCGTCGTCTGCGTATCATCACCGATAACCTCAAACAGGAAGAGCATGCCATTGTCCAGGTGGAAGAAATGCAGGCGGTGAATGCCGTGCTGTATGGCAAATACACCATGGAAGGGGATCAGTTTGATACTGTCGAGGTGGATTTTGGACGCTCTGAAGGAAATAACATTGAGCAGGCCGACGGTAAAAAATGGTCTGAGCAGGACCGTGATACGTTTGATCCGACGCATGATATTGACCTCTACTGCGATCAGGCCAGCGGTCTTGTGAATATTGCCATTATGGACGGTACTGTCTGGCGTCTGCTGAATGGTTTTAAGCTGTTCCGCGAAAAACTGGATACCCGTCGCGGCTCAAATTCACAACTCGAAACGGCAGTGAAAGACCTGGGGGCGGTGGTGTCTTTCAAAGGGTATTACGGCGATCTGGCCATTGTGGTGGCGAAAACGTCTTATGTGGCAGAGGACGGTACCGAAAAACGTTATCTGCCGGAGGGCACGCTGGTCCTGGGAAATACGGCTGCAGATGGGATCCGTTGTTACGGTGCCATTCAGGATGCGCAGGCGTTGTCCGAAGGTGTGGTGGCTTCTTCCCGTTACCCGAAACACTGGCTGACCGTGGGCGATCCGGCCCGTGAATTTACCATGACGCAGTCCGCACCGCTGATGGTGCTGCCGGATCCGGATGAGTTTGTGGTGGTGCAGGTGAAATAATCCGTGAGCGGGGGCGAAATGCCCCCGTGTCTTTTTTCACAGGGGGCTGATATGGCAACAAAAGAAGAAAATCAGAAACGTCTTCGTCAACTGGCTGGCCTGCTGGGGCGCGAGGCGGATATGGCGGGGAGTGCTGCGGATATTGCGCAACGTGTGTCTGAGTGGGAAGAGGAGCTTGCTGCTTCCCGGGAGGGCATTATGCCTGGTGATGAGAGCGGGCCTGAGCAAAATCACACAGACGATGGTGAGCAGTTGCACAACACTGATGCTACGGATGATGTTAAAGCGGTCCGTATGCGGAAATGCCTGCATGTGATGGGGTATTGCCCGGAGACAGGCCGTCCCGTTGAACTGACGTACCGGGGCATGCGTGTTCTGGTGCCATTACCACTGGCGACAGCCATGATACAGCACGGAACGGCTGAGCATGCGTGATTTTCAGAATGCCTTTGATGCTGCCCTCGCCGGGGTGGACAGCACGATTGTTGAAGTGATGGGGCTCTGTGCGCAGTTCACCTCGGGGGCACAGTGTGGCAGCGAAGTTCAGGGGGTTTTTGACGATCCGGAGTCGCTGGGGTTTGCCGGTGGCGGGGTCCGTATTGAAGGAAGCAGCCCGTCATTATTTGTGCGGACGGATACGGTTCGTGCCGTGCGGCGTGGTGACACGCTGACCATTAATGGTGAGATATTCTGGGTGGATCGTGTTTCTCCGGATGACGGGGGCAGCTGTTATCTCTGGCTCAACCGTGGTCAACCACCCGCAGTTAACCGGCGACGATAAACGCAGGGTGAAATTATGGCGATAAAAGGGCTTGATCAGGCGATTGACAATCTGAGCCGGGTTCGTAAAAACGCCATTCCGGCGGCTTCAGCAATGGCCATTAACCGCGTGGCCACAACGGCGATTAATCAGTCTTCATCACAGGTTGCCCGGGAGACAAAGGTTCGCCGGAAACTGGTTAAGGAACGGTCCAGACTGAAACGGGCGACGGTCAGAAATCCGAATGCCAGAATTATCGTTAACCGCGGTGATCTCCCTGTGATTAAGCTGGGGATCAGGATGCCGGGGCGTCGCCCGAACAGCATACTTAAAGCCGGTCAGCATCGGTATCAGCGGGCATTTATTCAGCGATTAAAAAATGGTCGCTGGCATGTCATGCAGCGTGTGGCCGGGAAAAACCGTTACCCCATTGATGTGGTGAAAATCCCGATGGCGGCCCCACTGAAACAGGCATTTGATGAGAATGTTGACCGTATCCGGCGTGAACGCCTGCCTAAAGAACTGGCATCCGCGCTGAAACAACAACTGAGGATTGCGATAAAACGATGAAACACACTGACATTCGTGCCGCAGTGCTGGATGCACTCGAGCAGCATGAACACGGGGCGACGCTGTTTGATGGTCGCCCCGTTGTTTTTGACGAAGAGGATTTTCCTGCGATCGCGGTTTATCTGACGGATGCAGAGTATACCGGTGAAGAGCTGGATGCAGATACCTGGCGGGCCACGCTGCATATTGAGGTGTTTTTACCGGCACAGGTACCGGATTCAGAGCTTGATCAGTGGATGGAAAGCCGGATTTACCCGGCGATGACTGCGATCCCGGCACTGGCAGGACTGATTACCACGATGGTTACGCAGGGCTATGAGTATCGTCGTGATGACGATATGGCGTTATGGAGCTCTGCGGATCTGACTTATTCCATTACATACGAGATGTGAGGACGATATGGCAACACCAAATCCCCTGGCGCCGGTAAAAGGTGCCGGTACCACTCTGTGGGTTTACAACGGCAAGGCTGATGCTTATGCAAACCCGTTGTCAGACGATGACTGGCAGCGACTGGCTAAGGTGAAGGATCTGACGCCGGGCGAGATGACGGCTGAACCCTACGATGATAACTACCTGGATGATGAAGACGCGGACTGGACCGCGACCGGGCAGGGACAGAAATCTGCAGGTGATACCAGTTTTACGCTGGCCTGGAAACCGGGAGAGGAAGGTCAGAAAGGGCTTATAGGCTGGTTTGAAAGCGGCGATGTCCGGGCCTATAAAATCCGTTTTCCGAATGGCACGGTGGATGTGTTTCGTGGCTGGGTCAGCAGTATCGGTAAGGCCGTGACGGCGAAAGAAGTGATCACCCGCACGGTGAAAGTCACTAACGTGGGTAAACCTTCTGTAGCGGAAGAACGCAGCAAAATTACGCCGGTCACTGCGATTAAGGTAACGCCGACAGGTACGGTTGAAAAAGGGAAAACAACCACCCTGACCGTTACTGTGGAACCGGAAAATGCAACGGATAAGACATTCAGGGCGATTTCCGCCGATCCATCAAAAGCCACCATTAGCGTGAAAGATATGACGATTACTGTGACGGGGGTTAAGGATGGAAAAGTCAGCATCCCTGTGATTTCCGGTAATGGTCAGTTTGCTGCGGTGGCTGAAATTACCGTTAATAATGTGCCGGGTGGCTAAAGAGCTGAGAGATAAGCGATGTTCCTGAAAACAGAACAATTTGAATATAACGGTGTATCCGTCACGCTTTCTGAGCTGTCTGCGCTGCAGCGTATTGAGCATCTTGCCCTCCTGAAACGGCGGGCAGAAGAGGCTGAAGCCAGCGGCAACCTGCAGGTGAGTGTGGAAGATCTTGTCAGAACCGGCGCGTTTCTGGTGGCGATGTCCCTGTGGCATAACCATCCACAGAAAACGCAGTCACCGTCAATGAATGAGGCCGTGATGAAGATAGAGCAGGAAGTGCTCACCACCTGGCCTGCCGATGCCATTGCCCGGGCGGAAGACGTGGTGTTGTGCCTGTCCGGGATGATCGAAGCTGTTCGTCCGGATACTGATATTACTGAAGTGGCGAAAAATAACACGCTGACTGATGATGATTTTTCTGCGGGAAAGTCTTCGACGGCGAGCTGAACTTTGCCCTCAGACTGGCGCGTGAGATGGGGAGACCCGACTGGCGCGCCATGCTTGCCGGGATGACATCCACCGAATATGCCGACTGGCACCGTTTTTACCGCACGCATTATTTTCAGGATACCCAGCTGGATATGCATTTTTCCGGGCTGACGTACGCTGTACTCAGCCTGTTTTTTTGCGATCCGGATATGCATCCCTCTGATTTCAGTCTGCTTGTCCCCCGGCATGAGGAAGAGCAGGTGGAGAGGCCGGATGAGGACAAAATGCTGATGCAGAAAGCGGCAGGACTTGCCGGAGGCGTCCGGTTCGGTGGGGACGGAGGGCGCGATATTTTATCGTCTGCGGATGTGGCGGATGTCATGGTGGATGATGCCGCATTAATGATGGCTTCAGCGGGGATTCCGGGAGGTGTGAGATATGTCCCAGCCGGTTGGTGATCTTGTTATTGACCTGAGTCTGGATGCTGTCCGTTTCGATGAGCAGATGAGCCGGGTAAGGCGTCATTTTTCAGGTCTGGATACCGACGTCAGAAAAACCGCCAGTGCTGTTGAACAGGGCCTGAGCCGCCAGGCGCTGGCTGCACAAAAAGCCGGGATTTCCGTCGGGCAGTATAAAGCGGCCATGCGAACCCTGCCCGCACAGTTTACGGATATCGCCACGCAGCTTGCCGGTGGTCAGAATCCCTGGCTGATCCTGCTGCAACAGGGCGGTCAGGTGAAGGACTCCTTCGGCGGGATGATCCCCATGTTCAGGGGGCTTGCCGGTGCGATCACCCTGCCGATGGTCGGGGTCACCTCGCTGGCGGTGGCGACAGGTGCGCTGGTGTACGCCTGGTACCAGGGAGATTCCACGCTTTCAGCGTTTAATAAAACCCTGGTTCTTTCCGGTAATCAGTCCGGACTGACTGCCGATCGTATGCTGACTCTCTCAAGAGCCGGGCAGGCAGCAGGGCTGACGTTTAACCAGGCGAGAGAGTCACTGGCAGCCCTGGTGAATGCCGGTGTGCGTGGTGGTGAACAGTTTGATGCCATCAACCAGAGTGTCACGCGTTTTGCTTCTGCATCCGGTGTGGAGGTGGATAAAGTCGCTGAAGCCTTCGGGAAGCTGACCACTGACCCGACGTCGGGACTGATGGCGATGGCGCGCCAGTTCCGTAACGTGACGGCAGAGCAGATTGCGTATGTTGCACAGCTGCAGCGTTCCGGAGACGAGGCCGGGGCATTGCAGGCGGCGAACGATATCGCCACGAAAGGCTTTGATGAGCAGACCCGTCGCCTGAAAGAAAACATGGGAACACTGGAGACCTGGGCGGATAAAACAGGGAAGGCATTCAAATCGATGTGGGATGCCATTCTGGATATCGGTCGTCCGGAATCCTCAGCGGATATGCTCGCCAGTGCGCAGAAGGCATTTGATGAGGCGGATAAAAAATGGCAGTGGTACCAGAGTCGGAGCCAGCGCCGCGGTAAAACCTCCTCTTTCCGGGCCAACCTTCAGGGCGCATGGAATGACCGGGAAAATGCCCGTCTGGGGCTGGCAGCGGCCACGCTGCAGTCGGATATGGAAAAAGCCGGTGAACTGGCCGCCAGGGACCGGGCCGAACGGGACGCATCACAGCTGAAGTATACCGGAGAGGCGCAGAAGGCGTATGAGCGTCTGCTGACGCCGCTGGAGAAATATACCGCCCGTCAGGAAGAACTGAATAAGGCCCTGAAAGACGGGAAAATCCTGCAGGCGGATTACAACACGCTGATGGCGGCGGCGAAAAAGGATTATGAATCAACGCTGAAAAAGCCGAAGTCGTCAGGAGTCAAAGTGTCAGCCGGTGAGCGTCAGGAAGACCAGGCGCATGCTGCCCTGCTGGCGCTTGAAACCGAGCTCCGGACGCTGGAAAAACACAGCGGTGCGAATGAGAAAATCAGCCAGCAGCGTCGCGATTTATGGAAAGCGGAAAATCAGTATGCGGTCCTGAAAGAGGCAGCCACGAAACGGCAGTTATCTGAGCAGGAAAAATCCCTGCTGACCCATGAGAAAGAGACGCTGGAGTACAAACGCCAGCTGGCTGAGCTGGGAGACAAAGTTGAACACCAGAAACGGCTGAATGAGCTGGCACAGCAGGCTGCGCGGTTTGAGCAGCAGCAGGGCGCGAAGCAGGCGGCAATCAGTGCCCAGGCGCGGGGCCTCACCGACCGTCAGGCGCAGCGGGAGTCGGAAGAGCAGCGCCTTCGTGACGTGTACGGTGATAATCCGGCTGCGCTGGCGAAGGCCACATCGGCACTGAAGAACACCTGGTCTGCGGAGGAGCAGCTTCGTGGAAGCTGGATGGCCGGTCTGAAGTCCGGCTGGGGCGAGTGGGCAGAAAGTGCGACGGACAGTTTTTCGCAGGTTAAAAGCGTGGCCACGCAGACCTTTGACGGTATTGCACAGAATATGGCAGCGATGCTGACCGGCAGCGAACAGAGCTGGCGTGGTTTCACCCGTTCTGTGCTCTCCATGCTGACAGAGATTTTTCTGAAGCAGGCAATGGTGGGGATTGTCGGGAGTATCGGCAGCGCCATTGGCGGGGCTGTTGGTGGCGGCGCATCCGCGTCAGGCGGTACAGCCATTCAGGCCGCTGCGGCGAAATTCCATTTTGCAACCGGAGGATTTACGGGAACCGGCGGCAAATATGAGCCAGCGGGGATTGTTCACCGTGGTGAATTTGTCTTCACGAAGGAGGCAACCAGCCGGATTGGCGTAGGAAATCTTTACCGGCTGATGCGCGGCTATGCCACCGGTGGTTATGTCGGTGGCACCGGAAGTCCGGCGCAAATGCGGCGTTCAGAGGGTATCAGATTTGAGCAGAACAACAACGTGGTGATTCAGAACGACGGTATCAACGGACAGGCGGGGCCGCAGCTGATGAAGGCGGTGTATGACATGGCCCGCAAGGGGGCGCAGGATGAGCTCCGGCTGCAGTTGCGTGATGGCGGTATGTTATCGGGGAGCGGGCGATGAAAACATTTCGCTGGAAAGTGAAGCCGGATATGGAGGTGAACTCGCAGCCGTCGGTGCGTGAAGTGCGTTTTGGTGACGGGTACTCACAGCGTATGGCGGCAGGGCTGAATGCTGACCTGAAAACATACCGTGTGACGCTTTCCGTGACCCGGGAGGAGGCCCGGCATCTGGAAGCGTTCCTGGCAGAGCACGGTGGCTGGAAGGCGTTTCTGTGGACACCGCCTTATGCCTGGCGGCAGATAAAGGTGACCTGTGCCGCCTGGTCATCACGGGTTCGCATGCTGCGGGTTGAATTCAGTGCCGAGTTTAAGCAGGTGGTGAACTGATGCAGGATATTCACGAAGAAAGTCTGAACGAGTCGGTT
>ERZ1034710.311-NODE-311-length-16418-cov-4.014362_pt1 | contig 16418 bp, 18 predicted proteins | sample MGYA00520597_ERZ1034710 | MGnify/ENA primary metagenome ERZ1034710 (study PRJEB33766, sample SAMN09781714) | gut metagenome | biome: gut microbiome | host: Homo sapiens | place: Madagascar | study: EMG produced TPA metagenomics assembly of the PRJNA485056 data set... | reverse complement strand
AAAAACAGTATTCATAACGCCGACCATATTTGGTCAGGGCGCGCATGTTTGATTGCAAAGGAGGTAAAAAATGTCATTCAAAAAAATTGTTCCATATGTGCTGATTCCGGCGTCTGTTATTTTGGCGGGTCTGTCGCGCGCTAATAATTCTAGTGCCAGCGCACAAACAGCAACCGGCACGCATACTATTGCGATAATGGATTCTTGTATTACACCTTTTAATGCAATAATTGATATTGCAAACCCAGAAATGAAGGCGCAAATGGAACAGATGTCTTTGGATAAAAAGGCCGACGATTTAGTTGGTAAATATGTCGACAATATGTTGGCAGCCCAACAAAAGTTAAAACCATTGCTGGGGACGGCCAAATACCGCAGTGCGGTTCGCCAAGAATTACCAGGTGCGCCGGTTGGGTATCACTGTGTTTACGGGCAATACACACAACTGAACCGCGCGTTGCGCGATATGGGCGATACACTGACCATTGTACCGACAGACGCCAGCCGTGCATGTATTGCGTTCAAATCCCAAATGCGCAAAAAATATGCCACCCCAGAATATCAAAACGCCGTTCATGATGGTCGCATGTTTGAATCTGACAGTGCATATAACGTCGCGTTGGACAAATACATGACCCGCCGCAAGGTTGCACAAAACGCGCCTGATTCCGTGCGAAATGCGGTTGCCGCAGAATTTGCAACCAAGAATTTTTCAGCAGACGAACTGTCTGCCGGCACGATGCTGGTTGTGCCCCGCTATCGCGGCAGCAAGAACCTGTTTCATATGATTATGCTGTTGGGACGTGGCCGTATTGAAAATGGAAAATTTGTACCAGATGAAAACGGTCGCTATATCTATACAGGACACAATCGCGAAGTTATCGGCGACCTGTTTAATACATGGGACGTATCAAATGTATTTGCCGCCGACACACGTAAAATTGCACGTACCCAATATGCCGCAGAATGGCAGCGTATTGAATCTATGCCTGATTCTGCATTGATTTCATTTTTGGAACGCAATGATACGACGATTAAACCGTGCCCAGTTTATTCCAATATGCCACGTCCTGTGTTGTTGGATTTGGTACGCAGTCGCTATTTCAAAGAGCCCGCGCCCAAAAACATCCCAAACCAGAACAATGCGCTGGCATATGCGCCACAGCAAAACATTATGTTGCGCGAATTTGCCCAACATACAATGTAATAAGAAACGCGTCCAAATGGGCGCGTTTTTTATTGTGCAATTTTATGCTTGATTTCACGGATTCGTGCCAAGATTTCCTTTAAGTCCGCATCAGTTGCGGCGGGGGCGGGTCTGTTGTGCACCTCGTCCGCCAGAACTATACACAGCGTCGCCAACAGTGCATTTTCAGGCAGCGGGCCAATTTTATCCAAAATTTCGCGCGCACGCATATCAACCATTTTTCCCAGTTCAATCAGGCGCGATTCTTGGCCATCTTCGCACCCCATGGGATAATTTTTGTTCACAATGGGTATTGAAACGACACTCATTTTAACTTCTTTAATATAGATACAGATTTATCAATCAGTTGAACGGCACGGGCGTTTTTATCGCGCAGGGTACGAACCTGTTCGGTTAAAATTGCAACCTCTAAATCCGTTTGTTTACCAGCGGCCACAGCCGTTCCGCGCAGGCCAGCGGCAGCATCTTCTAATGCGTTTAATTCTTGAAAAATTTGCTGTTTTAGATTTGCCATATTCCCAGTGTAAGATATTTTTTATATGCGTTCAACACTAAAATGTGATATAATAACCCTAGTTTATTGGGGGACAGTTTTTATGAAAACGAAAATAATCTATATTTCTGGCAGTGAAATTTTTGATATGGCCGATATTCGCGCCGCGTTTGAAGAGGTACGCGGTACATTGGGTTTGGATTCTGACACGGTTTTGTTTGGTGTTCCAGTGGATAGCGACAATGCTTTGGCTGCGACCAGCACCGAACCAGAACAACCCGCCACCGTTGCGATTGATGACGCACCAGTTATGGAAACGGTTACCCCAGAAATTATACCCGAACCTGTTATTGATATAGAACCTGCCCCAGAAATTGAATCAGAAAAACCAAAAAAGAAATCACGCGGACGTCCCGCAAAAGCGACCAAGGTCGAAGAAGTGGCAGCAGAACCAGAAACGCCTGTTGTCGTTGATACTGAATCCGAACCAGTTGTTGTGACGGACGCGCCCGCGAATGTCAGTTCAATTCTGTCCGTACTGACATCAAAATCAGAACCAGCGGTTGCCGATACCACAGAAAACGCAGCCCCTGTTGAAAATGTCACAGAGCACGTTGAAAACAATGTCGCTGAATATGCGGTTGCCGAACCTGTTATTACAGAAACCGATACTGTTCAGGTCGCAACCACCGATATTACCGACGAAGTGCCCGAAGAACCAATTGAAAAAACACTGGAACAATTACTGGAAAGCATGACGCCCCTGCGCGAAGACCGCCCAGACGAAGAAGCAGCACAAATCACAGATGATGAATTTGATGCCGCCCCTGCCCCCATTGACAGTACAGATGACGCAGCACACACAGATGACGATGATACGGACGCAACATTGGCCCAGCTAGCGACTGAATTTGCAGAAAATCAAGACAAAATTCCCGCGCCAAAAAAGACCGAGGCACGCGGTAAAATCGGAAAACTGAAAAACATTTTACCATTTAAAAAGGCAAAGCGCGACGACACTGGCCTGATGGGCGACCTGTTCGGATGGGCGGGCATTGCCGCAAACGACGATAATTTTGCTATGCCAGGGTTCTTTACAGGTGTTGCATCGAAAAAATAGGCAACGAATGAGCGCACATGGAAACTGCAACGATTATTAGATTGCTGTCCAATGCCGGATTCCGCGTTTTGGGAACGGATGGTGCAAACCTGTACATCGAAGACCCATCTTGCATTCTGCGCAGTTTCCAGACCTTTACCGAATATGCATGGATTATTCTGACCTTTATCACGGGTATGTTGATTTTTGGCTGGGCCATATCAATGATACGCGGGGCCAAAAACAACATATTTATAAACCTGCGTAATTTAACAATTATGTTTGGGACGCTGGCCGCCACTGGTGCAATACTGAATATGATATACGGCGGTGATTTATTTGCACGCGGATGTCAAACGGTTGCAGTAGACATTAATACGGTCAATGAAATGCTGGACATGCGCCAGAAAAAAATGTCACCCCAGCAAACTGATTTATACGAAAGTATTGATATATATGATTCCGGCGTGGTGCGCGCAAATGTCACGGCAAATAACACAGATGACGCCAATGACAACACGTCAACCGACAATACTGTTATCAGCGATGAAATTAGCACTCCCGATGATGCCGATGACAAATTTATACCAATTTCACAAAAATTATCGGATACGGACAAAGACAAATTATTAGACATACTGCGTCGCGCACCCGATGGCACACTGACAATACCACGTGACCAGATAAAAACTGATGATGATGCACTTAATAAATTGCCAAATGGCGGATTGCCGATTGAAAATATACCATCGGTTGACGAACTGCGCGACCGTCTGATACCAGCACCGTCCCAACGCGATGCGACCGCAAACAATCCGTCCGCGCATCACCCCAGCAATCCATCAGAACAAGAATATACGTCGGCCGTGGCATTGGGGCGTGATGTCGTGTACACGACCGCCGATGGACATCGCGTTCGTCGCACGGGTGGCACGCGCGCGTGGCGAAACATGAACCCAGGGAACATTCGTTATTCTGAATTTTCACGCAATGCGGGTGCGATTGGTCAGGCGGGCGGTTTTGCCGTATTTCCCGACGAAGAAACGGGTACGCAGGCGATTTCTTCGCTGTTGCGCGGGCAATCATACAATAACCAGACCATTGCGCGCGCAATCACGCGATATGCACCACCGTCTGAAAACAACACCGCGGCGTATCACAGACGGATTCAGCAGATTACGGGGCTGAACATCAATCGTCGCATCAGCGATTTAAGCGATGGCGAACTGTCCCGTGTGGTTGACGCAATTCGCGCGATTGAGGGCTGGGAAGCAGGACGCATCATAGAGGAATAAATCATGAACACACAACGCGGCAGTATCGGATTCAATATTATGTTCGCCATTATGCTGGTGGCGATTGGGGTTATGCTGTACATTTTATTAGGTGGGAAAAATCCATTTACAACCAATACCAACACCGTTGTATCCCCAACCGCTGTTACAGACAACACAATGCCAATACGTAATGCAAACGGCGAATTTAACGACGGGCTGGGCGTGGCCGATGCAGCAACAGCGGGCGAACTGGACGAATATGGGGCGGGCATTGCCAGCATTGATGTATTCAACCGCGACATAAATTCTGATGGCCGCATTGACCGCATAACACGCACCCGCATTGAAAACGGTACAGACCATTTCTATTATGAATATAAATTGGAATTAAATACCAAGAATGGTTACACAGATATCACGCCCGATGGATTCCGCACAACCGAAGGGGCAGAATGTGCCCTGCGCAAATTGCGCTTTGTTTTTCGACCTGTGTTCAAGATTGATATTATTTCGCGCGAATGGGCGGACACGTGGCTAACCCCAACAATGGCGACAAAAACAACATACACGTTTCAACATGGCGAATTGAATGCATCTGACGCACAGCAAATGCGCGTTGTATGCGACGTTGCGGATTTATTTTAACAAAAACATATTACGTGCCGAATATACAATAGTTCCCGACACAACAAAATGATCAAATAATTCTATTCCCGCCGCGGCCAGTAAATTTTTGACCGTGGTTGTGATTTCTATGTCGGCAGTTGAAAACGATTTGTTCGGTGTTGGGTGGTTGTGCACCAAAACAACACTGCGCGCATTCAGTACCAGCGCACGTTTCAGAATTTCACGCGGATACACAACCGCTTCGTCATTTGTACCACAACTGTGCACATCGTCCGCCAACATGCATAATTCAGAGCCCAGATAAAACACATGCATTTCTTCGGTTGTTTTACCAGACAATATCGTACGACAATAATTTGCAACCGCCGTCGCATCGCGAAAGATTGGTTGCTCGGTCAATTTTTCGCGGTATCCGGTTGCCATAATCTGATTTATTGATTTCAAGAAAATTGCAGTGTTGCGCCCCACACCACGGAATCCAACCAATTTGTCCAACGGCGCAGCCAAGATTTGATGAATACCACCAAAATGCGCCATCAACGCACGTGCCAACGGCCGCACATCGCGACGTGGTATTGCATAGCCCAACAGCATTTCCAGTAATTCATAATCGGCCAATTTGCCGTCCAAGAATTTCTGGCGCAGGCGTTCGCGATGTCCCATATGAAAATCATTGTCCGAACCCGCCATTGTTGTGCGCCCGCCCCCGTTTACATCATACGTTCAGTGAAAATTGTAACACCGTCTTCGGTGATGCCCAACGTGTGTTCCCACTGGGCGGACAAACCGCCATCGACCGTGCGCGCTGTCCAACCGTCTGCGTCAATTTTGCATTCTGGGCGACCAGTATTTATCATTGGTTCAATTGTGAACACCAACCCTGGAACCATTTTTACCTTGTCCCACATTGGATCATAAAAATGATAGATTTGTGGGTCATCATGCATAACCTTGCCAATACCATGGCCAACAAAATCGCGCGAGATTGAAAAACCGTGTGGTTTAACAACGGCCTCTATGGTTTTGCCGATTTCAGACAATGGCACACCTGGGGCGCAAACGGCGATGGCAGCATTCAGTGCATCTTGGCATGTTTGAACCAATTCGCGCGCACGGGGCGTAACATGGCCAATCATAAACATACGTGACATATCGCCATGAAACCCCTTGTATTCCGCGGTCAGGTCGACGTTGACAATATCGCCGTCTTTCAAAATACAATCGTCACTGGGGATTCCATGCACAATAACATCATTGACCGATGTGCAGATGCTTTTTGGATACCCCTCGTACCCTAAATCAGATGAACGTGCACCATTCGCGTGCAACCACGACGCAACCATACGGTCAATTTCGCCGGTGGAAATACCCGCCTGAATATATGGTGTAATATAATCAAAACAACGTGCCACCAAATCGCCCGACGCACGCAGGCGTTTGAAATCTTTTGGCGCATAAACAGACGCTAACATTTTCTTAGTTCCTTCTCTTGATAGACAAACGGTTTGCCCGCAGGGCCAATTTCAGTGCGAAATCACGAAATAAAACCTCGACCGGCATACCGGTTGTACGAATTTGCCGTTCTAATTCAGACAGGCGCACCAACACCCCATCAATTTCAGATGCGGGCCAAATTTTCATTGCCATGTTGAATTTATCGCGAACTTTCCAAAACAAGTTTGGTAATTGACCATCAACCACCGCAACCTGTAATTTTTTGAAATGCATTTGCAGTTGGCGCAACAGTTTATTTGAATCAACGCCCGTGTACAGTAATCTGTCCAGTGCCTGCATCGTTTGGGCAATATACCCCGCCGTCAGCGAATAAAAGAAATCGTCCGCTACAACCGCGCCCGTATCCGGCAGACATTTTTCCACATCGTCTAATTCAACGGTCTTTTTATCATCAACATACAATGCAATTTTGGTCAAAAACCCGCGCGTAATTGCACGGTCACCACCCAAGTGCGCCGTCATATATGCCATCGCGTCGGGTGTAATTTGCTTGATGCCCGCCGCCGCAGACAGTTCACTGCGTATCAATGCTGCCAATGCGCGCGCATCGTCGGTATAACATGGCAATGCGGCAACATTTGTTTTTTTATCATCTTCGAAATATGTGCGCAGTGACCCCGTACGCAAATCACCGGCACATACCAAAACCGTTGCACACAGGCCACTGTGTTCAATCAGTTCGGCAATGCGCGATGTCATTGCATCGCCCGCGCCAGATATAATAACCATTTTGCGTCCACCAAACATTGATGGTGTACAACTTTCTGCAAACAGTGCATCTTGTTTGTCCCGAAAATCATCGGCGTCCAGCGCAAACAAGTTATCCTTGTCAATTTCCAATTTTTTGATTGCCGTATCACAGTATTCATCAACACGGCCGGCGTCTGGCCCATACAGCAAAACCGCCGTAATTTTTTCAATACCTGTGTTAAAATCTGTTTCTTTCCATTTCATTATTTTTGACCACTGGATTGTGATTGTGCGCGTGATGTTTCAGCAATTGTACGTGTGCTGATTTTATCGGCCAATACCATAATAGCGTTTCTGACGGCATTATTATATGATGCGTTTGCCGCAACCAAATACCGCACAAACGTGTATGATTCAGACGCCTGCTCGACCCCATGGGCGATTTCTGTGTCGCCACGACGTAATGTGTAATTTGCGCGCAAGCCAACCTCTTGCCAGGTGGCGTCGCCAGTTGATTCCAGTGCCTTGTACTGGGTATACGGTTCGGCCAAATCAATGGTCAAAGTATATTCGGCATCAGACGTGCGTGCACCACCAAATTTTGCGTTCAATGCGTTACGCAATTCAATACCATTGATGCCACGGATTGGCGCAACATAGATGTCTGTATCGCCCCCAGAAAACATAGGACGAAAACCACATGCACCCAAAGCAAAAATACATAAAATCATCAGAATTTTTTTCATCACGCTGGCACCCTTGTTATGTTTATGTGCGTTTTCCTGTTGCTTTTTTTTATTATATTACTTAGAGTTTTAATAAATCGCAAGAGGGAATGATGAATATTTTTCTGATGGTATTGGTGGCTATATTCATGTTGGGATACTATATCATTGACAGCCCCAGCCTGCGCGTTCCAGAAATTGAAACAGAATATGCCGCACGACGCGCCGATTTGCACGCGATTGCCCAATGCGCGGCGGCGGTTCATAATGCCCAGATAAAGGGGACAACATTTGATGATGTTTGCGTCGCCCAGAACCAGATTGTCAGCCGATTGTTCTGTATGAATGCCAGCATGAAAGAAATCGAATGCAAAATCGTCAAGAATAAAAAACCAACGTACAGTTATATCATCACAGCAACTGGCGCGCTGAACCCAGACGAATACAACAGTATGTTTGAAATACTGGAACAATATTATGCTGATGCCGGCACATTCGGAATTTTAATGGACGGTAAAATTGTATCAGGCGCGATTGGTTCAAAATACACCGTGCCAAAAAACGTCATGAAAACAATGGAACTGGGCAATGGGCAACTGGTGTATATGACACAATATGATATTACAAACATTACCAGTACCAGCAACACAAACACCACCACAGATATCAAATGCCCAACGGGGACAATTAAAACATATCGATTTGGACGCTGGCAGTGCATTGGCATAAATACAAAAACCGATTGCGGCGGCGATATGATTTGGGATTCTAATTTGCTGGAATGTGTGGCAGACGAATCCAGAAAACCGTTATGCGCATCGCAACAGACCGCGGTTATTGTTGATGATGTGTGGGAATGCATAAACCCGTTTCCAACAAAATCATGTCCTGATGATATGGTCGCGCGTTTGAATTACGACACGTTGGAATGGGAATGCATAGCGGACGCAACCAAGGGTAACAATATCACGAAATGCAGCCGTTTTACCAGTGGCGCGATATATGGTTCGGTTGGGGCAACATTGCGTGCGCCCCAGACATCGTGCACCCCGTGCGAGAAAATGATTCTGGACACCGACACATGCACATCATATTGCATACCCGACAAATCTAAACTGGGGACACCAGAATGTTATGCCGATACCCGTCAATGCAGCGGACGCAGTCGTGCATTTTATTTTGGTTTTCCAAACAAAAATTATGCCGGCAATATTCCAGAAATGTCTGGCAAGAATGTCCCAATTGACCGCACACATAACCAGAACAGACGATTTAATTGTCTGGACTGTGGCGATGGTGAAATAGATACCGAAAAATCGTTTGCGCCATATACAGCGGTTTGCAAATAAAAAAACGCCCAAACGGGCGTTTTTATTTATTTAGTACGTGCGTGCATCACGCAATGATTTAACCAGGTCTAAATCCTGCTGGGCCTGTTCAAATTGTGCACCACTGACGTATTGTGCGTTATCCAGTGTGATTTGTGCACTTTCTGCCATTTCATCCAGTCGACATTCTTCATCAATAACAGGTGCACTGACTGGCTGGGGCGCAACCGACATTGGCGCGATTTGTGCAGCCATACCCTTGCGCGTGCCGTTTGGATAACGCGCTGATACCGCAGCGACAATGCCCTCGCGGAAACGTTTCAAACGAAAGTCCTTCAAATTTTGCGACGCAATGGCATGAACGCTAGCATTTAATTTGGCCAACATTTTGTATTGTTTGTTTGGACTGCCATCTGCGTCCAAGAAAATATTTATCATGCCACCAGACATAGTCAACATATGATCGCGCCACGAATTATTAGCCGTCTTGTTCAATGTCATATACGCAATCAGATTATGACGGATTTTGCCCAACAGTTTCCCCTGTGGGGTTGATGTGTCCGCGATATTTGTTTTACAGAAACGATATATATCATTCTTGCCATTAAATACAAATGGGGAAACCATACCAAAACGCACAGGGTTTAACGACATTTCTTTCCACAAGGCATTACAAATAACGTCACTATCAATATCGCCAATACGAATGGTGACCGAATGTTTTGGTCTGTCCCATGAACTGGAAGTTTTAATTTGGCCATAAGCATCATGCAACGCCGCCGGCGTCATTTTATCAAAATATGGAATACTGGTGCTGTAACTGATGATACCCCGCACCTGTTCATTGCTCAGTGTTGCCATATATAACCCCTTTTGTTTCCTCACACTATTTAATATAACCCAAAACGTCATTTTGTCAATACATTATAATCAAAAATAAAAACGCCCGCGATATCACGGGCGTTCTGGTTTTTGCGTATTTTATTCAGCACGCGTAAACGCGCCATTATCCAACATTTCTTTGACTGCGAAATGTTTGATTTTCTTGGCTGATGTTTGTGGCAATTCTTCTTCGGTGATTGCAAAATGTTTAACCCATTTGTATGGCGCAATTTTCAAATTAGATGCCTTTAACAACATTGCTACGCGGGTAACTGTTACCCCAGGTTTAACTTGGAACACCGCAAAAGGAACAACTTTGCCAGCAATGACATATTCAAATACTGCCGCTGCCAAAATTTCGTCGTTTTGCAGATATAAATCTTCCAATTCGTCTGGGTAAACGTTTTTACCACCTTTGACAATCAGGCGACCGTATTTATCCAGTTTGCCCAAATCACCTGTTTTGAACCAGCCATCTTCGAATGCGGCAGCGTTTGCGTCGTCATTGTCCAGATACCCTGGCATAACCATATTACCACGCATCCAGATTTCACCAACGCCATCTTTGTCAGGATTGTGAATTTGGATTTCATTTCCTGGTAATGGGCCCGCATAATACATAGACCCATCGGGACGACGAAATGCAAAGTTAAAGTTTGCTGGCCCTGTTGTTTCAGTCAGGCCATAGCAATCGCCAACCACAAAATCTAAACTCTCGAAGAATTTACGAATTGATGGTTTCAGTGTTGCGCCCGCAGATACCAGAACCTTGGTGTTGCCACCAAATATTTCATGAATAGGTTTTGTAACCTTGTCCACGATGAAACCTAATCCGATTGCGCGCAATACGTGACGCGATGACATTACAATACGCATAATTGTGTACATGTGTTTTTCACGCGCACTGTCCACAATCTTTTTATAGAACCCTTCCCATATACGTGGGACGGCGGGTATAACCTCTGGTCTATATTCTTTGAAATCTTTCAAAAATTCGCGCGGATTCAACACAGGTTGCAACAATAATTGACCACGCAAAATAATTGGAGAAATAATATTGATGACAACACCATATATATGATACAGCGGCAAAAACCCATAGAATGTGTATCCTGGGAGAATTACCGATTCATAAAATAATGCGCCCTGTGCCAACGACAACAAATTATCGTGTGTCAGACCAACAACCTTTGGATTACCAGTTGACCCCGATGTAAAAGACATCATTGCGATATCGTTTCTGTCAACGTCCGCCGCAACGAAATCGTTTTCGTCGGTATCATCGATGGTTTCAATATCGAACATTGTTGGACCACCGTCCACAAAGTGCGATTTTTGCGCCAACGCCAATTTGCAATTTGTGCGCGCCATCATGTTCAGGTGCTCGGCCTGCGACAGCCCTGTATCCAGCATCAATGCATGCGCCCCTTGGGATAAAATGGCAAAATACGATTTGATAAATTCTGGGGTATTGCCCGACAGAATCGCAACCGTATCGCCCTTTTTAATACCAAAACGTTGCGCCAGTACCACTGCACGTTGCTTTACTTTCTTTAACAGGTCTGCATATGTTTCATTCTGTCTGACAAAGAAAATACGATCTTTATTCTGGGAACAAACATCTCGCAGCATTTCATATACATTTTTCATCATAATGACTATGCTCTTTTGTTAGTTTTTAAGTAAAAATCTGGATAACCATTACCCAGACACACATACACTAAATCATTTTTAACTGGGAAACACAACCTATTTTAATATTTCAGTAAATTTTGCACAAAAAAAGCATCGATTCGTCAACATATAGACATACTTTCACAAAAACACACCTATATTTTGTGTTTTTTGCGTTTTACGAATCGTTTTTGGCATTATTTTAGGCAAAATATTGACACAAAAACATATTTAGTATTCCGATTCGGGGATTCGGGTGCAGCGCAAACGTACAGAAAACCCACCTTTTGAAAAGTAAAGCAAAAAATGCAAAAAAATTTGCGTTTTACGTGTTGATAGAAAACCTATAAAACTATATATTGGTATCAAACAAACAAAATAACCACTAGATATTGTGTTTTTAATAAAAACAGGGGACAGAAAGATGTCTGATGCAGAAAACAAAACAGAGATTCAGGTTATTCCAACGCTGACGACCAAATTGGTCGCGGTACAGAAGCGCGGTGGCGAAACTGTCCCGTTTGATTCCAAGAAGATATTTGATGCCATTAGAAAGGCCGTGGCAGTTACAAACGAAATATCCGATGTGGACGTGGCCAAGATTACACAAAATGTTTTGAACACGTTGGACGCCAAATTTACAGACCGCGTACCATCGGTGGAACAAATCCAAGAAACCGTGATTCAGGCACTGATGGACGCCAAGGCGTACAAGACCGCAGAATCATATATTCTATACCGCCAGAACAGCAGCGAAATTCGCGATTCATACGTTGATGCCGTAGAGGTGATTGAGGGCTATGTTGGTGGCTCTAACTGGCGCATCAAGGAAAATGCAAATGTCGGCTATTCTATTGGCGGACTGATTTTGCGTACCAGTGAACGCGTAACAGCGGAATACTGGCTGAACCTGTATCCACGTGAAATTGCAGAGGCACACAAAAACGCATCTATTCATATTCACGATTTGGGCTGGCTGACGGGTTATTGCGCGGGCTGGTCGTTGCGTGAATTGCTGTACGAGGGGTTCAATGGCGTTCCAGGGTATTTGCAATGCGAACCGGCCAAACATATGGCGACCGCGATTTCGCACATGGTTAATTTCTTGGGCACATTACAGAATGAATTTGCAGGGGCACAGGCATTCTCGTCTGTGGACACATATTTGGCACCATATGTCAGGGTGGACAATCTGACATATGCCGATGTTAAAAACGCAATGCAGACATTGATATTTAACTGTGCTGTGCCATGTCGTTGGGGTACGCAAACACCATTTATTAACTTTACATTCGATTGGACATGTCCAAAGGATTTGCGTGATCAACGCCCATTTATTGGCAAAAAACAGGTTGACTTTACATATGGCGACCTGCAACACGAAATGGACATCATAAACAGAGCATTTTTAGAGGTTATGACCGAAGGTGATGCACAGGGTCGTCCATTTACATTCCCAATTCCAACATACAATATTACCGATGATTTCCCATGGGAACACCCAAATGTCAAACCGTTGTTTGATTTGGCGGCAAAATACGGTATTCCAAATTTCCAGAACTTTTTGAATTCTGATTTGAATCCGACCGACGTGCGTTCTATGTGCTGCCGTCTGCGTTTGGATGTGCGTGAATTGTTAAAGCGTGGTGGTGGACTGTTTGGGTCGGCGGAAAAGACCGGTTCAATCGGTGTTGTCACAATCAATTTGGCACGTTTGGGTTATGTACATCGTGGCGACCGCGACGGGCTGTTCCGTGAACTGAAACGTTTACTGGACATGGGTCGTGATTCGCTGGAAATCAAGCGCAAGATTATTACCAAGAATATGGAACGTGGACTGTATCCGTTCACACGCCGTTATCTGGGTGACTGGAATCATCATTTTTCAACCATTGGCGTAAATGGTGCGAATGAAATGGTTCGCAACTTTACAGGCGACCGCGAAAACATCGCAACCCCAATGGGTAAAAAATTGGTTCTGGATGTGATGGATTTCATTCGCGACAATCTGGCAAATTTCCAAGAACAAACAGGCAACCTGTATAATTTGGAGGCCACCCCAGCAGAGGGTTGTTCATATCGCTTTGCAAAAACCGATGTGAAAAATTTCCCAGATATTATTACTGCTGGCACGCATGACGCACCATATTATACCAATTCAACACAGTTGCCGGTGAACTTTACAGATGACCCATTTGTTGCATTGGAACACCAAGAAGAATTACAGCGCAAATATACCGGCGGCACAATGTTGCACCTGTATATGGGCGAACCTGTATCCAGTGGCGAAGCCGCCCAGAAAATCGTACGTACAATCTTTGAAAACTACAAGATTCCGTACATGACATTGACACCGACATTCTCGATTTGCCCGAAACACGGGTATCTGCCGGGGCGTCATGAGTTCTGTCCGAAATGCGACGCAGAAGTTGTCGCAAATCAGAACTGTGAATGTAATCACGAATAAACACGCATTGCACAAATAAAAGGAGGAAAATTATGCAGGCATCTAACAACCAGAGAACACCATGTGAAGTTTTTTCACGCTCTATGGGATTTATCAGACCAGTATCCAATTTTAACATTGGTAAATATTCCGAATTTTGCGAGAGAAAAACATTTACAGAGGCCAACGGTTTGACCACTGGCGCACGTCATTGCGAATTATTAAAGAAGGCCGCATAATAAAATGTCAGACATTCAAATTGGGGGTTTAGTATCATTTACAACAATTGACTATCCAGGCAAACTGGCAGCAGTATTGTTTTTGCGTGGCTGTCCTTTGCGGTGCGTGTACTGTTCCAACCCCCATTTGTTGAATGTTGGCGATGGCGAATACGACCCAGACAAAGTTTTTGACTGGTTACGTAGTCGCGTTGGCAAACTGGAAGCCGTCGTTTTTTCTGGCGGCGAAGCATTGATGCAGGGCGACGCAGCAATTGAATATATGCGACGCGTTCGCGATTTGGGATTCAAAATTGGCCTGCATACAAACGGATTTTATCCTGAAAACTTGGAACGCGCCGCCGATACCATTGACTGGATTGGTTTGGATTACAAGACCACGCGTGATAAATACGGTGCATTATCGGGTCAAAATATCGCCCACGACCGTATGATTCACAGTTTGGATATATGGCAATCCACCGGCAAAGATTACGAGGTTCGCATTACCTGTGACCCACGATTTGTTTCAAAACTGGATTTAATGGAAATAACGCGCGATTTACATAATCGTGGCGTGCAAAAAATCGCAATTCAAAAATACATTCCACATTTCGAAGATAACGAACACGGCACAACCCCCGCCCAGCGCAATCAGTTTTTTAATGATGCTAATTTGCGCGATACTATAAACGGAATGTTTGCATCTGTTATTTGGCGCGAATAACGCCATGCCTCCAGATTCAATAATTTTTCCTTGGTTGCAATACCACCGGCATAACCCGTTATTGCGCCGTGTGCGCCCACAACGCGATGACATGGGACAATAATCGAAATCGGATTGCGACCGACCGCACCACCAACCGCCCGCGCAGACACGCACCCAACGCGACGTGCAATATCGGAATACGACGCACGCGCACCGTATGGAATTTCGCGCAGTGCGCGCCACACCGCACACTGAAATGCCGTGCCGCGCGGCGACAATTCAAAATCAACAGTTGGGCGGTCGCCCGCAAAATAACCGTCCAGCCAACGCGATGCGCGTTGTAATATCGCATTATCGCCAAATGGAATACCCGACACATTACCGTGATGACGTTGCCCCGCAATCCACAGCCCCACCAGCGCATTATCAGATGCGACCAATGTTAATTTACCAATCGGCGATGCGTATTCTGATTTAACCAACATGATTTAACATACCCGTTCCACAGGTATATTATGCTTTTTACAGAAATCGTCAAGGAATCTGATAAACGCCCGTATCTTTGGTGAATCAATCAGTTTCGGACTGCACGCGGCAATCATACGGTGCTCGTATTCAAAATCTATGTTCGGTACACGTATCAGTTTTGGGGGCTGTTGTACCATCCATGCCGGCAATAATCCAATACCGTCACCATCACGTATCAGGCGAAATACCAAACCAACAGAATCCGTTGTCGTATTCAGTTTACGTGCACGCTTTGCAATGAATGAACATTCGGGTATATTCAAATATGACTGGTACATGCACAGGTCAAAATTTTCCAACATATCGTCTATATCGCGTGGCACACCATGTGTGTCCAGATATTCCTGTGTGGTAAAGAAATACGCAGGTGTGCACAAACGAAACAATGTACGCCCAGGTATTTGATAGTTGGAGTTTGAATCAACCATCGCCACCTCTATACTTGACAAGTTCTGTTGTCGATTGGTCAATAAATCCAAACGAATTTTTGGATACAACGCATAGAATCGTGATAATTCGCGCAAGATATAACTGCCAACCAAACCTTCGGCAACCATGACAGAAATATAACCTGTCAGTTCTTCTTCGGGGGTAACCTGTTCTATTTTATCCAATGTGCTGCATATTGTTTCAATCGCAGAATAAATGTCTGGGGTCGCGCTGGTTGGCAAACTGCCCGCAGGGGTGCGCTGTAACAATGTTGCATTCAGGCGTGTTTCCAAATCAGAAATCAGTTTGGACATGTTCGAATGTTTGATACCGTTTTTATTCGCGGCAATTTGAATTTGGCCTGTATCGATGACTTCTTTTAACGCTAACAGTTCTTTCAACAGGGTCACTCTGGTCTTGATAGTAGCCATCGCTATACCTTTTGATTAAAGAATAAAAAAAACAACAAAAACACGTGAATATAATTGTTTATTCTCACTATACACGATTATTTAACCTAAAAACAGCATAAAAGACAGATTTTTGAATTTTTTTTATAAATACATAATAC
>ERZ1034710.303-NODE-303-length-16644-cov-4.650250_pt1 | contig 16644 bp, 8 predicted proteins | sample MGYA00520597_ERZ1034710 | MGnify/ENA primary metagenome ERZ1034710 (study PRJEB33766, sample SAMN09781714) | gut metagenome | biome: gut microbiome | host: Homo sapiens | place: Madagascar | study: EMG produced TPA metagenomics assembly of the PRJNA485056 data set... | reverse complement strand
TTGCCAATTTTTTACTCTCTCTTGAACGCATTATATCATTTTTCAGACATATGAATCAATACCGAATTTATTCAATACAACAGTTTACCGCTTTCTTGACCCAGTCGCCCAATTTACGAACGGTTGATTTGTCGGCTTTGCCTGCTGTGGCCTTGGACGCGACGACTTTGTCGTCTTCTTGTTTTAACTTGCATTCCGTCATTGCGTGTTCATAAACCGCCGGTGCAGTTTGCTTTACCCCTGTCAAATCAATCAGGTTCATATTGATGCCCCAGAACAAAGAATACAAATCATACGCTTTGTTAAACAAATTATACGCATCTTTGGTGTTACCTGCGCCCAATGCTTTGGTTCCAACCTCCATCAAACGCATAGATGCCGCCAACAAGTGCTTTGATATACACCATACTTCGCCGTCTTCGGCAGAAGATGGTTTTACAATTCGTTTCATCAGTTCTTTGCGCATTTCACGAACCGTATTTATCATATCATAGAAACCGGTCTTGCGCGTTTTCGCACCACTGAAAAAGAAGTGTTCTTCCAACGATATCAAATTCATCAACGCAATCGACAAATCCTGATCAGATGACAAATCCAATGGATTTACTTTTTTGGATTGGTCAACTTTTTTAATCATTTCATCCAAAGTCATTTTCTTGGATTCACGTTTCATTGTTTATTCTCCTTGTGTTATTTTATTATTACATACATACAATCATTGCCCAACTGGCCAATGCCAGTACAACGACGGGTAATAAAACCTTTTCAAATGGGAAATGTGCGTGGCCACCATTACGTGCTTTCATAAAATCATACAATTTTTCAGTCAGTATAAATAATACCGCACCACAAACCGTGCCAAACAACACAGGGTCCATGGCAAACAAGCCACAAATCATCTGGGGGTTATATTTAACACGTCCCAAATACACAAAACCAATCATGGCAACCGATAACACAATCAACATAGTGTTGCGACCACGCCAGTTCCATCCACGTTTGTCACAGAATTTAATCGCCCAATACCCCAGCAACGCCAATAATGCACCCGCCCACAGGCCAACAACACTGTCTGGCACGCCCATATGACGCGCAATTTCCAATGACGCACCAATCGCGATTGTGCACACAGGACACGCGGGATTCGCCAATGCTGACACTGGTGCGATGCCCAACAACAAAGCTAATAACTTTTTCATTTAATCTACCTTTCCTTGTATATCAACGATAATTCTACAAAAAACGCACAGGGTGGGTCAATATGATTTTACGACCGCGCGCATATGCGCACTGCGTGCACGCGAATTATTTTCTAATTCCGTGTTTGTTGGTGTTTTTGTGGCCATTGCCGCAAATTTCGGTTCTGTTACCACTGGCATATGCGGGTCGCCCAATGGCGACGTCCATGTGCGAAATGTGTTTTTAACAATTCTGTCTTCCAATGAATGAAAGGTTACGCATACGCATTTGCCACCAACATTTAACAGCGCAGGCACCGCGCACAGGGCACGTTCCAATTCCCCCATTTCGTCATTTACCGCAATGCGCAACGCCTGAAACACCGGCGCGATATCGCGCGGATTATAAATCAGGTCACGTAATTCAAATGTTGTTTTTGGCGCGGCACGCTTTATAGCGTTTGCAATAATGCCCGCTTTTTTTACATCACCATATTCACGCAGCACGCGCGCCAATTCGGTTGCCGATGCATTTTGAATAAATTCTGCCGCCGTTACGCCAGATGCCGACATACGCATATCCAACGGTGCATCCGCCCGAAAAGAAAAACCACGCGACGCAACGTCAATCTGCATCGATGAAATCCCCAAATCAAACACAATTGCGTCAAATGTTTCGTCCAATTCCATCATCGCCGAAAAAGGTTGTGCAATAAATGTAAACCTGTCGCCAAATTCCGCACGCAACGCGTCCGCATCTGCAACCACATTCGGATCACGGTCAAACGCAACAACTGATGCGCCCGCATTCAAAAAAGCGCGCGAATAGCCGCCCGCACCAAACGTTGCATCAATGATACGTGCGCCCCGCACATCGCCCAGCGCGTCCATTACCGCGCCCAATAACACAGGAATATGCTTTGTTGTCGTCATTCTATTTCAACCTTGATTCCCAATGCGATTAAATCCTTGGCGGTGGTTGCACCCAATTCAACCCCCGTTGGCAATGCAATGGATGCTGTTTTATCTGCGCCATGCAGATTCAAAATCACATTGGTATGGCCGTGTGGCAATGAAATCAATGCCTTTTTGACCGCAGGCAACACATCTTTGTTATAAATTTCCAGCGTCAGTTTTCGCGCAACACGCGCCACCCATTGCGTCAGTGGCGTAATAGAATCCACAAATATTGACACGCGGTCATCACGCGCGGATGTTTTGCCAGAAATCAACACTACGTTTTCCGTGGACAGCGTCTGGGCAAATGTAGCCGCCGCGTCACCGAATGCCACCGCATCAATATTACCGAAACTGTCCGACGCATTGATTGTAATCATTTCTTTGCCCGTCTTGGTGCGACGACGCGAAAAAGAATTTACGTTTGCTGCAATCTGAACAGGTTTGCGGTCGCCCATTTCCATCATACTGACACTGGTCGCCAATTTGGCGCGTTGAATCAGATGCTTGAATTGATCCAGCGGATGCGCAGAAATATAGAATCCCAATGCCGCCAATTCATTTTCCAAACGCTGGCCAAATGTCCATGGTGTCGTGCGTGTCAAATTCTTGGTCAATCTGTCTTCGGTAACATCATCTTCAATCGTGTTTGCAAACAGCGACAGCGAATTTGCACCATCTTTTGACTTTGACGCATATGACAAAATCGCATCAGCATTGATGAATATAGCTGCACGATTTGGCTGTAACGAATCCAGCACACCAACACGCGCAAATGCTTCTAAAATACGCTTGTTCATAATAGGGGCGCAACGCTTTGCAAAGTCGGTCAGGTTTTTGAATTTCCCATGCGCATTGCGTTCCGCAACAATCGCGTCTGTGGCGGCCGTGCCAACGCCCTTGATTGCTGCCAACCCGTAAATTATTTTACCATCGCGCACCGTGAATAATGATTCACTGACATTGATATCAGGTGGCACAATTTGAATATTAAAGTTTGCCTTGGCATCATCAACAAATAACGCCAACTGGTCAGTATCATTCAGATTACTGGACATTGATGCCGCCAAAAATTCTGGGGTAAAGTTCGCTTTCAAATATGCACACTGGTTTGCGACAATGGAATAGGCAATAGCGTGCGATTTGTTAAACGCATATTTTGCAAATTCTTTGAACTTTTCCCACAGGTCTTTGGCCTGTTCACGATTCAATGTTTGTTCCTGTTCGCAACCAGCCATAAATTTTACTTCCAGTTGCGCCAGCAAATCTAACTTCTTTTTACCCATGGCCTTGCGCACAGTATCAGATTGACCACGGCTAAATCCTGCCAAGGCACGCGTCAACTGCATAACCTGTTCCTGATAAACGATAATTCCATACGTTTCTTTCAGAATTGGTTCGGCCTTTGGGTGAACATATTCAATCGCTTCTTCGCCATGCATACGGGCGATAAATTGTGGAATAAATGCAATAGGCCCTGGGCGATTCAACGCATTTAACGCCGAAATTTCCAAGAAACTGGTTGGACGCATCTTGCGCAAGGTCTGTTGTACAAACGGGGCATCAAATTGGAATATACCTTCGGTATGGCCACGCTGCCACAATGCCAAGGTTTTTGCATCATCAACCGGAATCTTGTCCAAATCAATATTGATACCACGCGTTTGTTGAATCAATCGCACCGCATACTTTAATACAACCAGCGTTTCCAATCCCAAAAAGTCAAATTTAATCAACCCCGCCGATTCCAGATAATGTCCATCAAATTGACATGATGGCAATGGGTTGGCGGGGTCGCGATACACCGGTGCAATTTTAGTTGTTGGGCGGTCACCAATAACAACACCACATGCGTGTTGCCCCAGATTTCGAATTGACCCCTCTAATTTTTCAGCAATAGACACAACCTTGTTCATATCTTCGTCTGTCGCCAAAACGTGCTGAATTTCCGACGACGCGTCAACGGCATCTTTTAATTTTTTTGCATCTTGGGGAATCAGTTTAGACAGGCGGTCTGATTTAGAATACGGAATCCCATACACACGACCAATGTCACGAATCGCGCCACGGGCCTGTAAACTGCCGAATGTAATGATTCTACATACTGAATCATGGCCATATTTATCGCAAATATACGCCAACACGCGTTCAATGCCCGTTGGTTCAAAGTCCACGTCAAAATCGGGCATAGAAATACGATCTGGGTTCAAGAAACGTTCAAACAGCAATCCGTACTTTAACGGATTTACATGCGTAATACCCAACGCCCACGCAACAATAGACCCAGCCCCCGAACCACGCCCAGGGCCTGTCAAAACATCGTTTTTACGACACCAATCAATATAGTCAGCCACAATCAAAAAATACCCAGGGAATCCCATATTGATAATAACGCCCAGTTCATATTCCGCCTGCTCGTAATATGGCTTGGTATCAGTAATCCCTTGTTCGCGCATGCGCGCCGCCAGTCCCGACATAGTGTGTTCACGCAACATCTGGCATTCAGTTTCCAAGTCATCACCAAAACGTGGCAACAATGGTCTTTCATGAACATTTACCATAAAACCACACCGACGTGCGATTTCAACCGTATTCTCGCACGCTTCGGGCAAATCAGAAAACAAATCCCACATTTCTTCGGACGATTTGAAATACTGTTCCGACGATTTGCGCGGACGATCGGGGTCAATAACCTTGGTCTGGCCCAAAACACAGGACAGGGCATCTTCGGCCTCGTAATCCGACGCAGCGGCACACACGACGTCATTTGTTGCGACAATCGGAATGTTTAATTCACGCGCAATATTCAAAAAATCCGGTTCTGTTTTAATTTCATCTGCCAAACCATGACGCTGAATTTCCATATAGAATCGGTCACCAAAGATTTTTTGGAATTGTTCGGCATACGCACGCGCCTGTGAATTTTGATTATTCAAAATCGCCATACCTATCGGCCCACGATGCGCCCCCGACAGACAAATCACCCCATCGGAATGCGCCGCCAATTCATCAAACGTGATATACGGCCCTAAATGGTGATTGTCGCCACGCATGTACATAATACGGCTCAGTTCACACAGGTTCAAATACCCGTCATGATTTTGTGCCAACAAAACAATCTGGGACAGCGATGATTCGCGCAAGATTTTTGGGTCAACCGTATGATGATTCAGTGAAATTTCAACACCAATAATCGGCTGTACTTTCTTGGCCGGCATAACATCTGAAAATTCGGCGCAACCAGACATCAAATTCGTATCCGTCAACGCACACGCCGACATACCCGCGGCGACACACAACGCAGGCAATTCCTTGACCTGAATGGTCCCAGTTCCAACCGACAAACGGGTGTGCGTATGAAGATGAACGAATTGTTTTTCCATGCCGCCACAATAGCAAAATTTACCCCCATGCCGCAACCAGATATTTACCAAAATGCAGATTTTTTTATTGACAGGAATTTATAAACAGTCCTGACCGCGATGTGCACAAAATTCTTATCGCGACGGAGCGCCAGCGGAGACGGATGAACTTTGGTATTTGAACCGTAAAAAAACGGGGCATCAGCCCCGTTTTTTAATGCAATTTGCCACAGCAATGCTTGTACTTTAACCCAGAACCACATGGGCAGGGCGCATTACGACGCGCCTCCATACCAGCGGCCTGATTCAGTTCCGCGTCATGCTGGGCGCGCTGTTGTTCAGTCGCATCAACATCCGCGCGCGTCAATTCCATACGTGATATATACGACACAGACATCAGTTTGAAATTATTGATTGTATTCTTGAACAAATCCAACGCTTCGCGTTTATATTCATACAACGGATTTTTCTGGGCGTACCCACGCAGACCAATCGCCGTCTGCAAATAATCCATCTGTTGCAAGTGACGCTTCCACACCGCGTCCAATGCACCCAACATCATCTGGCGCGATGCCATCTGCATCAATTCTGGGCCATACTTTTGCGCTTGGGCATCATAACGACGCATTGCCAATGAATGCAAGATGTCATATGCCGTGCGTTCTGTGATATTTTCGTCGGTTTTCCACTTTTCAATATCGGTGATATCCAGCGCAAATGCACGCAACATCGCATCATGAATACCCGCGGTATTCCAATCCATCGGATTAGATTTTTCTGGAATATTATTTTCGCAAATCATTTCTACGACATCGCCAATCATTTCACGCGCCAGCGGGGCTAAATCTTCGCTGGTCATCAAATCATCGCGCTGTTTATACACAACGCCACGTTGTTCATTCATAACGTTGTCATATTTCAGCAACTCTTTACGCGCTTCAAAGTATCTGGCTTCGACGCGTTTCTGTGCCTTTTCCAACGCCTTGGTAATCCATGGGTGGGTAATTGCTTCGCCCGTCTTTAATCCCAACGTGGTCAGCATACCATCCAAGCGCGCTGCACCAAATATACGCATCAAATCGTCGTCCAATGCCAAAAAGAACTTAGAATCACCTGGGTCACCCTGACGACCACTGCGTCCGCGCAACTGGTTATCAATACGACGTGATTCGTGACGTTCAGTACCAATCACATATAAACCACCCGCTTCCAGAACTAACTTTTTGTTTTTCTCGATACGGTCATAGATTTCTTTTTTCTTTTCTTCGAAATCAGGTGCATCTGCATCCAGTTCTGCAATCAAATCTTCGGCATTACCGCCCAGTTTAATATCAGTCCCACGACCCGCCATATTCGTTGCAATGGTAACCGCCCCTGGGGCACCGGCCTGTGCAACAATCTTGGCCTCGGATTCATGATGCTTGGCATTCAGAACCGCTGGATTGATATTCAGTTTCTTGCGCACAATTGCCGCCAGTTCTTCGGATTTTTCAATCGACACTGTACCAACCAGAACTGGCTGTTTGCGTGCCATACAATCCTGAATCTGTTTGATAATTGCGTCGTATTTTTCTTCCTTGTTGCGATAGATTTCGTCATGATGATCAATACGCGCAACCGGACGGTTTGTTGGAATTGACACCACGCGCAACTTATAGATTTCTTCAAATTCGGCGGCCTCGGTCATTGCGGTACCGGTCATACCCGCCAATGTTTCATACAAACGGAACAGATTCTGGTATGAAATACTGGACACTGTCTGATTTTCCGGCTGAACCTGAACATGTTCTTTTGCCTCTATCGCCTGATGCAGACCTTTGCCGAAACGACGTCCGGTCATAACACGGCCGGTAAATTCATCGACAATCAAGATTTCGCCATCACGAACAACATAGTTCACGTTTTTCTGGTACAAATGATGCGCCAACAACGATTGCTGAATATGCATAACCAGCGGCGCATTTTCAGATGCATACAAGTTGTCGCCCACCAACAGACCTGCATCCTTTAACATACGCGTAATCGTATCAACCCCAGATTCCGTCAGGGTAACATGACGGTCTTTTTCGTCTTTCTTGTAATCAGATGGATTTAATTGTGCAACCACCGCATCGACCTGTGTGTACAGTTCACTGGTATCTTCGGCAGGGCCGGAAATAATCAGCGGGGTGCGCGCTTCGTCAATCAGAATACTGTCCACTTCGTCAACAATGGCAAAGAACAGCGGACGCAAAACCTGTTGTGCCTTGGAAAACTTCATATTATCGCGCAGATAATCAAAACCCAATTCAGAATTAGTCACATATGTAATATCACACGCATATGCCGCACGACGTTCGTCATCGGTCATATCGTGCTGAATTGTCCCAATGGTCAACCCCAAGAAACGATATATCTGACCCATCCACGCTGCGTCACGTGACGCCAAATAATCATTAACCGTAATCAGATGCGCGCCCTTGCCATACAGTGCTTTCAAGAACAACGCCAATGTGGCGACCAACGTTTTACCTTCGCCAGTTTTCATTTCGGCAATTTGTCCACCGGTCAGAACCATACCGCCAATCATCTGGACATTGAAATGACGCAATCCAATTGTACGCACAGATGCCTCGCGTACCAATGCGAACGCATCGGGCAGAATGTTTTTTTCTTTTTCGCCATTTTGCAAACGTTTGCGCAATTCCTGCGTTTGTTCGCGCAACTGTTCATCGGTCATGGCGTGATATTTTGGTTCTAAATCATTTATCAACGACACTGTTTTATCATAAGATTTTACCAATCGGTCGTTGGCCGAACCCAATACTTTTGTGATAATATTTTTTAACATAACTTTTCCTTGTCTTTTTCCCCAGATTTATAGCAATTTTGTACCTTGCGGTCAAGATACTTTATGATATAATGCGGTAAAGAAAACAAAACAAGTGGCAGTGGTAATTTTTTCCTAAAATTACCGAATTTGGGGGGATTTTTTATGCGTGAACCAGTACAGAATTTGAACACATCCAACATCACTAGCGAGGTTTTTGTCATCGCACCAACACAGATTGAATATATCGCCCAGATTTTTGCCGACAGCGTGGCTGACGCCATGAATATGCGCACATTTGCGCCAAAAATTCGTCAAATTGCGTCCCAGTCATTGCGCACGGCATTGTCGGCGGCCCGTCACAGTGGCGAAAAACGCTGATTCCGACGCGGGCAGGGGGCTTGCTTTTTGTCCGCCACATTCTCTGTTTACTTGGCGCCACCAGCACGTGTGTCGCCTGCGGACTGCGTCCTTGCCGCATCCTGCGCTTCGCTTGGATTCATTGCGAGCGCAGCGCGGCAATCCAGTTTATAATGCCGCGCCATTCGGCGCGTATCTATTATCCATTCTCTAAAAATCGCACACGCTTGACAAATTGTATTTCAGTCCTATAATCACAAAAAAACAGGAAACAAAATGGTAAAAAAATTAACTGACGCAGAAATGCAGCAATTATTCGGCGCAAACCATTCAGGGCTGATTTATTACAACTATGATTTAGAATGCTGGAACACCAATACACTGAACAACACCGGCATCCCAAAACAGCAAGAAATCGATACCGTGCGCGCCCAAGTATTGCACCAAAACACGACCATTTACCCAGGGATTCGCATGAGAAACTGTGATTTGGTCGCCATGGCTGTCATGCAGACAGAACCATATTTTATGCCAGAAATTGGTCGCGCAATTCAAAACCCAAAATATGTTCGCGACGGCAAAACAGTTGCCGGCACGCTGGTATGGCGCAACATATACACAGGGGAATTAAATTTACCCAGTGTTGGGTGGCTGGTTTCAGGCAATTTTAAGTTTGCCGCCACCGCCGTCCAAGAAGCCGCAAATTCATTCCTGTTGCTGGCGATTCAACGATTACGCGAACTCAGCAAATAATACCAACGCCACCATCGTGGCGTTTTTTTTATTCCCCGCACGTGTGGGGGGGTGTCGCACCCCAGTGCGACGGGGAGGGTACTGGTCGGTGATAGAGTGATAAAGTTTTACTAAAAATTATCATTTCGTGGCTTGACCACAGAATCTAGGTAATAATGTTGCGCTGCGCGACATTACCCACTGGATTGCCACGCTACGCTCGCAATGAATCCAAGCGAAGCGCAGGATGCGGCAAGGACGCAGTCCGCAGGCGACACATACGAATACGCCATTCGGCGCGCATCTATTATCTATGCTCTAAAAAAAACGGGGCAAACGCCCCGTTTTTTTACATGCTGTCATCGTGAACTGAATATGTGGTTGTTCCACTCTTTAACCGCAACTTACCTTTGCCTGTGCCGGCGGTCATGTTGCCATAGTATGTGGTATCACCAATCTTGACATTCAGCGACGGTGTGGTCTTTTTACCACTGCGCAGATATAACTTGTCGTTACCAAAGTGCAAGATTCGTCCACAATCCGTCACTTCGTCCGCACCCGCGCCATAACCAATCGTGGTCAATCCGGTTGGGCACTGATTGCGCGTCAGAATATTCGCTGCCGAGTAATAACCCGCACCAACACCGACGCAAGTATTGCCCAACAATCCTGCACGTGTATTATTCCACACATAGCCATTTGACAGGGTGGACGCATAGTAACCCGCGTTGCACTTCAAGTTATCCTGATGTACATAGCAGCGTTTACCACCACCATTACCATAGTCACCATCCGTGCCCAGATAGCATCCATGTTCTGTCAACGAACCATTGCTCAGTGTACCTGTCATGGTCGCATAGCAACCGTCACTGATTGTATGGTCGCCGTCTTTGCCATTGTTCCAATACCCATATGACTTCACCGCAGATGCATATGTCTTGGCCGTTGGACATGCTGTGCACGATGCCTGACCGGTGCTGGCCGCGTATGTTGCGCCCGTACATGCCGCGCATGACGATGTGTTGCCATATGTCACACTGTGTGCTGCCTTGGCATAACCCGCCGCACAAGTACCACTGGCTGCGGATTCATTTGCTTTCGCCACATATTTACCGCCCGCAACGTTCATGGTGCACTGTGCTTCACTTGCCCCAGCCGCACCATCACGATACCCCGCCGGACACTGTGTGCGCGTATAAACATCTGCTGGCGACCAATACCCCTTGCCAACACTGGTGCACGCTTTTGCAATCACAGATGCCTTGTCTGTATAGTACGCTGCATTGTTTGTTGGACTGCTTTCCAGAATCGCATTGTAATACGCAGCATTACATTTCAGACCGTCTTTCATAGCACCACAGCTGGTATCATACTGGCTCTTGGTTTTGTCCCAGAAACACTGTATACGCGCCACACTGCCATTGTTCAACGCCACATCGTTATAGAACCCATAGCAACCCTTGGCATCTGTGTGTGTGCCGGTGCTAATCCAATAACTGATGTTTGTAACACCACTCTGAGTTGGACACGCGGTACATGATGCCTGACCTGTGTTTTCAGCATACGTTGTGCCCGTACATGCCGCGCATGACGATGTATTACCATATGTCACATTGTGTGCTGCCTTGGCATAGCCCGCCGCACAAGTACCACTGGCCGCCGATTCCTTGGCAACTTTTACATATTTACCGCCCGCAACGTTCATGGTGCACTGTGCTTCTTTGGTTGTTGACGCTGTCGCCACCAAGTCGCGATAGCCCGCTGGACACTGTGTGCGTCCACCCGTGGTCAGACGTGACCCATACGCACCCGAATACACATTCGTACCACCTGGGCAATAGTAACCTGTACCCGCACAGTTCACTTGACCCGCGCCAACCGTTGCGACATATTTACCCGCCGCGGTTGTTACATAGCAATCCAGTTCACTGTTAGAGCTGGCCGACGACGATGGATACTTCGTCGGGCAAGTGTTACGCCCACCGGTTGAACCATAGTTCACACGTACGCCACCCGGACACCAACCGCCTGCTGTACATGCGCCTTCTGCCGCGCCCGCCGCCGCAACAAACTTCGAGTTGCTTGTGGTCAGGTAACATGCCGTTTCTGCGCCTGACTTCGCTGGGCTGTAATTATACCCATTGCCTAAATCGCTGCACGCAAATCTGCCCATTTCGTCATTATGCGTCCCTGTCGAGCACAATGGTATTGATTTATACCCCGGGCAGTAACTGTTTGCCGTACATTCCGCAACGTTGTGATACAACATACGATTTGTCGGTTCGTTGCAGTATGTTTCAGAATACTTATCGACCAAATACCAACCAGCGTTTACAAAGGTATAGTATTTACCACCACCAACATCGTATTTACCAGTTGTTGAGTTATAACTAACGCTTTCAACCGTAAAGTTACCACCTGCATTTGTGAACGTATAGTTCGCACTGCACGACGTTATCGCGGGCAACCCAGTTGACCAACCCTGATTATTGATGGACAAACGTGTCGGATTCAGATAATCATCAGGATACGTTGTACGCGCGGTTGTGGCATCAGCCGTCGGACACGCCGTTGGCGAATTTGTCTCACCATATTTAACAGACGCCGATGGGCAATAATTCTTGGCAGGACACTTTGTCTGCTCGGCGTCCTTGGCCGCGGCGATATATTTGCCTGCCGTGGTCTGAACCGCACACTGTTCAGCTTTGCTCTTGGCCGCGGTTGTGTCGCTGGTATAGATACTTGGGCATGGGGTACATGATGTTGCAATACCACCACCATAGTATGTTGCACCCGTACAGGCCGAACATGCCGTACCATTGATATAGTAGCCAGGATTTGAACTCAACGCACTGTTGACCGTGGACGCCCCCCATGTTGTCGCGCCGTTGGACGCCGCCACCTGTTTCAGGTTACCGCCCGCACAATTTGCTGGTTTTGGACTGATTTGTACACAATTGGTGTGCGATTTCCAACCAGTACCGGTCGAATCCGCTTTGGTCCAACCACTGGTCAGTGCAGGGCACGCCGTGCACGATGACATACCCGTGCTGGCCGCATATGTCCAGTTTGCACATGTTGTTGGTGCGGTTGCAGACGCGGCACAAGACGAACCCGCTGGGCAAATCGTGCAAGATGTCGCCGTCGTGCTGGCATAATATCCGGCCTTGGACTTCAACGTGCTCAGCAACGATATTGTGCTGCTGTATGCCGTCGCACTGGACGCCGCACGTTTTACAGACCCACTGGCACAATTCGCCGGTGTCTGGTATTCATAGCACGCCGTGTATGCAGTACTGCCAGCTGGCGACATTGCCGTCCACCCAGAATCTGCGTTCGGGCAAGATGAACATGATGTCGCCGTACCGCCCGCGCTGTATTTGGCCGTGCCACACTGACTACACGTTGCCGTGGCGGTATTGTTGCCGCTGATGATGTAACCGCCATTCGCAGTCACGCCATAGGTCGTCGCTGGCCATGCTGTACCATTGTATGTAACTGTATTAGTCGTAACGGTCTTGCATCCCGTTATGGTCTTGTTTGGCGCTGTGTACTTACACGCTGTGTTCGCAGATGAACCCGCAGCAGATGTGTATGTTCCACCAGATACAGATACCCCGCTTAAACTGCTGCACTGCTTCTGTACACCAGATGCACACCATGTGCCACTGGTACACTGGCTCTGACCAGTGCACAGTTTATCATTGGTGCATCCTGTGGTGTAGTAACCCGCAGATACCGTGCTGCACTTTGCCGCACCCGCTGCACTGAACTGTGTCCGCCCCATGCAGTCCACACGCCCTTGGGCGGACGATGCATTATAAGAATACGTACCACCAGCACATGCACGTCCGGCCTCGCAGCTGGAACACGATGTTGCGCCCGCTTTCAAATACTGACCGGCAGCGCAAGTGTATGAATTCACCTTCCACCCAGCGTACAGGGTTGTGTTTGCAACCTTGTCCCATGTGCGTGCTGATGCGCCCGCCGCGGTATAGTACTGCGTACCCTTGGTATAGTCCGCATTATCGTACCAACCCATAAATGTGTAACCAGTGCGGGTTGGGGCGGTTGTACTGATTGATGGCATTGCACTGTCGTACTTTGCCGTTGCATTCGCCGATTGACCACCAGTACCACCATTTGCATTAAATGATACAGTACTTGTTCTGGCAAAACACTTACTTGTTATCCATGCCTGACCAGCAGAGCCCCCCTCAGTGAAAATCGTAGTGGTGTCTGTGCCACCATTCATACTGTACCCAGTGTCGCATGTCACATAACAGCTCACCGCATTTCCAGAAATCGACATAGTCGCACTACCATGTGTGACATTACAGCCGGCCGCACTGTACTGGGCGTACAATGTAGTATTCGCGGTAAATGGCGTATTTGATGACGGCAACGCCCCATCGTTTGTGATATAGCGTGTACCACCACTTTGTGCGGAATAGTAACCGTTAAACACGCTGTTTGTTTTGGTTGGCATTGTAATGCTGGTAATTGCCTTGGTCGCCGCGGCATCGCTGTACCAGCCGGTCGCATACTTCAAATAAATAGTCGATGTACCCCCTGTACCACCATTCGCTGTTGCATTCAGGGTGATTGTATAAATCTTTGGCGTACATGTTGGGTTGGCGGTATTTGCACCACTCAACGTATAACCAGTATTACATGATGTGATGTACGAAACCGAACCATCACCGCCAATTGTGGCAGTACATGACCCATTTTCAGGCGCAGTACAATCCTTGGCCCATGCCGCATACAGTGACGTATTGGCGGTAAATGTTGTATTTGCCGGCAATGTACCGTCCGCCGTGATACGACGCGTACCACTGCCACCGTTTGCCGATACATCGGACTGTTTGGCCGTATAAAAACCACGGGACAAGTAACCAGCGCGTGTTGGAACGGTTGCCTTGGACAACGTTGTTGTTGCAGCACTGTTGCTGTACCAGCCAGTCGCGTATTTTTCATAAATTGTACTGTGTGTGGACGTGCCGTCATAATTCATCAACGAAACAGTAAAGGTACGCGGACTGCACGATGCAGATACACTGGCTGCACCAACCGCACCTGTAACCGTAAACGATGTTGTCGCGTTTGTGCCGCCGGACTGGCTGTAACCTGTATTACACGTAACCGCACACGATACCTTGTTCCCAGAAATCGACATAGTCGCACTGCCGTTTGTTACATTGCAGCTGGCCGCGCTGTACTGGGCATACAGTGTTGTGTTCGAACTGAATGGGGTATTTGACGGCAACGCACCAGCGTTTGTGATATAGCGTGTACCACCACTTTGTGCGGAATAGTAACCGTTAAACACGCTGTTTGTTTTGGTTGGCATTGTAATGCTGCTGATTGCATTGGTCGCCGCGGCATTACTGTACCAGCCAGTCCCAGGCATTTGATAAACAACAGATGTACCACCCGTACCACCATTCGCTGTTGCATTCAGGGTAACGGTATATGTGCTGATTTCACAAGAACACGATGAACCGTTGCAGGTTGGGTTCTTGTAACCCGACGCGCAGGTTGCAGTATATGTACATGCATTGTTCACAATCGACGCACTGCACGATGCAACACCGGTGCCCTTGGTACACGCAACGCAAGAGTCAATTTTGCACAAATTCGAAACATAGTTCGGTGTCCATGTTGGGGTCACCCATTTGGCCACATTCGCAGAGTTAGAGCAGGTTATGTTGCAACCAGACGGACTGGACGTACCTGTGCCCGGTGATGTTGTTCCATCTGGACATGGTCTGCAAATATCCCAACCAGTAGAACCACTGATTGAACCACGTGCACACGCCTCGCCACCGCCAATGGTTGGGCGCGAATCTGTTAAACCGCGTTCTTCATTATTTGAGTCATAATAGATATTCCGCCCACCGTTAACACAATAGTAGCCAGCCGCGCAATCAACCATACCGCCATTCACGACACCAACCATTTTAGTAGTACTTAATGTCAGATAACAATCATTGATAGATGAACTGCCGCTCGCACTGTTGGAATATGAACTTGGACAACTGGACAGCCCACACGCACTGGTTGCACCAGTCACCAGTGAAACGCCATTGCATGTTTGTCCAGGGCAAAAACTGCCAACTGGACATGTTGTGCATGATGTTGCGCCCTGTGGCAGGTATTGACCCTTTGGGCAGGTTACGTTGATCTTGATTGCCTGTGGTGCAGCTGTACCGCCGGCGCAAGTATAATTAGCACCATATACCGAACATGGACGACACGCATTGCGCACCTTTGGCGAGCCATTGTATGTCGTACTGGTCGAACTGTCGGTCATATAATAGCCAACCGAGCAACTGGTATATTTCATGTACGTCGGACATGTATAGCCACCCGCGGCTTGTACAGGGGCGGCCGTACCGCCAGCACAGGTATAATTAGAACCCATTCTGGAACACGGTTGACAATAGTTACCAACCTTAGGCGTACCGTTGTACGTAGTTGAACTCTGGCTGGATGTCATGTAATAGCCGTGCTGGCAACTCAAATACTTTGGCAAACTGCTGCATGAATACCCCGCGGCAAGCGCATTACCGGCAAAAAATAAAGTTCCCAAACATACAAAAAAACGCAGAATTCTTGACATTCTTCCCACTTCTTTTTCTCTTTTATACCTTATCTTAGAAAAAAACGCATAACCTGTGCAAGAGAAAAAACACTTTATTTTATATGGTCACGCGCGCAGTTATGGCGACACGCATGCAACTATTGCTTTTTTGTTGAAATTCGACAAATTGTTGATAAAATTTCACCCGTCAGATGCACAGAACATAGCGGTCGTGTGAAAGCATGACCGAGGAAAGTCCGGACTGCGTGGGACAACACATCGGCTAATGACCGAGCGGAGCAATCCGACGATTAGAGCAGCAGTGACGAAACGATTAAATTCGAGTGAAACGGGCAATCTCTGTGTGCAGCAACTTCAAATAGGCCCCCAATGACAAGTCCCAAGGAGGGGGCGGGTAGAAGGCGTGATGCCCAGTGGTAACATTGGGTACAGATTGATTATGTTCACTACCCTTGGGTTGGCCATATGGCAATCCGTGGGCAGCACAGAATCCGGCTTATCGTGCGTCTGACAAAAACCGCCTGCGTGGCGGTTTTTTTTATTTCCCGCCCGCGGAAGGGGAACTTAGTATGTTCTGGGAACACTGTCATTGCGAGGAATGAAATGACGAAGCAATCCAGTAAATATAACGGTGCGCCA
>ERZ1034710.299-NODE-299-length-16884-cov-3.667776_pt1 | contig 16884 bp, 12 predicted proteins | sample MGYA00520597_ERZ1034710 | MGnify/ENA primary metagenome ERZ1034710 (study PRJEB33766, sample SAMN09781714) | gut metagenome | biome: gut microbiome | host: Homo sapiens | place: Madagascar | study: EMG produced TPA metagenomics assembly of the PRJNA485056 data set... | reverse complement strand
CATATAATCTGCCTGTTTTTTTCATAAATTCTTCATTTTCCCTCAATTTTATGAAACTACAAATTCTCAATTACTTATTTAGGAGGTCAAACCATGAATACGCAAACTCGGCTGAATCAATTAATGTCCTTTCAAGAAAATTTAAAGCAAAAAATTTCAAACTTACCAGAAGGTGAACTATGCATTTATCAATCTCCCTCCTACCAAAAATGGATATGCTCATTACCTGGGAAGCAGAAATACTTATCTAAAAAAAATCAACCATTAGCGGAAGCCCTTGCCCTGAAAAAATACTATTCCTTATTGCTTGCCGAAACCGAAGAAGAACTCTCCCTTCTCAATTTTTATATAAAATCCCATGAAAAAAAGGATTCAGCGGTCAATCATTCCAAACCTATGACATCCTCTGACCTGTTGGAAGAGTCTTCTCCCTATTACCCATTGCTGCAAGGCTATTTTGCGAGGGACAAGCTTCCGGTGTCTGCGCAGAAATGGTGCATGGAGAGCTATGAAACTAATCCTTCTCATCCGGAAAATCTGATCCATACCACGCTGGCCGGGCATAAAGTCCGATCAAAATCTGAAGTTATCATATCGAATCTGCTCTATACCAACCAAATCCCTTATCGCTATGAAGCGGCGCTGCCGTTAAAAGAATTCACGGCTTATCCGGATTTTACGATTTTACATCCGGTTGCGAATAAAATCTTCTACTGGGAGCATTTCGGTATGATGGATAATGTGCCTTATTGTGATACTGCCTGCAATAAGCTGAAAACTTACTGCTATAACGGAATCTTCCCATCCATGCAGCTGATCACCACTTATGAGACCAGTAAATGTCCCATTTCCACAGATCAGGTGCAGCAGATCATTACGCAATATTTCCTCTAAATCAATAATTCCCTACCTAAAAATTCTCTTGACAATGACTCTATTTCTTATTAAAGGTAATCAAACCAATCATTTTCTATACAGCAAAAAGGACCGGTTCGTCCGGTCCTTCTGATAAACCACAATATGCTATTATGACGCATTTGCTCTGCGGCTCTCAATATACTGCTGTAAGACTTCCGTGACTTCCTCCGGTGCAAGGCCGGCATCCTCGATGATGTCACTCACCGCTTCCAGTTCTTTACGCTTCTTCTGTTCAAACAATTCTTCTAACTCACGTTGTTCTGATTCCATGCGGATATTTAATGCATTGATCAGCTCCTGTTTTGCCTGGATCTTTTCCTCCAGGGATTTTCTCTGTCCTCTTGGCATATACTGTGTGCTCCTTTCCTGATGGCAATCCTATGGATCCGTGGATCATGTTTCCTGCCGCGTGATCCGAAAAAGCATGGCCATTCATCAGGGATCACAGGTTCCGTAGGAACTATCATGATCTATCATGAATGGCCTGATATGTTACAGTATATGGACAAGAATGTAAAAATATACCAAATTTCCGGCAATATTATGCTACTCCGGAACGGTCTGGTGAATCTGTCAATGTATCTCATACCCCGGAGTGATCTGGTGAATCTGTCAATATATATCATACTCCGCAACGGTCTCGTTAATCTGTCAATAAATATCATTCTCCGCAACGGTCTCGTTAATCTGTCAATAAATATCATTCTCCAGAACGGTCTCGCGAAACCGCTCGAATCCTCATTTCAAATTATCGACCGCTGCTTTTAACTTATTCAAGGCAAGTTCCAGTGTAGCTCTGGGGCAGGCGATGTTCACACGCTGAAAAGCTGCTCCGCTGGGTCCGAACATGGATCCTCCATCCAGCCAAAGTCCTGCTTTGTCCACAATGAACTGATCCAGCTCCTTACCGGTGATGCCAAGTTCACTGCAATCCAGCCATACGAGATAAGTGCCTTCCGGCTCCACCAGATGAATCTGCGGAATCTTCTCCTGTAAAAAATCCCGTAAGAAATTCAGATTTTTAAGCAAATAAGCTCTTAACTGATCCAGCCAGTCTTCTCCTGCACGATAGGCTGCTTCACACGCCACGATTCCCAATGCATTAGGTTCATCATAACCAGTCTTGTCAATCTCTGTCTGAAATGCTTTACGAAGCTTTTCATTGGGGATAAAAATATTGGATATCTGAAGTCCAGCCAGGTTAAAGGTCTTGCTGGGCGCCGTACAGGTCACAGTAAACTCCGCAAAACGAGGATCTACATTGGCAAACACCGTATGCTCATAACCGGGATAGACAAAATCGTTGTGAATCTCATCGCTGACCACGATCACGTGGTGGCGCAGGCAGATCTCTCCCAGCTTCTGCAGTTCCTCTGCCGTCCATACTCTACCCACCGGGTTATGAGGGTTGCACAAAATAAACAGTTTTATATGTTCCTGCTCAATCTTACGCTCAAAATCTTCAAAATCAATCCGGTATCCGTTATCTCCACTCTGCCCGGTCATTTTCTCATAGATCAATGTATTGTCTACTACTCTCCGGTCATTGTCACGGATAATATTAGTAAACGGATAATACACCGGATTCTGAATCGATATAGCATCTCCCGGATCAGTAAATGCCTTCACCGCTGCGCCGAGAGCAAATACCACACCCGGAGTCTTCACGATCCATTCCCGCTCCGTCTTCCAATTATGATTCCTCTCCATCCAGTTCATCACAGCATTGTAATAAGCATCCTTCGGCTGGGTGTATCCGTAGATTCCATGTTCTACCGCAGCATGAAGACTTTTCGAAATCTCTTCAGATACCGGGAAATCCATATCAGCCACCCACAAGGGCAGCACATCTGCCGGCTTTCCTCTCTCCACCGCAAAATCATATTTCAGACAATTCGTTCCCTTCCGGTTCGTAATCTTATCAAAATTGTATGTAGTCATACTTAATCCTCTATCCTTCAATAACTGAATATTCCCATAGCAATAAACCATAACAGAACCACTGTCAAGCCCGAAGCCACCTTAAGAGGCTTTAGTCGGCTTTATAGATTCTTCCAGACCTTCTACACGCCCTGACACGTCGCATCGTTGCTAGCCCTCTGTGAATCTCTCCATAGAGCTGGCTGAACTACTATGTATACCAGGTTACACCCACACTAAGCAAATGCCTGCTCTAAATCTGCCAGCAGATCGTCGATGTTCTCAATTCCCACTGACATTCTCAGAAGCTTCTCATCCACTCCCAATGCTTCACGTACCTCAACCGGTACATCTGCATGTGTCTGCTTCATTGGATAGGTCAGAAGACTTTCCACGCCTCCCAGACTCTCCGCAAAGCGGATCAGCTTAACGCTCTCCAAGATTTTAACAGCCTTTTCCGGGGAATTCAACCGGAATGAGATCATTCCGCCGTATCCGCTGCACTGTTTGTCGATCAGCGCCTTATCCGGTCTCGAATCCAGACCGATATAATATACCTTCTCCACTTCCGGTCTCTGTTCCAGCCAGTGCGCGATCGCAAGAGCATTTTTCTGATGCTGTTCCATACGTACAACCAGAGTCTTGATTCCTCGAAGCAATAGCCAACTATCAAACGCAGACAGACAGGCTCCTGTCGTCTTATAAATATTGTTCAGCTGCTGGTACAGGGCGTCATCCTTTACCACTAGGAATCCGGATAAAGTATCGTTATGTCCTTCCAGGTATTTCGTACCGCTGTGCACTACAATATCCGCACCTAACGTAAGCGGCTTCTGAAAATACGGGGATAAAAAGGTATTATCAACGATCAGAAGGCATTCATGCGCGTGTGCCAATTCTGCGATTGCCTGAATATCTGCGACCTTCATCATAGGGTTGGACGGAGTCTCCAGATAAATCGCTTTCGTCTCCAGACGTATCGCCGCCTTCACAGTCTCCACATTTGAAGTATCCACACAATCTACAGATATTCCGTTCTTATGGCTGATCGTATTCCAAAGTCTTAATGTACCGCCATACGGATCATCCGTAGCAATCAGATGATCCCCAGGAGAAAAAATCTCCATCAATGCGGTGATCGCTGCCATACCGGTAGAAAATGCCAAAGCTTCCGTTCCCTGTTCCAACAGGGCAACCGTCTTCTGCACTTCATCTCTTGTAGGGTTACCGCAACGGGAATAATCATATCCTGTGCTCTGCCCCAGTCCCGGATGAGCATACGCCGCATTCTGATAGATGGGCATGCTGATGGCTCCAAACGGATCCCTTCTCTCATTACTTCCCTGGACACAAATGGTCTCTGCTGCAAATGCCATCTTCTTCTCCTCCTATGCCTATGTATAATGTCGTGGTCAAAAGCCATCGACATTGATACCATTTTCTATATTCCTACTGTTCCAGTAGGTATAGTATATATTTAGCATAGTAAGAAATAAAAGTCAATATCTTTTTACCAATAAAGCTTCATCTGTTCTTCTGCTTCTTCCTTTGATATATTCAATTCCTTGCATAAATTCTGCAAAATATTTTCATATGCAACATTATAACATTTTCCTGTAATGGTATATCCTTGAATGTATCCTTGTATGTAACCTTTTCTCCAATATTGGTCAAACAATTCACACATATTCAGTACACCTTTCTGCTATTTATCAATTCACCAAAATTTTTTCATACCTTCTATTGCTTCACTCTCAGTAATATTCAAATTTTTTCTAAGTTTCAACATAGTATCATCATAATTTATATTAAATTCCTTACATGTTATAATTATCCCTCTAACACCTTCTTCTCTTCCTCTTCTCGTATACTGGTCAAACAATTCACACATGCTGATCTCATCCTCCTCTGCAATATCTAATGCTTTTAATATTTCTTCGGTATCATCCACGTTTTTATCTCCGGACAATACCCGTAGTATTTTGATAGTAGCCTCTTTATGAATTATTTTTTGGTCTGAACGATATGCGTTACCTTCTGCAAGATAATCCAATACAATACGCATATCGCTATGAAAACGTTCGCGGATCTCCTTCGGGAGATATCGCATTTCCCACACATGAAGCTGCATATCATCTACATATTTCCATGTAGTCTCTGCGATCTTGCTTTTGCTACCGTCTATTAACTGTCGCAAATTGCTACTCGCCTTCCATCTTGCAGTCCCCCAATATAGAACCAGTTCTATCACCGGATATAATCCGTGATTCTGTTTCTCGTACTGCCTGCGGTACTCTCCGCCAATGTATCCCGCTTTGCGCAGTATCATCCCTTTATCCACTTTCGTCTGATTTGCAAACAGATACAAGGCTCTTGGCATTCCGCCTGTCACATGGTATTTTGCGACATCTTCCAGTTGATTGTGCAATGTATTCGTGCTGTCTGCATATAGACTCTCCGTTGCAGCTGTAAGCATCTCATCTCCGGTCACCACCACAGTTCCCTCATGTAGTAATGCATTCACTATATCCGCTGCTACATCTGCATAACTTTCAAAATTCTTTGTTACAATATCATTCAGTTCCAATAAATACTCCTCTCTGTCTCTTATCAATTGGTCAAACAGACAGAGAAATCCCTAAAGCACGCTCCGACACAGTCACTGTCCTGCCTATCTGATTGTAAAAAAATGAATCCCCGGCGATACGCCACTGACTGCACTTTACGTGCATCATGATACCCATAAAAGATATCTTCGAAATCTTAGCTATATAGACTTTCTGTAGATGTGATTACTATAGCACACCATACTCTCTCCTGCAAGTGAGTTCAAGCAAATAATTTGAATATTTCCCTTATCAAATTCCACACTGAACAAACGGATATTTTTCTACCAATTCCGTGTCCATTTCCATCATATTCAAAATTCTGCTGGCTGCACCGGAAGGATGATTTGTCCCCGCTTCCCAAGCTTCTACTGTCTTCTTGGTCACACCAAGATAGCCTGCAAAAGTGCTCTGTGACATTCCTACAGAATTTCTAATATTTCTAACCTGCTCCGCTCCATATTCCTTAACAGGGATAATCGTCACTGTTCTCCTGTTTAATTTCTTGCCTTCTGATTGTGCATCTTCTATAGCTTCATTTAAGCCAGTCATGATACTCTCATATACACTCTTCATAGTCACAACTCCTCGTATTATATATTGTCACGAAGTCTGTCAATATATATATTAATGTTATTTCGTTCCTGTTTTGACAAATTATCCTTCTGTTTTTTTGAATATACCGTAATCTGTTAAATCCAAATTCATCCCAATTTCGAGAAAATTCATCTGTTTGTATAAATGTTCTAGTCATTTTCCTCCTTTATATTACCCTATATAATAGGGTGAGTCAATAATTTGTCCTATTAACATTGTAAAAAGTGAATTTCACGGCGATATGCCTCGAACTGCACACAGGGTGCGATAAAATGATGCCCATATATGATGATATCCTAATATATGGATATATGGTATCTTCGAAATCTTATCTATACAGACTTTCTATAGATGAACTTAATATATCACAGAGGTATCCATTCTGCAAGGGAATCCGGCAAAACAAGTGCTGAAAAACCACACAAAAACAGAGCTGTGGAAATTGGTTATTTCTCACAGCTCTGCTTTTTGTGCAATATTACTTTTTAAAAGTTTAATCCAGTTCGAAAAGCTCCTGGGCACTGATAGTGATGCTATCGGTATTCGTGGGAGTGGTTTTTGAACCATTTTCAAACATAGTGTAGACCCGAACGTATACATTCATCGCCTCAGCGTCGGATCTGACAACACCGGAATCCGCATTGAACAATCCCATCTCCGACAACGGATAAGTCACGGTATAGGTCAGGTTGTTGCCAACCACATAGTGACCATTTTGAACCGCTACGGCATTACCCGAAGTATCTTTTACAGACGACACATTCAGCGGAACTACCTTTTCAGTGATTCCTTCCACTGTCTTTGCGTCGGCAGCTGTACCGGCGGATCTGTAGAATTCTACGCAGATCTGCGGGTTACCGCTTAAGATATTATCATCTTCCGCTACGAACTTCACACTGACCACATCTCCTGCTTCGGTGGATCTGATGTTACCCTGATCTGCTGCCTTCAGGATCGTATTGTTTGCAGGATCGCTGATCACATAAATGGATTCCATGTCATAGTCATTATCATCCCTGAACGATATGCGAGGTGCTGATACACCGGCATTATATGCTGCAATGATCGTATTGACGAAAAGTTTCATCTCCGCACCATTATCCGGTCTGGAATGACCTGCTCCGGAATAGGTAACATTACCCATGGTATAAATGTAATAATTATTTACGACATCATTTGGACAAATGCTGTAAATATTGGTAGACTGAACATTTGAGTCATAAATATCCGACAGGCAATACCATACTACAATATCACTTCTTCCATCACCATCACGGTCCAATTCCATATTGGGCTGCAGCCACTGATAATGCGTTGAACTTACCTTCAGGCTCTTCCTCTGATTGATTTCTTTAATTTCCTCTTTAGAAATCAAATACGGATACTGCGTAATCTGTCCTTCATTCACCTGTGTCGCTTTCAGAGCCGGTGGGGAAGCACCTTCCAAACAATAATCCCCTTTCATCATGTAACTGGCCTTATTCCATCCAGCATCCCAATACTTTCCCTTAAATCCGGCTTTATATAAGAGCTCATTATTTACAGGGAAAAGACTGCCCTTATAGGACTGATTGCCTTGTAAACTATCCAACTGTTTCCTCAGGAATCGAACTACCGTGTATTTCGTAAGCCCTTCCTTCTGATTCAGGTCAATGTCTGTATTTGGTATCTTGAGAGTATCATACTGATACGTCTTCAAAGTATCCAGATATTTCTGGTAGTGTTGTTTCTCGGTATCGTTTGGAGCCCAGTCTACCATCTGCTGATAGTATTCCTTCAGCTCTCCGTATCTGTCCAGACCTACGGATGCCCGGATGGTCTTATTGAATTCATATCCCCAGTACCATCCGTTATCGTTACTCTCAGCGGTTCCGTTATCGTTATATTGCCGCCTGCTATACATATCATTGATATATGACGTGGTATCATGTGTAAATAATACACTTCTTCCGGACTCTATATAGTCACGTACTGCCCGGCCTACCGCCAGATTTTTTCTGGCACCACTTAGTTTGTCCGTATACAAATTGGTATGACCATCCTTCTGACTTTCTGACACATCATACCACCGATAATCATAACCGAACCGATAACTATCTGCAAATCCTAAAATCAGCATATCATAGGTCTGAAAATATTCATAAGACTTCATATAACAATTCTCTATATCTGTATCACTGATATTATAAATATGCAATCTATCTCTTAACAGCTCAATTACCGATACACTGTCTACCTGAACATCCCAGTCCTTAAGATTACTTATATAAGATTGAAATGTACCATCGTATTTCAGATCCCAATTATTTCCATTATCCGATTTTAACTGTAAAATCCGGATCTTTTTGCGTTCTCCCTGCACTTGCACAGCAGTATATCCGGATCTTGCAGTTCTGACCAATGGATCAGCATTATCATAAAATACAATTTTCCATGGTATTACACCCACATAATCATCCGGCAGCTGACGCATTATTTTATATATATTTCCGGTACGCAATTCATAATGTGCAGAACCATTGTTATTTATCGGCTCTACTTTATTCCATGCATCACCGTTCCTAATATATACATTGATTCCGGTCAATTCCTCTGAGTTGCTGCTATGATTGCCAATAGAATCTGATCCGAGGAACCGTCCATCAGAGTTCTTATCAACAAACAGCTTACAGTCATAAGAAGCTGTTACCGGTGAAGCGACTCTATTGTCCAAGGTAAATATATACTGTAGCTGATACTTACCATCAATGGCAGACAGATACGTCTGGTTTGGATCATCTTTGTCATTACCATAGGACAGTTCCTCCGGATAAGGACGTTCGCCGGAGATATTTGTTACCCAGTCGACGGATAGCTTAGACAAATTCAAATAATTACAGAATCTGCGTTGACGTTCCTCAAGATTAGATGACGCCTCCAATAACTGACTCTCTGCAAATACATTCTTCTGCCAATAGAGATACTCGCCGGTTGTTGCATCCTTAGCTGACACAATCTGCTGTACAAACTGATAAAAATAGGAATTTTTATCCATAGTGTTTGTAGATGCAGCATCCTTGGCATCATTCAAAAAAGCATCCGCAATTACCACAGGATACCCGGCCTGTACATACTGTAATAATTCCTTATATTTCGTGGAATTCATGTCATTACCGGGACCACGATATGTTGTTGACTTGTTGTTTTTATCCTCACTATTATCATTGATCTTATGATTCAATGACGCATCCTGCAATCTGTGCTGATCATTGTAGCTTTCACCGGAATAGTCATAATAATCTCCCACATGAGAATAAATCAGACCATTCATTGTAGTATCATTATATTTCGTTTTTCCATTTTCTGTGTTCATCGTCCCGGTCTTAGCACCAAGATAAATCATATCATACTGTTCATTTAGATCCTCTATTTTACCGATAAACTCTGCGGATGCCATTTTACGGATATTGATCTTGCCGGTATAGGTATCTGTCATTCCCATAAATTTTTTAATGGTTTTGTCCAGATCGGCATTAAAATCATAACATGGTTCCAAATCCAATACCGTAATCTCCGATTTCACCGTCACTCTGTGCATATACCAGTTCAGAATGTATCTTGTAATGGATGCTTTCGTGATTTTTTCTTCCAATTTAATGGAAGTGTTCCCATTCTTTTCCGCCAAGAAATTCTCATACTGAATCTCTTTCAGCACAGCACCGTAGATCCATGCTCTGTCTGCATTTCCCGAAATATCTGTCAGATAATCCGAAGCCACATATGCTGTATTACTGTCATTATACAAATAAACATTTTCTGTCAGGAATTCTTTCAGGTTATCAAGATCCATAATCTTATTTACTTCTTTAATATAACCGTTATCATCTAACCCCTTTGTCCAAAAGCTGTCTTTGTCTTTGTTTGCAATAGACTCCGCAAGCTTTGTATTTGTATCGGATACTCTCAGCAATGTCAGTGCCAAATTGGCAAGTTCCTTATTTTTTACAGTTACATTATCGGTATAAAAACTATAGTCCATGATGACAGGGACTCTGGCAGAATCCGAACGTGTTCCCTTATCATCAATGATACCAAAAGCTTTTTTCGCAATATATCTTGCAACCGCAGCTCTGGACGTTTTGTTTACCGTAGAATCTTCTATCTTCGTATAGGTGCCCTTCCCTGACAGATAGATCAGATCCACGCTGTCCAGATCCACGCCATAATAAGCCTGTTCCTCCGGATTCACCAGTTTCGCCAGTTCCTCCACTGTCAAAGTTGTCACTTCAATCTTCAGTTGATCAATATCTCCGCCAGTACCGGAAGGGCTGCCGCTCTCATACCGGCTGGTGCCGGACAGATTCAGGACCTGTTTCTTGAACCATTCTTTATTGTAGAAACCACCGTCATATGCTACAGTACCCAACGCATCCTTCGCATTATCACCGATAAAGTCATAGCTGTTTGATGCGTTGTAGCCTGGTTCTCCCGGAGTATAAACCTGCATAGTACCGCTGCTTACCATCACATATTTACCGACATCATTTTTCTGATAAGAATCGATCAGTTTGTAGTCTCCATTAGTGCTTGATAATGTCACCTTAGACACATAATACTCACCGGATGTATTTTCCGTGAAATGCACAAAATAGCCATCCGCAGGATTAGACAGTGCATAACTCCCCCCCGTTCCATCCGGATTTTGCGTCCAGGTTGCCCATAAAGTAGGTGTGGTGTTGGCCATATTCAAAATATAGAGATTATTCTGTTCGGAAGTTACAATATCATTTCCGGATGTGCTTTGTACGCTGATGGTCTGCATCTCATTACCGGACTCCGCTGCTGCGTCATTCCCGGATGCAGATGCTGCCGTTATCATTCCCGAGTTCTCCGCTGTTGTCAACTCTCCCTGATTTTCTGACGCCTCGGAAGTATTTTCGGAAGTATCTTCAGAAGTTATGGCAGTGCTCTGGATAGCATATCCCGCAGGCAGTTTTCCGCCGTATACCACCTTACCAAGGTAAGTGTATACATCATCAGCAGTCCTTCTATACACTTCCCTATTGACATAATCACCTGCATTAAAAGCAGTGCTATTAATACCTTTCATACTGCCGTCGGAATTTTCATCGTACGGAGTCAGTGCATATCTCGTCGCTGCAAGAGCCGTCTCCGCTGTATCTCCGATGGTCATTTCCAGATTTCCTCCGGTAGCACCGGACACTTTAGAAAATACAGGAGATACACTCTGTTTGTTCTCGTTAGAAGCTCCGGAAGCATCAATCGTACTATACCGGTCATAACGTTCATTGCTGTCTCCCTCTCTAAACAACCTATACACCGATTCCGTCTGTGTATAGGTGTACTGACCGTTATTCTCCGTATTTTTCACAAAAGAGCCTCGGATCTCTTCGGTTCGGCTTCCGCCCTCATTATAAGTGGAAAAGCTTACCGGACCATTGCTTCCTGCGAGATCCCCCAGGCTGCTATTGCTGATCGCAGCCATGGCGGATGTTCTCTCTAATGCTGCCGGGAGTTCCGAAAGCTTACGTCCTTCAGATACCGGTTCCTCGCCACCGATCAGATATCCGATGGAAGCGTCCTTTTTAGAAGGTACGATCTCTAAAATGTGAAAGGTGCCGTCAGAAGATGCCACTGTATCCTGTACCAGCTTCTCAATGCCGGGCAGTGTCATCTCCTGTGCACTTACTTCCATAGAGCCATAGCTTTGGCAGACTCCGGCTGCCAAAGCTATGGTGAGGATTCCGGCTATGTACTTTTTTGTGTTGTGCTTCAAGTTCTTCTTCATGTTATCTCCAAAAGATTGTTAATGCTCTTTCCGGTTTCTGATACGATGCATGTCCACCTTCCTCACCGCTGTCTCCCTTGACACGACTATCGCTGAAGGTCACAAATAAAGTATCATTCCTTTCCTCTCTATCAATATAGAGATGAATCATATAAGTAAATACTGTTTCATTTTTATCATTTACTCTGGTGTCGCAGTGAATATTCGGATCAATATATGTTCCGGATTTTAGAGTCTCCGTTCCTCCAGCTACAAGGCTGCCTATAACCTTCAGTCCTTTATCACCAGTCTTAAATGCTCCCTGACCTGTTTCAAATCCATATAGATCAACATACACCTTCTTATCGTATACACCATTCTGCCATCCATCGTGCTTATAATCGTTCTTATTCAGATTATAATAACGATTACCTTCCGAGAAATAAAAAGTACATCTGGGAATCAGCAGATATGTGGATGCAATTTCATTATCGTTGCCGTCAAAAGCTGCAAGTGTGAGAACATGTTCCTCTTTCCAGTTAATATACCACTTTGCATACACTCCGACTGTTTCACCTTTAGCCGTGGGAAATACGCTTCGTGTAGCTGCATAATCTACTTCTGAATCTGTGAATCCGGTCACTGCTTTATCAATGACTAGGTTGTTTTCATAATCGCCCAGTCCATCACTTGTAATGTTTCTACTAAACCCTACTCTCCTACTCAGTCCAACTTCGCCACCGAAATTATCCTTCACAGGATTACTCTGTGCCAGACCTTCCTCAATATCATTGGTAATCTTCCAGGTAACTTTACTCATATCTCCGGAATAATTTTTCAACGTACAAGTCACCATACTGTTACGTGACAGGACAAACTGATTACCGTCGATGTATGGCTCGTCTGAACTGTCAATGGTCAGCAGATTTGGAATGTCCACTGTTACTTCAGGATGCACTGTAATGGTAGCTGATAATTTTACAGTTGCACGTACTGTGATCGTCTTATTAATATTGTTGCTACACTTTAACAGCTGTTTATATCTGGAAGCAGGAGTCGTATCTTCAAAGCTATAGCCCTTCGGATTTGGAACTCCATCCTCCAATACTTCCCAGTTCACAATCTGAGGATATACATCATAATCCGCCCATGCAGTCAGGCACTCCAGATCTACACTCCATCCCATTTTTTTAATGCCGTTCTCCGTGTAGGAATAAGGCTTCATTACGTTTCGGATCAGTTCCGCCTGGAATTGTCCTGATACCGCCGTCACTGTAACATACGCAGAATCCGACTTAGTTGTGTCCGCATTTGCCATACAGGTAACTTTCAATACCTTTACACCGATGCTTTCCGACTTACTGATATTCAATGTATTAATCAGGTCACTAACATTCGGCATGGTAGAAAATGTAGTAGTGCTGCCATCCGCATAAGTCACTTTCCATTTTACCCCCTGTGCCACAGCAGATTCTTTACCGGTCAGAGTACACTCAAAAGCCTGTGACTTGCCGCGGACTACCTCCACATCTTTAGGAGTTATGGAAATGGAGTCTATCAATCTCTCTTCTACTGTCACATATGCATATGCCACCATACTCGTATCTGCTTTTGCAGTACATTTTACCACCAGCACATCCGTACCGATAGTTTCGTCATCATCTACTTTTAAAATACCATCCTGATTAATTGTACTCTTACAATTAGCCCCGGAGGCATAGGACACGCTCCAGGTAACGCCCTCAGCTACTGCCTCTGCGTCACCGCTCAGATTATAGGTAAACTGCTGTATCTTGCCCTGAGGTAATGTTGCACTGGGAGGATCAATAGTCAGAGCACTGATCCATGCGTACGCGGTTCCGGTCTTCTCCAGGTCATTTCTAAGCTTAATGGTCTCTGCAATTTCATAACTTCTGTCCTGGTAAGTGAAGATCATATTCAGGATAACTTTCCGCTTGTCCTTCACCTGGCTTAAGTCTACGCTGAAGCTTGTGACATGCTCAGCCATAAGTGCCGGGGTTGCGGTGGTGGGATCTCCTACGACGAGGTTGCCGTCCGCATCCGTTGTATTTTTCACTTCATAGAGGTATACCTGGTTTGCAGTCGCATAATCCCCTGACGCGGTTCCCTGCCAGCGGATCATATAAGTATTCTCGTTATTGACCAGGCGCAGTTCACTGACATGGGCTGTGGTGATCTCATTGCCGGCTGCATCCTTGGCAGTGTTACCGTCCAGATCCACTGCTGTGTCTGGATGATCCTTTGTGAAATTAATATCCTTCTCCACATCAATGATCAGGTCGATCATCTGATTCGCTGCAAGCTGTGCTTCTTCCTGCAGGGTCAGCTCCTTATTCCCTCGCAAGTAGGAATTGTTGCCTGCGACGATAAAGGCGCCCACAGATCCTGCCACAATGGTCATGATTGCCAGGGACACTATCACTTCTACGAGAGTGAATCCTTTTTTTCCGATACGCATAGTCAACCTCCTTATTTCTTCAGGATTTTGCCGGTTCTGCCGACTGTTGTGATTGTTATCGTTCTTGTTCCGTTTGTCACTGTAATTTTATTGCAATATAGTTTTGCGTCTGAACCTACCTTATTGGTATTCTGTGAAAATGCCCCGGATGAGCGATCAAATACCAGATGCAGTCCGGTCTTGGGAATCGTGGAATAGGGAGGTTCTCCCTCAATGCTGCCAAGCTGAGCCGTTGAGCCGTCGCTGAATTCTATCTCAATCTCAATGGGTGTTTTCCCCACGATTCTATCCGAAACGATGGTTCCCCCCTGATAGATCTGTGCCCGGTACTCGCCCGTGCTGCTATTTTGCAGCAGCACAAACTCCACCTGGTTCTGTTCTTTCCCCAGGGTCAGCACTCTTGCTCTCTCCAGGGTCGAAACGATCTCATCCGCACATTTTGCAGTTTTTCTTCCGGTGAGTGTTCCCACAGACAATCCGATGACTCCCACCACGATCGCCATGATGGCGACGACGATGATGAGCTCCACCAGGGAGAATCCACCGTTTTTATTGTTTCTGCCAGTTCTCATATACGATCAGGTCTCCTAAATTAATGTCGCTGTTCAGGTAGGTCTTATTGTTATTCTGCAGGTAACCTTCGCCGCCGATCAGGAAATCTACTACATGATATTCCTTCTGACCGCCGCCGGAGCCCGTAACCTCCTTAGAATAGGTCAGTGCACGAAGCACTGCTTCCTTGTCCGGTGTCACTTTCACATTCTGTCCTAACAAGATATCGCCGCCTGCCAGGATCACACCGTTAAATTCCTTACCATCCTGTATCTTCACATCGCCCGTCGCGATGATGATACCCTTCTTGAAATCCGCATGTCCTAGTTCTGGATAGGTATAATCACCATATACGATGACTGCCTTGCAATCCGGATATGCAGTACTTTCAAAATACTTCTCTGTATCAACGACCAGTCTCGCACCACGGACCACACCGGTAAAGCTTGTGATCGCGTCCGTATTTACAAGATTGCTATATACATTGGCAGCATCCGCTTTTTCGGAAGGAGTAAGCTGCTCATATCCATCGATCAGCTTCTTGCAGAGTGCCTTGAATTTGGAATCATCCGCTGCCAGCTGCTGCTTGTAGCCGATGTTGCTCTGATCACTGCCCAATGTGGCATTCTGCAGGTTGCTACTGTAACTGCCTGTGGTCTGATCCTTGTCGGCCATCACCACATTACCTGCCAGGTGCATGATATAGGCACCGGCACTCTGGTTACGGATCTTGATGCCATCGGTGTATATGCTGGCATAGGCATCCATGGTGCTCTTATTTACCTTATAATAATCCTGAAAATACCGGTTGGCAGCTTCTCTCCCCGCCTGGGTGGAGCTGTCAAAGGACACGTAATAATACACAATGGTGATCTTGCTGTTTAATCTCTTATAAAAAGTACGTACACCCTGACTGTCGCTGCTACCGTTCGTAATAAACTTCGTAATACCATAGGAAGCAAGGCTGTTACCGCCTAGCATACTGCTGGCAGCATTAAAATCAACTGCCGTATTCCCCATAGTATCTGCCTGCTCCTTAGTCACGGGATTAGAACGCTGTTTTACCAGATCTGCCGGTACCAGATATGCCAGCTGGTCACTTTTGACTGCAATGGACTGCCCCATCAGGATATCCTTGCGGTCAGAGGCACTGCCATTGAGATTCCCATCCGCCTCGGTGAGATTATCCTTAGCAGTTTTCGTGGCGATATAGGTATTACCTGCCAGAGTCAGATTGATCAGACCGCTCAAATCAATATCCGTTCCGGTACCGTTGACTACGATGGCACTGCTGTCCCCGTTCTCCCCGGTGCCGAAGCCTATATACTGTCCGGAGTAATTCTCATCCACCAGACTGCCTGCGGTGAAATTATTATTTGCGCCGTCTATGCGCAGATCTCCCGCTACATAGACATCATTTCCCTTGAAATTCATATGCGCGCTGCCGGTAGATGTCGCTGCTCCGTGCATGGTGATCTTGCCTGCCCACAGTTCTCCATAGCTGTCGGATTCCAGTTTCGCGCCCTTGCCCAGATACAGTTCTGTAGCCGCTACCATACGCTTATCATCATTTTCCTCACCTGTTGGCTCTGCCAGGGTCAGGGTCACATTTGCACTGTTTGTATCATCCTCATTCCCCACCAGTACCTTGTCCGCATAGAAACTTCCGGCGATCTTAGCGTCGCTTAATTTACCGCTCTCCGCTACCACCTGAATATTCTTCTGCGCCACCAGTGACATGCCGGTCAGTGAAGGCAGGCTTACTGCCTGTGCAAAGCTCATATCCGGCATTTTCACACGGATATCCGTCTGGATCACAGAGACATAACCATTAGCATCGGTATAAATCACCTTTAATTTCTGAAAAGACAATCCGTCCGTGAACAGGGTAAGCTGTCCCTTAGGCAGATCACCCACCGCAACTCCGGAGCCGTTTGTGCCCGTCATCTGCACGACACCGCCCACCATCTTGATTGTATAGGAATTGACTCCGTCACTGGTCTGTAATTCTGTATTTTTCTTTACCTCCGGTGACAGACTGTCAA
>ERZ1034710.296-NODE-296-length-16963-cov-3.405607_pt1 | contig 16963 bp, 17 predicted proteins | sample MGYA00520597_ERZ1034710 | MGnify/ENA primary metagenome ERZ1034710 (study PRJEB33766, sample SAMN09781714) | gut metagenome | biome: gut microbiome | host: Homo sapiens | place: Madagascar | study: EMG produced TPA metagenomics assembly of the PRJNA485056 data set... | reverse complement strand
CGCTTGAGCGGGCTTAAGCCTTATGTAAAAACCGAGATTTTTTCGGACGGGAGCTTGAAATTTCAGGCTCCCGTCCCCATATGAGAACCACCTTTAAAGCATTTTCTTAAAGAGCGTTTTTATGGCCCAAGAAGATACCAAGCAGGAACAGGTCAATCCCGCAGAAGAACTAAAGAAGGCAGCCGAAGCCATCGAACAGGCTCAAGACTCGGAATTGCCGCCCGAACTCGGCGTGCAGTCTGAAGCTGCTTCGCTTGAGGAGCAACTTGCCGCCGCTACCGCCAAGGCTGCGGAAAATTTCGACCTTTATGTGCGCGCCGTCGCCGAAATGGAAAACGTGCGCCGCCGTGCGGCCGAAGACGTTGCCAAGGCGCAGAAGTTCAGCATCGAAAAGTTTGCAAAGAACCTGCTGCCCGTGATGGATTCGCTTGAAAAGGCGATCGAAATGACGGCCGACATCGAAGGCCCGATGCGCGAAGGCATCGTTGCGACGCACCGGCAGCTCATGCATGCGCTCGAATCGAGCGGCATGACCGTGATCAACCCCGAAAACGAAAAGTTCGATCCCAATACGCAGCAGGCAATCGCCATGGTTCCTGCTGTGGAAGGCAAGAGCGCGGGCGATGTCGCGCAGGTGTTCCAGCACGGCTGGAAGATTTGCGAACGCGTGATTCGTCCCGCGATGGTGAGCGTTGTTCAGGGCTAACGAGCGCGGAAACAAAAATTTTCGAAAACGCCCCGTTGAATTTTCACGGGGCGTCCCCATATGGGGACTAAGGCGCGGCGGACGGGCATCAACGAACCGCACGCCGCAAAGAAAGAGTTTTAGGAAACGGACGTGAATCGCAGTGATATGAGCTGCGGCACGGCCAACAGAGAATCAAGAGGAAATAAAGCAATGTCAAAGATCATCGGTATTGACCTTGGCACCACCAACTCGGCCGTGGCCATCATGGAAGGCGACAAGGTTCGCGTGATCGAAAATTCCGAAGGCGCCCGTACGACGCCCTCCATCGTCGCCTACATGGAAAACGGCGAAATTCTGGTCGGCGCTACCGCCAAGCGTCAGGCTGTGACGAACCCGAAGAACACGCTCTTTGCCGTTAAGCGCTTGATCGGCCGCCGTTATGAAGACGCCGAAGTGCAGAAGGACGTGCAGCGCGCTCCGTTTAAGATCGTGCGTGCCGACAACGGCGACGCCTGGGTGCAGGTGTTGGGTGACAAGAAGCTTGCTCCGCAGCAGGTTTCCGCCGAAGTGCTGCGCAAGATGAAGAAGACCGCCGAAGACTACCTCGGTGAACCCGTGACCGAAGCCGTCATTACAGTTCCTGCCTACTTCAACGACAGCCAGCGTCAGGCTACGAAGGACGCCGGCCGCATCGCCGGTCTCGAAGTCAAGCGCATCATCAACGAACCGACGGCCGCGGCTCTGGCTTTCGGTCTCGACAAGATGGGCAAGGAAGACCGCAAGATCTGCGTTTACGACTTGGGCGGCGGCACGTTCGATATCTCCGTGATCGACATCGCCAACATCGACGGCGACAAGCAGTTTGAAGTGCTCTCCACGAACGGCGACACGTTCCTGGGCGGCGAAGACTTCGACCGCCGCTTGGTCGAATACCTGATCGCCGAATTCAAGAAGGACAACGGCATCGATCTCGGCACCGACGTGCTCGCTCTGCAGCGTCTGAAGGACGCTGCAGAAAAGGCAAAGATTGAGCTCTCGAGCCGTCAGGAAACCGAAATCAACCTGCCGTACATTTCGGCCGACCAGACCGGTCCGAAGCACATGAACATCACTATCACGCGCGCCAAGTTCGAAAGCATGGTCGAAGATCTGGTTCAGCGCACGATCGAACCCTGCCGCAAGGCCCTGCAGGATGCCGGCTTGTCGACGTCCGACATCTCCGACGTGATTCTCGTGGGCGGCCAGAGCCGTATGCCGCGCGTGCAGGAAGTGGTTCGCGAATTCTTCGGCAAGGAAGCCCGCAAGGACGTCAACCCCGACGAGGCTGTGGCCATCGGCGCCGCCGTCCAGGGTTCGGTTCTTACGGGCGAACGCCACGACGTGCTGCTTCTCGACGTGACGCCTTTGACGCTCGGCATTGAAACGCTCGGCGGCGTGATGACTGCGATGATCAAGCGCAACACCACGATTCCGACCAAGCACTCGCAGGTGTTCTCGACGGCCGAAGACAATCAGCCTGCCGTGACCATTAAGGTCTATCAGGGCGAACACGAAATGGCCGCCTCGAATAAGCTCTTGGGCGAATTCAACCTCGAAGGCATTCCGCCGTCTCCGCGCGGACTGCCGCAGATTGAAGTGACGTTCGATATCGACGCCAACGGCATTCTGCATGTGACCGCCAAGGATAAGGCCACCGGCAAGGAAAACAAGATCACGATCAAGGCAAGCTCCGGCTTGTCCGAAGAAGAGATCAAGAGCATGGTGGCTGCGGCCGAAGCCAACAAGGAAGAGGATCACCGCCGCTTCGAACTCGCTCAGGCCCGCAACATGGCAGACGCCTCGATCGCTCAGGTCCAGAAGACCCTGAAGGATCTCGGCGACAAGGTCGAAAGTGCCGATCGCGCTGCTTGCGAAAACGCCATCAAGGATGTGGAAGAACGCATCAAGGGCGAAGACAAGGCTGCGATCGAAAAGAGCGTGGAAGCGCTGATGGCCGCCGCTCAGAAGATCGGCGAAAAGCTCAATCAGCAGGCCGCTCAGGCTCAGCAGGCGCAGCAGGCTCAGGCCGGCGCCCAGCAGCAGGCGGGCGGAGCTCAACAGCAGGGCAAGGGCAACGATGATGTGGTCGACGCCGACTACACCGAAGTCAAGCACTGATTTTGAGCGTACATTCCGAGCCGGATGAGGCGGATGAGCCGTATTCCGGCCCTACCACGGGGCCGAGCCGCTTGAAGTGAGCGATTCGGCCCTTGGCATGTTTTTTGGTAACGATTGACACACTATGGCTGACCAGGATTATTACGAGGTACTGGGCGTTGCGCGCGATGCAAGCGACGACGAGATCAAAAAGGCGTATCGGCGCCTGGCGATGAAGTACCATCCCGACCGCAACAACGGCGACAAGGAAGCCGAGGAAAAGTTCAAGCAGGTGGGCGAGGCCTACTCGATTCTGAGCGATCCGCAGAAACGCGCGGCCTACGACCGTTACGGCAAGGCCGGGGTTGACCCGAGCGCTGCTGGCGGCTTCGGAGGTTTCGGCGGCTTCGGCCAGGCTCAGGGCGGTTTCGGGGACTTCAGCGACATTTTCTCCGAAATTTTCGGCGGTGGCGCGGGCGGCGGTCGCCGCGGCGGCCCCAAGGTGTTCCGCGGCGCCGACGTGAGCTATTCGCTTGAGATTTCGCTTGAACAGGCTGTAGCCGGTTCCAAGACCGACATCCGCGTGCCGGTGTGGGAAGAATGCGAAACCTGCCACGGCACCGGCTGCAAGAAGGGGACTTCCAAGAAGACCTGCCCGCACTGCGGCGGCAGCGGCATGATCAACATCAACCGCGGCTTTCTGCAGGTGCAGCAGACGTGCCCGTACTGCCACGGCACGGGCGAGATCATTTCCGATCCGTGTCCGGACTGCCAGGGACGAGGCCGCAACCGCAAGACGAAGACGCTCGAAATCAACATTCCGGCGGGCATCAACGACGGTCAGCGCATCCGCATTCAGGGCAAGGGCGAACCCGGCCCCAACGGCGGTCCCTGCGGCGACCTGTTCGTGCAGGTGTTCATCAAGCCCCACGAGATTTTCCAACGTGACGGCGACGATCTGCATGCAGACCTCCCCTTGAGCTACGCCACGGCTGCTCTGGGCGGAGAGGTAAGCGTTCCCACGATGGGCACCGAAGCGCGCATCACGATTCCCGAAGGCACGCAGACGGGCAAGATCTTCCGCTTGCGCGGCAAGGGCGTACCGCATCTGCACGGCGGCGGCAACGGCGACCTCTACGTGCATGCCTTTGTGGAGACGCCGGTGAACCTCACCGCCAAGCAAAAGAAGATGCTTAAGGAGTTCGACGATTCCATCAAGGAAGGCGGCACCAAGCATTCGCCCCAGAGCACGAGCTTTTTGGACAAGATGAAGAAATTCTTCTCTTAAAGCGTCCGCGATGCGCTAAAGTAACCAGATAAACCCCGAACACAACTAGGAGAAATTCCGATGACCAATAAGTTTGCAGACACGCAGACCGAAAAGAACCTTTGGGCTGCCTTTGCCGGCGAGTCTCAGGCTCGCAACAAGTACGACTACTTTGCCGGCGTTGCCCGCAAGGAAGGCTATCAGCAGATCGCCGAGCTCTTCATGGAAACGGCCATGAACGAGCGTCAGCACGCCAAGATTTGGTTCAAGCACCTCGAAGGCCTCGGCAACACGGCTGAAAACCTCAAGGCTGCTGCTAGTGGCGAAAACTACGAATGGACGGACATGTACGAAGGCTTTGCAAAGACCGCCGAAAAGGAAGGCTTCCCCGAACTCGCCGCGCAGTTCCGTGCGGTCGGCGCCATTGAAAAGGCCCACGAAGAACGCTATCTCAAGCTTCTCAACAACATCGAAATGAAGCGCGTCTTCGAAAAGAGCGAAGAAGTTATGTGGCAGTGCCGCGAATGCGGTCACCTCGTGATCGGCAAGTCGGCTCCGGAAATCTGCCCGGTCTGCGCACATCCGCAGAGCTATCAGCAGATCAAGGCTGAAAACTACTGATCGGTAGGTAAAGCCTGAACTTGAACCTCCCGCAGCGCGGATTCCGATTCGCTGCTGACGGGAGGTTTTTCATGACCGGAAAATCTACTCGAAAAGCGCGAGTAGATAAGGCAGCAACAGCGGTGCCGCAAACGCCGTAAAGAGCCCTGTGAGGCCCATCGCCAGTCCCGAGAAGGCACCCGTGTCGCGGTTCATCTGAAAGGCTGTGGCGGTACCTACGCCGTGCGCGGCAAGACCGATAGCAAAACCGCGTGTGGCGTCGTCTTTTTCACGAAGAAGTCCCAAGAGGCCTTTGGCCATCAAAGAGCCCACGACGCCCGTGATCACCACGAGTGCGGCGGTCAGAGCCGGGATGCCGCCTAAGTGTTCGCTTACCGCCATTGCGATCGGCACCGTGACGCTTTTGGGGGCTAGCGAAATCATCGTTTCGGGAGAAGCGCCGAGAGCGCCTGCGATGACGACAGCGGAAACAATGGCAACCGTGCCGCCCGCAACAAGGCCGCACGTGAGCGCAACCCACATCTTTGCAAGACGCAGACGCTGTTCGTAAAGCGGTACGGCCAAAGCAACTGTAGCCGGGCCCAACAGGAAGTTGATGTGCTGACCGCCGTTGATGTAGGTCTTGTAGTCGGTGCCGGTGAGTTCAAGCACCGCCACAAGCAAAACGATGGCAACGAGAAGCGGGGTGAAGATCGTCTTGTATCCGCTTTTCTTGTAAATCCACATGCCGAGCGCATACGCTAGAAGCGTTGCGCACAGCCATAGAGCCGGATCAGCCAGAAGTTTGTCGGCCGTGAGTTTCAACTGCGAGAGAATCGAATCAAGCACGGCGCGACTCCTTTGTTTCTTTGCGGGTCATGAGCTTGATGACCCAACGGGTCACAAGCACAGTGACGATCATTGCCAGAATCGAAGAGCCGAGGATGGAAGCCGTAATCGGCAGCCATTCGGCCTCAAGGCGCTCGACATGCTCGATGATGCCCACGCCCGCGGGTACAAAAAGAAGCGCAAAGTGCGCCAACAGCACGTTGACGACGGGCAAGGTCTTTTCAAGCAGACCGTCAACAGTCATCAGCGCAAACAAGAAGAGCACCATGCCCATGACGGGGCCGGGAACCGGCAGCCCGAAGAGCGTCACAATTAAAAGCCCTGCCAACTGAAAGGACAGCAGCAGGGCAATCGTCAGAATCATTTCGGAATTTAATCCTGCGCAGTTGGGAAAGTGCGCAATACTAATCCGTTTCTTTCATGTCGCGCAGGTTGCGGCGAAGAATTTTTCCGACAGCGGTCTTAGGCAGAGCCTTGACGAAGACAATCGTGCGCGGACACTTGTAGCCGGTAAGTCGTGCGCGGCAGTACTTCACAACATCGTCGCGCGTGAGTGCCGGATCCTTTTTGACGATTACGGCTTTGACCATTTCGCCCACGCGCGGATTATTGACGCCCACAACGCCGCATTCGAGCACGCCCGGCATCGAGGCGATCACGCTTTCGATTTCGTTCGGATAGACGTTGAGGCCGTTGACGATGATGAGATCCTTCTTGCGGTCCGTAATGGTGATCGTGCCGCGTTCGTCCATGAAGCCCACGTCGCCGGTGCGCAGCCAGCCGTCGATCAGAACGTTGGCGCTTTCTTCGGGCTTTTCCCAGTAGCCGGCCATCACTTGCGGACCCTTGACGCAGATTTCGCCCGTAAATTCGTTGACGCGTTCGGGATCCGTGCAGATGCCGAGGTCGGCGAACTGTTCGCCGCGAATCGACACAAGAGTGGAGGGGAGCGGATAACCAACCGAGCCGTCCCAGGGAGCGCCGGGCAGATTGCCGCAGACGCCGGGGCTCGTTTCGGTAAGACCGTAGGCTTCAAGAATCTGGCAGCCCGTGGCCTTGAACCACTTTTCGGCCACGGTGCGCTGCACCTGGGCACCGCCGCCCACGGTCATCTTCAGACGCGTGAACTGGTGTTCCCGGAATTCCTTGTTGTTGACCAGAGCATTAAAGAGCGTGTTGACGCCCGGCATGATCGAGAAGTCCCACTTCTTGATGAGCGCCACGAGCCCCGGGATATCGCGGGGATTGGGAACCATCACCTGCGTGGCGGCAAATTTCGAGAAGCACAGCGTCGCGGTGAAGCTGAAGATGTGGTAAAGCGGCAGCGCCGTCATCGCCACTTCCTTAGCCATTTCAAACGTCTGGCTGATCCAGGTGCCGGTTTGTTCGACGTTGGCAAGCACGTTGCGGTGCGTAAGCATGGCACCCTTGGCCACACCTGTTGTGCCGCCCGTGTACTGCAGCAGTGCGACGTCGGTGTTTTTGAGTTCAACCGGGGTAAAGCCCTTGGAGCGGCCGATCGAAAGCGCTTTGCGGAAGTTGACGTGGCCCGGAAGGTTGAATTCGGGGACCATCTTTTTGACGTAGCGCACCACAAAATCGGCAGCGGTGCGCTTGACCCAAGGAAGCATGTCGCCTACTTTGGTGGTGACGATGTGCTTGACGGGCGTCTCGGACAGAGTGTTCTGCAGCGTTTTGGCGAAGTTCTCAATGATGATGATCGCCTTGGCACCGCTGTCGGCAAGCTGATGCCCCAGTTCGTGCGAGGTATACAGGGGATTGACGTTGACGGCGATCATGCCGGCGCGAAGGATGCCGAGCAGACTGATGATGTACTGCTGCAGATTGGGCATCATGATCGCGACGCGGTCGCCCGGCTTCATGCCGGGAAGCGACTGCAGGTAGCCCGCAAAGTCTTTGGAAAGGTCGCAGACTTCCTTGTAAGTGAGCGCCTTGTCCATGCAGACGAAGGCGGTCTTGCTGCCGTATTTTTCGGCAACGGAATCAAACAGGGCCGGGATCGAGGCAAACGTATCGGGATTGATCTCGGCAGGAATGCCTTCGGGATAATGCTTCAGCCAGGGAAGCGTGGTCTCGGACATGGATATCCAATCCTCTCAAATGTCGCGGCAGACCGTGCGAAGCATCTGCCGCCGTTTAAACGGTACGAAACAGGCCGCTCCTTCGGCGTTACTCGAAAGAAATAGGCCGCGAATCAACGGCGGGGCGTACGGCGGGCCTGAAGCTTGTCGAGCTGCAGGCAGTGGCGCGCGTAGGCCCTGACGTCGTTGTAGTCGGTGTAGTCGATGGCGACATTCGAGTCGGTGGGCCCGTCGGTGATCTTCATGATGATCTTGATCATCGTGCGCTCAAAGAGGTTCCAGTTCGGATAGTCCACTTTGCCCGCGAAGCACTTCAGGTCGCGAGGCTTCCAGGCGCTGCGCTTGACAAAACGCTGCAGATACCGGTTGCCTTCGGGCGTGCACTTTTCGGGCGAACGCGCAACAACCGTTACATTGAAGAAGCTGTTGGGACGCGACTCGATTTCGTTTTTGTACATCGAGCAGAACTCCCACACGATCTTGTTGTAAACGCCGTAGACGATGGGCGAGCCCACGATCACGATGTCGTACTTGGCCCAGTCGACGCCCTCGCGGACGGCTTCCATCATGTCGACCATGTCGCAGGAATGCCCTTCGGCGACAATCGTTTCCATGATGGTGCGGGCAATGCGGGCCGTATGGCCGGCGTGACTGTAATAGGCGACGAGAACGTGATGCGTCATTGCGTTTCCAACTTGATAGAGCGGAAGACGAGTCGAATCGACTCAACCTTCTAATTTAGTGCGGATCCGAAGTGAAACGGAGAGGATAAAAATCAGGTAATAACCCCTAGTTCGATCACGATTCTCAGACCGAGTCGGACTGTAGAGGTACCAAGGACGTATTTTGCTCAAATTTTGTTTTTTCTGGCTGAAGAATCCGTTGCGATTGTTCAATGCGTGCGCCAGCTGGGAGCAACTGACTGTGCACGGAGAGCTCGTCGACAGGCTCAAGAACTGTACATTTTTTCTAAAACTATACAAATTTGACGGGTAAGTATACAAGCAAGTATACAAGTGTGCTTCGACCTGGGGCTAGTCGTTTTCTTTTGCTAGACGGTAACGCTGTCTTGGGCTTTTCGGGCGCTCGATCCCTTCAATGACTCCTTGGTTTTTGAGTCTGCGCAGGTGAGCCGATACGGTATTGCGGGATAATCCGGAGCTTTCAATGATTTCCGCAACGGACATCGAGCCGTTTTTCTTTAGTGCGGCAAGGATTGCCGTGTCGAAGTCGGCCCAGAGTTTGCGGCTTTGTTCCGTATCGGACAGTCGGCGTTTCAGGAATGTGATCATGAAGGCGGAGACAAAATCCTGCAGCTTGGCTGGCGGCATGAGTGCCTTGTGCAGTTCCTGAGAGATCTGTTGCAGGCCTGTACCGCGGTTTTCAATCACGAAACCGGGTATGCCGTCATCATCCTCAAACGGGGTGTACTCCAAAAGTTGAGAGAGAACCGTATTGCGGGTTGCAGAAATGCCCGGCGGCAGCGTTGAAAAAGATGCAGCTCCGTACAGGCCGCCGGGGTTCAGGATTTCCAAGCGATCGGCAAAAAGATTGATTTGCACTTGTGATCCCCTGCCGTCAGGAGAATAGTCGCGATGCTGCAGAGAGTTGATGATTGCTTCGCGGCAGGCAAGCAAGGGGTAGTCGGTCACCTCTTTGCGAAGAGCTCCTTTAATGAGAGCTCCTTTGTTCATGTGTTTATTGAGCAATTCCAGCGAAGTCATCAGCATTTCGGGAATGGAGCCGTTGACCGGTTGGGTGGCAATGTAGCGAAATGCTTGATTTCCTACTTGCGCCTTTGTGGTTCCGGGATACACAGTGAACGTAATATTGAGTCTCGGGAAGAACTGTTGCGGATAAATCCCGGCAACAAGCAACCCCGCCAACGTAGGGACATAGTGTCTTGATTCTTTATCAACGAGGGCAATGGCGCCGATTCTGACGAGAATGTCTTCTCGAGACATTTTTCCGAAGACTCTCGGCGTGATTTCTCGGTTGCGCTTGACAATGGCGTCGAGTATGGAAGCGTCTAAATCTTCAAGCGTTGCATTTTCAACCGGTTGACGGTCAAAATCGGGTTGCCGATGAAACTCGCGAAGACGATCAATTTCATAATACGTCAGTCGCTTGTCACCGTCTCCGGTACGAATGAAAGAACCGAGGTGAATGCCTTTTTTCGTAATGAAGCAGGGACGCTGGTCCAGTGCAACGGGGTCGACTGTTGCGACGACAATCTCGTGTCCCTCAAATGGGTAGCGCTCAATGTCGAGACGGCACGGAGGTGTGAAGTCGTTGCCGAGTCTTTGGAGGGCATCATGAATTCGCTTGGCGTCAAACGCGGGAACAGGGGAAAAATTTCGAGATTCATCCAGGCCGAGAATGAGGATCCCTCCGTTGCGATTGGCAAAGGCAGAGATGGTGGCAGAGATGCTCTCGGGTAGGCCTTTGGCAGCTGATTTGACTTCATAGGACTGGGTATCGGAGCCGAGAATTCTCATGCGTTCGATAGCGGTGTGAATTTCGGGCGGAAGGTGCTGCATGGATGATTGATTTCCTGTGGGTAAAGCTGACTGCGTAGTTCGGGTGCGTGAAAACTGAGTGAGGCGGGATGAGGTCGTGGTGAGTGAACTATACTGGAATCTCTAAACTATAAAAAAATATGCGATAAGTATACAAGTAAGTATACAAGTACAGTTGCGGTGCGACAGTTCTCGGAATGGAACGGCCAAACGGTTGTGCATATAGACGATTTCGTATTTGCCGAATCGCTTGCGCAGCAGGCTAAAAAATTCCTCAAAAATTCTTGGAAAAACAGCGGTTCGCTGTCTAAAATGGCGCCTTCGAGTTCATGGCGGCGCGAAAGCGGCTCGATAGCAGCCGGTTGCAAAAAAAATTTACGCGACTGCCGATTACTTTAATAAACGTACTCCGAAGCGGTTCTCGCTTATGTAATTGACCGCTCGGAACAAGGATTTATGGCAAAAGAAGATCTGATTGAAATGGCGGGCCAGGTGCTCGAAGTTCTCCCCGACGCTCGCTACCGTGTGAAGCTCGACAACGGCCACGAGCTCATCGCTTACACCAACGGCAAGATGCGCAAGCATCACATCCGCATTCTCGCGGGCGACAAGGTTTCTTTGGAACTCTCTCCGTACGACCTCACCAAGGGTCGCATCACGTTCCGCCACATCGAAGGCCGTCCGTCTCCGGCTCCTGCCGCCGGCAATCAGGCCCGCCGTCGCTAATTCATCTCTTTAAAGCTCAGGAATCGCGCCATGAAGCATTTTGTTCTGACCTATCACTACGTCAAGGACTACATGGCGCGACGTGACGCTTATCGTGCCGAGCATTTGGCGCGCATTCAAAAAGCTGTCGACGAAGGCTTTGTTTTGGGGGCCGGGGTGCTGCCGAAGGAGCCCTCGGCGCTTATCGTCTGCTATGCGCAGAGCATTGACGAAGTGCGCGCATTTGCCGAGGACGATCCTTACAACAAAGCAGGTCTCATCGCTTCATACGAAGCAGACGACTGGATCGCGGCGGCAGGCATCCCCGAGCTTCTTACTCCCCAGCGCAAATGATTGGCGAAACTGCGGCTGACGCGCCGCAAGTTCCCGCCGTCAGCGTTTCCTCCATTCTTCGCCGCATCAAGGGCGGATTGACCCGTTTGGGGGCCATTCGCATCGAGGGTGAAGTGCACTCCGTCAAGCCCTATCCGTCGGGGCACGTCTACATCGACCTCAAGGACAACGAGGACGACGCCATCCTGCATTGCGTCATCTGGAGGCGCAACGCCTATCGCCTCGAGCGTTTGCCCGAGCAAGGCGAAGCCGTGGTTCTCACGGGAACGCTGGATGTTTTTGAAGCACGGGGGCAGCTACAGTTCAATGTCGTGGCGGTGCAGGCCGCAGGCGACGGAGCCCTTTTTGCCAAGTTCGAAGCGCTCAAAAAGAAGCTTCTGGCCGAGGGTCTCTTTGCAACAGAGCTTAAAAGAGCACTACCCGCATATCCGCGCCGTGTCGGCGTGGTGACGAGCACAGAAACGGCGGCTCTGCAAGACGTCATGAAGACGCGAGCGGGACTTGCGCCTTGGGTGCCGTTTGTGGTGTACCACGCGGCGGTGCAGGGCGAGGCTTCCGAGGGCGAAATCCTGGCCGCGCTTAAGCTCGCGTGCGAAAAAAACGAAGTCGACGTATTGCTTTTAGTGCGTGGAGGCGGATCGTTGGCCGACCTCTGGAGCTTTAATTCGGAAGCGATCGCCCGCGAAATCCGCCGCATGCCGATGCCGGTTGTGACCGGAGTAGGGCATGAAACCGATTTCACGATTGCGGATATGGCGGCCGACGTCCGTGCGCCGACGCCGACTGGAGCCTGCGCGTTGGTGCTGCAGCAGTGGGCGGCGGTTCCCGAGAGGCTCACTGTATTGAAGACGAGGCTTTCCGCATTGATGTTCTCGACACTGCGGCTCGCTCAGTCACGACTCACACAGGGAGCGCGACTCCAGAGTGCAATGCGAACCGTCGTGTTGCGGTTCGAGGGACAGCTCCCTCGAGAAGGCGAATTGAAAGCCCGTTACGAGCGGTATCTTGATGGCCTAACCGAGCGGCTTGACCGTGCAGCGATGGGGTTGGATGCGCAAAAGCGTCTGCTTACGCAGACTGCGGCAGCCAAATTGGCTTCGACGCAAACCGAGTTGGCACGTCTGCGGCCGCGTTTTGCAGACGCTCAGATTGCGCTTGCCCGCAGCGAAGAAAACTTGGTTCGGCGTTTTGTATTTTCGATACAAGACAAACGAACCCGGCTTGAGGCATTGACGGCGTCGCTCAATGCTCTGGATGTATCAAAGACGCTGGCTCGCGGCTTTACTTTGACGACCGACAAAAACGGACATGTGGTCTGCGATGCCGAACGCCTTGCGCAGGGCGAACGTGTGCGACTGCACTTTGCCAAGGGATCGGCACAGGCCGAGGTGCTCTCGGTCGACGCAGATTAGAAAAATTCCTTTTAAAAAGAAGGCAATTTGCTCTGCAAGGGAATCTTCGCAGGGAATCTTTCGGATTTCGGACTATTATCTGTTGGTGACAAAGGGTGTTTCGTGAAAACCAAACGGATCGTGTTCGATCCGCCCTAAAACGGCAACCTTTCTTTCACGCGCCCTGCGAGCCGAGAAATCCGAATCGAACCTAGATTTTCGAGGAGAACTCCAATGAGCCAGTTCGTTTTGCCCAAGCTTGAATACGCAATGGATGCCCTTGCCCCTGCAATGAGCAAGGAAACGCTTGAATACCACTACGGCAAGCATCACCAGACCTACATCAACAATCTCAACAACCTCGTCAAGGGCACGATGTACGAAGCCGAGTCCCTGCGCGAGATCATCAAGACGAGCCAGGGCCCGATCTTCAACAACGCAGCTCAGAGCTACAACCACGCTTTCTTCTGGAAGTGCCTCACCCCCAACGGCGGCGGCGCTCCCACGGGTGCATTGCTCGAAGCCATTGAAAAGCAGTGGGGTTCTTTCGAAGGCTTTGTGGCCGATTTCTCCGCTAAGGCCGCCAACAATTTCGGTTCCGGCTGGACGTGGCTAGTGAAGCGCCTCGACGGTCAGCTCGAAATCTATTCGACCACGAACGCCGGCACGCCTCTTACCGAACATCTGAAGCCTCTGATGGTCATCGACGTTTGGGAACACGCCTACTACATCGACTACCGCAACGCACGTGCCGATTACATCAAGGCGTTCTTTGAAAAGCTCGTGAATTGGGACTTCGTGCAGCGCCGCTTCAACGGCGAACCGTGCGACTGCGACTGCCGCGACGAAGGAGGTTGCTGCTGTGGCTCCTGCACAGCCTAAAGAGTCTTTGAGATACGCGCATCTTTGTTAGGAGAAGAGGCGCGATCTTCCGATCGTGTTCGGAAGCGAGAAGAAGCAGTTCGATTGAGTTCGTTCTGCTTCTTTTGTTCTGACTGCAAGAGATCAATTAGCGAGCGTTGCGCGGATCCGAGGCGCTCTGTGTGCAGTAACGGGGATCGGCAAGCTCCGGAATGACGGTTCCGACGCGAACGTTGTTGGCGGCAAACCATCCGGCATTCATTTCAATGACGCGCGAAGCGTCGGTGCGGGATTGGTGCAGATCGAGTGTTCCTTTTTTCATGGAAACGACCTGTGTGACGCGTCCGCACGCATCGATGAAGGCCGCGTCGAGATCAATGAGGGTGTTTTTCATCCACATCGCAATGGGGCGCGGAGCGGTGAAAACGAAAAGCATGCCGTGATCAGCGGGCAGGAAGGCGCGATTCATGAGGCCCGTGCGGTGCTCAACGGACGTGCGCGCCACTTCAAGCTCAACGATTTTGCTGTCGATTTTGATGGCCTGCACTTCGTCAAGCGTCTGTGCGGATAACGCACAGGCGGCCAAAGAAAGCGTCAAACCGATGAGAAGGCGCGGCATGGTGAGAATGAATAAGGTTAATAACCTAGGTAATATATCCTAATTTTTCGGGGTTTGCGCAGGGGTAGGGCCCCAATTCGTATTCTTTACTGAGGGAAAACGGTTGGCTCACAGTGCTCGAAGCCGTTGTGCACCGAAAGACACACCTCGCAAAAAGAGGATTTTCCCGCAGAGTCAAACATCGGCAGAAGGCGTAATGTTGAACACGAAGAGTCACGCGCGTTTCGCACACCGATCGCGAAGTTTCGAGTGAAGTATCTTTTCGCGTGCGTCTCCGGCAAATTCAATAACAACAAACAACCATGGGAGCAAGTTATGGCGCAAGGTGTTGTCAAGTGGTTCAATGACGCGAAAGGGTTCGGCTTCATTACGCCCGACGAGGGCGGCGAAGATCTGTTCGCGCATTTCTCCGCAATCGAAATGAAGGGCTTTAAAAGCCTCAAGGAAGGTCAGAAGGTGACCTTTGAGGTTGTCACCGGTCCAAAGGGCAAACAGGCGGCGCACATCAAGCCCGTCGAACAGTAAGCAAGAGGATTTTGTACCGCGAGCGGGCGGCACAAGCCGCCCGTTTTCGCAGAAGGTTTCGAAAATTCGAGGCATCGGCAAAAGCGCAGTAAAAACAACGCGCTTGCAACTAAAAGGACGTTGGCAAAACTTCCCGACTTCGTGTATTATTGCGCGTCTGATTTTCACCGTGCTTTCAGTTTCCCCGTTTTCCACTGGACTGATTGCGACAAGCGGCAAAAAGAAAATCAACAAGAAATTCCCGGCAAAAGGCACTGATACGCGTGCACGGCGAGGTTAGAGCGCGGTGTACATCGGTGGTTTTTGCCTCGTTTTTGTTTATTGACGCGAGCAGGCCGTTTAACAGCTCCAACCTGTGCAAAGCATGGGCGCCACCCTGTGCGAGGCGGTTCAATTCAATCTGCTGCGTTGTTTTTTGTGAATCAGGTGACAACCATGAAGACCTTCTCTGCCAAGCCGCTCGAAGTACAGCGCGACTGGTACGTGGTCGATGGCAGCGACAAGGTGCTCGGCCGCCTTGCTGCCGAAATCGCACTCCGCTTGCGCGGCAAGCACAAGCCCGAATACACGCCGCATGTCGATACGGGCGACTACATCGTCGTGATCAACGCCGACAAGCTCAAGCTTTCCGCTGAAAAGGCCGGTAAGAAGACCTACTACCGCCACACGGGCTATCCCGGCGGTATCTACGAAACCACCTTTAAGGAAATGCAGGCCAAGCACCCCGGCCGTGCTCTCGAAATCGCGGTTAAGGGCATGCTCCCGAAGGGCCGTCTCGGCTACGCCATGATCAAGAAGCTCAAGATCTATGCCGGCGCCGAACACCCGCACACCGCACAGCAGCCCAAGGTTCTTGACATTTGAGGTGGAAAAAGATGATCGGTAACTACAACTACGGCACCGGCCGCCGCAAGAGCTCTGTGGCTCGCGTCTTCATCAAGCGCGGCACGGGCAAGATCGTGATCAACGGTCGTGACATCAACGAATTCTTCAAGCGCGAAACCGGCCGCATGATCGTCATGCAGCCCCTGCAGCTCACCGAAAACGTCGAAACGTTCGACATCATGGTGAACGTGACGGGCGGCGGCGAATCCGGCCAGGCCGGTGCTGTTCGCCACGGCATTACCCGCGCTCTGATCGACTACGACGCCGGTCTCAAGCCCGTTCTGTCGGCTGCCGGCCTCGTGACGCGCGACGCCCGCGAAGTCGAACGTAAGAAGGTTGGTCTGCGCAAGGCCCGCCGCGCCAAGCAGTTCAGCAAGCGCTAATCGTTCGAAAGCTTTCGCCTCGGTATACTTCTGCGCAAACTTCGGTTTGCAAGGATTCTCCGGGGCCAAGCATCGCAAAGACCGTCTCCCGGTGTTCGGGCGGCGGTCTTTTTTCGTCTGCGGTCCTTTCTCCTTGTCAGCCGTCTAGGAATGAGAACAGGGAGACTTATCATGCAGAACATCATCAAGGTCGGCATTGTGGGCGGTACGGGTTATACGGGCGTCGAGCTTCTTCGACTGCTTGCACGCCACCCGAATGTCAAGGTTTGCGCCATCACGTCGCGTAAGGATGCTGGAACCAATGTGACCGCCATGTTTCCGTCGTTGCGCAGTTTCATGGACGATCTGGTATTTTCAACCCCCGAAGAAGCAAAGCTCACAGAGTGTGATGTGGTGTTCTTCGCAACGCCGCACGGCGTCGCGATGAGCATGGCCCATGAGTTGACGGATGCAGGCGTCAAAATCATCGACCTTGCGGCCGATTTCCGTCTCAAAGACATCGAAGTCTTCAAGGCCTGGTACAAGATGGATCATGTCTGCCCCGATTTGCTGAAGGAAGCCGTCTACGGGCAGCCCGAGACAATGCGTGAACAGATGAAGAACGCGCGCATTCTCGGGATGGCCGGATGCTATCCGACCTCCATTGAACTTGGCCTGCTGCCGCTCATGGAGTATGAAAAGGCACATCCGGGTACGTTCGACTTGAAAACCATCATTGCCGACAGCAAGTCGGGTATTTCGGGGGCGGGCAGGAAGGCCGATGTGTCGCTCATCACGGCCGAGATGACGGATAACTTCCATGCCTATGGTTTGAAGGGGCATCGTCATGGTCCGGAGATCGAGCAACAGCTGAAGCTTCTTGCCGGCACCGACAATCTGAAGCTTACCTTCGTGCCGCATCTGCTGCCGACAATTCGCGGCATTCACTCGACGATCTACATTCGCTTAAAAGACGCTTCGACGCAGATTGATCTGCAGAAGCTCTACGAGCATCGCTATGCCGACGAATACTTCGTGGATGTGATGCCCGCCGGTTCCACGCCCGAGACGCGCAGTGTACGCGGCTCCAACTTCTTGAG
>ERZ1034710.289-NODE-289-length-17214-cov-6.732677_pt1 | contig 17214 bp, 8 predicted proteins | sample MGYA00520597_ERZ1034710 | MGnify/ENA primary metagenome ERZ1034710 (study PRJEB33766, sample SAMN09781714) | gut metagenome | biome: gut microbiome | host: Homo sapiens | place: Madagascar | study: EMG produced TPA metagenomics assembly of the PRJNA485056 data set... | reverse complement strand
AGCAGAGCGACCGTGTTTTTTATCATTTTTTCAACACTGGAGCACCATTTTCCCAGGAAATAGGTATCCAGAGGTGACGACTGTCGCTCAAATGTTTCGGATTCCACATATCTGCCATGAATACATAGTCGGCGCTATGGAACATCTTCTTCTGTGCTGCAGTTTCCACCTTATATATATAGGTACCCTGTGCACCGAAGGTCTTGTCGGCACCCTCTCCACGGCAAGGATTAGGCAACTGCTCCCAAGGACCGAAGATATTCTTAGCCTTGAACATACGGGCAGCATTTGGAGCCCAACCGGTACATCCGCTGGTAATCATCCAGTAGGTGCCATCCTGCTTGAAGATGGTTGGAGCCTCGTTCTGTCCGCCGGCAGCTACTCGTACGTAGCAACCGTTGTGCTGCATGTAGTCATCTGTCAGCTGTGCTATCTGGAGAGTCAGGTTTTCCTCTGAAGAATAGATGTGGTAAGCCTTGCCATCATCGTCGATGAAGATGGTCATGTCTCTCGACATCTGTCCTCCCTGGAAGTCTCTCATCCAGAACATACCTCGTTCTATCTGAGTGCGCCAGGCTGGAGTCCACCACTCTTTCAGTTCAGGGAAGAGAAGCTGATGCTTGAGGTCGGTGGTATCAGGTTTGGAGAATCCGATAGGATAAAGACCTGGATTCACTCTGCCAGAGCGGATGAACTTGAATGGTCCGAAAGGAGTGTCGCTGGTTGCCACACCATAGCGGGCTGCAGCATATCCCTGACCCTTCAGTTCGAGATGGAACCACATGACGAACTTCTTGGTCTTCTGATTGTAGAGAACCTTAGGGCGCTCGATGATGCAACCACCCTCGATGTCGCTGCCTGGTTCATTAGATACTGGGAGCACCAATCCATGGTTGGTCCATTTCTTGAGATCCTTGGAAGTAAAGCAGCTTACGCCGAGAGAGCTGTAAGGCTTGCCATCCTGCGATCGGCTTTCGCCATACCAGTAGTAGGTACCTTTGTAGTTGAAGATGTTGCCACCATGTGCATTAATATGCTTGCCAGTATTGTCCTTCCACACGCCTCCGTCCATCGGAGCCTGTGCCAGAGTTGGGAGACAAGACATCATCCACAACATGATAAATGTGAATAGTTTATTCATTTTGCTGATGTTATTAAATAAGTAAGTGAAATGCTAATTGTTTATTTTGTCTGCAAAATTAAGAAAAAAGCCCCGCTTAAGGGTCTAATATTCGATATAAAAGGGATACAAATCGGGAAAATGCTGGAAAAACAAATGCAATTCATCCTTTCTCCCCTCCACAAAGCTATTAATTACGATAAATCTTTCGCATGGTTCAAGAACAGGCTGAAGGGTCCAAAGCACCACGCTCTGAAAGCCCAAGCACCAGGAGCTTCTGCCCTTTCAGGGCGTGTGAAGTTTTCTGTTATTAGTCGTGGAAATGTGCAAAAAATCAATAGATTTCCACGACTAATAACTCATTTCCCGTTACTATTCTGCGCGAAACGATGTTTTTACCCCATTTCACGCAGAATAGCGACGCAAAAAGTTTTCACGATGGATGCTTTTTCCGTATATGACAACCGCAAAACTGTTAATTACTGTTATTAACCGTGGAAATCTACCGATTTTTTTTCACATTTCCACGACTAATAATTTATTTATTTGTATCTTTGCAGCACAACAAACAAATAATATACAGAAAGATATGATAGTAGGACGGGAAAAAGAAATAGAGCTTCTTAAAGGGCTACTCGAAGAAGAAGAGTCGCAATTTGTAGCTATATATGGCAGACGACGCGTAGGAAAGACTTTCCTGATAAGAGAGGCTTTCAACTATAGCTTTGCCTTTCAACATACAGGTATATATGGAGCCTCACTCAAAGAGCAGCTAAGTGAATTTACGGAATCACTATACTCTGCTGGTATGAGAAAGGTAAAAGAACTTCCTTCTAATTGGAATGAAGCATTCCACTTATTAGAACGATTCATCGAAAAATCGAAAGATACCCAGAAGAAGAAAATAATCTTCATCGATGAAATGCCTTGGATGGATACACATAAATCAAACTTTGTACGCTCGCTAGACCATTTTTGGAACAGTTGGGCAACTGCAAGAAAAGACATTATCCTTATCATTTGTGGCAGTGCCACCTCCTGGATCATCAACAACATCATTATGAATTATGGCGGTTTGCACAATCGCTTAACAAACCAGATATTTCTGGAACCATTCAGTTTGAGAGAATGCCAGGAATTCTGCGAAAAGCGTAAACTGGGATATACAGAACGTCAGATTCTAGAGGCCTATATGGCACTTGGTGGTATTCCTTATTACTGGAGCTTTCTGAAAAGGGGACAAAGCGTAGCACAGAATTTCGATAGAATGTTCTTTTCAGAGAGAGGGGAACTTACCCAGGAATTCAATGCGCTCTATGCATCCTTGTTTAAAAGACCAACGACCCATATTTCCATTATCACAGCATTGGCTAGCAAAAAAATGGGTATGTTGAGAAAAGACATCTTAGATGCAACTGGGCTCTCCGACAACACCACATTCTCCAATGCTCTACAAGAACTAGAACAATGTGGTTTCATCAGAAAATTCATGCCGATAGGTGGGAAAAGCAAAAACGCCATCTATCAGCTTATGGATAATTACACCCTTTTCTATTTTGACTTCATCAAAAAAAATACGAATCAAGACGAACACTACTGGACTGCCAACATGGACACAACCATACACAACGGTTGGGCAGGCAGGGCATTTGAACGTGTCTGCATACAGCATATCAAGCAGATTAAAACAGCATTAGGATTTGCAGCAGTCATCAGTACTGCTCACTCATGGATATACAAGCCAAAGGATTTATCTGAAAAAGGGGTACAAATAGATCTCCTGATTGATAGAAATGACCAAACCATCAACCTTTGCGAAATGAAATATACCAATGCTCCATATACCATAAGCGAAGAGGAGGACATGAAGATTCGAAACAGAAAAGCTGTTTTCATAAAAGAAACAGGAACAAACAAATCCATCCTCATAACGATGATTACCACCTACGGTCTAACTCCAGGAGGTTATGCAGACGATATTCATTGTCAGGTTACAATGAAAGACCTATTTCGTTTTTAACTTTCGCTTTCCGGGGGTAACATTTCTCGCCTAGAAGTTGCCGTAATCTCATATTTTTTGTTACTTTGAGGTAGATAATTATAAAAAGAAAGGGTCTATATACCACCTGTTATCGTGGCATATAGACCCTTTCTTTTACACCATCTACAATTGAATCTCATTCAGTCGCTCCTGGCTGATCTTGGGGAAAATAGCTTCTAGTTCATATTTTATCTTAAACCAGTATCTTTATCACTATTGTTCAATATACGTCTGTCTGTCTTATATTTTCTACCATGACTAAAGGTATAGCCAAGTGTAAACATAAGCATATTGCCATTATTCTTGATATAAGTAACACCTCGGCTTACATAATACTTACTATTTGTTCTATTTTTATAGTCAAATCCCTGTGGATAGCCCAAAAGAAGACAACTTAGACCTAGACGAAGATTCTTATGTTTATAAGACACCGTGAGGGTGGATTTTTTCTCTCCGGCGCTTCTTGTTTCACCAGAAAAACTCTCCCAGGCATTGGCAAAATAATACTCCACATACCATTTCTTCAAATTCAAAGATGCCGTTAAACCATAATGCAAAGGCTCGAAATCGTGCGAATAATCCAAGCCACGGCTTCTCATGTGCTGATATTGCAGCTCTCCTTGGATATCAAAGATATCAGGGATGACATGGAATACCAAAGTCGTATAAGCGAAATAAGAAGTAAAACTTTTCTGGTTCTCAGGCTTCCACACATACAAATAGCTACCATCCGCTTGCTGTTGTGGCAAAATGCTTGTCATAATGGCATCTGGAGTGTAGCTCATATTACCGCCCCAGTAAATATCAACTATCTTATTATTCCATGTGAATCCCAAATCACCATAATAAGTAGATGTTGCCTTCAAGGTACTATTACCATCATTTGCTTGCATTGTACTTCCCTGCTGTCGCACCTCGCTCAACTGGGACAACGAAGGCACTTGTGGATTGATAGAGCCTGTAAGTCTAATTCTAAAATTCTTAATAGAATTAGTGGCTAATGTAAACTTCGGTCTAAAAGTCCACTTGTGAAACCCCACACTACCTTGCTCTATTGATATATAGTTTGCACCAACACCTAACTGGAAATTAGCGATTTTACCCAAGCGTCCATCCAATTGCGAAAACAAATACACATTATTGGAATTCAAGACTGTAGTAACATTCTGACTTCCTGTATATTTGTTATCAGTTCTACTAACAGCATAGTTAGTACCACCAGAAAAGGACAGCTCCTTATTCAACAGTTTGGTGTAAATTGCCTCTGTTATCAAAGAATACTTACTACCATCGGCTTCATAGCCATAGTCGTGTAAAGGACTGGAATTCAACGTTTCATCAACATCCCCCAGCAATACATATTCATTCTGTCTATGAGTGTTATCTGAGCCTAAATGAGTGCCGACGACATTGATGATAAGACTTTGTTTTTTAGGCAGATTCAGACTATAATAAATATCCAACACAGGATTTCGATCATGCCCAAAATCATTGGTAAAAAGCAACAAATCTTGTCGCCCAGTTTCAAATACCTTTTGCAGTTTCTTGTTGTAAGGGGAATTGGTCCAGTCAAACCCAAATCTCACATTTAATGAATACTTACCAGGATCAGCTAAGTTGTAGCTAAGCTGTAAGTTATGAGAATTATAGGTCATCTCTGCATCTTGACCGACATAATCTACAGTACGCTCCAGTCCATCAGGCTGCAAATATACAGAATGGCTGTCCTTTCGTCTCTTATCATACCAACGATAGTTCAATCCATAAGACAGGCCGAACTCAGACTTTTTATAATTATATCTGAAGAATGCATAACTGTTATTGAATCTTTCCCAAAGAGCCTGAGTTGTATTGACACCACCTACGTAACCGACATATCTTTTCTTTACGATATAATTGATTACAACGGCAAGGCTTGCATCACCATAGCGCACTCCAGGATTATCTATGTACTCAATACGGGTAACCTCATTCGGCTGCAAAGCCAAGACGTCCTGTACCGTAGCCTTAATATCATTGATACGAACCTGAACGCCACCAAGATAACTGCTGATGCTCTGCTGTGCCTCATTCACCTTGAGATTAGGCAAATGCAATTTTCTCAGAAGATCATAGCCATTGGAGGAGTTTTCCTTAATCTTGGCAGTAGGCAGGATAATATCTCTGTCAACCTTATGAATCACACGAGCCGCCTTGACTACAACATCACTCAAGTGTAGTGTAGTATCAATCGGGACTATATCTTTTTCAACATTTACAGTGTCATTTTCTTGTGCATTCACATCTATTGATGCCAACAATAGCATTATAAACATTATCTGTTTCATACCCCTTATTTTATTAACGAACTATTGTTTCGTCTTATTAATTAACTAAAGTTTTCCACTCCAAAATAATAGGAGTAAGGCTCAGAAGAGTTTATCCATCAATGGACAATTTCATCTGAGCCTTTATTTATTAGAATACTTATTTAGCCTATAAGATTACTTCTCTGCTGACTGACCTGCTGATGTTGGCCAATATGGGTTCTGATACAATGGACTCTTCTCTACAGAAGAATAATCACTTGCTGTAAGCAGGAACTGCTTGATAGGAAGTGGCTGCAGATAGTGAGCCATGTGCCAGGTGAAACCATCCTTGTAGCTGTTGGTAGCTGTCATGTTCACCTCCAATGGACGATAGTACTCGCTCAGAGAAGAGCTTGATACGTTGGCATTAGAAGAGCCATCGGCATTCAGGTTGTTATACCAGCTCTGCATTGGAGTATTCCAGAGATGAATACCCTCCATGTGAGCAGGAGTTGTCATCAACTGATCGTATGAACGCCAACGCTGCAAATCCATACCACGAAGACCTTCTGAAATCAACTCGCAACGACGCTCACGACGGATATTGTAGAGAGTCTTATCGGTCAACTGCTTGCCTGCAGAGTAAGAACCCCAGTCGGCAGTTTCCTTGCTCATGTCAGTAGCATCGATGGTAACCTGCGGATTAACAGCATCACCTGTGAAGCCGGCAGCCTTACGTACATCCTTCCAATACTCCAGAACCTTGCCAGAAAGACTGTTGGTCAACATATACTCAGCCTCCATGTAGTTCAGCAGCGCCTCGGTAGCACGGAAGATTTCAGCTGCATTGTAGCAGTTACCATTACCTGTATTAGCCTTATCAAAGGTACCACCCTTACGGATTGCATAACCTGTAGAATAGTCATTCTCGGCATTACGTGTGGTAATGGTTGGATATGGCTCGTCGATGACATAGTGATCCTCTGAAGCAGACATATTCTTGAATACATTCTTCTGTCCAGGAACCTTCAGGAAGATGGTGAGACGAGGGTCACGATTGGTAGCAACATCAGCGATAGTCTGGTCGCTATAGGTATAGGCTGAATTATAGATAGGCTTACCATCCTTCATCACATAGCCCTCTACCATAGAGCGGGTAAGACCTACACCCAAATCACCATGCTGGATGGCAACTTCCACGTTATTAACTACACTCAACTCCTTGCTGTACTGGCGCCAAAGGATAACCTCAGGTGTACCCGACATATCTGTAGTACCCCAGATATTGAAGTAAGGGTTCTGAGGATCACCTTCCTTCTGAGGAATAGTACCGGTGTTCACCATCAACTGATCCTTATACTTGTCAGCTACCATTTCGGCAGCCTTGGCACTCTCCTGCAGGAAATACTTAGCCTCAGCATCAACAGAACCTGTAGGATACTGATAGTTGGCATTATACTCCTTAGACTTGCCTGGCCATCCCTCGCCGTTAGGAACGAAAGCTGTGCCGGCAAAATAAGTCAGCCAAGAACCCTCGTAGAGAGCTACACGGCTCTTGAACAGGCGGGCTGCATCTGGAGAGATACGGGTATGGTTCTTGTCAAAAACATCCTGCATCAGCGAGATAGCCTTGTCCAGGTCTTCCATGATGAAACGAGCCACCTCGTTGCAAGGCTGACGCTTGTTGGCAGCCACCAGGATTTCCTCATTGTCAGGGAAAGCCTCGGTTACAATAGGAAGGTCGCCCCACTTCTGCAACATATCGAAGTAGCAATATGCTCTCATGAAGTAGATCTCACCGATATACTGGTTGATGATAGCCTCACTACCAGAGATCTTACCAGCCTTCTGAGCCTCGAGGATAGAATTGAGCTGATAGTTGATGTTGCGGATATTATTCCAAGACCAGTTGCCGTTATCATTGGCTGTTTTCCAAAGTCCTGTGGCAAACTTGCTATCACCATACCAGTTGATCTGGTTGTCGGTATTCACATCGCCGGCATAGAGACCATAGCTCCAGTTGGCGTGTCCTGGCAAGACATCACCATAGAACTGATCGGCAGCAGCTTTCACCTTTGCCTCTGAAGTAAAGAATCCATCAGAAGGTAAGCTTGATGGTGGCTCCTGCTCCAGATAATCACTACAAGAAGAGAAGGATGCAGCAAGTGCCAATGACATAAGTGCTATATGTTTGAATTTCATATTAATATCTCCTTTTAATTATAATGTAACGTTAACACCGAAAGAGAAAGTGCGAGAAAGAGGATAACCATTACCATAAGCGGTATCGATGGTCTCTGGGTCGAACTGACTTGGAAGATCGGTGATAGTGAACAAATTCTCTGCTGAAACGAAGAAGCGGACATTGCCCAAACCTGCCTTAGAAACCAAGCTCTGTGGCAAGGTATAGCCAATCTGAAGGTTCTTCATACGCAAATAAGCTGCATTGAGCAAATAGCGTGTCTGGGTATGGATGTTCTTCTCGCTGTACTGCGGACGTGGCAGATAGGCATTCAGATTCTCTGATTCGTAGCCATTCTTGACAGACCATGTTTCAGAATCACGGAAGTAGTCCTGAACGCCTGTAATACCTGCTGCCCACCATACACCAGAGTCGGTAGCTCCAAACAGATATTCTCTTGCACCCCATGAACCATTCACATTATAATCACGCTTCATGACACCCTGCATGAATGCACGGAAGTCGAATCCCTTCCAGCTGGCTGTGAGATCGAGACCGAAGAGATAACGAGGAGTATTGTTACCGATAACCTTCAAGTCGCCATGGTCAGCCAATGTGTTGCTGCCATTGGAGATCTTGCCGTCGCCATCCAGGTCCTTGTACATGATATCACCAGCAGCCCACTTGTCACCAAGCTGGCTCTGTCCACCATTTGGCAAGGTAGCCAGGTGCTGGTTCATCTCATCATTAGTCTTGGCAATTCCGATGGTTTCATAACCCCAGATTTCGCCTACCTTGCGGTTCTCAATATAGCTGCCCAAGGAACCTGTAGGGTTGTTTGGATAACGGGTTACCTTAGCCTGAGCATCTGAAACATTGAATGTTACACCATAGTTAAAGCCATTCTCCAGATGATCGCGCCAGCCAATCTGCAACTCCCAACCAGTGGTACGGAGGTCAGTATTGTTGGTCTTAGGAACAGCAGTTCCCAAAAGTGCAGGCAACTCAGGAGCAGGACCTACCATGTCCTTGGTATTACGTACATAGTAATCGAAGGAACCTGTCAGGCGGTTGTTGAAAGCACCCCAGTCGAGACCGATATCATAGCTTTCTACCTTTTCCCAACCCAAGGCTGCAGATACCAGACCTGGAGCTGCTGTAATGTTGGTCTTCTTGCCACCCTGGAGCCAGGTACCTGATACTGATTTATAATCTACTGTAGAATAGGTCTGATACCAGTTATCAATATTCTGGTTACCCAGAGAACCGTAAGATGCACGGAGCTTCAAGGTATTTACCGTATTCTCCAATGGCTTCCAGAAGTTCTCGTGAGCGATGTTCCAACCCAAAGAGAAGGATGGGAAGGTCTTCCACATATTGTTTCTGCGGAACTTGGATGTACCGTCATGACGGATATTGAACTCGAAAAGATACTTCTCGTCATAGTTGTAGTTCAAACGGCCGAAGAAGCCGGCTGTCTGCCACTGGTTGCGTCCACCATTCACAGAAGGAACGATTTCCTTACCTTCGTAGCTCAAGCCATTGGTCAGATCCACCTCCAGACGAGACTCATCCAAGACACCATCACGCTGCAGACCGAATTCGGTCTTCTTCAACTGCTCAGCCTGGAAACCACCCATTACATGGAAGTTGTGCTTCTTAGCCAGAGAGAAGTTGTACTCGGTATAAGCCTGGAAGTTATAGTAGTTCTCCTTATATTCATCCTCATGCACATTGGAACCCTTGTCGTAAACGATAGGATTGCCGGCAACATCATGGTTGTAGAGCATCTTCTTGTCCCAGTGGCGTGCTGTATTCTCTGAACGATAGGTGAAGTCGATATGAGTTCTCCAGTTCTTGATAGGCTCAATCAACAGGTTCACCTGCTGGTTCAGGATGTCACGCTCCTTGGTATCCTTACCAGCTGTAGCCAGACCGAGAGCTGGAGAAGGTGAAGAATAATAGTAACCGTTGCGATCCTGCAAAGGCAATACTGGCCAACCCTGACGTGCCAAGTCCTGATACAGGCTGTTGGTCAAAGTAGCAGGACGCTGGAAATCGGTACGAGTCCAGCGGGTAGAGTAATCCAGATGCAGCCAATCGGTAATCTGCGCACCAATCTTAGCTGCCGTATTGTAACGGTCGTTCTTATCCTTATCCAGCTTCATGAAACCGCCATTGTGCAGGTAGTTGAAAGAAGCATAGAAATTAAACTTGTCATTACCGCCGCTCACACTTGCGTTATGCTCCTGAGAGAAGGCAGTACTCTTATACAGGGCATCATACCAATCTACGTCATCTACACCATAGCCGTAGCCTTCATTCCATGTAGTGCCGTTGCTGGAATCGATACCGTAAAGCAGGTTGCCATTGGCATCCTTACGGGTACCAGGACCTACTGGAGTGGCATTGTGATAAGCCACGATCTTATCCATACGCTCCTGATCGAAGAACACACCACTACCACCATTGGTATGAGCATCGTTTACCCATGCTGCATAGTCAACAGAGTTCATCATGTGCTTGCCACGAATCATTCCGCTGAAACGGAAGCTGTTGTTATAGTTGACTGTAACCTTACCCGACTTACCTTTCTTGGTAGTAACCAAGATTACACCGAAAGGCGCACGGGAACCATAGATAGAAGATGCAGCAGCATCCTTCAATACAGATACACTTTCGATATCCTGTGGGTTGATGGTATTCAAATCACCCTCAGAACCATCAATCAAGATCAATGGAGTACCCTTGGAACCCTCACCAATGGTAGTAGTACCACGTACATTTACATTAGGAGTAGCATCCATAGACCCAGATGAGCTGGAAATCTGCAAACCAGGAACCAGACCCTGCAATGCCTGGGTAGCATTGGCTACAGGACGGGAAGCAATCTCCTTGCTGTCGATTACAGAGACAGCACCAGTGAGGTTTACCTTCTTCTGAGTACCGAAACCTACGACAACTACTTCACTCAAAGCCTGATTGTCATCTTCCAGAGTAACGTTCAACGGACCATTACCAGCTTTTACCGTCATGGTCTTATAACCTATATAAGACACTTCGACCATAGCACCAGGAGCAGCACTGAGCGAGAAGTTACCATCAAGATCGGTAACAGTACCCGTCTTGGAACCCTTAACCTTTACGGTAGCACCGATTACCGGCTCACCAGAAGGATCAAGCACCTGACCTTTAACGACACCCGACTGCTGAACAACCTGAGCTGTAGAAGCTGCCATGATAGATTGTGGAGGCAAAGCAACACCAGTTGCCAAAGCTGCCAAAGCCATCAATCTTCTAGACGATGTTATTAGCTTAAGATTTTCCATTTTAAGTTGTATTTTTATTTGTGTTAGTTATATTATACAGTTTATGTAAAAAATGTAAAGTGCCCCTTCGCTTTGATCGAGGCAACATTTTTGATTTACGATTGCAAATTTCGGTCTTTTTTATCATATATTAGGGAAAATTTCGCTAAAATAAGGGAAAAATTCGGGAAAAAAACTGTAAATTTGCACCCAAATACAAATAAATACTAATAATCGAGATGAGAATAACATATTTGATACTGACTTTTGTGTGCTGCATCATTGCTAAAGCGGAAACATTTCCATACCGCAGCATTGCATCTTTTAACATTTCGCCTGCGTCTGAAAGCTACTGCATGATGTTCGATAGCGAAGGAATGATGTGGGTGGGAACCAATTCCGGACTCAAATCATACGATGGCTATACCGTGAAATCGTATAAATCGAATGCCCTTTCTCCTGGTATTCTTCCCAACAACGACATCCGTTCCATAGCAGAAGACCACGATCAGAACCTCTGGCTGGGAACCCGAAACGGCCTGGTAAAGATAAACCGGAAGACTGGCGTTTTCAAGACCTATTTCCTGCCAAGCGAAGATCAGAGAATCATCTACCATCTCTTTGTTTCGAGAGATGGTACACTCTGGGTTGGTACAGATGGAGGATTATCTTATTTCAATCCGGAAAATGAATCCTTCTATACCTATACTTCCAGGAATGCCTGGCTCATCAATGAAAACGGAAAGAAACAACGCCTCAATTCTTTCAGCGTAAAATGTGTAGCAGAAGACAAAAACGGCGACCTTCTCATCGGTACCTGGTCTTCTGGACTGATGCGTCTGAAACGTGGTAGCAACGTATTCCGAAGCTATCCGAAGCTGAATGATAGGAATTCAGCCTACTCGCTCTTTTTCGACAAGAATCATCATCTCTGGGTAGGAACCTGGGGATATGGAGTGCTGTGCATCAGCAATCCGGACAATCTGAAGAATCCGCAGTATCATCAATATCCATACGCCACCAACAACTTCGACATCTTCTATAAATTCGTAGAAGACCCTATCACCAATACTCTATGGGCATGTACCAGAGAAGGTATCTGCTATTTAGATGAAGACCAGCCGCAAGCAGACTGGAGCAAATATACCCAGATTGGCAACAACCGACTCATCTACTGCAATGACATCAGCACGGATGGAGCGGGAAATATCTGGCTCTGTACGCAGAATGATGGAGTTCTACAGATTACCACCCCCCCATCTCTCTTCAAGCAGTGGTATCTGGGCAACCTGCAGAATGCCCCTACCATCAACTATGTCAATGCGATTCTCACTACCGACGGTAAATGGTTCTGGCTCGGACTCAATCCGTACGGAATAGCGCTCTACAATCGAGATACCGGTGACACCTATTATAATAAAGGCATTCCGGGCTTTGGTAAACTGAGCAGCTATACCCTTACCACCAGCATTACCAGCATCGTGAAACGAAGCAATGATGAAATATGGTTTGCCGTCAACAACTACGGTGTCATCATCAAACCGAAGGAAAAAGAAGCCTTCTGCCTGGACAACACCAATACGAACTACATAAAAGAAAATTTCGTTAATGCTGTTTTCGAATCGAAAGACAAGACGATGTGGATAGGAAGCCGAAATGGTATGAGTATCGTATATCCAGACAATACAGGCTACTTCCTGACCATGAAAGAAGACAAGAATGACTTCAGCAGCTGCGACATCCGTAACATCTGCCAGGATAGGCAAGGCAACATTTGGGTTTCTACAGATAATGAGGGTATTATCCGTATATCGGGCAATACCCGGAATATCCGTTCCCTAAAATACAGACAATACTGCCCTAAAAACGGCAAATATGCCATTAACGATGCGCAGAAATGCATGGAAGACAATCAAGGTCGCCTTTGGGCTATTTCAAATAGTGGCGGACTCTTCCTATATAATAAGGTGGAAGACCGTTTTGAATACCAGAACCGAAAGCTTCATCTTCCGGATGATCAGACCTTCTCTATAGAAGGCGATGTTTCCGGCAATATCTGGGTAGCGCTCAACAAGGCACTGGCATATATCACCTGGAAAAATCAGGAGTCAGACCATTTGCGCAACATCACTTATTTCACCCAAGAAGATGGATTGGGAGAAATCAAGTTCTCGGCAGATGCCAGTTATCAGTTCGGCAAGGAAATCTTTTTCGGAACGAGAGCAGGCTTTTTCTCTTTCCCTCCGTCGGCTATGACAAAAATGAAGAATCACAGAAACTGCAAGCTCGTCATCACCGACTTAATCATTGATGACGTACCATTTGCACAACTGGATTCAGTTCTCAAAAGTGACATTTCCGAAGAAATGCCACATTACACAAAAAGGATTTCCATACCTTCCAATGTGAAGAAGTTTGATATCGAATTCTCACTCCTCACATACGGTAATACACGAAAGAACAGCTATGCCTACCAGCTGGAAGGATATGACGAAGACTGGCAATACAGCAAACAGGATGAACATAAAGCTACTTTCCAGAACCTGAATGCAGGCACCTACAAGTTACATCTGAAGGCAAACGACGGCTACGGCAAGTGGCAGGAACTGCCATACACCATCACCATCAAGGTGCTGCCACCTTGGTATGCATCACGCCTTGCCTTCATGCTCTATATCCTGATGCTCATTGGCGGCATCTTTGCTGCTGCCAGATGGTATAAGGAGCGGGTGAAGACCAGAAACAGCCTGCAAATGGGAGTCATCCTCACCAATATCACCCACGAGCTGCTTACCCCGCTTACCGTCATCTCTGCCACCATCTACAAGCTCAAGGCGATGGCACCACAGTATGAGGAAGATTATCTGGTAATGGACAGCAACATCAACCGCACCACCCGACTCCTGCGACAGATCCTGGAAGTGAGAAAGTCGCAGGCAGGACAACTGCATCTGCTCGTGAACCGCGGCAACCTGGTTTCCTTTATAGAAGAAGCTTGCGAGAATATCCGTCCGATGGCTGAACACCAGCAGATTAAGTTGAAGTTCAACAAGCCACATTCGGAAGGAACCGCATGGTTTGATGCCGACAAGATGGATAAGATTATCTACAACCTGCTCTCCAATGCCATTAAATATAATAAGGTGGGAGGCAAGATTGATGTATCGCTCAGACTCAGCAAGGAGCAGGCGGTCATCACGATTGCCGATAATGGCATCGGTATGTCGAAGGAGAAGATGAAGCATCTCTACACCCGTTTCTTCGATGGCGACTACCGCAAGCAGAACATGCCGGGAACCGGTATCGGACTGTCGCTGACCCACGACCTGGTGAAACTGCATCATGGCGATATCCGCTGCGAAAGTCAGGAAGGCGAAGGCACTACCTTCACCATTACCCTGCCTATCAGAAAGAGTGCCTATGCACCAGATGAAATCGACAATTCAGACAAACCAAATGCAGTAAATCAGGAAGCCATCAGACAGGCAAGCCAGGAAACGGAGCAGGAATCCCAACCTGCTTCTGAAGACAAACCTAAGCTGGCACCTGTCCGCCAGAGCATCTTCATCAGAAAGAATGCGAGCAAGATCCTGGTGGTTGAGGACAACGAGGAACTGCTCGCCCTGATGCTGCAGGTATTGAGCAAGAACTATCATGTGTTTACGGCAAAGAACGGAAAGCAGGCGATGAACATCATCATGAAGGAGAAACTCGACCTCGTGGTGAGCGACGTGATGATGCCAATCATGGATGGTATCGAACTGACCAAGCAGCTGAAGTCTGACAAGAGTTTCTGGCAGCTTCCTATCATCCTGCTCACCGCCAAGAACAAGGAAGAGGACAAGACCGAGGCTTATGCCGTAGGAGCAGATGCCTACATCACCAAGCCATTCAAGTTTGAGGAGCTGGAAGTCCGGATCAATGCCCTTCTTGCCAACCGCAAGAAGATGATAGAGAAGATTCAGGCAGAAGTTTCGCTCCAAACCAGCACGGAGAGCGAAACACAGACTGCGTTACATTTGAGCAACCCTGATCAGGCATTCATCACTCGTGCCACAGAGGTAGTGATGCAACATCTTGCAGATGGCGATTACAACCGCGAGTCTTTTGCCAAGGATATGGTGATGAGCGAATCCACCCTATATAATAAGGTGAAAGCCACAACAGGGCAAACGGTCATTGCCTTCATCACCAGCATCCGCCTGAAGGAAGCTCAGCGCATCATCCGGTCGAACCCTAACATTCTGATCAGCGATGTGGCAACCCAGGTGGGCTTCAACACTCCGAAGTATTTCTCGAAATGCTTCAAGAAGGAGTTCGGCATCTTCCCGAAGGAGTATGCAGAGAAACAGAAAAACATCAATTAGCATTATTAGTCGTGGAAATCCATTGTTTTTCCGCACATTTCCACGACTAATAAAAACGATCTCCCTATCACTATTCTGCGCGAAACGATATTTTTAGTATCTTTTCAGCCGAGATAATCTTGTTTTCGTGTAAGATATGGTTCCATTACTATAACGCTCTGAGTCTTCACTATGGATGACTTATTCCGTATCTAAAAACTCCAAAAGCCTAGAGGAAAAAGTAATTGTTATTAGGGAAAATCTCCGTTCAGCGACGTTGAACCGCCGTTCAAAAGCTTTGAACGTACATTCAACGACGCTGAACACACATTCAGCACTTTTGAACGAAGATTTCCCCTAATGACAAAAACATATTGATCGTGCAGTAAATACTATTTCCATTAGAAGAAGATAGTACTGATTTTATTCATTTTATCCATCGTATTGAATAAAATCAGCACTTTTTTATTCAATACAAATGATATATTGAATATTTTTTGTATCTTTGCCTCGATTTAATCAATTCATCAGAAGAGAAATGAGAACAATTATCAATAACCAGAAAAAGGAACGGGATATTCTGCTTTCCCGTCCTTACCTTACACGTCATACCCAATATGATGTGGATGAACTGTTGGCAAGTAAGCAAATCAAGTTGATAACGGGTCCTAGAAGAACAGGAAAATCGACCGAGGCTTTACTGATGCTGAAAAGCAGGAACTTTGCCTATCTGAATTTTGATGACGGCAAACTCCTGAGTGCATGGGACGATGATTTGGTTTGGGAAACACTACGTGCCGTTTATCCCGACTTTGAATATCTTCTGCTTGATGAGGTTCAAAATCTGGATGATTGGGATTTATGGGTATCCAAGCTTTACCGCATGGGAATCAACATGGTTATTACGGGAAGCAACGCCAAATTGCTGAGTAGCGAAATGGCAACATTACTCACAGGCAGATATATCCAGATAGAGATGCTGCCTTTCAGTCTTTCTGAATTCTTTATCTGGAATCACAGGAATCTTTCGGAAGTATCGGAAATGAAAGATAGCGTATCAGACCTCTCGCTTATAGCAGACTATCTGCACCATGGGGGCTATCCAGAGACAGTAGCAGCAAGAAGTCTGACCCAAAACTATCTCTCCACACTCTTTGATTCCATCATTTGGAAAGACATTGCCAAGCGCCATAAAGTACGCAATGTGGAGGATTTGAACAACCTGGCCATGTATCTGGTTTCTAACTTCTGCAATCCTTTCAGTGCCAACGAGCTGGCAGAAGCGCTGGGATTTTCAAGCGTAGCAACCACCAAGAAGTTTATGGGATATTTAAGAGAACCCTATCTCTTGTATTATCTGCCACGTTACAACAACAAGTTGAAAGTGATGAAGAAAGCTCCACAGAAAGTTTATGTAGTTGACAATGGTTTTGTAGAAGCCAAGGCTTTTAATGTGAGTGAGAACTTAGGCAGACTATTGGAGAATCAGGTTTTTATAGAGTTGGTTCGCAGAGGATATCATGCAGAGACATCACTTTTCTATTATCGCTCCCGTAATGACAAGGAGACTGATTTTGTTACAAGGCAGGGTGCTCATGTAGAAAGTCTTATACAAGTATGTTATGATCTCTCTTCCGAACGAACACTCAAGAGGGAGGTAGATAGCATCATAGAATGTGCGGGGGAACTCAAATGCTCTAATTTGACTATTGTTACGATGAATGAGGAAAGAGTAATTGAGAAAAATGGATATAAGGTCAAGGTTTTGCCTATATATAAGTTTTAATGAGCGGCAACACTGCGGATGCTGATTCGCGGTGGGTTTCCTTGACATTTGATGTTACAAAACGTTAAATGTAGTCTGTTCAAAGACATTTTCTACATAAAAATGCAAAAAGAACGAAAGTTTTGTGTATATTTGCCCCCACT
>ERZ1034710.288-NODE-288-length-17240-cov-10.980390_pt1 | contig 17240 bp, 19 predicted proteins | sample MGYA00520597_ERZ1034710 | MGnify/ENA primary metagenome ERZ1034710 (study PRJEB33766, sample SAMN09781714) | gut metagenome | biome: gut microbiome | host: Homo sapiens | place: Madagascar | study: EMG produced TPA metagenomics assembly of the PRJNA485056 data... | reverse complement strand
CGGTAGAAGTATCATTCCAATAACAAATTCTAACATTATACCTACTTATTGAAACGGTATATCGCCCCCTTTCAGGAGCAAAGACCGTTTTTTTATTATACCATTTGTAGTTTGTATTAAAATATAAATTAGAAATTTTTAATAATTTATTATAGTTAAATTTTTTATAGATATTTAATTCATTCATATATGTTCCCTCTTGCTGATGTCTTGTTATGCTTTTGTTAGTCGTCTTCTGGCATTACAACATTGGCAATTCTGGAGAACAGCCCTTCTTTTTTATGTTGCTGTATATGTGTTTCCATATCTATAATATCAACAGCAACATTATATTCGATAGTGTCCGTATTAAAATTTTCAAATACCTTTTGGACATTTGATATTTTTGTCTCAGAATAGTGAAAAGTCTTTGCATCGTTCAACAATTCTTTTTGAGCTTCTGGATCTATATAATTATCAAAAACTTGATTAACAATGTTCTTTTCAAGTTCTGCAATTTCTGAAATTTTCTTATCATGTTTGTCCTTTAGGCTTTTTAGTTTCCCATTATTTGTTCTTTTTGACATGCTTATCCCTTTATTTAGTTAAAACTATATGTCATCTATGACCTTTGTATTATTATATACCAATTTTTACCATAAATCTATAGAAAACATATATTCGAAGGAATATTGTAAATATGAAAGAAGAGTAGCCAACCGACTACTCTTTAAATATTTACTGTAATGTTTTTAAAATTTCTCTCCAATAATCCAATCTAAATCTGACAGACTCGGCAGAATTAGTACCATTCATAAGATTATTCTTGTATTCAGTATTATCGTTGTATGTTGTCAAGAATTCACTTACTTTCAAAGCAAATTTCTCAAAGCTCTTTTTGTCTTTACAAATTCTATATGCTGCAAAACACAATACAGAAATACTTGTCTTTGGAATTTTTACATCTTCTTCAAGAGATTCATCAAGTTTATTGATTGCGGTTTTGATGATTTCAATCTTTTCAGGTTCAACTTTGTCATTATAGAATTCGATAAAATTCTCTTTATCCTTACCTCTAAATGAGGCAAAATCGTTATCTTTATTAGTGGAGCAGAGCATCAGTGTTTCAAGTGCAATACTCTGATCGACTGAACTCTTCAACTGAGCAGATGTCAGTCTCTTTTCAAAAAATGGAAGAGAGACAATATCAAAGATAGCATTACTGAGTTCATCCGACATATCAGGTGTAAGCTTCTGTGAAGTATTCAGAGGTTTTCCTGAATTGAGCCTTCGGAACATTTCTCTTACATCTTTGTCTGTATATTCCGTAATTTCATATACTGTGATAGCAGAACTGTCCAACTCGTCCTTTACAACTTGGTCAAGTTTGCTAAATTTCAATCCTGCAATGCTATATTCAGTTCCTTCAATTATAACTGGTTCTGCCTTTTTAGATATTGCAAACTCATCATTATAGAATCCTTTTAACGTGCTTAATCGCTGTACACCATCAATAACATATTGTACACCATCTTCAGAAATAGTATAAACTGGTGGTACAATATATCCTCTTAAAAGAGAGTCAATAAGCAATGATTTGTTTGGATTAGACCAAACAGATTCTCTTCTTTGCAATTTGTGCTTTAATACAATTTTCTCTCGTTTCATTTTTCCTATTAATGGCTTAACTGGACAATTTTCTCTTGAAACTTTCATCGTGTTACCTCCTTCAAAAATTGAAAATTTTTACTATTTTGAAGATAACACAAATGAATTTTTTTGTAAAGATTTTTGAAAAATTTTAATTATTTTTCGTATTACATAGATCGACAAAACATATGTTTTGGATTTACACTTGAAAAAACAGTGATATAATATTCTTGGGTGGAATACTTATCCAAAAGATAAGTGTTGGAGAGCCAGATGAGTATAACTATATGGTCGTTGCATCGGGCACTAGCTTGAGCATTATGCCTTTCAATGCGGATTTCGTAGAAGTCTATAAACATGGAAGGAGGACAATTACCATGAAATGTAAGATAAAAGTGAACGCTGGTTTTATCATTGCAGTAATGGCTTTAATTATTGTCATTAAGCTTTGTGCGTAGTTAGAAAATCTGGTGGGAATATTATATCATTTTATATAGAAGAGAGTAGAGTGTTCTACTCTCTATTTTATTATTCTCTGTTTGAAACAGAAAAAGTATTTGCAAATAACAGAATATGTGCTATGATATGTTTATATCAAGCAAGATATATTCCCTACAAAATGGCATTGCTCAAAATAGAGTAGTGTCATTTTTATTTTTTAATTGAAATCGAGATTTCTTGGTTTGTGTGTTTCTTCAAACTTACGGTACACACGAACCCTACTGTTATCCTATTAACAATGTGCTATTTAATAGGGTGAGAGTAGCAACACTCTTTTACGCTTTTATATCTCAGTCACGAGAGTAGTGCGATAACTACGCATGGAGTCCCTTTTACAAGCTATTTTGTAATAACTCAAAATCGTTTAGACTCTCTGAACACCTCCACTATAATATTCTCTATTATAGTAGAATCCGTTGCTGATTGCCGATTTAGTCCATTAAGGACATGATACTTAGGGTTTTCCCATATATCCAAATAACCTCCATTTCTGGATTTGACTTTTCTTGTTGTCGCCAACATCCTTTCGGAATACATTCACGCTCGCCATTTCTAGCCACGTTGTAGTGTGTTATTTTATATATACGGTATATTTTATTTCTTCCCAGCACTGTGAGATAGCAACTCACAATTACGATTTATTTTGAAACATCTATAGGTTGACTAGACCTAATCTTCCCAACTCTTGATTGTTGTCTTGAGCTAGGTGGGCATATTCAAAACAATAACAATGATTTGAAAAATTACGCACTCACGTAACATTTACCGATGTTTTTAAAACTAAGACCTGCTCCAATAGCGGTCAATAAAGTAGGTATTTCATTACCACTTTTTACAATACCATCTAAAATTTCAATTAATTTTCCACCTGCATCAATTGTACCCTTAAGGAAATTCGAGTTTAAAGTGTCATTTGCAAGCTGTTCCAACTTTGCCTGAGCTAAGTCGATTGATGCCTGAATTGATTTGCTATATTCTTCATTTTCCTCACGAGCCGAGCCTTCAGCATTAGTTGCTTCTTCGTAGCTCTTCTTAAGGATATCAATATTACTAAGGGCGGCAGCTAGGGCATTACTTTGCTGTTTGCCCGCCAAAGCCTCTAAAAGCGAAGCACGATCAATGTCACTAAGATCCTGCCATTTTTCTCCGATACCAAGGACAATATCATAAATATCCTTATATGTATCTTTGTCCTTCATAATATCAAAACCTGTAATTCCTTTTACAAGTGCTTGTAGTTTTGATGTAGAAGTTACAAGACCATCTGTGTCTTCGCCCATTTCTTTAAGTTCTGTTTCTGATCCACGTAATCTGGCTGAAACTGTACGCCACATATTACCTACTTTTTCTGGGTCTTGCAAAACTGAGTTCGTTGCAGTTACGAGAGATACTGACTTTTCAAGCGAGGTGGAAGCAGCGTTAAATGAAGCGGCTGAACGCTGGAGGGCTTCACCAATTCCTCCGCTTGATATAGCTTCGTTATTACTTCACATCTGTTACTTTCGGTTGTTTCCTACTGACCATATTTCTATGGCGCATAGTCATTTCTGGCTATGTCTCACGTTTCATTGATTTGGATTATAGCGTGAGGTCAGACTGTATATTCATCCTCTTTCTTCTAAAAATAGTAGAGTAGGAGAGTAACTTCGGAATATATATTACTATATACTCCACCGCAGTCGTTAAGGATTTTGCAATATTATTTTATGGATTGGGGATTATCCTACTTTCTTTTTAATTAAATTCCTGTATTCATTAACAGATATATTTTGATAAGGGATAATAATATCTTCCTTAATAGATAAAGTGTCGTTTTCTAATTGCCAATTGAAAGAATGATAATTTTCAAGAATTTTACCATTTTGTATATATTTATCAATTAATTTAATACAAAGATTTGGATTATTGTTTATATCTGTTTCCCACAAATATAAAATAGGAATTTTGTAATGATTTATAATATAAGAATATTTTATTTTATCTCTATGTAGTTGTTTTTGTTGCATCTCATTCATAAAATATTTTTCTTCATTATAACGTAGAGGTGATACATGCCAATAATCACCCATCACTTCAATGATTCCGTCACAAATTGGCAAATAATTATCAACAGAATAATAATCAAATGTCTTTTCTCTTTCGTATGCAATATTCATATTTTCTAAAATAGAATTAATTTTTAATTGAATTCCTGTTTCTAATCTATCACTATCTTTTAGATTCTTTAAAAGTATTTCTCTTGAATGTTGTTTTTGTTCCTCTGAAAATTCATAATTATACATAGAGGCTTTTTGATCTACGTAATATTTTGATCGATATTCCCAGTAACATTGATGAGAACAAAAATTATGATTATCTCCAAATCTATTGGTTTTATTGTAATTAGAAGGAATTACTTTTATTTTCTTTCCACAATTCGTACATGTTGTCTCAATTCTATTATAAAACTGACTTTTCTCACCATGTTCCATTTTATTCGTTTTATCTTTCCAATAACAATCTAACGAGCAATATGGATTTTTTATTTTTAAATATGTACTTAAAAAATCTTCAACTTCTTTACCACAGAATTCACAATTTGATTTTACTTTTACATGAATATTTTTTAAATTCAATTTATAAATCAAATCAATTATATCTTCGATAGTTCTATTTAACATCTTTGATAATGTATTTATATAAATATCATTATCTTCCAACATAAAAGTAACAGTGGTACGAATTTCATATTCTGTAAAACCATCAATTACAGGTATATTACCTTTATGGTTTCTATAAAACCAATCACAAGTCTTGCATCTATTTGCACTTCTTGTATTAGTCTTAATATTCCTATAATTAAATGATGAAGTTGGCTTATATTGTTGACAACATTCACAGTATATATCTTTTGTTTTATCAAATTTTTCAAAATTTTCTTTTGTCATAATAACATCTCCTTATTATGGTTACTTCCTGTTTTTCTTTCTCATATAAAAATAAAAATCAAGTGCCTCATCTAATTCACTTGATTTCGAAAATAACCAATATTCATTTTTGTCAAATCCACATTCTCGATCAAACCCAAGAGAATATAGATACTTTGCTAATCGTTTATTTTTAATTTTAATTTTTTCCATTCATTCATATATCCCCATATATGAAAAATAATATTGCAATCTTTCCTAGGTCTTATCCTTCTCAGGACTTTAACCTATATAGTTACTATCAATATGCATGTAAATGCATAAAGCTATTACATTACTGTAATAGGAGGCAAGTAAGTCTACCTCATTAAATACGTCTACAATATGTTCTGCTTGATCCGCTTCAAGCTGAAAACCTTTTAAGGTTGAGATAAGCGACTCGTTGGCTGCGTCAATATCAATTCCATCGCCAACATTTTTATAAAGTTGTGAGATTTCTGCTAATTGTTTAGCATCTGGAATACTATATCCATTTTTTGACCAATCTGCGGTGGCTGCAATAGTATCAGAAATTGTACCTCTGACTTCCTTTGCAATATCTGCATAACTGTCAAAATCGGCATAAATCTGTTTTGATGACTGTTCAGATACTTTCGCAAGTTCTGTAATCTGTGTATTCAACTCGGTCACAGTAGACGCAGCTTGCTTGATTACATTAATAACATCATAAAATCCAAACATACCTGCCATCTGAGCGGCTAATTGATGGAATCCACTATTCTTTAATGTATCAAAGAAACTTCTGCCAGCACGACCAGCTTCAACCTCGGCATTATAAATCTTCATGATCTCGCCATGAATTCTATCCAAACTCATACTTGGATTGCCACTTTCAATTTCCTTATAATAAGCCTTGATTTTGGCTTTCGCAGAAGAAGACATCCTAGTATTTTCATCAAGAATTTTATGAATCTTGTCTAATTCTTTCTGAGCCGATACAAAGTTATATCCCTTTTCAGCAGCCGACATATTAGTAACAGTGGCTATAGTATCTTTGATTTTCTTTTCATACTTGTCTAAGTTCTGAATATTCTCATCAGTAGCAATACCATTTTGATTAGTCTTTATATTGTCGAGAAGAGTTGCGTACTGTTTGACGGCATCACGTACAGCTTGCACATTTTCCAAATATGTTTTACTTGTCCAACCACCATCATTAAATCTGCCAATAGTGGCTTTATATTTATCAACCTTACCATTGTAAGAATCTAACCGTTTATCATATTTATTAAGGTTTACATTGACATTTTGTTCTTTCTGAGCATTTGCAAGCTTTTCAGATTCATCAGTTACTTCTTTAATATTACTTTTGACACTTTTTAACGCAACGCTTGTCTTTTCAGCAGAATTAGACGCAGACTTGCCAAAGTTATCAATTGCATCTTGTGCGGATTTAAAGGTCTGAGTAACAGAAGCACCTGTATTTTCAACATCTGTCAACTTTTTAGTGATGGTTACAAATTCACTACTATCAACTTTGATAGAATACTCATCACCAAGATTTAAACTATTCTTGATTTTCTGAGCCTTATCTAAAGTCTCCTGATATGTAAGAGCAGGAGCAGTTTCACGACCAAAATTCTGTAATGCCGTTTCTAATTTATCTACACCATTTGTTACAGTCTTAAAACGCTGTTCAAAAATATTACCATCAGCATCGACTTTTGCGGAAAACGATTTCCATGCGCCATCAGCATCTTTTATTTTTGCACTTACCTTTACAAGACCATCAACAAGCTCTGTATTTACAGTTTCACCAAGAATTGTATATCCAGAATTTGATAATTTTTCATTAATTCTATTAGGAGAGTAATTTAAGAAATCTTCTTCAGATATTTTCCTTCGTTTTGCGTATCTATCCTTTTTAGGTGGACTAGGTGGGTTTGTATTTCCAGATGAAATATTCGATTCTTGTGGAGTAGAAGTAGTAGGAGTCTTAATCTTTACTAATTCAGATTCTAACTCTTTAACTCTATTAGTAAGCTTTTCGATTTCCTCTACAGAAGCATTTACATTCAACCCATCTTTAAATGTCTCAGAGAATACTTGTGCAGAATTAGAAATCTCATCAAGCTTAGAAACAATAGTGTTTAACTGCTCAATAACACCAGACAAATCTTTAGTATTGCCAAATAAATCTCCAAGAATTCCATTCTCTGAACGCTTATTCTCTGCACGACCTAATTGAGCATTGGCATTTTTTATCTCTTTTTTTAAGTCATCGTAAGTAGAACCAAGTAATTTCTTATAAATATTACTATTTCCAACCTTAAATTTTTCTTCGGCTCTCTTTATAATTCCTTGATATGCACCAATAAGCTCAGTTGCACTAGCTTCATCTGGTTCAAAGAATTTAAGCATTTCCTTATTAGTCTTTCCAGTACCTTTCATGACAGAAAAGAGTTTTCTATATGCTTCAAGTTGTCTTTGAGTTGACTGTGATACTTTCTGATTTAATCGTTCTGATACTTCGTTACCAAGATCCAGATTTAAACTTAATTTGATATTAGAAGTCGCTTCTCTGATATTATCAAGTTGTTTTAATAACGGAGATAATTCTTCACCATCACCAACATCAACTAGAACACCCTTAATAGAAGACAAACTCGACTCAATACTTGTAAATAATGATTCAATTTTTGTGAATTGTTCAGTATTGAAAACTTCTGTATTTTTAGTCTGATTGGTTTCGTCTATTAACTTCTGAAATAAAGCTGTGATTGATTTGAGAGATTCTTCATCTTGAAGGATATTTCCAAATATAGAACGCTGAGAATCGGAGAGAGTAGTGTCTTCGCTAAGATTTTGCATTGATTTTGCTATAACACCATTAGAAAGAATATCGTTAATTTTATTTGATGTTTCCTCTACTTGGTGAAATATGGAATCAAGTTTTGTAGAAAAGGCTTGTAATTGGTCTAGTCCAAACGAGTCTCCACTTGACTTATAACTATCTTCAAGAAGGTAAGAATATTCTGATTTAAACCGTCTTATTGCGTCAGTAGCTGTAAGAGTACCATTTTCTAGTTTTTCAAAATACTCAGCAAATCTATCATCACTGAACCAATCATATCTATCAATTTTATTTGCGTCTAAAAATTGGTTGAATGTCTGAGTAGCTTCATCACGAATATTTTGCATTTCTGCTTTTAATCTGTCTAGCTCATCTAATTTATCGGCAAAACCAGAACCAACTTTAAAATTTTCAAATTCATTTCGTAATTCTTCATTGGCGTTTTTTGCACTACTTAATCTTCTAGTGAGTTTTTCTACTTCACCCTCTAACAGACGAACATTTTGCTGCAATTCTCCAATGTCGGAGCTTACGCCAAAATGACTAAATAATTTTTGAACATCTGTTCCATACGCTTTTAATGTTTCAAAAGAATCAAACGCCTCTTTAAATCCCTTTACAGAAAAAGCACTATCAATATTCCCAGCAACCTTTTGGGCTTCAGTCATACTCTTCGAGATTTTATCAAAATCAGGTATGATATGTGATAAATCTGTTCCAGACATTGCTTTTAAAGCATTTGTCACTTTAATTAACTCAGAAGCATTGTCCTTAGAAGCCTTCTTTTGAAAATTACTATAAGCATCAGCAGTAGCATTTATTAAATCTTGTTGGGTTTTCCAATATTTTTGAAGGTTTTTATTATTGGAAATTTTATCAAGAGTGTCTGCAAATGATTTTAATTTATCTTCACCATTGATATTAACAACGACTTGTTGTTCAACGGTGGGTGCTTTTAATTTTATTTCGTCAGCCATTCTATACCTCCTATATGTCTATTTTTATATTCGATTTATATTTATTCCATATATTTTCATAATCTTTTTGATATTCTGTTTTTTGATATTGGTCTATTCTTCTTTTAAAATCTTGAAGTGGTGATATTGGGGCTTTTTCTGCTTGTTCCCAGCCATGCTTTATACCAATTCTTTTGTTCCAAGGTTCAGGAAAAGACCAAGGTGTTCTATTGCCATCGTATTCAACTGGTGGTGCAGTCCAAGGAACTAACATTTCTCCATTAATATTTGCTCCACCATGCCAGCCTTGTCTAAACACTTGATCATAAAGACCATTTTCTCCTGCGTATCCATTTCTATAGGAAATTAAAGAAGGTTCAAACCATATACTTAAATAATCAGTAGTCTTTTTAGTTTGAATTAAATCATATAAACTTCCACGTCTATCATAAAATGGATTAGGGTAGCTGTTATAAAAATCCGTAATAGTATCTCTATATATAGTTTTTATCTTTTTTTCTGCCACATTAAAATATTCAGAAAAAGACTTCTCTTGAGCTTCCTTTACCGCTTTTTTTGCTTTTTCTTGTAATTTTTTCATATATGATTGATAAAATGAACTTTGATTATTCGACATGTAATTTCATCACCTCCAAAAAATTCACTATAATTTCACTATTTTTACACTAAAATAGGAGAGTAGTGTATAATCACTTAACTCTCCATAAGAAAAGCTCTATACGCTGTGACACGCATAGAGCCTGTTTATTTCTTCGCCAATCTGTGATATAATTCTATTCGTAGGTACTTACATTGAGTAACCCGTAAACCCTATTCGAGTACCTTTTGGTACAGAAAGGCGAAGGTGATATTTATACTTCGTATATATTTTCATACAGTCAAACTCTTACCAATTGAATCTCGTGCCTACCACGAAAGGAGAAAAGTATGAGTGAGGCTGTTCAAGTAGCTTTCATTTCAGGATTCTTTAATGTACTTTGCGTACTGATTGGAATTCTATTCAGAGATGAAAACTAATAAAATCGGATAGGAGCTGAGTTTTGGTGACGACCATTACTCGAACAAGGAGAGTGAAAAAGTCCGTGGCAGCCAGTCACGGCTTTTTCGATTTTATAAGTTCAAACACCTCATGAAATTTGAAATTCCTATACATCAATCGGTTCTAAGATAAACGAATATGTATTTTCATTACGAGAAAATGAAAATTCCTTAAACTGATAATTATAATATTCCACAACATAATTACCATCTTTAGTGTGATCTACTGGATTTATACAAGTCCCATTTTCTATAAATTTTTGAATTGTATAGTGTTCCACATATGCATTATACAAAGAAGGAGAGAACAAGCATCCTTCAATGAATATGTGATTATTAGATAACAACTCAAATTTTGAAATCTGCACTAAATTCACAGGCGTATTAATTTCCTTAAAATACAAAGAAATATTTTTTACTCTATCCATAAGAATTTCACTTCCAATTCTATAAAATTCTTCACACGGTAATACTATGTCATCAACTATAATTTTACCTAAGTGTTTACTCATATATTACACCTCTTTAAATCCACCATTCTTAGCAAACTCAACAACCTTATCCAAATCTTCCTTCGGAATCTCATCGAGTTTCTTACTTACAACGCCCATAAGTGGTGTGAGAGTAGCATTTGCTAAATCAGAAATCCTTTCAATCTGTTTACTAATAAATGCCTGAGTAGTTGTCTCATTAAATTGGGTATCTGACTGTTTCATTGTTAAAATAGTCTTAAACTCACTTAATTCACTCATAGGAATAAATGGTTCAGATTTATCAGAACCAACCATTAAAATGTCAAGTAAACCAGATGATTTAAGTGCATCATATCCCTTGATGAATCCTTTATCATCCTCGTCAATCTCAAGGTCGGTATATAATTCAATCACAGCACGACAAAACTGTATATACTGAGCAACAGAATTTACTTTAATCTTATCAGTTTTACGATACTTTGTTGTTCCATTGTCATCATAAGCTTCCTGCTCAAATGTTGTTTTATCTACAATTAACTGTGCGTAGGCATCTTTTTTAATGATTGAAATGTATGGGGTGATTTTAATTGTGCTTAATAGCTGTCCCCTTAATGTATTTGCTGTGTTATTATATTTTTCTACAAACTCTAAAAGTCTCATATTTCTTTTTCTCCTTTATTTCCTAGGTGTACCATCACCCAATATCCAGTCAAAAGTGAATATATTATTGGGTGTGATAACTGTCATTGTTCCTGTTGCATCATCATAGAATTTATGTTTAATTTGATAACTTCCATTGAATAAATCCACACCATTATGGGCATGTACTCGAAAATTATGCTTTCTCAAATAATCAAGGATTTCCTCATCTGTCATAATTGTTCTCCTTTTGATTATAAGTGTGATTCATTCACAAACTTCTGAATGTCATATGTATATCTAGTTCGTTTCTTTTTGCTATTTATTGGAATAGCATTATTAATTTTCAAGTCACTAATATTGAATGACTTCTTATTTATATCTTCCATCATCTTTACGAAATCACCGATTTCTATAAAGAATGTGTCATTGTTTTCATTTCTAAAATTACAAATAAATCCTGCGACAAGATTATGTTTACTTGCTTCTTGTAAGGATTTAATCTGGTTATCTCTAATCATTGATAATGGTAGACTTGTTGACTGAGTTGATTTTAGTTCGAGTAAATACAATGTTCTTGAATCATCATCAAATAGAAGATAATCACAAATATTACTACTAGCAAATCTAGTATTATTTCCATTCCCAAATGATGCAGCATTATCTCTAAAACGATAAATCCAACATGTATTTGGAACAGAATCTTTTATAGCTTGTTCAAAAATTTTTCCTGGATTTTGTGCTATTTCCTTTCACTCCCTTACATAACAAAAGAGCAGCTTCCGAAGAAACTGCTCTTTCCTTTAATATTAAATTTTAAATATGATAGGTCGTAATTCCCAATGTGCATTAGGATATTTACCTATATTACTTATTACGAAATTATGTACTTCATTCATATCTCCAAAGTTCTTGTCAATATGAATTACTTTACCTCCTAATAATTCCAATTCTTCACAGATTACGTTGTAAAATGTTTTTTCCATACCAATTCTCCTTATCTTTTAATACAAAACAAATCGTACAAATCAACATGTAATGCATGAGATAAAGATATTGCATGAGAGAGTAGTATATCAGAAGTATATCCGTTTTCGAGATTTGATATTGCAGTTGCTGATAGTCCTGTACGTCTCGCAAGTTCTGATATTGAAATATTCTGTTGATACCTATATCTGCCTATTTCATTCTTCATGTATTTAGTCTGTGTATAATCTGTTTTTCTATACATATATAATAAGGAAGAAATTCATAAGTTGAATTACTGGATTTTATGGTATAATAAAAATACTAGGATTCGTCTTTAATTGGTAACGACAAAACTTCTGGCTTTAATTTATCGTGATAGATATCATCACCACCTGCGGATTCATAAATAGAACCTAATTCTGTAAAAGTTTTAAGTCCCGATTTATCAATATATCCCTGTTCAACAAATTTACTATGCAAATCATATAATTGACTTCTAAGGGTAGCAACAGTCTTAGCCTTGTCTTTTATTTCTTTATTAATTAAAGAATTTTTAATATCATCTATTCCTTGAGAAATTTTGGTTATCTCTTTATACTGCCAGTTATCATGTTTTTCCAGCGTGGCTATTCTTTTATCAAGAGTCTCTTTATCAATTTCATAACCAAGTTTTACACGTAAAGCTTTCTTCGCTTTCTGAAGTAAAAATATTATCTTATCTAAGCCCAAGATTATAATAAATACACCCAAGATGACGGTTGGAAAATCTAAATTCATTAATGCTTTTATTTCATCCATTTTATGTTACACACTTACCCTTTTAACAAGTAATAAGTGGTAACAAGTCCAACACAACCATCCTGAGTTAGTCCACGATTCTTCTGGAAAACTTTTACGCACGTTGTGAGATATGCATCCCACTTACCTGTAGTTGGTAATTTTGTAAATCTGTATGTGTCATGTAATGTTTTTCTTAGCCAATTGATTGCAGTAATACAATTATGTGTTTGTCTAGCTGACATATTGTGACTTGAGGCACATGACTGTGAAGCCTCTCCAAATTTACCATCTACAACAAGTTTATTATTTCCTTTGAGATCAAAACCTTTATTCATTGCAGATTGCCAACCTCTTACTTTTGCATTTGCGAGATAATATTTACTTGTAGTAGAAGATGGACTTGCAGGCGCACTAGGTTTAACTGTTACAGTTGGAGCAGTATTTGTTGCTTGAATTGTTCCATTGGTATAAACAACATTGCCATTGGAGTCAAATACACTATATCCATTTGGACATTCTCTTTTTGCATTACTTATGTCTTTATAAGCACCAGTCTGTGATTTTACATCAGACCATGATTTTCTAACCCTATACAACTGATTAGTAGTTGTAGGAGCTGGATTAGGTGTAGACGGAACACTATTTCCACTAGAAAGTGTTGCACCAACGATTCCATCCGCAATAGCTTTGGCGATTCTATCTACATTATTAATATATAAATTGTAATCATCTTTATCATCTACAAAACAAACCTCTACAAGTAAAGCAGGTGATTTTGTTTTTCTAAGTACGTACAATCCTGTACTTGTTTTTATGCCTCTGTTTTTGAATCCAACAGAAGCCAAATTATTTACAATTCTCTGAGCTGCTATTTTTGATGAAGAACTGTCTTTGTAAATCCATACTTCACTACCTGTTGTAGCTCCATTTCCATTTGTGTCGTTTGCTCCTGAATTAAAGTGGATAGATACATCAAGATCTACTTTATGAGCGTTACATTTTGCAACAATTTTTTTAAGTACATCACTCTGCGATGTACCATTGTCTTCGGTACAATCGTACACTGTATGTCCATTTGCTCTAAGAATTGAGATAACTTTATTTTTTATGGTTCGATCCTGTTCAGATTCATCAAGTAATCCAACAGCGCCACAGGCAATCTTACCTTTGGGATTATGTCCACCGTGTAAATTCACTATCATTTATAATTACCTCCGTATTTTTCTGTAATAAAAAAGAGACTCTTTTTGAGTCTCTGAATTGTTATCTTTAGTTATTATTTTTCATGTTTGAGATCGTACAAGCTCGTGTCAATTAAGCTATTTAAATATTCATCGAAGTCGCTATTTGCCTGTTTTAAACATTCATAAACTGATTTATTTAAAGCCTGAATAGCTTTTGCCTTTGCAATCTCGCAAACTTCCTGCTTTTTCTCGTCCGTCCAATCAGATGTGCCTTTTATATCCTTTACCTCAGTCTCATATACACATTTAACTGCATTTTTTACTTCTCTAATAAGAATATCAGCATACTTATCGAGTTTCTTTGTTTTCAGGTATTTATAAATTTGTGTTCCAATTGGAACTAAAATTACAGTCCAAATAGCAGAGAGCAGTGTCATCCAATCTAAACTTGCTAAAAACTCCTTCATCGGTTAATCCTCCTTATTTTTTGAACTATTGCACCATTGCTTGTAAAGTTCATTCATTTCTCTTGATTTATTCCAAACAAAAACAACTCGCTTATTCTGACCTGGAATAATATCTGCGAGTTGTCCTTTAATTTAAATTACTATATTTAATTGTCTTAATGTCTTTACACATTTTTTCAATGTATTGCAAAATTTATTCAGTTCGGAAATATCTTCATTTCCATCTAATGTAATTCTTATACAACTATGAATATCTTCTTTATCCATTCCAATTGCTAATAGAGTAGAAGATGGTTGTAAATCACCACTTGTACAAGCACTTCCAGTTGATACTTGATATCCATCCATGTCAAGTAATGTCATTAGTGATTCGCCTTCTATACCTTTGAAACAAACATATAAATTGTGTGGCAATCTTTGTTCTAAGTCAGCACCAACTAAATATGAATCTGGGATGTTATTTTTTAGGTATTCATAAATATAATCACGATGCTTAGAATTAATAGAAGAGTAATCATAGTTTTCAACTGCCTTACCAAGTGCAGCTATGCCTAATACATTCTCCGTACCAGCAAATAAGCCTTGCTCTTGCGATCCATATATAAGTGGTTCGAGACTTATATAAGATTTCTTATATAAAATACCAGTTCCTTTTAACGCTCCGATTTTATGTGCAGAAAAACCTAAACCATCAACATCTAAAGTTTTTATATCAACAGGAATTTGATTTATTAAGCCTGTACAGTCAACATATACAACTGCATTATAAAAATGACATATATCAATAATTTGTTTCATGTCTTGAATAGTTCCTATTTCAGAATTAGCATATTCTATAGCCACAAGTTTCTTCATTGTGTCCATAGATAGACACTCTTTGAGATCTTGAATATCTATTTTTCCTGTGCAGTCAACTTTAAGTGGGTATTTATATTTTAATGATTCTACACATTCCAAGACTGATTTGTGAGAAGTAGGAGAGTATAATACTCTACATTCGTATCTTTGAGTATAGCCTTTGATAAATAACGTATTATTGGCTGAACCACCAGACGTAAAAATTATATCTTCTGGATTTGTATTTATAAATTTTGCAACATTATTTCTTGCAGTTTGGATTATTTGTTTCACATTAACACCAGACTGATACATTGAAGATGGGTTCTGATACGTATCTAAAAGAGATATTATATAATCCTTGACTTCTGGTTTTAATGGTGTCGTTGCTGCATTATCAAGATATATACCATTCATACAACATCCTCCAAAACTACAAATTCTTCTCCGAAAGCCATTGCAGGATATTCTCTTTTTATATTATTAAATTCTTGTCTTGTGATAAATTTAAATGAAAATCCTTTTGAGGTTTTTTGTTTACCGTGACACACAGATGATATATTTCTACTATCTAATGATACACCATACAATTCATTGGATAGCTTTTCGAGTAACTTTGCATTTCTAAAAACTTTTGAATCATTTATACAAATTATAGGTTTAGAACCTATTTCTGAATTCATTAAATGATTACGTTTCAATATTATATTTTTCTTATCAACTGGGTTATAGTCACATATCCCTAATAAAGCACCTTCTTTTAAATATCTGACAATTGTATTATTAGATAACTGCAAGATATTAGACAATTCAGAAATATCTTTTGAATAATTATTATATTTATCAACAATTTTATTAATGATGGGATCAATAGACTCTTTATGTACTTCATTCCATGAAAATTGCATTTCGTATTTACTTAAACATATAATATCGTCTAATTTGCTCCTATAAATAGATCTTCTTATATAATTTAATTCAGATTTTCTTACATCTAATTCTATATAGAATTTTACATGTTTTTTTGCTAAATTCTTTTTTTGAATGTCATTTTCATGAATTTCTTTATATGTTGACCAAGAAGTATCAATATAATGCTGTAACCCTTGAACTTCAATAATACAATCATAATATGGCAAATAAAAATCATATTTATATTTCTCGCACCACTTTTCATTCCTTGAAGAATATTGAGCAATATATTTTATATGAATAGTATCTAATAAGTTACTGATAAATTTTTCTCCATAACTATAACCATCTGAGCAATGTATACATGGTAGTCCGTATTTTTTAAATCTATACGGTGATGTAAGAACATCATTTTTACATATTGGGCATACAAAATATGTATTTTCTGTTGAATTATCATGATGAGTGTAAGCAAATTCTTTATCTTTAATCATACTAAACATTTCTTTATTTGTTGTTGAAATATCATTTATTCCTTTTTCAACTTTTTGATTAATACAATATGAACATCTCGTTGATATTTTTAATTGATGTTTTTTAAACACATGATTTTTATTGCATTTACATATATAAGCACTTGCACCTCTATTATCAGTAGTTTTTTCTAAAATAGTATTATACGAACCATCCTTGCATTGTACTTTATCTCCAATATTATATTTATAATTTCTTCTCATTCTCTATCACTCTAACCTTTCACTCTAATATTCTCTATTTATCTTTTCAAATTCTTTATTAGAATACATTTCAGACAAAGCATCCCATAGTCGTTTTTCTTTCTTATATTTCCAAACTGAAACTTTATCTTCGTTCATATATACCCATGTATATCGAATACCTTTATCACGAAGAAATTTCATTTCCTCTACAAAAGAAGTAGAGTATTCTTTATCAAATTTCATTTCCTTTTACTCCTTTGAGCGTAAAAAATAGGGAATACAAATTCATAATATATGAAAATGTATTCCCTAAAAATTTCACACTCTCATATATCAATCATCTATTACAGAAACA
>ERZ1034710.280-NODE-280-length-17835-cov-4.411024_pt1 | contig 17835 bp, 19 predicted proteins | sample MGYA00520597_ERZ1034710 | MGnify/ENA primary metagenome ERZ1034710 (study PRJEB33766, sample SAMN09781714) | gut metagenome | biome: gut microbiome | host: Homo sapiens | place: Madagascar | study: EMG produced TPA metagenomics assembly of the PRJNA485056 data set... | reverse complement strand
CCAAATATTCTTTATTACAAAGAGTTAGGTTACCCTTCTCATGCTACCGTGTTAGGTTATTTAATTGAGCACAAAGAACTTTTAGGTACCAAAGAAAAAGGTTAGAATGTTTCATAGTAGAAACAGTAGAATAATCCTAAAGATTATACTATGAATTCCGGAGGAGCGTATGGAGGTGATACATATTGGGATGTTATTGGCAGACAATTTGGTTTAATAAATATAAACCACTTTAGACCTATTGACAATTAGAGGCTATCTAAAACTCTTAAAGATAGAAATGTTAAACCATTCTCAATTACTCACGAGCAATCTAATTATGCAAGAGAATAGATAAAGCAGCTAACAGGAAGAGATCTTCCTTATAATATTGGTGGAGAATTGCTTGCAAGGAATTTCTATTAGGTAGATAAGTCTGATGGAGTATTTGCTGTAGCTAATATAACTAGTTCACAGAAAACAGTAGAAGGTGGCACTGATATGGCTGTACAAGTTGGTATCAAACAAGGTAAACCTGTACATGTATACGATTTAAATACAGAAAGTTGGTACAAGTACAATTAGTCTACTGGAAGATTTGAAGTAGAAGATACACCTGTGCTAACAAAGTCTTTTGCTGGAGTAGGAACTAGAAATATATAGAACTACAAAGTTAATAAGAACGGACAATGGGTTGACAGAGAAGGCTATGTAGGATATGATAAGGCTCTAAAGGCTGCCAACGCAATTAAGGCTGTATATTAGAAAACATTCTCCAAAAACGACTATAAAGTAAAGAATGAACAAGAAATAAAAGACGATCTTAAAGAACTCGGAAAGAGAAGATAGGACGACTGTAATAAATAATTATTATGACGTGTTTGTTAAGAAATAAAGAAAACGAAGCGTTGTTAAATGAATATGAGGGTATTTTAGGTAGCCGAGAGGCTGCCTATTATGCCTTATCATAGAACAACGGATATCCTTTAGATAAGGATTTAAATGGTAAAGACTCCGCACTGTATAAGGATTTATTACAGCGTAACGGAGGTAGTAGAGAAAAAGCCATATTGGAGAAGGCTACTATATTTACGTCTAAGTTTATGGAAGATCACTACGACTGGACACAAGATAGGGTAGAGCCTACAATAGATGACTTAGACAACTATAATGGAGCATTATAGTTTGAGGCTAAATCATTTAGCTCTATGGCTCAAAATTATGGCTCTAGAAAGGATAATTTTATTCTTACTTAGTAGTAGGAAGGTAAGACTGCTAGAGAGGCTACAGAAGCCTGGAATTAGGCTGAATACGAACGTTTACACACCACTTTAGCAGATAGATTGGAGAAATCATTTGGTCTTACGAAATCTGTAGATAAAGAGGGCAACGTACTCTTGTCTTCTAAAGATTTATAGATATAGTTTGTAGACTATATACGTAGCACATCGTTAAAAGACGTAGCAAAAGCCTCTGGTTAGTACATATCTAATAAGCTTAGCGCTATAGGCAATGTGATTAAAGTGGCATTCGGAAGAAGTTCTGCAAAGCTTAACACTGAGTCTCATGAGATATGCCATCATTATCTTGATATGTTTCAGAACTCACAGATGGTCCAAAAGGCTCTATCTGACATTATGAGTCAGTATAAGATAAAAAATGTAACAGAAGCAGAAGAAAAGCTTGTAGATATACTTGTTGATAAAGCGAATGATATTGCTGAACGCACAAAGGCAGCTGATGTATGGGAGTAGTTTAACACATAGGTTAGAGATGCATTCAAAGACTTAGTTATAGACGACTCTAATAAAGAAATGCTGCACGAATATCTTGCTTAGTCATTCTTACTTAACATGGATATTAATCAAGTTAAGGTATCAGCTGAATTTAATAAAGTAAGACTTTAGAATAAAGCCAAGTTCTAGCTTATGGCTGATAACACACTTAGTAAAGATGAGGCTATATAGAGACTACAAGACTTGTTTGATACATACGATCATATTGTTTCCAAAACTCCATCATAGATAAAGATATAGGACAAGCTGTTCTAGACTATGCAGAAAATGTAGAGATAGTCAGATGACGACGCTATCTGCACATTCGTTAATTACGTAGTAGACAGAATTGGCTATATGGATCAGAATGGAAACATAACCGATGGCTCTATATATAAGTTTCTAGAGAATGCAAGGAAAAATAACTTCAAAGGTATTACTGCTCAATAGCTCATAGATATAGACAAAAACTCTATAGGCTTCTTTAAAGAGGTACTGAACCAAATAAACTCTGCTAAGGTGTTCGGAAACTTCCCATCAATGCTAAAGACTCATATAGATCAAATAAACGCATCTATGTAGGACATTTCTGTATTGTATAGAAATGCATTACATACGCTTACAACCGGAATCGTAGACCAGTACATAGACGAAAACATGGGTCTTGGTAACATAGAGAATGCTAAGATCGTAGCTGAAGACTGGCTTCTTAGATAGGCTATGTATGGAGATATAAACTGGCTAGAGATGTGGGCTGGAATGTACGGTAGATCTAGTTCTCCTATACTTAGAATATTGTACAATAAGGTTAACGATATCGATTATGATAGATAGGTATTCGTAAACAATATTGGACACCAAATAGATGCGCTTAGACGCAATGCTTGGAAAGCTATGAGTAAGCTTGTTCCAGGAAATCCAGAGATGGTTTTGATGGAATTTAATAAAGATGGTAAGGCTACAGGTAATTTTAGAACTGAGTGCAATCAAGGATAGTACGAACAGGATCGTCGTGAAGAACAATAGCGATTGATGGAAAAGTATGGCTATGAGCAGGACGAAGATACTGGCGAGCTTATTGACAAATAGACAGGTTGTAGTGTATACCAGGAAAAATGGAAGTATACTCCAGCTGGATGGCAGAAGCCAAAATATTACAAATACCTTGATGAGATGGACGCATTTGATGATGGTAGAAGAATAAAGTAGTATACTAGGAAATATTATCAAGAAATGCGTTCTACTCCTGTATATTAGCCTAAAACTAAGAATGATCCTATACCGGCTAATCCTCATGGTCATGGTTTGTCTCCAGACACAATAAGAGAAAAACTTAGAATAGACGAGGATCTTAGATATTATGCAAAACAGGCTACAAGAAAAGACGGAACAGTACACTATGAAGATTTGTCTCCAGAATAGTAGAAAGCCTATTTACTTGCAAAAGAAGAAGCTGAGCAGTTATCGAATCCATTCTATCCTAATGGAGAGAAGAAGGAGGATGACAAGTATAGGATGGCTATAGAGTTAAGATCGTTCAATCAATGGGTATCAGATTAGACTGATTATGATTAGGATAATGCAGCTTTTGTACAAGAACTCAATGCTATTACAGATCCAGTAAAGAGAGATTAGTTTATAAGACTTAATTCTACAGTATCTATAAACCCTTTGTTATACAAGCTTGCAAACGTTGGTCAATCTTAGTATAATGATCCTGTATTAAAATATTTGTAGAGCGGTCTTCTTACTTTAACAAAAGACAATAGAAGTATATCTAAAGACTTTTCAAGATTACCACACGATTCTGAAGCCTTCTTCGCAAATGCACAATAGATTGAGCAGGATATAGAAGACTCTGGTAAAAACGGAACAAAGTCTGATTTTAGAAAGTACTTTACTTACAGGCTTGCTATGTAGCCAGGCTTAAATAAGAGCAAATTAGATTTCTTTAGAGATAAATATCTTGATAGAGCGAAGAATGGAGAGCTTAATCAATTCTTTGGATAGGATATCACAACATTCTCTGATGCAGATTTAAGATATCTTATAGACAACAGATTCTTCTTCAAGAATACAAAGAAAGGACCTTAGCCGCTTGATTACTTCTACGAAATAACACCGAAAAGTAGCACGTTTGTCTATAATGGATAGACTCATCCATCAATTATATTAAAGCCTACAGGAAGATTCTCTAAGAGAAGTAATGCTACTCCAAATAAAATTTACGACGATAGGTATGACTTTTAGAGAAAGGAGCCTGGATATTAGCTCACAGATAAATATAAGGACAAATATTTTGACTAGGAGATAAATTAGAACTCGGACATCAGAGCGCTTTACGATATGCTTACTAGTACAATGAAATAGATGTACGAGAAGATTCCAGCTATTAAGTCTGGATACAACAACGCTCTTCCTTAGATAGAGGGTACTACAGCAATGCTTTTGTCAAGAGTATTCAGGGGACCTAATTCTGCAAAAGATACATTTGGTTATCTTGGCAAGGCTATGGTAAGCATAATGCCTAGTGATACCGATTTGGAAGTAAAAGGATCTAAGCCAAGAGTAACTCCTAGTGGTGAAGATGAAAGTACTGTTCCTATTAGATTTGTCAAGCGATTAGATCATCCAGAATATATAAGTTCGTCTATCTGTAGTAATGTTATACAATTCGTAGATATGGCTAAGAATTATGAAGGTAAAATGGAATTGTTGCCAGAAATCTTAGCTATACAAAAATAGCTTAATCCAGAATATAGGGAGGATAAATATAAGAGTTCTAGATCTGGAAATGTTTACAACCATTTCAGAAAGATGGACAAATATAGTAGCCAGAGAAGTGAAGAAGCTATAAATACTCTTCTTGAAACATAGTTCTATGGTAAAAATGTAGTATCTGGTCTCACTAAGAATAATGAGAAGGGAGATACTGCACGAGTTTTAATATCTAGAGCTAAAAGATACGGTTCAATCCATATGCTTGGTCTTAACACTGCTTCTATGACAGTTGGTGCATTAGATGCTAATTTACAGATATTCAAAGATTCTCTTGTAGGAAAGTATCTTACAATGAAAGACTTCGGTTGGGCTATAATCAAACTATTGAGTCCTAAAACTATTTTAAATAACTTTAGAGGATTGGGAAAAGCTTAGCCAACAACCAAAGAAGGAGCTTTAATGTAGATGAACCAAATAAGTAAGAACAACTCCGAAATATTTGAAAGTCTACATAAAGGCTGGTTTAGAAGGTTCTGTCTTAAGTACCTTATGATGGGAGGTTATACACTTGGTGACTATATGAACAACTCTATTGTAATGATGTCGTTCTATCATCACACTAGACTTTTTGAAGACACATCGTATGCTGGTGTTAAGCCTGGATTTTATACTCGTAATCAACTTATAAAAGCATTTACTGATGCTGGATACACAAAGAAGTAGGCTAAGGCTGTATATTCTGACTTACATACAACATTATACGATGCATACGATTGGCAGCCAGGAGACTATTTACCAACAGTAAATAAGGCTTTTGCTAAATATCTGAATAACAAAGTAGCAAAGAACGTAAAGAACAAAATTACTCAAAGAACAGCTTTTTACAATGGTGTTATGCCAGCTACAGAAGTTTCTAAAGCTAGGCAGAACTTGTATACTGCAATGATGTTTATGATGCGTAACTTTATCGTAGGCAATGTATACGAAAGAATGCAGAACGCTAATGACTATATTGTAAAAGAACTTGATGAGAATGGAGTTCCTGTAAAGAATCCTAAAACAACTGAAGAAGCATAGAGTTACGGATATTACAACTATGAAACCGGAGAGATAGAAAGAGGTCATTATACATCTATAGCTAACTTAGTTAGGAGATATATAACCAATTGGGTTTACGGATTACGTTCGTTATTGTCTCACGACTAGGCAAAGAAACAGGAATACGACGAAAAGAGAGAAAAGCTAAAAGGTATAACTTAGCTTGAAATAGAAGGAGTTAAAGCTGTGTCTGCCGATATTGCTATTTGTGTAGCGGCAACATTGGCTTCAATATTCTTAAAGATGAAAGCTGATAATGATAAGTCGTGGTGGATACAATATTTGTATCTTATATCACTACGTCTTGCAGAGGCTAGAGGAACTAATCTTGACCCTACAACTGTAGCAGATTTCGTAGGTTCTATTACAACCTTACAATCTGTATGGAATGATTTTGGTACAGGATTTACATATATGCTCGACGCTCTTGGTCTTACTGGTCATAATCCTACGGACACTGTAAAGTCTGGCGCGTATAAAGGGTCTAGCAGATGGTTTAGGGACGCAATGAAGATGGTTCCATTTAGCAATTTGTACGAAGATGCTAACTATAACACATTGAGAGCTAAACAGAACTATTACAGAAACAAATACTGGTATTTACATTTGTTCGGAAACGATTCTACAGGAAGCTCTTCTAGCGAGCCTGTAATGCCTGATGACTATAACAACGATGATTCTTTTGGAGAAGGATCGTTTGACGCCGGAGAGGATTTTGGAGGCGGATCATTTGATGCAGGTGGAAGTTTTTAGCCATAATGGCTCTATCTGAAATTCACCGAATTATCGACGACTCTTTTGAAAAAAAATAAGGGGAGGGACTGCTCAATTGCAATCCTTCCCCTTTTATGTTACCTGTAAATATGTCGTCAATTGTGTATTGGAAATCTTCCAACGGCATTTCTTTATTCACCATTAATACATAGGGCATATGATTAATCACGTTTATGATGTTATCATTATAGCCCCAAAAAGATGCTATTTTCAAGCAATCTTTTAAGTCTAAATCACAGTTACCTGTAATAAGACCTTTCCGTTTTCCCGTCAGAATAAATCCATAAGCTACACAATTTACACTATCAATCATCTTGTACCTAGTCGTATGTAAGTTTTTGCACTTTTCAATACGATTGATACGGTTGATAGAATTTTGCGTAACTTTGTCACACTTGAACAACATATATATAACAGGCATATCTGTCGGATGATCCAGATCTTCTGTAAAACATCCAACAAACTGCTCATCAATATCTGATGGCAGTATATCTTTATCAAGCAGCGGAATTACTACTTTATCGAAATCTGTCATAGGTTTAAAGTTTCACTACCGTCTCCAGTGTAATAATTATAGCTATGGTCCCAGTTTCCTGTTCCCAAATGCCACAAATACACGCTCATAAAATCATGTATTGCTACGTCTCTAGAAGTAACTTGAAACGCAGTCAATCTGAATACCCTTATTTCATTACTACCTGTTGTATCGATAGCTATGATATAATATTCAAATCTCCATTTGTTGATTTCATCACTACTTAATTCCAATTCGTTATTTAGATACCAATATACTGCTTCTTGATAAAAACACAATTGCCTACAGTAGTCGAATTCTTTCATACTGTCTTCAAAGTGCCATAACTTGGCCGTAGTTTTGATATCCATAATTGTACACGTTCTTGTATCAAAGTTAAACGTACAACTATCAAGCAACGATTTACATGCAACAGGAGTAAGTGCTCCATGATTTAATTCGTCTTCTACAAAATAATCCCAGTTTATCTGGAACTCATGGTACACGTGTATATTACCATGCTCACCTGCTCTTCGTATTAGTTGTCTTGCTAACTTATGTTCTCCAACATTATGCTGAATCTTCATAAGCTGGTCTAAGTCATACTGAGATATAAGTATTTTCTTAGACTTAATAGCTTCGATATAATCCTTATACTCTACGCTTATTTTAAGCGCTTCTGAGAGGATTTTGTCTTCGCTCTTACCAACTATACTATAAGACTTACGATAAGCGTCTGAGAGCTGTTTATTTAGCTCTATTTCGACGGTATTTATTAGGTTTTCACAGAACTTTTGTGCTTGCGCACTCTTAGGCTTGTCGCCATCGAACAGTACGTAATCATCCCAGAATTTATCTGGCTGAAGCAGGAACTCATGAATCATGGTTCCTTTACGTAACTGTGGCAAATCTAAGCCTTTTTCTTTACCATCTAACATCCTACGAAAATAGGCTGGCCCCTTATTCAAGAACCAGCCTATAGCACTATTGCTAATGCGTGTATTATCTTCGTAGTATGGAATGTCATATTCCGGTATTTTGTACTTTGGTATAATCATTAGCATCCTGAACAACAATCATCACAACCTAACATCTGATCAAAAGTTGGTTTATTCTTCTTAAGACTGTTAGTAGTGTTTTTGTTTCTATTTCTTGGATGAGGCTTTATAGAACCTTTAGAAGAAAGATTCATATCCTCAAAGAGCTCTTCAAATGTCGTAGTAGGATAATCATTAGCTTCCTTTACGAAAGAAGCAATGTTATCAAAACTACATACCTCGAAGTTATCCTTAATAAAGTCTGTTAAAGACTTAACTTCCTTCTTGTCGTTAAGCTTATCGTTCAATACCTCCATTATAAGAGATGGAGACATTTCCTCAAACTCACGCCAATAGCGAATACGAGAACAACGGTCTATCAGATATTCTGATATCTCGTGGTCATCGTTACAGGTAAACAAAATCATATGCTTACCTTTGGTATCAGAACCATCCAATACCTGTAACAATACAGAGTCATCGTAATCTTCAAGGACTTTATCAAGCTCATCAAACAAGAAACAAACACTTGTGCTGCCAAGCTTCTCTACAAGATTTTTAAGGATATATGGACGTATACTTTTGTCTATATTTATAATTGGAAGACCGCTCTTGTTGGCTATCATCTTAGCCATTACAGTCTTACCAGAACCCTTCAATCCTGCAAGCATTACACCAGTAAATCCACTTTCGGACAGATTATAACTATTAATAACCTTATCGATAAAACGTTCGTCACGAGGTGTACAATATACCTTAGAAGGTAAAGACAAACCACTAGTTTCCTCGAGCGAGATTGCGTCAGTATAACGATCTACATCAATATTGTAAACCATTCCTGGGGTTAAATCACACTCAAGACCTTCTGTGTTAAACTTAAAGCTTATGCTCTTACCTACTTTCAAAAATTTCTTTTCCATATTTACTGATATTATAATACTCAAATATTGGTTTTTATCTCTTCTATCATCTCGTCTACCTGTTTGTGGTTACGTACGAGATAACATTTCATTTTACTTCGATGCCGTTTAAGATAATGCTTAAACAATTTCCATCTAAGAGGGAATGAATCTCCCATAAGGCCTTTGCATTCTACTACAAACCCTTTTCCTATAAAGTCAGGTAGATATGTTAAAGGTCTTATTTTTTCACCTAAATACTCGAATTTGTCCAGTAATACGAAGTGCTTTGGCTCATATTTAACTGGTATTCCAGCTTTCATAAAAGCTTCATAAGTATAGCATTCGAGTTTGCTCCTAAAATGGAGACCATACTTATCGACCTTAGTCGCATTCCGTACTCTGCCTTTAGATTTCTTGCCTATCATAATAAAAGTTCTTGCCTCTTATCTTAGATACAGAAGTTTTATTAAAATAGACAATTTCACCATCAGTTACCTTTCCGTCTCCTTCGTGATGTACACATACGCATATGTTTCCTTCATCGCTATAACTATCCCAGATAGTCATCTGCAACTTGTTTGGAAGATATATACGCATAAATCCACCCTTACTGAGACGAATTTTCTTAGTCAGCTTCTTTGTAAGCCATTTATGCAATAGAGGAGACATTACTGCACCTCCCAGCACACCAAGTAGGCATCCTATTACTACATCAATCATATTTCTGTAACGTTTTTGTTAACCAGTCTTTCATGGTGCTAAATCCGTTGTCACGAACAGCATCTGATAGATCTTTGGCTTTAAATTTCTTATTAATGAAAAAAGCATCTAATTTGTATTGTTTACTATATTGTCTAGCCTTATGCATACCGGTCTGATCTCTATCATACAGTATCACTATATGTTTCCATTTGGAACGTAGAGATCTAAGTATATCATCAGGTATAAATACAGTTTCACTGGCAGCTGCGATTGCATTAAAACCCATCTCGTAGCAACACATGACATCTTTCAATGACTTTGTTATTATGAGTAGGTCGCCTCCTTCCTTAGGCAATTCGGATAATCCCTGTACGTGCCGATTCGTCAGATTGGTACGCCATTTAGTAAACTTGGAAGCAAGCGGACGATAAATCTTGAACTTATCATACACTTTATATGCATACATAGGACTATTCTCTTTGTAGATACTTCGGACGATACTATTACAAAGAAAGTATTTAATGCTAAACACATTGAACTTCTTTAGGGTATCAATATGTATTCCAAACTGTTTCCAGTATTGTTTGTCTATATTGGTAAACGGCTGTCGAACTATCCCGATATCGGTATCACCTTTCGGCATATTGTACGTATTTGTCCTTACGGTTGTATTAGGATTTATTCTGCGTACAATTCTCAATAATTCTCGTTCAAGTTCTTCTCTAGTCGTTATACCTTTATATTCTTTTAGGAACTTTAAAGCATTTCCATACTCTCCAGTTCCAAGGTCTTTCCACAGCAATCCTCCTGTTTTGGAATGGAATATTCCAAATGAAGGATTCTTGTCTCCAGACCTTAAAGGACTATTCATAAGTTTTCCAACTTTAAATTGTCCTAAACAATACGTATAGATGTCTAAATCATTTACTTTGTCCAAGATGTCTCTCAAGGACATAGTAATCGCTGTTCTAGTACTATACATAACTTATAAGTTAGCACGTGTGGTTGGAATCGAACCAACAAAACGAAGCGGTCTTTTCTGACCACTACCCAGGCTTACCAATACTGTGTACACACGCAAATTGAGCAGTTTAATGACATGCTCGGGTCGTGACGGATAGATAGTTTACGGACATATCCAGGTCGGACTTTAGGTTATTCAAACCCGCACTTACGTAGCGTACACGAATATGAGATTTGACGTCAGGTGATCCCGACATCTAGACAATACCAACCTTCACAGGTGGGCAGAATTATTACTTTCACAAGCTGTAATTCTTCTTGTCATAAACAATAAAAAACTGTGGCTCTGTTGAGAATCGAACTCAACTGGACTCTTTGTCTATATAACAAAATACATGATAAAAAACGCCTTATGATAGTTTTCGCATACGTCCTGCTTGTACCTCACGGTACCCTTGCGAGCCTTGTTGGAGGCATTTCACCTCCAAAGGGTAACTGAATTACCTAGCTCCACCAACGCCCATTCATGGCAGTATTACCTCCCTGGGCATAATAGCTTGTTGCATAGTTTGACACTCCTGCTATATAGGTATTATAATTACCTACCGGATTTCATACAACAAGCAATATTTTTAATTAGGTGCTAATCTTAGAAAGGAAGATCTGACGCACCTGCTGCATCCGCAGTTTCCGGAGTAACGGCTGGTGGCACGTTAAGCGGATCGTTGTTCTCCTTATCGGCAACAACTGGACGCTCCATAAGATCGTTCTTAAAGAGCTTAATCTGCGAATCTGTATTAGACATGTCTTCAACGAAGATTCCGAGCTTACTTACCTGAGTATAGCCCTTCTTGTCGTAAATAACCTTCAAACGAAGCTTCTTCTTAGTAGCTATCATAGGATCAAGCATCTGCTTTGTCCATTCGATCATCTCCTTGAATGTAGAAAGCTCTGCATCTGGTCGCTGTGGGTAGAAACAGTCAAGAATCTGACAAACTCGACCAAACTGAGCGTTATCACGCTTCTGCAGGTCTTCGTCTGTCTTAATATACATTCCCTTTGTGTTCTTCCACTCAGTCATAGTAGCTGTTTGACCATCCTCATTCTCAAATACAATCTCGAGGAAATCGAGACCCTGAGGAGACTTATTACAGTTTACCTCTTTAAGAGTGATATTCTGGTTAATGCCTACTGGCATATAGCTACTGTTACTAAATTCTTCGTTGCTCGTTGTGGCTGTCTTTGTACTAAACATAATCTCTATTATTTTAATATACGTAATGCTAACATATCCATTTTATTCTCAGCATAGTATGCTGTTGCTCGAACAAATCGATACATCAATTTACTTAAATATTTTATCCCAATGTGTTGTAAGAACTCCTGTTTCATCATCCATTTCAGATATTACAATGTCCTTATTTCTAAGGTGATCACTTCGGCATCCCATTGCAATATTTTTGTCAGCTTTGAATTTGATATGTACTTCGTTTCCTGATCTGTACATATATCCAACGCCATCACATCTTCTACATACCATTCCAGCAAGCTTTCCAACAAGGTCTAATGATCTTTCTGTAAGCTCTTCTCCTGTAGAAGGATCGTCTACAATGGTATCTTTGATGTGTCCAACCAAAATAAATTCGTCACACAGTTCCTTAAACATATCTATTACCTTAAGAACTGCTGTTCTAAGATAATAATAACCCGATCCCTGTGGCAATGTCCTTACGTCAGTGCCTGTCCAATTTTTGCCAACTGGTTGCTGCCTATACAATGTGGCTGCATATCCTAAGCAAATCTCTTCAAGGGATGTAGCGTTATCAATTGTGATATGTCTATAGAAATTATGACCTACTTCTTTATTCTTGGCACGTATGGCACTTGCTGCTTCACCTAAATCGCTGATCGTACGACACTGGATGGCCATCGCGTCAACGAACGTAGATCCGCCTTCTAGATCAATAATAAGGTTATTATCTAATTGTGCCAAGGCGGAAGTCTTTCCGACTTTCTCTCGACCAATTAACACTAGAAACTTGGGATTCGTAGTACTTGCAGGAATTTTACTAGTAGGTAATGTTAAACTCATGATACAATGATACTAAAAGTTTTAATTAAAGCTTAATGTTAATATTAATGATTGTCTTCTTAATCTCTGGACTAAGTGAAGAAATAAAGTCGTAATCACTAAAGTTAGAGTAACTATAAATGTCGGTACCAATCTGGATCTCATCATTGTAGAAAATGACAGGGAGACCATTCTCAAGACGGTAAATCTTACCGAGCTTAATACCCTTCATAATACTCTTCTTCTTGCCATAGTTAGCAAGAATATCACAAGCCTTTGCGAACAAACTGTCGCCCTTCAGAGGCTTGTAGATATAAGTATGATTCAACTCGTCGAACATGGCATCAATCAGATCGTCCTCCTTCTTTGTGTTAAACAAATAGGAGTTGTTCTTCTTTACAGTAGAAAGAATAATACCATCGAGAATCTGAGAATAAATGTTACCATTGTTAGTGTTCTTAATGTTGTTATCAGTAAACTTAATATCGTATGTTGTCATAATTCAGCCTAAATTTTAATTGCTTAACTTTCTATCAAGTTGTTATATGCTAAGTCATTCTGGAATTCAAGTATGCAGGGCTTTCCCGCGTCTCGATTCTTTAAGATGTGTAAATACACCTTATTTTGAGTAGGTAAATGGCTCGGGCCGTATTCTTGTATTCCAAGAATTTCAGGCCTATGAATAACTATAACATAATCGCTAGCTTGAAATAAAGCGTCAGCAGATGAAATGTCGCTTCTCATAGGATAATGCGACAAAAAATTGTTTATTCTTTCTGGTGATTCAATATTTCTATTCATCTGTGCTAGTTGTAGCACTGATGTCATAGGATACTTCTTCGCACTTATAAAGACTCTTTCGAGCTCCTGCATGGTTTCTATAACACTGCCTATAGGCTTTGTCAATAGAGCATGGTCGTACATTATTATAAAATGTTTATTAGTACCTTTTACGTATGTATTATAGAAATACTTAATAATATCTTCTGCTTCCTTGGGAGTTGTAGGATTATCTACAAACCATATAGGATACTCCTTTAGTTGATTAGATACTGAGATGACTTTTCTGAAGGTATCGTCATCCAGGTCCGTTTCCGAACTATACAGAGTCGAAGTCGTTTTCCTAAGCTTACTAGAAAGCGTTCTTCCAACCTGCCTAAATCCAACCATCTCTAACGAGAAAATCAGAATTACTATTTCTTCATCAGGATTCAAATCAACAATATCTGTAGAAATTTCATTGGCAAAACTCGATTTGCCGCTGCCCGAAATACCAGCTATGGTGTAAACGGTATTAGGTTCAATGCCTCCCATACACTGCTTATTAAACTTAGCCCATCTAGTCTTAAGAGAAGTTATAGAATGTTCTCTTCGACCAGATATATAATTTATAGCCTCTTGAGCTACAACTGACATTGGTCGTATAAGATTAGATAAGTTCTGTTCCATAAGTCGATTCCTCAATTTTAGAGTTGTCTTGCATTTCTTCCTCAGATTCTTCCCATTGATGGTCTACGAGCCATCTCCACATCGTCTTCATGTAACTTAGTTTACCCTCGTTAGTCTTTTTCTTCATTTCGAAGTCAAGACACTGAATAAGATGTTGAGCCATAGCCTCGCTTTGACCTACATAGACATTAAATAAATGTCTACATTTGTTAACGTTAGCTCTTAGATAGTTTTTAGTACCATCTGGTCGTAGAACGTATATTGGGTACATTTCATAGAACAGATCGAAATAGTCCTGTTTAGGGCGGACTACATCTTTAAGCGCATCTGTTGCATGATATGTAATTGACTTACCTCTCTCGATCGAGGTAATAAGTCCCTGAGAAATTAAGTTTGATATTTCTTCGTCGCTAACTAGGCTGACAATTTTGCGGACGTCTTGATTATAAGTTTTTTGATTCTTATCCAATACCAAACTTAGGAATATTAATTGATTTGAATTTAATCCTGGAATGTCCAGGAGTTTTGTGTTTAGTTCAATAATCATCTTATATACGTTGATAAACGATTAATCATCGAATATTGTCAACTGACGATTAACAAACTCACTAGCTATCTTTTTTGCTTTGCTAATGTAGTACTGGTAATTCAGATGACGGTTTTCTATTGGTGTAGCATCTATCTTATTAAGAATTCGGACTCCGTATTCTGTTATTTTTGTTTCAGAACGATTTTCGTACATTTTATCCTTAATTCTTATAAGATAATAGCCACTACTTGATGCGTAATATCTATTAATACGTTGAATCTGCTTTCCACCATGTTCAACTTTTGATTCCTTGTTTACGCTTTGTGACATCAAGAAATCACGGATATCTCTATCCTTCTTAATAAACTTGTCTATCGGTTCATTGTTTAAAAAATAGTTTATCACAGCTTTGGAGATAACAACTGGTGTCATGCTGTTGCTAAGACCAATTTCTGTGATAAACCTGCCTTTCTTTTCTATCAGTCTTGGATCTCCAGATTGGGAGTATCCTTTGCGAACACCAAAGTAATTGTTCACGTCGTACTGATAAAACGACTCGTAATCATCGGATTCGAATGTTAACTGGGTTAATTGCTCAACTTCCTTAATCGCGTCGGCTATTGCGAGGCGGGCGGATTTGTCGGCAATGTAGACGACACCATCTGTATTGACTTGTACAATCTTACAATTCAATGCCAGAAGCCTGTCCACCAACATAAGTAGTATAAGTTGCCCATTTATACGTATCTTATATACGTTAAGTGGATCATAAGCCCAGCTACTTTCTTGTTGCATCTTTCCTGTAAGAGCATTAAGAGCCTGTTTAAATGCCTTAGACTTTAATAACTCTCCATTACGTTTGGCAGTCAAGCGCTCCTTGTATAGGGCGCTGTACACATTCCAAAAATCTTTTCCTAAGTGAACTGGAAGCCAATGGTTTATAATGGCTAACGAAGGGTACATAGACGTAACGTCTGAGTGCCCTATAAACTGTTCGTCTGTAGGTTTGTAGACTCTAGGTTCATTGATGGTGTGTATACCACCTTCTCCTATAGAGTAGCAAATATTTGAGAGAACAAACTTCTTCTCATAGTTTTTTTGTTTCTTATCAGACTTACTTGCGTTGCAAGTAGCATTCTTTACATCCGATAAGACTTCTTTCAACTTTGGGTTAGAATATTGTATGAATGGGAGTATGATGTCACCTAGACGAATGTTTCCGACTTTTCGAGCACGAGTTTTTAGCTCGTCTTTTGTTGTGTTGGTAATGTCTAAAGTCTTTCGCAAGAGTACTTCTTCTCCAAATCGTACACCACTCATCGACAGTGCATCAAACCCCCATTCTTTTTCCACTTCAAGACGCAGTTCTACATCTTCTTTTACTTTGTTAAGCAAAGTCTCAGTAGCTTCTACGTCGTTCACGTTATACTCTATCATGGCGTCAATATCGCATTCCTGGATCTGCAGATCAAAACTTCCTTCGTACTCTTGTACATTTGGCATATGTAAGAGTATTTCTATTTCTTTTAAGCTTTTCTGCTGTTTGGCGCTATAGAGCATCATCATAAGATCAAATGAATAGAAGTAATTTGCATACTTATACACTTTAATCTTATCAATATTTCCTGTTTTTTCCGAACTTATTATTTCTTTACTAAGATAGTAGAGAGAACTACAAATTTTCGAGTATCCTAGTCGCTTCATTCTATTACAGAAATGTATAATGTAGTTTATGATTATATCATCATAATGCTTATTGTTGTAGCCGCACATTATATGGTCAGCTCTGTTGATATAGAAGAAGTCAACTAGTTCTTCTAGTTGATTTTTACGACTGGATATCTCGAATTTATATAGGTTATGATTCTCTGAATCTTTACAAGTACAATGAAAACAGTTTGGAAAAACTTCTATGTCATATAGAACTACTGGTCTTTCCTTTATTATCATAGTCCCTAGTGAGGGTTCGCACCTCGCAGTCATATCCTTTCGGAGCACACTAGGGTGACCAGTGATATCCTGGTCGATTTTGAAGAAGTTACGCTTTAAGCTGCCATTCGCATCTTATTTGCGTTTGGCAACAGAATACGTCCCGTCTTCTTGCGATGGTCTTTAAGGTTTGTGCAAACAAGGTTACTGCGTTTTGCCTTTACCTTATTTGTCTCCTTATAAGCCGCCTTCATGACTTTACTACTTTTTGGAAGATAGTTTACTCCTCCATACTTGATAGTTTCGCCATTATCTTTTATCTGAGCAACTTCCTGCTCAGAGAACCTGTCGTCCGAATGCTGGAATCGTCCAACAAGTTGTAATTTGTCATATTTAGCGACAACTAAGTCTCTAATATGTTCTTCTGCAGCATTCTTTTCTGCTTCCCAAACTGGGAACTGCTGCGCGTAGAACAAGTCGTCTTTCTTAACCGGGCACGGGTGCTTTCGCTCCCATTTCTGCAACTTGTGTTGAACATACCCTTCCATGAGCTCGGTATGGTTAAGCTTCGTAACCTTTCTGCAAGATTCAATTTTGATCGAATCACGCTTGAGCAGTATAAACCAAGGTTTCTTCCTGGAAAGACCATGGATATTGCGTTCTTTACAGAACTTAGAAGTAGTTCCGTGAGACTTATTAAAGTCCTTAAGCCACTTCTCTTTGATGTCACGATATTTTTCAACATAATCGTCCAAATATTGATTATTCTGGGTATTCATAACGTTGCCTCCTATGATTAAGCTGCTTGTTTAACTGACTTTTGTTTAATTTCCTTAACCTGTGTAGGCTTCTTGTTTACGGCTTTAGCCTTAACTTTGAGCCCACGACGAAGCTTGCGTCCTTCAGCCTTTGAGCCGTGACGGAAATTGTAAGTGTTCTTCTTAAGAGCCTCCTTGGCCTTCTTCTTAGCTCTACGGAGATTATAGAAGTTAACACTAGCGTTCTTTGAGCACTCGATAGTATGAGGATCTCCTCCCTTCTTGTGCTTGTTATGGTTATCTGTGGAAACGTCTATTCCAGCCTCCTCAAATGGAGACTTGCTATCAGAACGATACTGATAGAATGTAGCGTTACCTACAAGGTCACGTAGCTTTGCGACCACGCTTGCTGGCACATCCTTAAAGAATGCGGTTGAGTTAGTAATGCATGCAGACTTAATTCCGCATTCTTTTACCAACTTCTCAAGTTCTTTCTTCTTCTTCAGAACAGAATCACATACAACTGTAATATTGTATACAGTGGCGTTGTCCCACTGTTTCTTTGCGATGTCTATTACCTTCTTGGTGTCGGCATCATTGAGATGCATGCGCTTGCACCGACGGGTAACTGATG
>ERZ1034710.276-NODE-276-length-17969-cov-3.035782_pt1 | contig 17969 bp, 14 predicted proteins | sample MGYA00520597_ERZ1034710 | MGnify/ENA primary metagenome ERZ1034710 (study PRJEB33766, sample SAMN09781714) | gut metagenome | biome: gut microbiome | host: Homo sapiens | place: Madagascar | study: EMG produced TPA metagenomics assembly of the PRJNA485056 data set... | reverse complement strand
CCGCCGCAACCGCAACCGCAGCCTCCGTGATGCGGACGGGGCAGCGGGACCGGCGTAAACGGTTCATCGGCAGCCGTCACGGTCAGGCCGACGCTTTCGAGCATGGCCTTGTACTGTTCGATGCCGGCAACGGCAAAGCCGTCTTCGGTTTGGGCAACGCGCACGCCGCGGGCAGTGAGCGCATAAACGGCTTCCTGCATGAGGTCCAGATCGCCCGTTACCTTGAAGATCTTTTCCACCGGAGCTTCAATCTTGTAGAAGCCGCCCTTTTCGTCGACAAGGACATCGCCCACTTCAAGCGGACGCACTTCGCCGAGACCGTTTTCAATTGTCTGGCCGTTGACGGTAAAGGTTTCCGGCAGCTTGATTCGTTCGATGAACGTCAAGGCAATGGGAGCGGCACGATCCAGAATCGGCTTGGCGGGTTCGCTGTCGAGCGAAAGTAGTTTCGTGATGCGCATTGTTTGTAATCTCAAAAAAGAATCTGCAAAAAGAAACGGCGTTCGCCCTGGGCGAAGAACCGTTTTCTCGTGTGTTGCGAAAGTCTATCAGAGCAGGAACGAATTCTGGTTAACCAAGGATGATCGCCAAGGCGTCCGTGAGTCGATCAACGGCTCGGACTTCAAGCCCTTCGATGGGAGTCTTGGGAGCATTGGCCTTCGGAATAATCGCAAGCGAAAAACCGAGTTTTGCAGCTTCCTTAAGTCGATCTTGCCCGCGGGGAATCGGTCGAATTTCACCCGTAAGTCCCACTTCTCCGAAAATCACGGTTCCTGCTGGAAGCGGATGATCCGAAACAGAACTGACTACCGCCATGAGCACGGCTAGGTCGCTTGCGGGTTCCGTAATCTTGACGCCGCCCACGGCGTTGACGAACACGTCCTTTTCAAAGCAGGAAATGCCGGCATGGCGATGCAGCACGGCCAAAAGCATCGCCAAGCGCTGCGCATCAAGTCCCACGCACAGGCGCCGCGGCGCAGGCGAATGCGACTCGTCGGCCAGCGCCTGGATTTCAACCAGCAGCGGGCGCGAGCCCTCCTGCGTCACCATCACGACGCTGCCCGCCACATCGTTTCGATGCTCCGAGAGGAAAATGGCCGAAGGATTGGAAACCGCTCGCAGACCCCGGTCGGTCATCGCAAAAACGCCGAGTTCGTTGACGGCGCCGAAGCGGTTCTTAAAAGCACGAATCAGGCGGAAATTGCTGTGCGTGTCGCCTTCGAAATACAAAACGGTGTCGACAATGTGCTCGAGCACGCGAGGCCCTGCAAGCGCCCCATCTTTAGTGACGTGCCCCACGAAGATGAGTGCAGCTCCGGTAGTCTTGGCCAGCCGCGTAAGCCGTGCGGAGCATTCCCGCACCTGAGTGACGCTGCCCGGGGCCGACTCGAGATCTGAACTGTACAAAGTCTGAATCGAGTCGATGACGACGAACTGAGGCTTTGAGGCGGAAATTTCGGCTTCGATGCGCTCAAGCTCGATTTCGCTCATCAGCCGCATGCCGGAGGGATCGAGCCCGATTCGCTGAGCACGCAGCGCAACCTGAGAAGCCGACTCTTCGCCGGAGACGTAAAGCGCCGTTTTGCCCAGACGCACCATGCGTGCGAGCACCTGCAGCAACAGAGTCGACTTGCCGATGCCGGGGTCGCCCCCGATCAGTCCCACGCCGCCCGGCACCAGGCCGCCGCCCGTGACGCGATCGAATTCGCCGATGCCCGTGAGAATGCGCGGAACTTCGCTTGCTTCAACTTCCGCAAGATCCACTACGCCTTCGCCGTCGGCAAGCGACGTCTGCCGGCGCGAAGCGGCAAAGCGAGATTGAGAAGCCGTCGGCTCCCGAAATTCCTTCATCGTGTTCCAGGAGCCGCAATGCGGGCACTTACCCTGCCATTTGACGGTCGTGCCGCCGCACTCCGAGCAGACGTAGTGAACTTTCGCCTTAGCCATTGAGATCTCAATCCACGGCAAGGACAGGCACGCGGCTGGCGACCGCGCACAGAAGTTCATAACCGATCGTGCCACAAAGCCGCGCAAGATCGTTTACGCAGATGTGTTCGCCCCAGAGTTCGACAACACTGCCGACCTGAGCCTGCGGGATATCGGTGACGTCAATCGTAAGCATATCCATCGACACGGCGCCGGCAAGCGGTGCGATGCGGCCTTCAACGTAGGCGGGAGCGCCGTCGGGCATGGACCGCGGATACCCGTCGGCGTAGCCGCAGGCTACCACCGCAATGCGGGTCGGACGCTGAGCCACCCAGCGGCTGCCGTAACCCACAGCTTCCCCCGGAGCCACTTCGCGCACGGCAATAATTTTGGCGGTGAGCGTCATGGCGGGCCTAAGGCCCAGTTCTTCGGAAGTGATCGCCGGATCGGGACTGATGCCGTACAAAACGATGCCGCCGCGCACGCCGGAACCTCCCACCTGCGGATGCAGAAGCGTTGCCGCAGAATTGGCCATGCACGCCTGGTAAGAATCCAAAAGCGGCTGCATGCGGCTCAACTGTCTTGCAACCGTAGCGGGCCCCTCTCCCTCAAAAGACTGCTCGGCATTGGCAAAGTGCGTCACGATGTCGACAACTCGAACACCCTTGATTGCATTGATTTCATCAATGACTTCGCGAGCCTGCTGCGGCAGGAAACCCAAGCGGTTCATGCCGGAATTGATTTTGACGTGAACCTTCAAATCGGTGTGAGGGACAGCCTTCAACAGCTCAATCTGCCAACGCGAATGCACCACGGGTTCCACGCCGTAGGTTTCGAGCTGCTCAACATCGGAGGCGTCGAAAAAGCCTTCGATAATCAGAATGCGCTTGGTCCATCCCGCGGCACGCGCACGCTGCGCTTCTCGAATTTCGATCAGAGCCAGACCGTCTGCCTCGGCAAAGCCTTTCACTGCGTTTTCCAAAACATGGCCGTAGGCGTTTGCCTTCACCACGGCCCAAAGGGTGCGCCCCTGCGCCGCTTCGCGCATGCGCTTGAGGTTATGCTGAAGAGCCTTGATGTGTACCAAAACGGAAATGGGTCTGGACATTGAACTTCTCGTAGTTGGACAAAGAACCTTCTTTGTCGTCTTGTGCTGAATCCGAAATCAATTAAGCGCCGCTCGAACACAAGGCGCGGCACCGAGGAGAGAATCCTACTCGAAAGGTTCGCGCTCGGCACAGTTTCGGCTTACAAATTGCGGTCGGGCTTTGGGAAAGTCGCAATTTTTCGCGATGCCTCCTTCACGAGCAGTTTGATAAACTGCGGGCACAATGATTCCTTCGGGCCAAAAACGGCCTTGGAAACAAAGATCACTACAGGCAAATTTTTTAATATGAAGCGCGGCTTTTACAACATTCTTGCGGCTCAGTTTCTCTCCAGTCTGGCCGACAACGCCCTGCTGATTGCAGCCATCGCGCTTCTGGCAAGCATTCAGGCTCCCGACTGGATGACCCCGCTGTTGAAGCTCTTTTTCGTGCTGAGCTACGTGTGCCTGGCCGCCTGGGTGGGAATCTTCGCCGATCTGATGCCCAAGGGCCGCGTGATGTTCATCACGAACGCCGTCAAGGTTGCCGGCTGTCTCCTTATGCTTTTCGGCTCGCACCCGCTTCTGTCCTACGCTGTCGTCGGCATCGGCGCTGCCGCTTATTCCCCTGCCAAGTACGGCATCCTCACCGAGCTTCTGCCGCCTGAAAAGCTTGTGATCGCCAACGGCTGGATTGAAGGCCTCACGGTCGTTTCCATCATTCTGGGTGTTGTGCTGGGCGGCGTGCTCATCAAGCCCGAAGTCGCGGGCTTCATCCTTGAGACATTCCATCTGCCCGCCATCGGACTCGACACCGATCCCGAAGCGGCCCTGTTGGTGGTCTGCTTCGTCTACGCCTTGGCCGCTCTCGTCAACCTCACCATTCCCGACACGGGCGTGCGCTATGCTCGCCCCAACTTCGAACCGATCGCTTCAATCAAGAACTTCGCGCAGTCCTGTTCGCTGCTTTGGCACGATAAGCTCGGTCAGATTTCGCTTTCGGTAACGACGCTCTTCTGGGGCGCAGGTGCCGTTTTGCAGTTCCTTGTTTTGAAGTGGGCTGAACAAGCGCTCGGCATGCATCTGTCCGACGGCGCCATCCTGCAGGCCGTGGTTTCCATCGGCATTGCCGTAGGAGCCATCGGCGCGGCCGTCTTCGTTCCCCTGAAGAAATCCCTCGTCGTGCTGCCGATGGGCGTTGCCATGGGGCTTGTCGTCGGATGTGCGAGTTTTTACGATCAAACCGTCATTACGGGCGTTTCGCACATCTTCGGCTTTGAAATCCGCAACGCCGTTTTGGGCGCCTGCGGCATCATGATCGCCGTGGGCGTGCTTGCCGGTTTCTTCGTCGTTCCGATGAACGCGCTGCTGCAGCACCGAGGCCATGTGCTCATGAGCGCCGGCCGCTCGATTGCCGTGCAGAACTTCAACGAGAATCTTTCGATTCTCACGATGCTCGGCGTCTACTCTCTGCTCATTCACTTTGACTTCTCCGTGCAGGCCACGATGGTGATCTTCGGCATTTTCGTTGCTGCGAGCATGTTTGCCGTCATCATGCGCCATAGCAGCAATCAGAAAAAAGGCGACAGTCTGCATCTCATCGGCGAAGAAGTTCGCCACGAGCACCGCATCGAGCACTCCTGACACAATCTCGAACCTACCTTCGACGCTCGGCCCGGCAGCCGAGCGTTTTTGCTTCTTGTTGAGCTGCAGCAAATTGCTTAAGCAGGCTCTTTTGTTCTAATTCGAGTGTAGATCCGCAGCAGTGCGGCAACTTCTACTCAATGTCTCTCCTTCTCCTCGACCGCCGGAAAGTCCTCTGTGTCTTTTCGGCGGTTTTTTTGTGAGCACATCCTTTGACGATCGGCAAGGTACTTAAGCAACAACTGCTGATCTAATGCCTGCGATCCTTTCGTCGCAAACGCATGGCTCGAACAAGAGTCCAAGGCGTCTGCCCGAACCGATTCATTCTTCTACTGTTTTGAGAAAGGAACACGAAATGAAGAAATTTTCTGCGCTGATGACGCTCGTGGGCAGCGCCTGCATCATGACGTCGGCTCTGGCTGCCGATCCTGCCAAGGTGATGGTTATGCTCTCGCCGGGCTTTGAAGAAGGCGAAACCGTCGAAATTCTCGACGTTCTGCGCCGCGGCGGCTTTTCCGTGGACTCCGTGAGCATTGCCGGCGAATATGTGCCCGGCGCCCACAAGATCACGCTGAAGGCCGACAAGGTGCTTCCGAAGGACACCAAGGCTTTCAAAGACTACGACATGATCGTGCTTCCGGGCGGCTGGACGGGCGTCGACAACATGATTGCCGATCAGCGCGTGCTTGATCTTGTGCGTCACTACAACGCCTCCGGCAAGTGGGTTGCCGCCATGTGCGCAGCTCCCAACGTGCTCGCCAAGGCCGACGTCATCAAGGGCAAAACCATCACCGCCTATCCGGGCAAAAAGACCGAACCGTTCTACACGGGCGCCAAGTATGTGCGCGACACCGTCGTGATTGACGGCCGCATGGTTACGAGCCGCGGTCCCGGCACCGCACTGCCGTTTGCCTTTGCGCTTGTGGACGTTCTCGGCGGCGACAGCAACTTCATCAAGGGACGCTTCCTCTACAACGAACTGAAGCTCTGGCCCGACTGGCAGAAGGGTGCCTATCCCGCCGAAGCCAAGAACTAATCGTTTCGGACATTCGAACCGCGAATTCGTTTTCTCTTTCCTTTTGGAAACGCCGGATGCGTACGTCGGTACGTATGCCGGCGTTTTTTTTCGTTGTTCGCAGAAAGAGAAATCACTCTGTTTCTAAACGACTTTTTCGAGAAAACAGCTTTTACTGACCTCAAGCAAGCTACTTAAGCACCTACTTGGGAGATGATTCTTTCCGACAAGAAAGAGCAGCCGCAGGAGCTGCCGCGAATCCACCAGGAGATTTTTCATGAAGAACCTAATCACCACGCTTTGCGCCGGCCTGCTTCTGGCTTCGACGTTTGCCAGCGCCGCCGACAATGCGCCGCTTGCCGATCGTCACGCCAAGCGCGGCGTTGCCTGCACGAGCTGCCACGTGAAGTCGCCCACCGACAAGCCCACGATGCAGCAGTGCTTGGCCTGCCACGGCGGCAGCTATGAAGCTCTCGCCAAGAAGACCGACGAAAGCGACATCAATCCGCACGCCACGCACGTGGGTGAGCCGGAGTGCTCGGAATGCCATTCCGGTCACAAAAAGCCCCGCCTGATTTGCGACCAGTGCCACGAATTCACCGACATCAAGGTTCCGTAAAGAACCGTCCCTACTTTCCACAAAGAGGAGATTAAAAAATGACTCTCGACCGCAGAAACTTTCTGAAAGCCGGTCTCGCCGCTGCCGTTGCGGCTCCCGTTGCCGGCGTTCATGCCGTTGAATACAGCAAGAACATCAAGTTCGACAAGACTGCCGACGTGGTGATTCTCGGCTACGGCGGTGCGGGTGCTTGCGCAGCCATCGAAGCGCACGACGCGGGCGCCAAGGTCCTGATCCTTGAAAAACTTAAGCAGGGCGGCGGCAATACGGCCGTTTCCTCCGGCGGCTTCATGGTTCCGAAGAACGCTGACGAAGCCTACAAGTACCTGAGCGCCACCTTCCAGTTTGCCGACAGCGAAAAGGACGACGATCTCGTGAAGACCTTCTGCAAGGAAATCATGGGCGTCAAGGACTTCATCATGGGCCTCAAGCCCGACACCAAGCTCATGATCTACGGCCATGCCGGCTTCAAGTCCCTGCCGGGCGCCGACACGATCGACAAGTACCGCATCCGCGGCAAGAAGCGCGGCGGCGACATGCTCTTTGACCAGTATCGCTACGCCGTTGAAGAAGTCCGCAAGATCGAAGTCATGTACGAAACGCCGGCCCTTGAAATCATCCGCCGCAACGGCGAAGTCGTGGGCGTTGTTGCTCAGAGCAACGGCAAGAGAATCAACATCCGCGCCAACCGCGCCGTGATCCTCACCACCGGCGGCTATGAATACGACGAACAGAGTTTGCGCACCTATGCTCTGGGCACGCAGATCCAGGGCCTCGGCAGCCCCGGCAACACCGGCGACGGCCTGCGCATGGCTCAGACCATGGGCGCCCGTCTGTGGCACATGACCGCCTACTCCTGCCCGGTCGGCATGAAGGTTCCCGGCCTGAAGTCCGCCGTTCAGCTCAACATTCTGGCTCCGTCCCACATCTGGGTCGACCAGGACGGCAAGCGCTTCGTCAATGAAAAGGGCCTGGACAACCATACGTGCCTGTATGCCGTCAACCAGATGGATCCGATCCGCCATCGCTATCCGCGCATCCCGTGCTACCTGATCATGGACGAAAAGGCCCGCAAGGCCGGTCCGATCTGCGGCGGCGCCACCTCGGGCTACGCTCTGAACCGCGAAATGTACAAATGGTCGCGCGACAACTCGGCTGAAGTCGAAAGCGGCGTGCTCATCAAGGCCAATTCCATCAAGGAACTCGCCAAGAAGATCAACGTGCCCGCCGACACGCTGCAGGCTACGGTCGATCGCTGGAACAAGGACATCAAGAACGGCAAGGACACCGAATTCGGCCGCATTCTCAAGCGCGATCCGAAGGGCAAGGTCGCTTTTGCCGGCCGTGAAGCTCCGATCGTTTCCGAACCGCTTGGTGAAGGCCCCTACTACGCCGTTGCTCTTTATCCGACCATGCTCAATACGCAGGGCGGCCCGAAGAAGAACGTCAAGGGCCAGGTGATGGATCCGCAGGATAAGCCCATTTCCCGTCTGTACGCAGCAGGCGAACTCGGCTCCATGTGGGGCTCCATCTATCAGGGCGCCACGAACAATGCCGAATGCATTGTCTTCGGCCGCATCGCCGGTCGTACGGCAGCTGCGGAAAAGCCCTGGGCCTAATAGAGCTCCATAACGTTTAATTTCTCCTCACTTTTGGGCGTTCTCTGAATCGGGAACGCCCTTTTTTAGGCTTACTGCAGTACGCCGCGCTCGAACAAAACCGTCAGAGGCGCAAGCCCCGCGACGTTGTGGACGTCAAGCTTTCGGTAAGCACCCAAGCGATGCACCTGCACCGTTCGTTCGCTGATGCCAAGCTTTAAGGCGATCTGACGGTTGAGCTTACCTTTGGCCACCAACGCAATCACGTCGCGCTCACGGTCGGTAAGTTGTGCATAGCGCTCCTTCCAGGCCGCTTCGTCGATCGGCATGGCGCGGCGATCGCAGTCCTCCTGCACCACCCAAGCCACAGTCTTGAGAAGTTTTTCGGGATCCACGGGCTTTTGCAGAAAGTCCCTTGCACCTTCGCGCACGACGTGCACGGCCATTTCAATGTCGCCGTGACCGGTGAGGAAAATAATGGGCAGCGGATATTCGCGCCGATTCATTTCGTCCTGCAGTTCGAGCCCCGAAATGCCCGGCATGCGCACGTCCAAAATCAAGCAGCCCGGTCGAGAAGGCATGTCGCTCGTCAAAAATTCGCGTGCTCCGGTATAGGCGGCAACGTCCCAACCTTGTCCGGTAAGAAGCATTTCCAGAGCGGTCAGTTGATCGACCTCGTCATCCACAAGACGAATAAGCGGTTTGACATTGGCTTCAGCCATTGTTCTTCTCCTTAATCGGCAAACGAATGCGGGCAATCGTCCAATCGCCATCGCGAACGATTGAGAAACTGCCGGAGGCTTGTTCGACAAGCGTTCGAACGATCAAAAGACCAAGTCCGAGCCCCGACTTCTTGCTCGAATGCAAAGGGGAAGCAGCATTTTCCAGGGCCTGGCGATCGGCCGGTGCATTGTCCGAAACGGCGATTTCGACCGTGTACTCATGCTTGATCACGGCAACGCTCACCGTCGCATCCTTTTTATCCTTCCCGCAGGCTTGAGCGCCGTTTTTCATGAGATTCGTCACGCACAGCTCGAACTCCAACGAATTCCATTCAATGAGTACTTCGTCCTCGGGCCGCTTCAGATCAAAGGCGACCTCGGGATAGCGCATTCGCAGGCCGGCAATCATTTTTTCGATAGCGGGAACAACCGAAATCGTTTCCACCGGCATGTCCTTGCGCCGCGCGTAATTGCGCACGCGGCTTACGATGCCGGAAATCTTTTCGCATTGACGCTGCGTGAGCTGCAGCGTTTTGTCGATCATGGGGCTGCGGTCCGGATCGTTTTCAAGCGCACGTTCGAGCGCGCTGCAGCTATTGGAAATCGCCGACACCGGTCCGTTGATTTCGTGCGCGATGAGGCTTGACATTGCACCGATCACACTGATGCGCTCAAACTGTGCAAGCCGCTCCTTGGTGCTTTGCATCTCCTCCATCGCATCCTTTTCCTTTTGCATGGCCAAACACAGCTCGCGCGTACGCACATCCACAAGGTGACTGACGCGTCGGTTGTGCCAGAAAAGGCCTGCAACCGCCATCAAAAAGAGTGCAATGAAAGGCCAGTAGCGTCGGAAAAAATCGCCAACCGACTGAATCCGAAGATAGGCGTATGGACCGGCCTTGAGCGTCTTGTAAAGTTCATCGACCCGCAGAAAGTCCGAAGCAACGCCCCAGGCAACACCACCTTCGGTAGCAGGCATCGACAACAGCGCCGCCGTGAAGTCGCGGCTCGCCTGCCAGGGCGCCATCGTTGTAGCAACAAACGTCCAATTGGGATAAAGCTCGGTGGAACGCAGACAGGCAAAACGACCTTTCTCCGGCTTCAGTCCGACGGGACGAAACTGCGCAACAAATTCCGGTTCGGTCTGCTGCAATTCCTCGACCGTACAGGCGCGCGCCATCGCCACATCGGCCTCGCCTCTTTGCACGGCAAGCAAAAGCCGCTTCATGGGCGAGCCTGCCGGAACAATCTCTTTGAAGAAGTTGTCGGGATTAAACCCCTGCGCAGCAATTTCTCCGAGCGGAACATACACACCCGAAAAGCCTCGCTCAAAGTTGGATGCCGCGCGCAACCCCTTCATGTCGGCTACGGTTTTGACCGGCGAATCCTTGGGCACCATGAAAACAGTGCCCACCGCATCGTTGGGATCGGGCGCCGTGGGCGTCGTCATCGTTGCGAGATCCTTCAGACCGCGGCGAAAGACGCGCCGATAAAAACCGGAGGCCGCAATAAAAAATTCAAATTCGTTGTTGCGTACGCCTCGCTCGAGATCACGCACAAGGTAGTCCTTGATCTCGAGCTTGTACTGAGGAAGCACCTTCTGCAAATACTCAAACGTATCCCGAAAACCCTGACGTTCGGAAGGCGAAAAACTTCTTTCGATGTAGCCGATCCGCAGCAGCGGACGGGAATCGAATTCCGCTTCGGAAGTCTGAGCCGATGCTGCCGTGTTCATGCATGCCGCACACACGAGAAGCAATGCTGCCGATATTAGTTTGAACCGCATTGAAGAATACATCCTTGTCCAGGCAGGCAATCGAGCGAGCAAACTCATGCAAATGCCCGAAAAACAAGGGAATTTTACCGCATCAACGGCTTTTTTTACATTTGTATCGTATCGATATAACAACTCGTATAAAAGCCGTTATATGTAGTCAACCCCTCATCATTTCAATGCGATTCTTACTCTTCATGAAACCGTAATCGGTTGTCAAACGATCACATCGATAAGTCAAAATTTAACCGATAACAGCTCATATAAAGCTATTTATTCATATCATATTGGATGCTTCTTCTGCCTTGATTTGTCCGAGGCATTGATACCTAAACACAGGAAAGGATAAAAGTTTGATCCTGTCGTTTTACAGTACTTTCTTCTGTTATGATGCAGCGTCGACGGCACCCGATGCCGGCATTCGAGAGACATTCAGATCCCAGAGAGGCAACGATGTACAGCGAGATATTCACCGCTCCCGAGAAACTTTCTTCCGAAGACCGTGAAAAGGCGGTCCAAATCTTCCTTCGGCACTTCAGCGGCCGCACCGATCTTGAGTTCGTCTCACATCACCTCCCCTGCACCGACGGCACTCGCGTTTCGCTCGGCAGCATCACGCCCCGAGATGCCTCTTATGAAACGTTTGCACTCGGCAGCGGCATTCACGAGATGATGCACGTCACGGATACGGACTTTAAGGAAGTTCGCAGACTCGACGCTCTTGCCAAAAGACTGCTCAATGTCATTGAGGACGTCCGCATCGATCGTCTCGGTGAAGAGAAGCATTCCGAAAGTTACCGCATCTGGCGAGAACAACTGGCCGACAGCATGGAAGCACGAGGCACTCTGCGCGTTGCCAACCAGTGCACGCACCCGACGCCGTTGGCCGAATTTCTGACCAACTGGCTGCATTGCGAACTGATGGCTCACCTGGGCTACGGCTGGGCTCTGCGCCACCTAAAAATCACACGTCGATTTGTCGAACCCATTCGCACCGATGTCAGACGTCGCCTGCTGCAGGAAGCATTCAAAGTGCTGGCGGCTCAATCAACCAAAGACAGCGTCCGCATCGCAAGAAAGCTTCGCAGCATCTTGCGCGACGCCGTTCGTGAAGAAAACGAGCGCAGCCAAAATCTTCAAGCTCAGGCGACCAGCCAAGGCAATCTATTCGATGAAGCGGATCCGAACGAAAGCCAAAGCGGTTTTGTGCAGCAGATGCTCAACGAAATCGATGCTTATGAAACCGATCGTAAAAGCGACCCCGACAATAAATCTAGGGCTGTTGCTCCGGATTCATCGGATTTCGACGAAAAAGCCCTGAGTCGCCGACAGCCTGATGACAAGTACCGAGTCGGGATTTGGCCGCACAATTTCAAGCAACTCCCGCAGCAAACGGCTCGCGGGGACTACGCTCAAGAATTTCAGAAAGTACGAAACGGCCTTGATGCACTCACGCGTCGCTTCTGCGACCTTCTGAAAACTCCCGACGATTTTGCGGGCGAAACGATCGCGAGCGACGGCATCGAACTGCGGGATGACTGGATAGATGCTCTCGCCTCTCGCGACGACCGGTTGTTCGTAACCTACGCCGAGGGACGCTCCGTCGATGCCGAGCTGTGCATACTGGTCGATCGGTCGGGCTCGATGGGTCTGCACACGATGACACTTGCCAAAGTCGCCGTGGCCGCATTGGTGCGTGCGGTGGATCGCATCCGGGGTACTTCGACACGCGTCGCATTCTTCCCCGGTCTTGGGGAGGACCATGTAGCGCTCGCCAAAAACGTCCGCGATTCGACCGCACTGTTTGAGCAAAAGCTTTCCAGCGTCGATGCCTACGGTTCGACCCCAATCGTCGAATCCATGCAGTGGGCCTGCGATTCCTTTAGGCACGCTCGCGCGCGAACGAAACTCCTCGTGATCATTACCGACGGCCGCTTCAACGCCGATTTCTCCAAGAAGATGCAGGCACAACTCAAGGCCAACGGCGTGGAATTTGCTCTGCTTTCGATCGGCATCGACAACCGCGACGCTGCGGACAACCATGTGCTCGCCACCAGTGGGAAGGACATTAATGCGGCCCTTCTGAAGCTTCTTTCACAAACTGCGTTTGCGCGACGACTCAGGTCCTAGCCGCAGAAAATAGTACGCCCCGGCAAGCATTTCGCTTCCGGGGCCGTCAATCATGTGAGAGCGCGCTCTCTTTAGAGTTCGTCGCCGTACTTCTCAAGACACTTCTTGAGATGCACCTCTTCGCCGAGATCGTCGTAGCACTCGAAGGGCTGATGAATCCAGGGGCTGTCCTTGAAGGTGATCACGCTGTAATCGGGCTTGAAGACCGAGCAGGCCTTGACCCAGAGCACGGCCACGCGGATTTCGGTGATTTCAGGATACGTGTTGCGAAGATGCTGCACGACGCGGCGAATGGTTTCACCCGAGTCGCAAAGATCGTCGACGAGAAGGAGCTTGCCCTTGAGTTCGGTGACGCCCGTGATGTACTTGGCAATGTCGAGATCACCCTGCACGGTGCCGGCGGCTTCACGGTACGAGCTCGTGGTCATGATCGCCAAAGGCTTGCCGTAAATGCGGCTGAAGAAGTCGCCCGGACGCATGCCGCCGCGTGCAAGGCACAGCAACGAATCAAACTGCCAGCCGCTCTTGGCCACACGGGCTACGAGCCGTTCGCAAAGTTCAATGTAGGTATTCCAATCGTAGTGGGCGTGGGTGCAGTCAGCCATTTCTTTTTTGAGCACTTTTTGGGTGGTTGGTACGTCAAAAGGCGGAATCCATGAGGGAAACCGCCTTTTGGTTTTCGCTTTGAGGTGCGATTTTAGCCCATCGGCCGCCAAAACGCTTTTGCGGCCGAGGCTTGTCTCCGCATTAAGCGAACGGGTCGTTCAGAAGGATCGTCTGGTTGCGATCGGGGCCCGTGGAAACGAGCGCGATCGGGCAGCCGGCCACTTCGGAGAGACGCTGCAGGTACTTGCGAGCCGATTCGGGCAGATCTTCCCAACGGGTCACACCGAAGGTGCTTTCGTTCCAACCCTCGAATTCTTCGTACACAGGTTCGCAGTTGGCGGCAGCATCGGCACCGTAGGGCATGAGATCGACAGGTTCGCCGTTTACCTTGTAGCCCACACCGAGCTTAACGGTCTTCATGCCGTCGAGCACGTCGAGCTTCATGATCGCCAACCCCGTGAGACCGTTGATCTGCACGGCGCGGCGCAACGCTGCGCCGTCAAACCAGCCGCAGCGGCGCGGACGGCCCGTCACGGCGCCGAATTCATTGCCCTTGCGGCGCAGCTCTTCGCCGACTTCGTCGAACAATTCCGTCGGGAACGGACCCGAGCCCACGCGGGTGCCGTAAGCCTTGGTGATGCCAAGCACGTAGTTGAGGCGGTGCGGACCAACGCCGGCACCGGCGCAGGCAGAACCCGCCACCACGTTAGAGGAGGTAACGAACGGATAGGTTCCGTGATCGATGTCGAGCATCGAACCCTGGGCGCCTTCAAAAAGGAACTGCTTGCCCTGGTCCATCTGCGCATTCAATTCCGCGCTGATGTCGGCAACCAACGGACGCAGGCGGTCGGCATACGACAGCGTCTTGGCAATGACTTCGTCGGGGTCGAGCGGCTCGGCCTTGAGGTAATTCTTGAGCGTGAAGTTATGCAGATCCATCACGGCGCGCACACGCTCGGCAAAGCGTTCCGGATCAAAGAGGTCGGCAACACGCACGCTGCGGCGGGCCACCTTGTCTTCATAGGCCGGCCCGATGCCGCGGCCGGTCGTGCCGATCTTGTTTGCGCCGAGCGCAGCTTCGCGGGCATGGTCGAGCGCCACATGGTACGGCATGATGAGCGGAGCATTGCCCGAGACGCGAATGCGCGGCTCGGCATCCACGCCGTGGCTCTTGAGTTCTTCGATTTCCGAGAAGAAGGCTTCGGGCGAGAAGACCACACCGTTGCCAAGATAGCAACGGGAAGTCGGGTGCATGATGCCCGAGGGAATCAGACGCAGAATCGTCTTTGCGCCGTTGATCACGAGGGTGTGGCCGGCATTATGGCCGCCATTGAAGCGAACAACGCCGTCGACGCGCTCCGTGAGCCAATCGACAACCTTGCCCTTGCCTTCGTCACCCCACTGGGCGCCGATTACCACGACATTTTTCGACATTTGGACTCCTTCCATCCGGAATTCAAAGAGCTTTGAGTTCAAAGCCCGAAGAGGTTCTAATTAATTCTTTCGTAATCACAAATTGTTCGAGCACGTCCTCGTCGCGCTCACCCGGCAGCAGGCGAACGACGATGTGCCCTGCTTCGCGCAAGGCCTCGACCTGTTCTTCGAGATCGCGAGCAAGCGCTCCCCTCGCCACCACCGCTTCGGGACGGTGCGAGCGATCCACCTGCAGACCGGCCAGTGCACGCAAATACACGGTAAAGCCGCAGGCAGGGCGGGAACGGCCGAAAGCCAAACCAACGCCATCATAGCGCCCGCCGCGCAAAACCGCTTGAGCATAATTGGGTATGTTGACCGAAAAAGTAATGCCGGTCAGGTATTGATAGCCGTGAACATCGCAAAAATCCACGCTCACTTCGTCGGCGCCGCATAAAGCCGCGAGAGTGCGAACTTCACGCAGAGCCGCCTGAATTTCGGGCTTTTGCGGCAATTCCCTCTCGAGAATGTCGAGCACCGAAACATCCCCGAAGGTACGCAGCAAAAGCTGCAGAGCATCCTGCACTTCGGACTCAAAGCCGGCGGCGGCCGTTTGGAGAGCCACCGGATCCTTCATGCGCAGAGCACGCACGACGGCATGCACGCTTTCTTCGGTGATGCGCTCGCCCAAAAGCGCACGCAGCACGGCCGTATGTCCGATATCGAGATGCACGGACTCGATGCCGAGTTTTTTGAGCGTACGCACGGCCAGCGTCATGATTTCGGCATCGGCTTCAATGCCGCTCGCACCGAAGAGCTCAACACCCGCCACCACGGGTTCGCGGCTTGCGAGGGGATGCATCGGACGTGCGTGCAGGCAGCTGCCGGCGTAGCACAAGCGGCTCACACCTTTGCGTCCGAGAATATGCGCATCGATGCGGGCGCACTGCGGCGTCATGTCGGCTCGGATGCCGATCGTGCGGCCCGTGCCCGGATCCATGAATTTGAACGTGCTGTTTTCGAGGTCGCTGCCGCTTCCCGTCAGAAGCGAGTCGACGTATTCGACCATCGGCGGCTGCACGAGTTCAAACCCGTGCACCTTGAACAGATCGAGGCAACGGCGGCGCATCAATTCGAGCACGCGCGCCTCGCGCGGCAGAATATCCGCAAAGTTTTCCGGAATAAGCCAACTGGTCATATCGATCATTTCCAATAGAGCATGACAAGCCAAACGCAGGCAAGGCCGCCGGCAACCAACACGGCCGCTACGCGCATCAAAACGCTGTCGGGCAGTTCGGCCGCGGTCCGCACGGCCTGCTTCCATTTGCCGGGCGCCACAAGCGGCATGATGCCCTCAAAGACCGCCATGAAGCAAAGCGCCAAAACGAGTGTCTTCATCGCTAAGCCGCCTTGCTCACCTTACTTCTTCGAGCTCTTGAGATAGTCGAAGAATTCGTTGCTGCCGTCAAGCACGATCATGTCGGAAGACTTGCCGAACGTCTGCTTGTAGGCCTCGATGTTGCGGTAGAACTTCGCAAATTCGGGGTTTCGTCCGAAGGCTTCGGCGTAGATGGCGTTGGCCTGTGCGTCGCCCTCACCTTTGATCTTCTGAGCGTCACGGTACGCGTCGGCGAGAATCACTTCGCGTTCGCGGTCGGCCTGAGCACGAATGCGTTCGGCCGCGGCAGCGCCCTTGCTGCGTTCTTCACTCGCCACGCGCTTGCGTTCGGCTTCCATACGGCGGTAGACCGATTCGGAAATTTCCGGAGTGAAGTCGACGCGCTTCAGCCGCACATCGACGATATCGATGCCGATATCCTGCACGCGGGCCTGCAGTCCCTTCTGAATTTCGTTCATCGCCTTTTCGCGTTCGCGTGAGGTGATTTCGTTGACGGTTCTGCGGTTGACGGTCTGGTTGAGAACGTCTCGCAGAAGCGCCGCAACGCGGTCTTCGGCCGCGCGTTCGTTGCCGATGAAGGACACCCAGTACTTGCGCGGATCGGAGATGCGCCAACGCACGAAGCTGTCGATCAACAGATTCTTCTTTTCGCTCGTCTGCACGAGATCGGCATTGGGAGCGTCAAGCGTGAGAATGCGCTTGTCGAGATAGACGATGTTCTGCAGCGGCGCGGGAAGCTTCACATACAAACCCGGCTCGCTTTTTACTTCGCGCAGTTCGCCCAGAGCAAACACCAGCGCGTATTCGCGTTCGCCCACGGTATACAGGCACAGTTCGGCAGCGCCGACGGCCACCACGGCAGCCGCAATGAGGGAAGTCAGTTTCTTCATTTTCTTAATCCTCCCTCAATCAGCGGCCGCGATCGCGAACGAGCGTGCGCGAAGCTTCGGGCTGCGGGGCGCTTTGAACCGTCGGCGCCACGGAGGAGCCGACAGTTGCGGATGTGTTCTGAGTCTGCTTGACGGCCGTTGCGGCACTCTGCTCGAGGAGCTTGTCAAACGGCAGGTAAAGAAGGTTGCTCGCACCCTTGGTTTCCACCAACACCTTCTTGGTGTTGCTGTACACATCGCGCATCGCGTCGATATAGATGCGGTCGCGCGTCACCTGCGGCGCCTTTTCGTATTCGGCAAGCACCTTTTCAAAGCGTTCGGCATCGCCTCGGGCGGTCTGCACCACGCGGGCCTTGTAGGCCTCGGCTTCCTGATTCAGACGCGAAGCCATGCCTCGGGCCACGGGCACAACGGCGTTGGCATAGGCCTGACCTTCGTTGATTTGACGCTCGCGGTCCTGACCGGCCTTGACGGCGTCGTTAAAGGCGGCCTGCACCTGCTGCGGCGGCTGAGCATTCTGAATGGCCACGCTCATCACTTCGATGCCCGTCTGATAACGATCGAGCATCGCCTGCATGGCAACCTGCACGGCCGAAGCGATTTCCTGCTTGCTTTCAAAGAGCACCGAGTCCATCGTCTTGCGGCCGACCACTTCGCGCATCGCCGATTCGGCCGCGTCAAAGACGCTTCGATCCGGATCGCGGCTACGGAAGAGGAAATCCTTGGCGGCATGCGGCTTAATGCGGTACTGCACGTTGAACATCACGTCGACGATGTTTTCGTCGTCGGTGAGCATCAGCGCTTCCTTGAGGCGCTGCGTGGTGCCGCGCATGCCGATTTCGGCCTTGCGCACGCTCGAGACGTCGACAATTTCAACGTCCTGAACGGGCCAAGGCATGCGCCAGTTGATGCCGGCAGCACTGTCTTGCGTGTACTTGCCGAAGGTTGTGACAACACCGATCTGACCTTCGGGCACGATGTAGATGCCCGTCGCAAGCCAACCGATGACGGCGATGCCCAACAGCGCGGAAAGGCCGCGCCCCGAGAACGCCTTCGGATCAAAGCCCGAGTTGCGGCGTGACACGGGGCACTTCGGCGGAGGCGGCACAGCGTCGTCTTCCCGCCAATTCTTCGGTTCTTCGGGCACTT
>ERZ1034710.275-NODE-275-length-18024-cov-5.158217_pt1 | contig 18024 bp, 19 predicted proteins | sample MGYA00520597_ERZ1034710 | MGnify/ENA primary metagenome ERZ1034710 (study PRJEB33766, sample SAMN09781714) | gut metagenome | biome: gut microbiome | host: Homo sapiens | place: Madagascar | study: EMG produced TPA metagenomics assembly of the PRJNA485056 data set... | reverse complement strand
GTACAATACAGTACGCCAGGGCATTTGACTGGAGAGGCATTGAGCTTGGAAAAGTCTTTCCGTTCAGCAACAGCAGAGAAGGTTCTGAAGCCTTTAAATTATGGATGAAGCATTTGCAGGACAAGTACAGAAAGTCAGATGTAATCGTAGGTATTGAGCCGACAGGTCATTACTGGTTTGATCTTGGCGCTTATCTTGAGGATGAGGGCATCCTCCTGGTTATGGTTAACCCCTATGCGGTAAAGCAGACCAAGGAACTGGATGACAACAGCCAAAGCAAGAATGACAGGAAGGATCCGAAGGTGATCGCAAAGCTGGTTGCCGAGGGCCGGTATTCTGCACCGTATACACCGGATGGCGTGTATGCTGATTTAAGAATTATGGTGGCCAATCGTAAGAGACTCATCAGGGAGATGACCCAGATCAAAAACAGATTTGCCAGATGGTTCGCCATATATTTCCCCGAGTACACAGATGTGTTTGGGGACTATGAAGCACAGAGCAGTATGCTGCTTCTAAAGAAAGTTTGTACTCCGGAAGCAATCGTGGAACTAGGAGCCGAGAAAATCAATCAAATCTGGCGTGATGCAAAGCTTAGGGCTGTGGGAATGAAAAGGGCAACGACCCTGTGTGAGACAGCAAAACGTAGCATCGGCTTAAAGAAAGGCTCTTCGGCTGCCCAGTATGAAATGAAACTGTTGCTCGAGGATTACGAATACAAAAAGGCACAGCTGGATGCCGTTATGGAGGAAATAGAAAAGCTGTGCAGGAAGATACCCGAAAGCGAGCAGATGCTTGCCATCAAAGGTATAGGAGTAATCACGGTAGCCGGATTTCTGGCAGAAGTGGGTGATGTGAGGTGTTTCGAATCACCCAGACAGATACAAAAGCTGGCAGGACTCTCATTACGGGAGAACAGCTCTGGAAAGCACAAAGGACAGACGACCATAAGCAAAAGAGGTCGGAGTAAGCTGCGGGCAGTACTGTTCAATGCAGCAATTCCGCTGATAGCGAAGAACCCAAAGTTTAAGTCATTGCATGAGTATTACACGACAAGAGCGAACAATCCACTCAAGAAGAAACAATCCGTGATTGCCATCAGCTGTAAGCTGATAAGAGTCTTTTATCAGCTTGTTTAAAAAACAGATTCTTATCAATCTTTATAATCTCTAGTATAACACCTGCTTCCTTACATTTTGTTTCAATAATATCCAATAATGGTCTCGTCGGTTTATATGCAGAGACCTGTATCCGACATTCATTTTTTTCACCTGTCTGTAAAACTCACAACTCATAGAAGGCAATAACAATCCATTTGTTACAATGCTAATTCTTGCTTTTGGGAAAACATCTCGAGCAGTCTCGACAAAACTAATGCAATCCGGATTAAGCAAGGGCTCTCCTCCCATTAATCTAATTACCTTTACATTTTCGAACAATTCAGAAAGCCTTGTCAAATCTCTTTTAAACTGATTGAAGTCTCCAAAGCTTTCTTCTTCAACAAGATTGCTTCCCTGATTAATTGCCTCCATACACATGTCCAATCCATCCGATACAGAATTTCTCTTACCCCGCTACGATGGCTCGCAAAATACAGATGTGTTAATGCCTCACTAACACGATAAGCTGAATAGTTTATGTAATGCCAGGACGGAAAATACCTCCTGACTTCAGTGTACAGATTCTCCATAAATGATTCCGGTATTACAAGAATATCTCTAAACTTTGCTTCTTGTGTGTAACGCAACAATTCCTCTTCAGCTTCGTCCGAAAGGCATTTGCCTTCACATATCAGATATCTTTTGAAAGCATAAGGATATAACATACTGTCCCACACATACAATTCAATATACGGCAGACCATTATCAGTCCAAGAAACATATGGGATAATATGTATTTTATCACTTTCAGAGAAATGCTCAGTTTCCATATACATCATTTCCATCTCATCGACCATTGGATATGAGATATAATCCTGTATTTCAACTTCTGGATTTCTATATAAGGCTCTTTCCAAATATCTAGTCCTAAACATCTTGCACCCCTACCATTTGATTTTGGTCATTAGCCCACACATTACATACGGCACTTATCAAGCACCACAATTCATCTCCTCTTCCTTTTGTTCCTCTAAAATAAGGTCTATTTCGTCATAGTACTCCTTCACTGCTTCTGATGCATATATGCGACTATCTTTCTCTAAATACTGACAATAATAGGCCATAAAAGACTCATAGTCCTTTCCACCATCTTGGTAATTTACCATCTCTCTGATATATTCGTCACAGTGCTGAAAAACTCTCATCTTTCTCTGAGATTCCGAAGCATCAAGGTATAAACGAACCAAACTATGTTCCCATGCATGGTACATTTCGTGAAGAACTGTGTCCAAAATTTCGTCCGGCGCATCATTTTCGAGGTGCTGCTTATCTATAGTGATTCTTCTTTCTGCATCACAGTATGATCCTAGAGTATGTTCCTGCAAATCATCCATTACAATTGTCACCTTAAAATCTATCCCCCAGTAATTAGACTCACAATTACATACATCCTGCAAAACCGAAAGCTTCTGAACGGTTGTTAATGGTTCCCAACTTTCAACACTTCTAATCTTGGATATACTTTCAATGTTATAAGTAAGCCCCAACTCATTCTCGGTATAGTTAGTATCAAAGCCAGCGATACTAGTCTGTTTGACATCTGCAACAACAAAGCCACCATGAAAGATTCGATTATATGCAATAGGAATAGAAAGCACAAACATGGTTAACCCCAAAAGCAAACTCGAAACATTTAAAATTCTTACCACTCTGCTTCTAATAACAAATCGTTTCCTATCCTTGTTATTTATTCTCAAAACGAACTGTCCCCTACTTCTTCTAGAAAAAACAAACCCTGCATAAACAATAAAGAATGCAAAGAAAAAAATGACTAATATTATTATCCAGCCGGCATAATAATCTTTATATGCCATGATTGTATATGTTCCAGTTCCAATCATAATGTCTGCAAGCACTCCTCTTGTAGTCATACATTTTTTCCACCGAAACACTGTACCAGCAACCGATGCTATGACCATACATGCAATTAGTATTCTTTTTGAAGTTGCTACTGAATAATCATCCAACGGAACAAATAATAAACTTTTATAACTGATGAAAATAATAAAAAACCAATATAAATGCTCGATAATGCATCCCGACGGATATAGCGATGAGTTATCCTTTATCCTCTTTCTTTTCTCTCTATTCTTTTCTCTAGTGTTGAATTGCATCATTCTACTCATCACCTCTTACACCATCGCTAATATCCATGTAACATTATAGTACTCTGTGTTGTTATATTTGTCAACATGTATATAATTATATCCATTTGACAAATCTGATGCATAAAAAAGATGCTCTGTTTTTCAAACAGAACATCTTTTTCTACAAATAATCTCAACTATAGGATTCTTTCTTTTCTCATTCGTTTCAATTATTCACATTATTTATAATATCATCCGAATTATGTTGTTACACGTACAGTTGCTCACGATATACTATAATAATTGGACATACATAATAACAACGCCCAAGCCTCTATTTATCTGTATATTTATTCCTTTTTCTTGAACCATTCATTATCAAGGCACCTCATTCAAGTATCAAAATAAACATACAAGTATAACAGTTTCAAAACATCCTACACAGATTCCTAATAGTAATCCAGACAAAAATCTAGTCACATTACTAGGTCTTTTAACTTTAAATTTATTCAAATAGAAATCTAGAATAGCCGGTATACACAAAAGCAGTCCTAATAACTTCATTTTTTCGCACATTATATTCTGAAATAAAATAAAGTAAAGGAAAAGTCCAACTACTCCACCAGAACATCTCCAACATAAGATAAAAGTCTTTCCGTCTAAACTAGGAGCCGTTTCCGGCTTTCCATTACAAAGTGGTCGTCTCATTTCCAACACCTCGCTTTAACTTCCAGAAAACATTCCGCATATAATAGCAATAATAATCGCTCCAGCTATCAACATAATTGCAAGTGACAACAGAAATATTAACAATACCCATCCTGCAGAAAATAAAATAGATGTTAATACAGATAATACATAATGATACCATTTATACCCGTATAATTTTCCGTTTTTACTCCACATCGTGTTATATATGTACACACCTATAGCTGCACAAATAACAAATCCCCATGGGCCTGCCCAAACAGCAAGATTTGAACCCCAATATTCTATGCCTCTTCCGTACTCAGATCCAAAAACTTCATTAACTATCATATTACCCGATAAAAGATGAACGCCAGCCTGCAACCCCATGGATATCACATACGTAATAATCCAAAACATCTTTTCACTTTCCCACACATTATCATTCGATATATATGATGTCGCATTCGTATTATTCCCTGTCGAAGATGTGTATGCACTATTTGAAATATTAATCGTCGTCTGTTGAAGTTTTTGCTGGACACCATTATTCACTGGTATAATCGGCTGATTCATTCTATTTTCAAGTTCACACCACGGGCACTTATTCAAGTGTTTCGGAAAAATATGCGAAGCTTTATTTGTACATTTTTTTAGTTGTTTTTCAAGATCAATCAGCGCATTATACCATTCTACCGCATCCGGCCTTCTTTGTGGATTTGAATGTCCATCCACAAATGCACGAATAAAAAGTCCTCTTATTTTTTGAGGTAACATATTGAATTCTGGAGCATACCTCGGAGTAGTAATTCCACTTCTAGTCTGCTCAAACGGGAAGAATCCATTACAAATATTATCTATTGGTTGTGGTGCTGCAACGGATGGCTGACTAGTAGTTAATGGTGCAATATTTACATTGTTATTAACCGCACATGCAAACGGATGACATCCGTTCATCAGTAATGCAAAAATATGTACCGCAAGCGCAAACAAATCCGTATATTTTGTAAATGTGGGCAATGGGGCATTTGCTAGTGTTTGCCCATTTTTCATTTTTTCCTGTATTTCTCGTGGTAAATACTCTGGAAGTCCCACCTCACAACGATAAACTCTATTCCCATTCGCTTCTGTAATATGATACGAGTCCGTGTCCACCAACGTGACTCTAGCGGATTTAGGATCTACACCTATATTCTTTGGATTAAGATCTCCACATACATGTCCTGCATTATGCACCGCATTTATGGCTGCACACAGATTGCGAGCTATCGTTATTTTTTCAGGAAAAGTACAGGTGTATTTGTCTGAGTACATTACATTTAAGTCTTCATTATTACTGATTAAAGGCATAACATAACCAACAAATTGACCATTTTCATATACAACATCCATTGGCCAAGTAACCTGCTTCATTGCCTCATCAGAAATAGGAGAGGAAATCATGGCAAGAAGTTTTCTATGCCTTGTCTCCGTCTTTTTTCCATCGGCAAAGACTTTTAAAACGCAGTTAGGCATACCTAAAATTTTATAAACTGTGCCTTCTCCACCCTTGCCCAATGCAGGAGTTTCTATTGTATATTTTGTTCCATTTCTTCCTATATAATAAATTCCCATGTGCCTTACTCTTTCATGTTACTACTTTATTTGTAAGCCAAAACTACTTTCTTCCTCATATTAATGAACTATACCTATTAAGTGTGGTTAGCTCCAAAAAGTAAACCATAGTTTCTTTCATCTTTTCTAAAGAAAATCAATTACGCTCCATGTATATTACTTATTGCATAGTAAAATAAATCTGATATGTAGGATATCCATTGTATTGACTGATATATATCGTGTATGTTTCTCCTGCAGTCAAGTCAACTTTTTTTTCATCATTCCACGAACCAGTATCTGCAATTGTTGCATTTCTCGAATCATACATATCAAGACTGTAACTACAACCAGCATCTGATACGACCATGCTAATAATAAATCTGTCCGTTGCTGGAGCGGTATAATAATATACATCTCTCTGGTCAGTATAACTAATTGTTCCAGCTATAGCATTATTGGTAACCGTTTCTGGATCTTTAGGTATACCAATATATATCATATATTCAGCATTTCCATTATATTGGGAGACCTCAATACTATATGTATTTCCTGCTTCTAAATCTAATCTTTTTCCATCATTCCACGAACCAGTATCTGCAATTGTGCTGTTCTTTGAATCATACATATCAAAACTATAGCTACAATTTACATCACTTATATCAAACTCAAAATAATAGCGTCCTGTTTTTGGAGCTGTAAATGAATACACATCTTTTTGATCTGTGTAACTTAATGTTCCTCGAATTTCATTTCCTTGTATTTCAGCAATGTCATTCGGTACACCTATATTTATTGTATATTCAGGATATCCATCATATTGTTTTACCCTAATAATATATGTTTCGCCTTCCTCCAAATCCAATCTTTTTCCATCATTCCACGAACCAGTATCTGCAATTGTGTTGTTCTTTGAATCGTACATATCAAAACTATAGCTACAGTTCACATCATTTATATCAAATTCAAAATAATAGCGTCCTGTTTTAGGGGCAACATACGTATACATATCCTCTTGGTCTTCATATGTAATAATAGAACTGATTATATCTGAATCAATAACACTGCCTTCCTTAGGAACACCAATTGTTACAGTGTAATTTACCATATCATCTCTCGCATCTATTTCAATGTAATATGTATGATTTTCCACTAATTCAACCGTTGTTCCGTCATTATATGAGCCTGTATCTTTTAAACAATTGCCAGCTGTATCATATAGTTCAAATGAAAATTGCTTACTCGAATCACTTGTTTCAAAGTCGAATCGATATTTTCCTGAAACTGTAGCTGTATACTCATATAAATCTGTCGTACTACTCGTGACCTTTCCAGAAAACTCTGTCCCAGTGACTTTTGTATATGACGGACCGGTAGGTTCTTCATAATAATCTGATTTATTTTCTGTTTCGTAACTACTTTGAGAATCGTTTGTATTATAGCTATTGCTATAAGAATTATCATATTTATCGTCATTAGTTGAAGCACATGAACGAAATAATGAAATTAAAATAATGGCGCCAACAACAATTCCAATCCATTTTCCTAAGCTAGACTTCGGCGGAGTATTATTTGTATTATTCGTAGCAATTCCTTGTTGAATATTGTTTTTATTCGTTGCATAATACTGATTTGTGTTAATACTCGTTTGTTTCAGCTGTGGCATTGATATCATTTTCATTTTGTTCTCAATATCACACCATGGACAAATATTTAGATGTTTGGAATACATATGTCTATTATTATTTCTACATAATTGTAAATTGCCTTGCATAGACGATAGTGCATTGTACCATTCTACTGTATCCGGTCTTCTCTGTGGATTGTTATGTCCATCCACAAAAGCTCTGACAAAAAGATCTCTTATATTTTGAGGAAGAGAATTAAATTCCGGAGCATATATAGGTGTCGTTATTCCCGTTTTCTTAGTGTAAAAAGGAAAAAATCCATTACATATATTATCTATGGGTTGTGGTGCTGCAACGGATGGCTGACTAGCTGTTAGCTGTGCAATGTTTACATTGTTATTAACCGCACATGCAAACGGATGGCATCCGTTCATCAGTAATGCAAAAATATGTACTGCAAGCGCAAACAAATCCGTATATTTTGTAAATGTTGGCAATGGGGCATTTGCTAGTGTCTGTCCATTTTTCATTTTTTCCTGTATTTCACGTGGTAAATATTCTGGAAGACCCACCTCACAACGATAAACCCTATTCCCATTTGTCTCTGTAATATGATATGAATCTGTATCAACGAGAGTAACTAACGCATGTTGAGGGTCCACACTAATATTTTTGGGATTAAGATCTCCGCAAACTTGTCCTGCATTATGCACTGAATTAATTGCAGAACACAAATTCATTGCAATCGTAATTCTTTCTGATAGAGTACAACTATATTTATCAGAATACATAACATTTAAATCTTCATTATTACTTACCGCTGGCATAATGTACCCAACAAACTGTCCATTTTGATATACCACATCTACCGGCCAAGTAACTTGTTGCAATGCACTCTGCGGCATAGAGGACGCAATCATTGCTAATAATTTTTTATGTCGTGATTCTGTTCTGTTTTTATCAAAAAATACCTTTAACACATACGTAGGCATACCTTTTATTCTATAAACCGAACCTTCTCCTCCTTTACCTATCGCAGGTTCAATAGATTCATAATCTTTTCCAGTTTTTCCTCTAAAAATCATCTGGCAAACCCTCTCTACATAATATAATCTTTGACATATTCAAACATTGTTACATACATTGTCATTTTTATTACTTTTCCAAGTAAACATACTAACCAGAATTTTATTACATTTAATTTAGTCATTCCCGATGCAATCCCGATAACATCGAATATAGGGAACGGTAAAACAGAAAAAACTAAAATTGCAACATACGGATGTTTTCCAAAAAATCTAAATACCTTGTTATTCGTATTGATATTGGCTATATTTCGGCCAGTACATCCTAATAAATATCCAATCAGTTCGCCTGAGGCTGTACCTACTCCTCCCAACATAATTACACATATTGGATTCAGTAATTGCGCATATTGTATTACTACAAATATCCCAGGTGCTGGAAGCAAAATAGTTGCCGTCGAAGCAAAACAAGAAAGAAAAACTCCAACATATCCCCCCATTGCATATCTTTCAATCTGCTGTTTATAAACAAAAGCTACTAAGATAACCGCAAAAACTATTAACAATCCTAGTATATTTAATACTTTCCAAAATACATTTTTTTGCTTCATTTATATTTCTCATTCAACATGTAGTAAAAATACTCTTTGATCTTCGTTATATGAAAACTGATATTGAACACTTCCACCATATTTAGCGATACACTGCCTAGTGATGCTAAATACATTTTCACGAGCATTTCGAAAATCAGCCACGTGTGGCAACTTAAATAATATATTACGTTCTCCACATCGTATTTTTTTCTCTAAATACGATTCGAATAACGACTTCTTTTGAATATACATACCATTATCAGCATAGTAGTCCTTACTTGTGTTACATCGCGGATAGAATGTTCTATCATATATATGACTCGAAGCAATCTCTTTGTCAGATAAATTAAAATAATCGTATCTCAACACATCAAAGACCATCACTGACAAATCAAATGTGAAATCCACATGATAGTGCAAACCATTTATTTTTACTTTATTCCATGCATGTGAGTCGCCAATTGTGCCATTGATTTACTGTTCACTAGACTTTCCATGAACAATTATTGAACTTATTCCAACCGCATTTAAAATCAACTTTGTTGCCTTAGATATTCCTTCACAAACACCTTTTCCAAATAATAATGGTCCAACACACTCAAATGATGATTCCTTAAACGCATAGTCATATTTCACGCTTTTACACACGAAATCATGTATAAACATTTCTTTCTCATACTCACTTTTGCCATACAGTTTTCTACTAATCTCTTCGAGTTTAGTTTGAATTGCATCTGTTGTGGCTTGCACCTTGTCTTTTTGAAAACGATATTGTGGTATAACAGAGCCACACCTTAAAACCGGCAAGTGCTGACACGATATTTTTTCAACAAAGAATAATAGAGGTTCTTCGAGTCTTAAAGCTTCATATATTCTTTCAATTTGCTTTATTTCCAGGTTTTTATATGGAATAGACGGTTCACACCTAATCAATCCATCTAATAGTAATTCATAGAATTCGATTTCATCTTTGGTTAACCTATCCCTATAAAAAGCCTCGCCCGTTCGTTGCGATTTCAGAATTGCCTTTTTATTCACTCAAAAAGATCCCCTATCTTTCCCGCCCATCCTTGGCGTTTAGGTTTTTCATGCCGATCCATCAATCCGTCTTTTTTTTCATCTTTAACCTGTTCCGCACCTGCTCCGCTTTTTTCTGGTACCTGCGCCTTTACGATTTTTCCAGAAGTTTTCGCATATGCTTCCATAGCGACTTTTGTTTTCTCCGTTTCATACACTTTTGAAAATGATACAAACTCATCCTTCTTTTTCGCTTCTTCTGTCTCTTCACTTTTCGGATTCGGCGAGTCTATATTTTTACCTTCGCTAGCAGATTGCTCATCTTTATAGAGATGCGGATATGCTTTTCTATTCCATGCTTCTTGAAGCCTATCCCAATCCGGTTCAGAATAAAATAAGTTATCCCTATTATCTACTAGAATATCTGTATTAATTAACCCAACCACAGTTTTATCGTCTTGAACTCCCTGCATTAATCCAATAGGATAGTTCTTTTCTTTAATTGCTTTAACAATTTCAACATATGATTGAGGAGTCCTCTTTTTATAAATCTCTGTTAGTCGATAATAAAAATCTTCAGAATCATAGTTATCCTCTGCATTTAAAAATGCTTCTATCTTTTTCTTTAGGCTATCATTTAAACTTTCAATTTTGCTAACACCAACTGGATCCATAAAAAAGCTAATCAGTGGTGTGTATATTTTTTCTTTTGATTCATCAAGCATTAACAGATAGTGACACAAGATATCCCTCATACCATCAGTAACCAACAAAACAGCTGCTAGTTCTTCTTCATAAGTATCAATTTTCCATTGAGTATACCCTGATCTTAGAGGTATAACAGTAACCCCATCTGACCCCTTCTGAGGCTTGGTAATTTCAACGAAATTACCAAATGAATTCATTCCGATAATGGCACCATCACCTGAATGTCCATAAATTATTTTATGACCATCATATATAACCATACTTAATGTCGTATCATAGCTTTCAATTGGATTCCCGGTTTTCTCAGCTTCATTCATAATCCTCTTAAACGCGTAATTATAAACCGTTCTCATCATTGACTTGATACTTATTGTGTTGTAATCCCATGGCATTAATTCTTCACACATTTCAACTACAGTTTCTGTCGCGATTTTAGAGCCAATTTGAGAATTCACAGCAGAACCTACGCCATCAGCTATTGCGGCAATATACCACCCATTACCAAGTTTTTTGATTTTATGATTATCTTGGCAACAGGTACCCTTGGCAATATGTGATTTTCCAATCAAACTAAATCCATAATCAAAAAGCATTCAAGAATCCTCCTTCATAAATCAACATGGGTGCAAATAGCACACCCATGTTGAATCTTTCTAAAAGCCAAAACTTACCAATCTGTAGGAATTGTATGTGCATCTTCTGGCAAATTTGAAAGCTGAGGGTTCTCATCTACACGGCTAACTGAAATCGTTACCATACTTTCACTTAACCAATCAAAAATGCCCTTAAAATTTGCTTCATCCAACGCAATACATCTCTTAGTTAATGAAGTAAGTGTATCTTTACTGTAGCCAGGAACTCCTACTGCCCAGAACTTTAATTTTCCATGTGTTCCTTTACTCTCTTCATCAATAATTCTCTGCCTTGCATTTGAAATATCATCGGTAGGAGCACCATCGGTAATCATAAATATCCATGGCTTATAACATGGTGTACCCATACTTGCATAAAATCTGTTTCTTTCTTTAACTTTATCAATAGCTAGTTCAATTCCAGCTCCCATTGCAGTACATCCAGTTGCAGAGAGAGTGACCGGCTGCATCATTGACAGCGGAGTAAACTCTTGTACCACACGAGCTGTATCATTAAACTCAATAATAGCAATATCTACTCTCTTTTGAGCTAATTCGTCCATTGACGTCTGCTCTTTAAAATCATTAATAGCCTTATTTAAACTATTAATCGGATCCCCAACCATTGATCCAGATGTGTCTAACAACAAAACACACGCCATATGTGCTTCTCCCGGAGCTGATATTCCTCCACCTGGTACCTCATTGAAACCTGTTTGTCTTAATTCTGGCATTTTCAATTCCTCCTATAGTTAAGTTATATTCAATTATCACTCGTGTGATATATTGTTCTGATATTAAAATTAGCATTACCAAATAGTATCTTTATGCAAGACATGGAGCCCATCTGGTATATCTTTTTCTATTTTTTGAAAATCTATCTCCTCCATATATGCTACAGCCCTGTTGTCTCTACGCAAGTGATTCATCTTTGTAAATATCCACATCATTGCCTCACATACATCAAAATCATATTCAATTGAAAAAACTTCATCAGCTATTCTTTGCAACTCTTCATTGTTATAACCTTCAATTCCTAAAGCCCAAAGTTCAACTTTTCTTCTATTATTTTCGTTCAATCTGTCACACGCGGATTTCAAATCATCTGTTGCTTCACCATCAGTAATCAAAAAAATGAACGGCTTAAAACAAGGAGTTCCCATACTTGCATAAAATCTGTATCTTTCCTTGACTTTATCTATGGCAAGTTCAATTCCTGCTCCCATTGCAGTACATCCACCTGCTGTAAGCTTAATTGGTTGCATTAATGGCAACGGCGTAAACTCTTGAACAACACGTGCCTCATCATTGAATTCCACTATAGCGATATCAACTCTTTTTTGTGCATGCTCATCCAACGATGTCTGCTCTTTAAAATCACTAATAGCTCTATTTAAGCTATCAATTGGATCTCCAGCCATTGATCCTGATGTATCCAATAATAATACACAAGCCAAATGTGGCTCTCCCGGATAAAAAATCCCCCCGCCTGGCACTTCATTGAAACCTGTTTGTCTTAATTCTAGCATTTTCAAATTCCCCCAAAGTCTATGTTTACTAATACATTACCTTATTGTTGTATAAGCCAATTCCTGCGCATTTCTATCCAAAATATATACTTCATTTGATTTTAATCTCGCAATCTCTTCTGGCTTTACAATAAACTCTCGGTTTGAAGAAACATTAATAGAGTACTGAGATCCAAATCCATATCCCCACTGATAATTTTGATTGCCACCCATGTTTTGTGAAACTTTATCTACATCATAATATCCAAAGATTTCAGACCATTTATTACAGGTAACTCCACTATTATGAGAATACACTATCGATTTACAAGCATTACCAACGAACGTATTAAAAAGGTTATCATCCGCTCCAAGCATTGAATATACATCCTCTGCCACAAAACATGTTAAACACCTCGCAGATAGTGACTTTATCACCTTTGCTAATAACTCATTAGAATTAATGTTTATACCATCTAGCACAATCATCATCTTCTTACCAGTCATTAACACCTCTTTTATCTCATTAACTATAAGATTTAGTAAAATTTCATTTGTACTGGAACCAATATCTATCATAATCATGCCATCATGAGTAACTGCAGTTCTTATATTTACAGCAGAATTACGACTACCCTTGTTCGATAAAACTCTAGCTCCTTGGTACGCTAATTGAGAAAAAAAAGATTGTATATTTGCTTTTTCACTCTGCCCTTGCATTAATTGATTTCTAATGCTATTCGCCTGCTGATCTGTAATATATCCAGCTTGCTGTGAATCATCTATCTTTTCGATTAATTGATCATACGGGCAACGTACAAACATATCACAAAAAGGGGCTATCTTTTTGCTTTTAATAAACTCGGCAATTCCCATTATGTACTGCTGTCCTATTGCATTAATAACAGCACTATTTCCAGCGGAATTTATAATTAAATTACATATTTCTTGATTTGATCGATTATAAAAGGGGTCATACACACATGTTCCGTTAGTAATAATAACTTTATTACCCGAAAAAGAGGTCGCAGAAGAAACATAATTCTGTAGCATGGAATCTCCTTCATGTAACACAACCGTCGCAACTCCCTGATACAATGAACATGCCACAACAGATGCAGCTGCTCTAGATCTATTTTCTCTAGTGCCACCCGAAATTACATATGATCCCACGTTAGAATCTCTTTCGATAAAGCCCTCTATATCACTCGGATCATATCTTGTAATATTTTTTCTTAATTCATTGTTCTTTTGTATGTTACGTATGGTTTGCTTTGTTCTTCTAGCTGCTAACCAAGTGTTAAACAATGATAAGAATTCACTCATTATATTTACCCCCTGTATAAATCAAACTGAAACCTGAACGGTTTTTCAAACGCTAATCCAACTACTGCCTCTCCAATTCGCAAACTATTCAGGTCCCAGTCTTCAACAGTTCGGCCTTCCCTCTTATCCTCAACAATTGTATTATTTGATGATTTATATTGTTCTAAAACAATATTTTTACCATACAAATCAGACACATACTCTCTTGTAGAATTGTCATTGGTTTTAAATGAAATAACTGATGAAAAACCAGCGGCTATATTCTTCCCTTTGCTTTCACCATATATTTCATACAACTGTTCTATACTCTGTAAACCAGCAACTATTTTAACCCCAAGGCTTCTTCCAAAATTTACACCATCTTCGATATGTTGTAGGTTAGGCAACAGCTTAAATTCATCACAAATCACATACACATTTCCACTCGATTTGTTTCTTCCCATTGCCTCTTTTAATCCCAAGTCAAAAAGCAATCTATAAATTGGGGTTAGAGTTTCACCCATTGCTAAATCATACTCAATGAATAAAGTTTTTCCGTTTTTTTCCCTCACAAAATTTCTAACTGAAAAACGACCATCCTCTGCAAATTCTCCGATAAATATCTGTCTCGTAACATTTTGTAACTCAGCTAACACTCCGAGTGCTTGATCATTCTGACCATCTCCAACATACATTAGCGCTGATGACAAATCCGGAAACACTTTTGGATTCAATAACTTTTTTAATCGTTCAACAGACAAAGAATCCAAATATTCGCGTAAAGCGTTGTTATTAAAAAAACGCTTTCTAAACTCCATATCGTCCTTCCCTAAACGAATTTGTGCAATCAATATTGCCGAGAACAAATCCCTTGCTGCACTAGGAAAAAACTGCTGAGAAGTCCTTTCAATAGCGTCCTTAAACAACGAATGAGTTATCTCATACACATTATTAAATATATCTTTATCATCCCAACCGTCTACCAAGACTTCTTTGTAAATGTTCCACTTCAATGAGTTCTGAACATGCTGTTTTGAATTAGAAATCACAACATCACCTTGATGATAAAATTTAGAATAAAAATCCCCTTTTGTATCAAAAACAAGCATTACATCTTCTTTACTCATTTTATTTTTAATCTGCTGCAAGAAGTAATAAAACACATTGGTTTTTCCACATCCAGTCCCACCAAGCAATAATGTGTGTTTACTCATTAAGTCTTCACTAAATATTATTCTATAAGGTGTATCTTTATATTTCCCAGGCAATGAAATCCCTGATATGTTCTTTTGTTCTGGAGGTCTTGTTTGTGCAATGACATCACCTTGGACCGTAATTGTATTAATAGCCATATTCTATCTCCTACCCATTCCACAAGATTCACTATTACCAATCCCACTATTATCTTGTTCAGCTTTGTCGTGACTAACTTGATTAAAATATTCTTCGCGCACTTCTGAAATAGAATTATCATTATTCGCATCTTGTTCTTGATCACTAATATAATTGTCTCTTAATGTGTTATATTCCGTTGATACTAACGAAGATGCTCTTAAGTCATATACAGGGAGTTCTTTCAATTCATCACCAAAATCATTCATTTTCCCTGTTTCGGGATTGTAATATCCATTTGTAAGATTATGATAATCACCACGATGAGCACCGTATAAGTGTTCATCTTCACTTAGAAATTGAATATTTTTTGACTCACCTGCATACTCCGGATAAAGGCTTACCGATTTCATATGATGTCCTTCATATCCTTTTACACGCCCTTTTTCAATTAACTCTTTCTGCTCAGATTCTGACCATATTCGGGTTCCAATTCCATCTGATACTCTTCCTTTTTCTTCCTTCCATGCGTTTCTTACGGCATTCTGTCTCAGATATGATAATTGTTTTTTTTCTTCATTAGACAAATTAGAATTCATATAAGTACCTCTTCTTACTTGTCAGAATTATCAATAGTATCCTTCAACCATTCCTCTAAACTATTCCATCTGCAAAATTCTTCATCTAATTCATGATCCCACTGGATTACCTCATTGTTATTATTCAAATCTATGCATAAGAAGTCTCCATAATTTACTTTTGCGAAAACAAGAAAAGTATTTGGAATTTTAAAAATATTTCTCTTCTCTCTTCGATTGGCATCTTTAAGACTCTCACCGCCATTTGCTCCTGTTCCATAAATAACTGTCCCTGGAACAAATAACTCGCCTCCATCAAAACACGTCAACAATTCAGCTAAAGGCAATGGTAAAACAATTCCATTTTTTTCTTGAAAACTCTCTAATATTTCCTGTGAACATCCTCTATTAAATTCCATCTTCTCGCTATACCTCTTAAGTATAACGAACAACTCACGGCAACTCATATTATCTTCTCCTAGTCAAGGTCATTTGTTTAGCTTCGCTATTTTCTTCAGTCTCTTGATTTTGCTGCGAATATAACTCCTGTCGAACATCCTCGTATTTAGATGCATCTGAATCATATTCGCGTGTAGCATCAGCATCCCCCACATACATTTTTCTCATCGCTGCCATATTAGAATTTGAGGCAGAGCCCTCTCCAGATTCTCCCTCGGTTTCTTCTTTGTAAGCCATCAGCTCAGCTCTTAGAGCTTTTAGTTCCTCTATTCTTTTTTGTCTTGTTTCATTATCCATACAAATCGCCCAACACTTTCTTACAATTCAACTGAAACATTGCCATTAAATTTAGAAAACAATTCAACCGGATATATTTTCAATTCATCCAACATTCCTCTAGTAGCATATAGTTCGTGATAAAAGAAACTCAAAAGTAAAAAAGTACTCCATGGCATGTCTCTTTGGCACGTTTCAAAAGCATAATATGTTTGTCTAGAGCATCCTATAATATTGGATAATTCCTCCTGTGTAATACCCGCCTTCGCACGTAATGGTGCCAAATTGTCCTGTAATATAGCAATACAAGTTTCTTTATACTCTCTTGTTATTGCCCATTTTTCACTAATCACTTTTCATCCTCCATTCAAAAAAACATAAAGCATTAAAGCCAACATCGATTAATATGGTTTTTATATTAAATATATTACCTTGTGTTGTTAGATTTGTCAATATGCAACATCTTGTTACATATTCAACTTTATTACACATAACTGCAGACTCAGACGTTTTATTAAATAATTTTTTTCAAAATCTAAACAATCTCCTTCAAACAACCCATTTTACATTCTTCTTGCAATTTTCATCTGCCCAATCAACAACGCCTTAATCTTCTCATCCTTAATTCCCTGCAGCTGTAATAACATATGAATCCTCTTCTGTTTCAAATCCAAGTAAATAGTCAGGCTTAGTAGCAAGATGTTTTGAAAGTTCTGCTATAACACTGCTCTTAATATCAACCTTGTCATTTTCATAAGCTGAAATAGTACTCTTTTCTAAGTGTTTCTGTGAGTTCCTTTGTCATGGCAACTAGCTCTGCATTCTCATAGAAATCCTTTATTGCCTCCGGCTTTGTAAGTGCATCATAATATTAGTATTATTAGCTCCCATATTTTGCGATTATAGAATCGTAAATCTTACGCTTCTTAAATCTTCATCCGTGGGATTCAAGAGGTTGATTTTATGTGATTCTGAAACGCCTCTATTTTGGGCAGAATCCCAATTATTACAATTCTGAAGAAATTCCCTGGAAGCAAAATTCTTTACATATATTATTGTAGGTTTACCCTGCCCCTGCCTTTTCTTCTCCACAAGACCAATTCCACCTTCAGAATCCAGTTCCTTTAGTATGGCTACAGCTTTATTCTTGCTACATGGATGAAGAGTATGCATCGTAAACCATTGCAGATATATCCTTCGCATAATTGGTCCTATTATCAACCATAGTAAGCAGAATACCTTCAATCTGTAATTTAGGATTGAGTTGCCTTTTAACACGACCTATTGTCTTAATAAGCTGTTGCAACCCCTTTACCGGTAAATAAGCCGCCTGCACCGGAATAAGCACCGTATCAGCACAAGAAAGAGCATTAATCGTCATCATGCCAAGTGAAGGCATACAATCGATAATAATATAGTCATATGAAGCCTTTAGT
>ERZ1034710.273-NODE-273-length-18253-cov-4.912408_pt1 | contig 18253 bp, 3 predicted proteins | sample MGYA00520597_ERZ1034710 | MGnify/ENA primary metagenome ERZ1034710 (study PRJEB33766, sample SAMN09781714) | gut metagenome | biome: gut microbiome | host: Homo sapiens | place: Madagascar | study: EMG produced TPA metagenomics assembly of the PRJNA485056 data set... | reverse complement strand
TATTACAAGGATATGGAGCGATGGTCGTTCAATCTTCAGATTTACTTTCTGAACAAGCGATTCCACGATGTGGTGGAAATTTCCCGTTCGGAGCAGACCATTGTGCAGGATAGAACCATCTTCGAGGATGCGCGCATCTTTGCGCCTAATCTTCACGATATCGGTATGATGAGCGATAGGGATTTCAAAAACTATACCGATCTCTTTGATCTGATGATTAGTCTGGTAAAACTCCCTGACCTGATGATATATATCAAGAGCAGCATTCCTACGCTCGTGAAGCATATCGAGAAGCGTGGCCGCGATTTCGAAAAGAGCATCCGCATCGATTACCTCCAGGGTTTGAACAAGCGTTATGAGGATTGGATCAAGGATTATAAAGGTCGCCTCATCATCATCGATGGTGATAATCTGGAGTTCGGAGAGAATCCGGAAGACTTCCGAAAGGTTACTGACCTGATAGATGCCGAACTCTTCGGCCTGTTTGCTGAAAAGGGAGTTTAAAGGTAAAAGGGTAAAAAGGTAAAAGGGTAAAAAGGGCAACCCCGCTAGGCGTCAAAGGAGAAACGCCTGGCGGGGTTGCGTTTTATGGTTGTACAGCTAAAAGGTATATGCTTGTACAACTAAAAGGTTTATAGTTGTTCAAACATCTCCTTCTGCTTATTCAAACATCTGAATTCGCCAGCAGAACTATCTCCTTCCTCCGGAAGAGTCGGGAGCTTTATAGAACTTACCTTTCTTTCGGTCGAAAGTCAGTTTGATACGTTCACCTCTGTGGAAAGCATAGCCGCCATCTGTCATATTCGAGATTTCATGTCCCTCTCCTGTAATGACAAGTTCAGGTTTCTCGAATTTTCCGTTTCTGATGTAGCCATTTGCTGGTTGATATCTTATATTTTCTATTCATATCTTTCTGTTATTTTACCATGATTTTTCTGTTTCCGAAGATGTAGATGCCGTCAGGGAAACCACTATAGGTGGCGGTACCAGGACGGACATCCAAAATGCGATAAAGCTGACCGGTGGTTGAGAATACCTGCAACTGGGTGGAGTAGGTGCTCTCTATGCGTACACGATGAGCTCCGATAGGGCGGATGAAGAGTGATTCGCCGGCTGGTGTATCATCGTTACCATTCACGTCAGATTCTATCTTCTCGATACCCGTGGTTTCGGCAATGCGAATCACGGATGGAGCATCGCCAGAACGGGTTCTGTCATTTGTCATCAATGTTGTCATATAGGTGCGGAATGGCATTACGGTTTGGAGGGTAGACGCATCATCAAATGCAGTACCCACGGCGTTCATACCATAGATGGTTCCGTTGGCTACCTTGGTGGCAGCAAAGCTACCTACATGATAATAACCGTTGTGCTGGGTTGCCATAGCCTGGGTGATAGGAATCACGATCGCCTTATCTGCCGGCTCGGTTTCGTTCTCATTACCGAAGGCATGGAAGGTAACGGTTTGCGAAGACTCGTTTGTATTCAAGATGTTGTTATAGAACTTACTTGAAAGGTCGAACTCGTAATAACGGTAACCAGGGAAACGGACCAGATATGGGATTCCCTTGGTCAGCAACTGATAGTTCTTATACTCCTGCTGTTTGCTGTAGTATGGATTAGCATCCTTGTTATAGAAATGTTCTCCGTAGGTTGTTACAAAGAAGTTATTATTAAAGGTGTAATCCTTACTTTCTGCTCCCTCAGCCTGGAAGAGTCCTGCTGTTGTACCCGGACGCTGGAAGGTGGCTGTATTGTTTGTCGTGTTCACCTCTGTCAAACCGCGCAGCCAGTATTCATGATGCAGGTATTTATCACCATAGAAATGGGTGATTTCACCATTGAGCGATGCCATTACCTTTTGTGCGGTGAATGGCAGGCAGATACCTTCCCAGGCTCCGGTAGCATCCTCAGCATAGTACATCGGCTTGCGTACATACCAGGCATGGTTGGTTACCATGAATGGGATAGGGGCACAGAAGTCGTTGTTCTCACACTTGTCTCCCTCGCTGTTCTTATCCTCAGGGGTGCGTTCTACGAGGTGGAGGAGAGAGGTGGTATAGCCATCATCGGCATTATTCTTGAAAATATGATGTCCGTAGATGGTAGTCTCACTCGTGTTCTCCTTGTAGCCGAGTGCATTGTCTGCGATGTCGTAAGCCTCTGTATTGTTGTCGATGTCGTTGCCATTGGCAGCAGTATATACCAGGAGGTTCTGGCTTACTCCCTGCTGGATGCTTAGGTCGCTGAATACCTTGGCATTGTCATCTACCGGTGGGTAGAAGATGCCGTTCTTGTTGATGCCTGCCGCCTGGTTGAATCCCATGGCAGCCCCCTTGTCGTTCAGGCAGGTGAAGTCGATAGCCGTTGTTGTCGTCTGGTGTACGTAGGTACTCATGAGGCTGTTGGCATTGTTGCTGGCATTATAGTGGAATGCATCGAGCTTCGTGTCGCCATAGTAGCCGGCAGTACGATATATGCGGTTTCTCATATAGCTGTTCTGATGGGAAGCTATCTGGGAAGGACAGAGGTCTGGAACCTTCTGCAATGACTGTCCCCAGAAGATGAAGTCGTTCATCGGCTGACTTCCGTCTGCCTGGTTTCCGTCGAACAGTGGAACGTAGCTGACTGCGGATGCTGTACCCTGCGATGCCTTTCGAGCCGCATCGATAGCGTGACTCTGGTCGTGGCGGGTTTCGTTGCTGCCGTAGTTAGGCTGGTCACTGTCTGAACCTTTTCTCAGATAGGTGATACCCGTGTTGTTGCCGGTGATGGCATCGGTACGGTGGGCATACTGGTAGTCGCCGTTGGCATAGTAATCGTAGACGTACTTCAATGCCTCCTTGTCTTGGGCATTCTTCATGTTGTTGTAGCGGGCACGCAGATAGTATTCGTTGAGGTCGTAGCCAACCTTGCCGTATCTGAAGTCGTCTGCCGTATAATGAGTATCACTTGTGCCGTCCATGTGATAGACGATAGGCTGTATGCCCTTGTTATATTCGAAGCAGCAGTGGTAGGCACCCCCATTCGTACAGCTATCGGTAGCGATCTTACCGCTTTCCATACCGAGGTTATAGATGTTGCCTCGGTTCTCTTTGAGGAATGATTTGCCTTGAGCCAGACCCATGATGACATGTCCGTTTCCATGAAGAGTGCCGGCAAATATAGCCTTGCTTCCATCGAAGTCGCTGGTCACGGTGATGTCGTTCTGCAGTACGAATTGGGCATTCTTTCCATATCGTTCCACCTTGTTTCCCGAACCGGTTCCGATGGTATCCACGAAGTTGATGAATGCCTTCAGGTCGCTGGCATCAGAGATATAGATGCGAGGTTCGGCAAACGTCTTGTCTTCCTTGGTACGCTGGATAGCCTCTGAAAGATGCAGGTTCACACCCTTCTGGTGAGGATTCATGCGGTGGTAGTTGTGAACGGTAAACTGGCTGTCGTCTGCCATATCCACCGTAAAGATCTTGTTCAGACCATTCATGGTGATACCCAGCTGTACGCCATATCCGTTCATGAAGTAGTAGGCTGGAATATCCAGATAGTCGTTGGTCTTGTCATATACGCAGTCCTTGAAGAGTCCTTGTGCTTCGCTGCTTCCCTGCTTGTAGGTGTCGTAGCCTGTAGCCTTTTTGTTGATGTCCCATTCGGAAGCGTCTTCAAATACCCAGTTTCCCTTTTCGTTTTGCTTGCGCTTTCCTATGCGCCAGTAGTATCCGTTGGCAGAGAACGATTCGTCTGCCTCAATGGAAATCTGGTTTTTCCTGAGTCTGACCATCTCTCCCGGCAAGGCGCAGTTGTCAACAGTTATCTTACCGTTGATGTTAGGACCCTGCACATATTCTATAGTGAGATAGATGGTGTAAGTGTAGATTCGTTCTACCTCACAGTAGTAGTTGGATGATCCTGCTTCTACGTCTGTGATGTTGACCTTAGCATAGCCATCTTGGTTGTTGGCATCCTTTTTAAAGATTCTCTCAGGGTCTATCATGGTGTATTCTCCAGCAATGCCGTTCTTGATATAATAAACAGTGCCGGCAGATAGCTTGGTTCCTGTTGCTACCTGTTTGTAATCATTGCCATCTTGGATGAAGAAGTCGGATGAGGCCACCTTACTGATGATAGGTTTGTAGTGGTTCTCATCTGTATATTCTTCGTATGCACGTCCCTTCAGTACAACGGTGGCAAGACATTTTTCAGAGAGATGCTTCTTGAAATAGTCGGTTGTCGTATTGTTGACCTGGTCTGTCAGCTGGAATGAAATCTTGGCATCGCCATCTGTCAGCGCAGAAGGGAGCTGACGTTTCTGATAGTTCTCTTCTTTGAATACTCCGTTCTTCATCGGCAATACAGCAGCGAATCCTTTGCCATCATATTCCTCTGAAGAAGAGGCACCGATGCAGAGCTGGTATTTGCCGGATACGTCCTGATTGTCCATATCCACGTTGCCTTCTGTACCGGCTGGCAGATAGTTGCGCTCTTCCAGGTCGCAGCTGTATTCTGTCTTAGGATGTTCGCTGCGCATCTTCCAGCTCTGAATGGTTACAGGCTGGTTTGGCTTCAGTCCTGAGAGCACGGTGAGACCGTCCTTGTTGTCACTGAAGAAGGTCATCTTGTCCTTGTAGGTATAGCCAGTGATGTGGGCATTGTAATAGTAGTTGAAACCTGTTACATACCAATAGTGAACATCAATCTTGTCATCCGGATTTGCTTGTCCTGCCTTATCCATACCATAGAATCCGGTAGGAAAGCAGTCGTCAACAACGAAGCGGTTCTGCTTGGCATCGTATGGGAAGACGAAGTTTCCGGTGGTTTCCAGGAAGTCTACCTTGTGTCCGCTTTCTCCCTCTGTCGTTGCCCGTTTATGCACATTGTCGGCATATACATAGCCGCCACCTTCGTCTTCACGAACGTCGATGAGGTTCATCTCCACTACGCCGTAGATAGGACCGTAGAAAATACTGTCGATGACATTCTTTTGGCTGTCATCGTATAACTCCTGTACGTTCTGAATCTTGAGGGCATAGCCTGAGGCGATACCTATCATGTTCTTTGCCGTACCGTCATTGCGCTTCTGGAAGATAGGGTCTTTGACGTATTTGTCGATGTAATCCTGTTTTACAGCCATATATGACTTGCCTTTGAAGTCGCCATCAGCAGGTACCATACCGGTATTGTTGCGCCATGGTTCTTTAACGGCATCGTTGAAGGTAACATTCGAAGTTACTGCTCCCACGTAGTGGATGTTGTTGGCAAGACCCATATAGTTGCGTGCACGCTTTGTGGATTTGTCCTGCAACTTGTTGTCGGTCAAGGTTATATTCTTGGCAAACATCTGAATTTCTCCCACTCGTGCTATTGAATATGGAGTCTTGTTGGTTAGGTTGGTGGCATAGTCGCGTGCTCCAAGTACGTTGAAGCAGTTATCCTCCAGTCGTAGGATGTCCATACGCTGGAAGGTATTGATGATCTTCGGATTGTTGATATTGGTTCCTGCAAAGCCGTAACCCGTCAGGTCGGCACTGCGGAAGCCGGCTGCATACGACTGGTGTCCGTCTCCGAAGATGCCACCTTCACTGTCGTAGGCATATATATTCTTGTCGGTCTCCGACTGATGTTCCGGCTTCTTATATCCGTCTCCATAGAAATAGTTGTCCTGGAGAGAGATGTAACGGTAGTTGCCGTCTTTGTCCATGTAATAGTAGCCGAAGAGGTCGGTACCTGTTGGTAATACGACCGACTTCATTTTCTGATGGGAGATGATGATATGGTCACGGTTAGAGTCGGTTGCAGAATTGTCGGCAACCAGGATGGTGGTGTTACCGCCGAATCCTGTTGTGGTACCATTAGGCAGCTTAGCCAATTCATCCTGTCTTTCCGTGAAAGCCTTGTCTATATTGTATTGACGAGTAAATTTCAGAACGGTAGAGTCGTTTGCCATGACAGAAGTACCCTGTGCCACGGAGTAACCGCCACCATAGATAGCTTCTCCAATCTTGATATTGATGTCGTTCCATGTAATAAGTGGTGAAGCCGGGGCTGTAGGGATAGTGGTGAAGTCATTCTCCTTCACGAAGTCCGTAACTCCCTGCTTGCCGATGATGGAAGCATAAACAGCCTGCGAAACCTTGTCACCACTGATGAGTCTGATGCTCTGCTTGATGGTTTCTGAGGCAAGGTTTGGCAGTATCTTTCCGTCCTTATTCTTATTCTCATGGTCAATATACAGGTTGTTCTTGTCGGTACGGTCCAGCAGATAGATGCCGGAATGCCCGTCGTTTACCTGATAGTAGGTAGGGTAGCCCACCTTTACCTGGGTAGAACCATATACATAGCCAGAATAGGAACCGCCTGTTACCGAACGGAAGACGTGACCATTGAGGATATCCACATCGGTAAGTCCGATGACATTACCCTGCTGACCGCCACCATAGATGAAGTTGGCTGATACACCTGTAGCTCCGTTTACACCGCAAGGAAGGAACTTACCACCTTCTGTCTTATGTTCAGAACATTTCATATCCTTACCCATGATGATGTGGGTATTGCCGTAAACATAACTCTCCATACCATATCCGGCACCATAGATGTTGAGGCTGGAGTATTCCGGTTTGGTAGCCAGAGAATCGTTCGAATTTTCCAGTTTCTTCTTATCCTTACCGGCAAGCATGTCGCTCCGGAGATCGATGGTAACGTCGCCTCTCACGGTTCCCGTCTTGTAGCAGCCGCCGAATACGTTTCCTCCCACATAGGCATCGTTCTTCTCCTCTGGCTGGAACTTGTTCTTGATGGTGAGTTGGATGAAAGGATCGGTAGAGTAGGCACGTCCCAGTAGATAGCCACCCTCATGGTTCACCAGTCCTTTATAGTTGTAGTTGGCATTGTTGCAGCCACCCACAATCTTGTCGGTGATGGTGAGTCCCTCCGGGAAGATATAATTGATTACATTGCCCCCTGCATTTGGATAGATGTTCATGTTGCCACGGTTTCCTCCGCAGCAGAAAGTCTTGATGGTACAGTCTTCCAGTCCTTCACCCGTCTGGGTTCCGTTCCATAGCAGTTCTCCCTGGATATCTGTTTCCACTGGCTGGAAATACAGGTCGATGAGGTGAGGATATACGGTTGGTCGGTCTTCCAGCTTGGTAGGGAGATAGAGGGTACCGATATCCTTGTTCGAAGGATTGGAGAACCAGTCGATGGTATCGGCAAGGTTCAGTTCCTGTGTATAGTCCTCCACGTTTCCATTGAGTTTCTGGAACTTGTTCATGAAGTCGTTGTCCTCTGATTTGGCGAAGAGTTCATCTCCGTTGCAACCCATGAAGACACGTCCGATGTTCACATGACTGCCAATGTTGATATGGATGTTTCCTACCTTTTCTACAGCCTTGTTATCCTTGTCCTTCACCTTCAGTACGGTGGCAGAGTTTCCTCCTCCATAAACGTCACCGGCGATATTCACCTTTTCAGATGTAGAGTTACCCTTGATTTCGATGTTCACCTTGTTGGTGAGTGGTCGCCATGAATTGATGTTCACAATCTTAGCCGCATCGCTTGCCTCCTTGTAGGAAGGTATGAATTTTCTCATCGGTACGGTATATACCAGAGGAACGGTCTCTGAGTTTGGATCCTCCGGGTTCATAGGGTAATACTCGTTCACCGTCACCTTCTGGTTCTGGTTCTTGTCGAGTGCATACAGGTAGTTACCGTTTCCGGCTCCATATACATTCTGATAGATGTGTCCACCCAGAATCTTGATGTTGCTTCCTTCACCGCCATTGTCTCTGAATCCGTTTTCCTCTGCAGTTATGTTCACATAGCCCGAAACGTCGTTGCCGCCATAAACATTGCCATGGATATGGATGTCGGAATTGTTGAACTTGGAGGTGCCTGATGGACCACCCGTTGTACTGCCCGTTGTACTGTTGTCTGATCCGATGATGACATGGGTAGCTTCCTTTACGTCTCCCATGAAACCGCCACCGAAGATGTCACGGCAGTCGATAGCCTTGATGGTGACATTTGTTTCCTTGACAGAACTGTAGAAACCGCCACCAAACACACGGCGGCAGAATACGCCACCGGCTCCCGATATATTGGTACTGCCTTCTACGGTACCCGAATAGCCACCGCCCACGATGTCCATGTACGAGAAGTCGCTGTAGAAGTGTTCATGTTCCTTGCCTGGTTTCAGCTCAATGTCCTGGTGGTTGTTGGCATCTCTGCCCTGCATGTCGATGGTGATGTTGGTATTGCCCTTGACATAGGTCTTTTCACCAAAGCCGCCACCGAAGATACTGAAGTGAGGAGATCCCACCTTATTATATATCTCTTTCCATTCGTTTGTCTGGTAGAATTTCATTTTCTTCTTGTCCTGTCCCGGCTTCACCTCGGTGTTGTCATTCAGGAGACCCTTGACAATCAAGATGTTGGTATTGTTGCCCACTTCGCAGGCTTCGTTGCCACCGGCATAGATGTTGTGGTTAATCTTGAACTTCAATGCCTGGTGGTTGTACTGTGGAGAGTAGATGATACCGTCAATGATGCTGGCTGGTCGCCATGAACGGGTTTCCGGATTCCAGTAAGAGGAGAGCAGAGCCTGTCCACCATTGATCATGATATTGGTATTGCCGGTTACGTCTGCCGAAGTCACGTTCACGGAATCGGTTCCGTTCACGGTCAGGGTGTCGCAGTTACCCCAACCGCCGCCATAGATACCATGGCCTATCTGTCCGTCGGAGATGCTCATGAAGGTATTGCCATATACCGTACCGTTTTCGCATCCGCCGTAGATTCTCTCCAGGAATGCTGGCATGATATCCTTGTTCACGTCATTGTCTGGATGCTTCATGGCATTGTCGCTCCATGGCTTGATATACTCTTTCGTTGCTTCGTCGAAGTATGGATAGGTGATGTTTGGACGGTCGATGACCAGACTGGTATTGCCGTAGATGCCACCCAGCTTCTTATAGTCGTTGCATTCAGACTTTAGGCGTCCTCTACCTCCTGCAAAAACCTGAGAGAAAACAACGCCGCCACGGATGTTGACGAGCGAAGTGTATCTTTCTGGTACCTGGTGGTGTTCAAAGTTAAAGACATCCGGTTCTTCCTTTGCTTTCTCATTTCCCACGTTGGCAACATCGCCACCGCCATATACGCTGCCCAATATCATGGTACGGGCTATCAAGCCGAGGTTTTGCTTATATTTGATGTTTCTGCCATAGACGTAAACTTCCGTTTTAGGGACGCGTGCCATATTCGGGAAGTCAATCCATGTATTCTGGTTCTTGTCATAGATTGATTCGATACCGGCACCACCGCCATATACATTCTGTGCTACATAGCCTGATTTGATGAATACTCTCGACAGGGAACCTACCTTTCCGAAGTCATAGCTTTCTCCCTGGTTTGCAGTGATGTTACCGATAGGCATGGCACCAACACCGGCACCAAAGATGTTCTCGCAGAAAGGCTGACAGTCGGTTTCTACATAGGTTTCACCGGTAACATAACCTGAGAAGCCACCGCCGTGGATAGCCTGGAAGGTGAAGCCTGGCAAACCGAGGGTCCAGGCCCAGCGGCTGGCATGATAGCGCTTGAAGGTCATTGGGTCGAAGTCGGCATCACCCGGATTGCTGCCCGTCACACTACCGAAATAGAGCTTCTTGTCATCCTTTGAAACCTTCAGGAAGTCATTGTATATCTGCTTCTCGAAGTCAACGTATGTCTTGAGGTCTGCATTCTGGTTGAGATAGCGGTATTTGATGCCGTTGACGGTGATGACGCCATCGTCATTCCTCTTGTTACCAGGCTGTACACATACTTCGGTCTTTACCACCTTGGTGTTGGCACCGAAGCCGGCTCCGAATATGGAGAATTGCGGGTCGCTTGTGTTCTTGCTGCTGATATACCAGCATAAGCCGGCAAGCGAGGTTTCATCGAACACGCTGATCTGGTTGCCATCCTTGGTGATGACGTCGGCAAGAGGAGAGTGGTTGATAATTACCTCACTCAGACCGTTGCTGTCAGAAGTACCGTTGCCAATGGTAGAGTTTCCGTCCTGTCCGAATCCCACATAGCAGGCACGGTTTCCACCGCCATAGATATTATGGTCTCGCTTGAAGGAACCGGAGTTCATCGTTCCCTTGGTAAATGCATAGAACTGTTGGGTATTCTCATCACTGATGATGCGATTGATGGCATCCTTTGCCTTTTCGTTGGTAATCTCATTGGCAGTCTTGGCTTTCAGGATGGCAGCGGTTATCTCCTTGAACTCATCAATGTTCTCGCAGATCTTTTTGTTATTTTGAACTGCCAGCCAGGTGGTGATGTTGCCGTTGATGTCTGCCTTGCGGTTCCATATCCAGGTTCCGCCGTCTATCTGTACCTTGGTATTACCCAGGATGTTGGCGTAGGTTCCCTCCTTGTTTTTATCCACTTTTCCCAGTACTGTGTTACGGGTAATTTCCTCCTCTTCCTCTTCGGTTTCATTGCCGGTGAGGTCTATCTTGATATTTCCGTATCCACCGCCGTAAATGTTGTGGCCCAGTTTGCCGCCCTCGATATGTACCAGGGTACTTCCATCTACGGTACCGAAGGCACATCCGCCATAGATATTACTCCAGATGAATGGCACGATGTTGCCCTGGCTGTCGGTGTCGGCAAGGGAGGTGGCATTCGTGTTCACCACGTGTACCAGAGTGTTGCCGTTGATTCTTCCCACCTTATAATATTCAGGAGCTTCAGCTTTCTTGAGACCCTTTCCACCGCCAAATACTTCTCCGAAGATGTCGCCACCGGTGATATTGACGAAGGTGGCATAGTCCGTTGCCTCATAGCTAAGGAACTTGCCTGTAGTCTGGTCGAGCTTTGATTCGCTCTTTGGCTTCGTTTTGTAATAGGCTTCCTTGTCTGCTCCTGTCAGGGTGATGTATGATTTGATGTTGGCGATGTCACCGCCACCATATACATTGCCATATATTTTGGCGTCACCCGATATCTCTACCTTGGCGGTTCCTAATACCTTTGCTACATTGGTAAAGTAGGTGTAAGTGCCGTTTTTCTTAGGTGCTACACCGGCACCGCCACCAAATACGTCACCGTAGATGTTGGCTCCCTGGATATATACCTCGGTGTTGCCGCCAATCTGACCCGTTTCGTTATTCTCTGTAGAGGATGGGTCACCGAAGCCACCGCCATATACACGGTGCAGGAAGGTCTTGCCATCAATGGTTACCTTTGTACTCTTGTTAACTTTTCCAGCATATCCACCGCCCAGAGCACTCAGGATGGTGAAGTTAGGAATACCCTTTGAGTTGTCGAAGACAGAAATATCCTCTATCTCAGTATTGTAGATTCCGTAGTCGCCATTCACGTTCACGGTAACGTCGGTGCTGTCCACGGTTGTATTGATACCATAGCCACCGCCGAATACAGCGAAGTGAGGATGCTCGCTGTCGTCGTATGCTTTCTTCCATTCTGCTGTTTTCAGGAGTCCGAATGGGGTCATACCTTTCAGGATGGTAAGGGTAGCCTTTCCTGTTACGTTGCAGGCTTGGTTACCGCCACCATAGATGTTATGAGGGCAGACGAACTGACCGTCATTGAAGAACTCCCTCGTGTTGTCATTCCAGTAGATCCACTTTGTTCCGTTCCATTTCTTGTCCCATATCACATTGATGGAGAAGCTGTCCTGCTTCTTTCCGTTTTCTCCTTCTGTCTGTGCGCCCTGGTCTTGAGCCAGTTTTACAAAGGTATTACCTGTTACGTCGGCATAGGTATAGAGGAGATTGCCGTTGTCGTTCGTAATCAAGCCCTTTCCTCCGCCATAGATTTCTCCAGCGAAGTTGGCTGCATATATATTAATATGTGTATCTCCCTCTACCTGTGCTCTGTTTCCACCGCCATAGATGTCGCCATAGATGGATGGTGCCTGTGCAGAGGTGCCGTAGAAGTTGAGGTTGGTGCCGCCAAGTACCTTTCCTACGAGTTCTGGATGCCAGGTATCGTCAGCGATGGTTGTATTGCTTTCCAATCGTATCTTTCTTCCATTACCGCCGGCAAACACATCCCCTCTGATGTCGGCATTGTCGCTGATGGCTATGTTGGTGCCTTGCTCTACTACAGCCATGTCGCCACCGCCATAGATATTCTTAAAGAAGGTACCACCATTAATCTTAACTGTAGACGAGCCATAGAGGCGTGCCATGTTTTCGAGGGTGTTGATGTCTGAGGAGTTGAACCGTTTGGCATCAGCCACACCATATCCACCACCGAATACAGGGCAATGGAAGATACCGCCATTGATGGTCAGTTCTACGTTGCCGTATATTTTGCCGAGTTCTGTATAATCATCAGCATTACCACCCTTTTGGTCTAAAGAATAGAAATAATCAGTTCCACGTCCACCAGCAAAGATGCCGTTTTTGCAATAGAATTCTCCACCCTTGATGGTAAGTGATGCTACGGTTTCTCCTGCTTTTCCGTATATGTTTCCACCATCCTTACTTGGTTTTCCATTTGTAGTCCAAAGGTCAGAACTCATATATCCGCTACCACCACCATAGATACCGTCGATCTTTCTTGTTTCAGAACCAAAGATACCTCCTTCAATGATAATCTTGTTATTGGTCAATCTTGGATCTACCTCGGTATATGTATGTGTGTCAGCATTGTAGCATTTATACATGCAAAGATTAGTTTTTGCTGCATCATAGTTGCCAAAAGCCATGACAGATTTCGTACTGCTGTTTGTCCAGTAAGGGATACGGTCATCCGTTGTGTGATTTGTATCATCTCCGATACCATTCATACCACCTGCTCCTGCACCATAGATACCGCTGAAGATTTCTTCTGATTTACAATTTGTTGGAATCAGGAAGGTACCACCCTTGATGGTAATGGAGCTATAGCCATAGAAAGGATTCTCTACCCATTCACGATCCTGAAAACCACGTCCTGTACTACCACCGTAAATCTCGGTAATCTCTACACGGCTATTGACATCCGTATTCTTATTGTTACTTTCTGATTGTGCCGGGTCTATCAAGATGTTGGCGCGTCCCATATAGGTGTTGTAAGGTGCATTGTAAAGTACATTGTTATTTATTGTTTCTCGTCTTGCACCCAAAGAACCATTTACCACTCTGCCTATCTTTCCACTTTTGATGATGATGTCTACATCGCCAACCATAGCTCCCTCATGGTTGCCTGCAAGAACTATGGCAACGTCAAGGGTAGAATTGTTTTCATTGTTTTTATCATTGAATTTACGATCAATATCTACATCAATAGTACACTTGATAGGCATGTTAGGGCTACCCATCACACCATTTCTGTTGTCCACAGTCTGTCGTCCACCAACACAAATTGAAGAGTAGTGTCCCGATTTGATCTTTATCTTGAAGCCTTCACGTCCATGTGGTAGAGCATCATCCATCTTCTTGAGGTTGCCTTCTGTTGATAATGGTGAAAAGCGATTATCATCCATGAAACCACCAAAAATCTGGAAAGATGTAGATACTGCTCCTTTGATAGTACCATCACCTGAGAACATATTTTTATAGTTTTTCATCTGTATGCCTTCGCCCATCTCCAGATTGTAGAATTGGCAGTACAGAATATCGTAATTTTCATTATTATTATTGCGATTGAAGGTGAGATATTGGAAACGGGTATCTCCATAAATCGGTAAACTATGGTTCCGATCATGACCACCATACATCTCAATTATACCCATGTAGTTAACGCCATCCCAACTTCCAGTAATGGTTGTGTTTCTGAAGAAAGGAGATTCGGCTTTTTCTCTCTCCCAATCAGAACTTGTATTGAAAGTTACGGATGTGAAGCCGTTGTTACCATTGTTGGTTACGGATTGGTCACTCTTTCCCATCAGCACGATGGTGTTGTCGTCCCATGATCCTTGCTTCTCCAACTTGGAATATGCGCCCTTCCATGTCCTTACTGCAGTCTCTGGAGATTGACCGTCATTACTGTCGTTTCCGGCATTGTATGATATAGTCTTTCCTTCAGCTGTTGTTCCAGTAGCGCCAGCAGGGCATAGATATACCACGCTCTTGGTATAAACCAACTTTTTGTTTAATAGCTCAACTCCGTCTTTGGTTGTTACTATCACAAGACAGCTCAGCTTGTCGGTAGAGGCAAGAGATGACTTGTCGAAAGTAGGCTCTGTGCCTACTTCTACATCATTCTTTACCCACGAATATTTGATATCAAGATTATCGTTGTTGTCCCAAATATTATTATTTATGTCAATGTAGATTGTATTCTCTTTGTGCTTCATCACAGCATTCACTTTTCTTGCTTCAATCTTTGCCACTCCTGATTGCGAGCTGCCATCTTCCAATTTTGCATAAACATACTGGTCGAAGTCTGTGAGCGAGATGCTGAAATAGTTATATGGATTGTTCTTGTTCTGTAGAGTCCAATTCTTCTTGTCTGTAGATGTATACCAGAAATATTTCTCGTTTCCTGCATTACCTTCAGTAGTCTCTGCTGTGATGATCGTATTATAGTCACGCTTCACTGTCAGTTTTGTTGAACCGAAGTTAAAGCCTGTACCAGAAGTATAGCTCCAGTTGAGCTTGTCTTGAAAGTTGTTGGTTGATATATACTGGTTGTTCTGGCTTGCAAATGTTGTTGCAAACTCATCAACTTTCTTCTGCGTTCCCAGGTTCTTTCCACCATCTACGTACTGGGTGTAATACCATGTAGAAGCATATTTTTTGGCATTATCTTCGTTTTGACAATTGGCAGTGATGCCACCTTTGTTGATTTTGGTACTTGTATTTTCGATATTAAGCCCATTGCCAAAGAGATAGATGTTGGTAGGCTCTATGATATTATCGCCTCCTTTCATGTTATAGCTGAAGCTACCGAAACCTTGGGCTATGTGGAACTTATCGTTATGCACGCTTGTATTCTTCAGCATATTTATCTGTGTATCAGCTGCTATGTTGAAGATTCTGAAAGTTTCGTTCTTCCTGTCGGTCTCTACATTTCCTGCTATACCGCCAATTTTGCTTTCATTGTTAATATGGTATGTTTCGTCGTTATCCTTTATTTCTGAGCCACGGATAATGATGTTGCTGAGTTCTGTATTGCCGTATATCTCACCAGCTACTACGCCCACTTTATAATCGGGACCATAAGGTTCGAATCCTGGTTCCTTTTCTACCGTAGCCTTCTCGATGATGAGGTTTGTTACGGTAGTAAGGTTAGTGCTGCTTGCACCTTGGAGTGTCGAGAAGAGTCCCCATGCACTCTTTGCATCAGTTCCTTTCCATTGTATATGCATATTCTTGATGACATGACCATTGCCATCAAACTTTCCGAAAAACAAACGGTTCTCGCCATTATCATAGCCTTTGTTATAGTATTTACCGATTGGCATCCAGATACCGCCACTCAGGTCGATATCGGCAGTAAGCTTAAAGTATTTGCCAAGGAAAGCCTGCGGTGTGTTTCCGTTGTTCACATCACGTGCCAGTTTGGCGAGCTGTTTTGCCGTAGCAATCTCGTATGGATTGGTCTTGCTTCCATCACCCCCTGCATAGCTATCGGCATAGATATCTATGGAATAGTATTTGTTTGTTGGTTGAGCCCATAAGGTTTGTCCACACATGAGCCATAGGGTCAGAATGCCAAGAAGTATTCTGAATTTTTTGTTTTGTGTATTGTTATCTTGTTGCTTTTTCATGAGTCTTCATTTATAAGCGATTTTTTTTTCTTTTTTCTTATGTTTCTTCGTGGTATAGGTCATGAGGGTATTCTGTTATTACTGTATCAGGAGATGCCCCGTATAGGCATCCTGGTCAGCCAGTACATAGAGGTATCTTGGCTGGATGAGTATATTGATGTTGTAAATCGCTGCCGTTTGGGCAGGATTGAGTGTTTCGAAATATTTATTTCCCAGGATGATGGTAGAGGTTACGTCCTTACGGGTAACCGTTTCTCCCTTTTTATCCTTCAGGATTACATCGTAGGTGACGGCAATGGTGGGTACGAAAGAGGCATCGGCGATGGCATAGAAGGTGGTGCCCCAACGGTGATACTTACTGCCGTCAATATCCATAGATTCGTTGTCTCCCGGAGTAAATGGGGTTTCTGAATTTTTATCCTTTGCCAGCTGGATGGCGTTTTCTTCCGTTATAATTACCTTGTTCAGTTTGCTCCATTGGATGGCTTTTGCCGTCCACTCATTGTTACTCCAGGTATAGCTGCGGCTTACGTAGCCTCCCGTTGCCAGACCTTCGTCGTTCAGTCCTTTGCCGTAAATCTTGACACCCTTGATGCGGAAGTGTCGGATGGCATTCATCTTCTGGTCCAGTTGGAAGTTGAGGTTATAGCCCGTCAACGTCTGGTCGAAGAGGAAAGTAACTACTCGTCCAAAGGTTGCATCCGAACCTCCTGCCGTTGTACTTCCCTTATGTTCCGGTTTGGCGCAGATGATTGGCGCCTGTCCTAAATCTTTCTGAGCAAGGATAGGGGATGGGTTGCCATTTATGGTTGGCATGGAGAAAGGAATCTTCAGGAGATAGGTACTTTCTGTTGCCGATGGCTTACTGAGGGTTGCTGATTCTGAATGCGGCATATATCCGAAGAAGTCGAAGTTGCTGTTTGGGTAAGCATCCCATCGCTTTTCTTCCTTTGTGCTCCAGGTCTTGGTCGATGTATTGTAATCTACCAGGATATTGTCGAAGATGGCGTGGTTTTTGCCTCCTGTCTCTGTACCAGTGGTTTCAAAGCTATGAGTGGCAAAGTTGTAATAGCCGAAGACGCCCATGTTTTGTGGGTGCATTCGCTGAACCGGATCATAGCTTTCATATCTGTCATCCGCACGTGTCGTCATCTTTTGTGTCCGTGCAGCAAAGGTGATATATCGGTAACTGTCGGCGTGCTGGATAGGCAGGTCGTTGCTTTCGCAGGCAGTGAGACTTGCGAGGAAGGCAAAGAGGGGTATCATCAGTTTTTTATTCTTCATAATGAGTCATGTGGGGCGTTACCAGTCTTCGGTACCGCCATTATTTTTAATAGGAGTTTCCACCCATTTCTCCACCTGCATATTGGTGAAGGCAATGTTGGGTCCTGCTTCTGTTATTTTAAAGATGTATGTATATTGATAGCCCGCCTTCCATTGCATGTATTCAGCCGGAACGGTGGCAAGGGTCTTGTTTCCGTCGATGATGGCGCTGATGGTGTAAGCGCCCTGCTCGTATTGGGCGATGTTGAATGGTGGCACATAATACCACTTGTTATATTGGTTCTTGTCTTGCAGTATATGAATGGCATCGCCCTCTTCCTCGTAAGGTATCGTTAAACCGAGGAATCCTTTGGCAGCTGTATCCGCCGAAGTTTGCCAGTTAAAAGAAGGAGTATAGCTGGCTGGGGTTCCTGTGAGGGGATAGGTTGCCGTGATGGTTCCCTTGAGCGGGGTATTGGCAGAAGATTGATCCTTGATGAATCTGCTGTCACCAAACAGGATACCGGTGATGGTGATGCGCTTGGTGTTCGCCGGATAGGTGAACTTGAATCGTACCTTGGCGATGAGCGGAGAAAAACGTAGGGTTACGCACTTGCCGTAAGGGGAAGTGGCGTCAGTATTGTCGGAGAACCATAAATCGCTGATATAAGGCACGCTGGTTGCCGTGGCGTTTTCAGAATAAGCAAATGGAATCTGAAAAGCACCTTCTGAGTCTGTGATGATTTTGGGTTCCGCCGGTGTATAAGCGTAGAAGCGGTAGTTGGATGCGGAGTAATCCCAGAATTTGATGGTTTGAGTAGTGGAGTGTTCAGGATGAGTAAGTCCGACGTATTCCCAGTCGGCGGTATTGCTTCCTGTGGTTCCTGCGCTACTTTGCGTAAAGTTTACCCGATAACCGTCCATGATGACTTGTGGGGAGTTGGAAGTAGCAGCATAGTTTTTGTATCCCCAAACCCGGAAGGATTTGAAGAGCGTTTCCAGTCCCGTTTCGCCGGAGCGGGTGGTAGGTGCATCCTGCCATATACCGTTGGCACCGCCGAAAGCGATTTCCACGTTTGGTTTAGGCTCCGGTGTCTCTGGTTTATCCTGTTCTGATGAGCAGGACAAAAGGCATAAAGCCGAGATCAAAAATGATAAGATGCGGATGTTTTGCATATTTTTTTCGTTGTATTTTTACCTAGGAACCGGGCGGGGAGAATTTCCCCGTCCGGTTTACGTTATATTTCATCTTTCTTTGGATATCGCCTAGTT
>ERZ1034710.259-NODE-259-length-18712-cov-3.458059_pt1 | contig 18712 bp, 18 predicted proteins | sample MGYA00520597_ERZ1034710 | MGnify/ENA primary metagenome ERZ1034710 (study PRJEB33766, sample SAMN09781714) | gut metagenome | biome: gut microbiome | host: Homo sapiens | place: Madagascar | study: EMG produced TPA metagenomics assembly of the PRJNA485056 data set... | reverse complement strand
AGTCGACGCTCACCACTTCTTCAGCGCCGCCCGCGGCCAGAGCAAGCGAAAAGCCGCCCGTGTAGCAGAAGCAGTTCAGAGCCCGCAGACCGCGTCCGGTTTCTTGCCTAAAGGCTCGGGCAATTTTCTGCGCAGCTAAACGACTTTCACGCTGATCGACGTAAAAGCCCGTCTTGTGTCCGACACGCACGTCCACTCCGTACTTCACCCCGTCCTCGACGACTTCGATGATTTCAGGCGGCTCTTCACCCGCGAGCACGCCCACGTGCTCGGTCAACCCCTCGCGCTTGCGAGTGGCCGCATCCGAACGATCGAACACGCCTTTGGCGCCGGTTGCTTTCATAAGCGCCGCAACAATTTCTTTGCTGGCGGCCTGTGCGGCGGCACTCTGAAACTGAGTCACGACCCAGTCGCCGTACATATCGGCAACAAGCCCCGGAATTCCGTCGGCTTCGGCAAACACGAGGCGCCGCGCGTTGGTGCGACTCAAAAGCGCCGCGCGAGCTCTTACTGCCCTTTCAATGCGCTCGGTGAGAAATCCCGGTTGCGGAGCCGGTTCTCCCGCGTACGTAAACATGCGCACGCGAAGCGTCGAAGCCGGAGACCACCCCCCGAAACCCAGTTCCGGTCCGTCGTGCGAAACAACACGAACGATTTCACCCGGCTCGGCCTTTCCGGCCTTAGCTATGGCTGTGTCGTATACCCAAGGATGACGACGAAGCAGGCTTTTTTCCTTGCCCTTTTTTAAAACAATGTCTTGCATGATGACTCTCAGTTTTCCCGGACCGGGCAAACGATTAGAAATTGACTTCGGGCAGTTCGATCGCGTCCGGATCGACCTCGCCTTCGAAAACAGTAACTGCCGGCCCCGACAGATATACCGATGCAGGCGTACCGTCGGCTCCGATGCCGGCCCAACGTACGCGAATGTCGCCGCCGCGCATATGAACGAGCACGTCCTCGGAAAGCAATCCGCGTCGGATGCCCGCCACAACGGCCGCACATGCCCCCGTGCCGCAAGCAAGTGTTTCTCCCGCACCGCGCTCGTAGACGCGCAGGTTGACTTCGCGAGAACTCAACACCTGCAGAAAACCCGCGTTGACCTGATGCGCAAAAACAGGAGTCGTTTGCAATGCGGAGCCCACAGCGCTCACAAAGTCGGTTCGGATGTTGTCAACCGTGAGTACTGCATGGGGATTTCCCATCGAAACGATGCTCAACCAGTTTTTCTCTCCGCCGGCCGAGACACCGTAGAGCACATCGCCGCCTTCTCGCCGCGTTTCGATCGCGTCGGCAATCAATCCCACATCCTGCGGCAAAAACCGCGGAGCCCCCATATCAACGGTCACAGTCCCGTCGTCTTCGACATGAGGTCGAATAATGCCCTTGACGGTTTCGCAAGCGATCGTGCGTTTGTCGGTAAGCCCTCTTTCACGAACAAATACCGCAAAGCAGCGTGCGCCGTTGCCGCACATTTCGACCTCGCCGCCGCTGCAGTTAAAAATCCGATATTTGAAGTCCACCCCTGCGAGTTCGCTTTTTTCCACTACGAGGAGCTGATCGCAGCCCACGCCGTAACGGCGATCGCAGAGCGCGCGGATGCGCTCGGCCGACAAATCGAACGGTCGCTCTGTGGCGTCAACCATAATGAAGTCGTTGCCGGCGCCGTGCATTTTGGAAAATCGCATATATTTTCGCTCAGTCGTATACGGAAGGTTCGCCCTCGGGGCGCGTCTTGAAGCGACGATGCGACCATAAGTACTGATCGGGCAGCTTCAAAATCCAGGATTCCAGTTCGGCCGTGATGCGGCGGGTGTCGTCTTCCACATCGCCTGTCGGATAGTTTTCCCAAACAGGTGAAACATGCACCGTGTAGCCTGCCTCGGTCATTTCGGCAATGCACAGGCAGACCTTGGCCTGTGTGAGCTTTGCAAGCCTCCCTGCCATAGGAATCGTTGCAGCCGGCACACCAAAAAACGGAATAAAAATCGAATTTTTTCGACCGTGGTCCATATCGGGAAGATAGTAAAAGGGCAACCCTTTCTTCATGGCGCGAATCACAGCCTTAAGGTCATGCCGGCCGTCTTTTGCGATGAGCTCCGGATCTGCAAAACGCAGGCGGCCGGCCAGTGCCGCTTGGTCCCACGCCGGATTGGCTTGTCTCTGATAAAGGGAACAACCGCGAACGTGGAGATTCAGTCCGATCCCTGCAGCATCGAGCCCGACGAAATGCGGCGCGATCACAATCAGGCGTTCGCCTCGGGCAACCGTTTCGGTGATGTTTTCCACTCCCTCGAACCGCACCATTTCGGCCACCTCGTCTCGGGTACCGCTCCAGAGCACGCCGTGATCCAGTGCCGCCCGCATGAGTTTTCTGTAAAAACTCCTTGCAATTTCCCTGCGTTCGGACTCGCTCTTTTCCGGAAAGCAAAGTCTCAAGTTTGTAAGCGTTACGCGCCGCCGGGCAGGGATCGCAATCCAGAAAAGGAACGCCAAAACGCCCGCCATGGCCGCACGGCCGCGAACCGGCACGCGGCGCAGACTTTTGACGACGGCAATCCAGAACCGCGAAAGTAGATCAAAAAACATGTAGCGTGGATATCCTGTATGAGCTTCGAGATTGTAACAAGCAAGCGGCAAAATTAAGGAGAATCCCGCCGCGGGCCGCTATACTTTTCGATCCGATTCAATCCCATGGATTCCGATCCTACAAACGCATGTCCGCCACACGCACTACGCTCAGCCTTCTCCTCGGCGCCGCCGTCGGCTTCGTCGCCGTCCATGCCGCTTCGCCTCTGGCCGCCGACAATGCCGCCGCGGTTAAGACATCACAGGACGCCGAAATCATCCGCAACCTATTGGTGGGTGAGTTCGCCGTACAGTCGGGCGATGCCGAGCTTGCCTGGAAGTCATTTCTGACAGCCGCGCAAAAAGGGCGTTGTGCTCCTGCCGCCGGCCGTGCGTTCGATATCGCTGAAGAGGCCTCCAATACCCAAGCCGCCGAGCAAGCCCTCAAAATCTGGACGGAACTTGATCCCAACAATCGCCAGATACGTCTTGGAAAAGCCGAAAAATTGTTCAGCGAAGGCAAGTACGACGAAGCGGGTGCACTGATCGGCGAACTCGTTGCGGCTGCCGGCGATCCGGCAGGCGCTTTGGACGAACTCGGCGGCATGCAGCAGGTTGCTCCGGAAAAGGATAAGTTCTACCGCACCTTTGTCAAAGCTGCCGAATTCCTGAAGGATGATGTACGCGCCCAGTTGGTGCTTTCGGAGCTGGCTTCGCGCGCTCGCATGACGCCCGAGGCGGCGCAGCACGCCTCCAAGGCCATGGATCTGACACCCGACAGCCCGCACGTAATCATGAAGGGGATCGACGCAGAATTTCGAGCGGATCCCAAAAAGGCGATGAATCGCCTGCAGGACTATCTCAAACGCCATCCGGATTCTTTTGAACTGCGACTTGCCTACGCCAAGTCGCTGCTGCGCACCGGCAGTACCGAAACACTCGAGCCACAGCTCAAGCGTCTCGAGCAGGGGCATCGCGACGACGCCCACAGCATGATGCTTCTCGGAATGATTGCCGAAGAAGGGCATCTTTATGAGCGTGCGAAGCTCTACTACAAACGCTATCTGGTGCTTCTTTCCAAAGCAGAAAAGACGGCTCTACTGCCCGATACCGGTTATGTACGCTTAGGCATGGTGGAGCTTGCTTTAGGTAATAAGAAGCAGGCTATCGAATGGCTCGACCGCGTCGAGGGCGGCGAGAAATACGAAGCCGCTCGCATCAAGCAAGCCGAGCTATTGGCAGAAAGCGGCAGCATCGACGGAGCTTGCAAGGTGTTGCGCAGCATTCGCACCAAAGACGCCAAACGCAAGATGAGCTTCGAAGTTGCCTGTGCCGACCTATTGCTCAAGTCCGAGAAAATCAACTCTGCCATTGATGTTCTGATCGAAGCGCTTGAATCGGGGCCCAAGAATCCCGACCTGCTCTACAAGACCGCTATCATGGCTTCGCAACAGGATCGATTGGCCGATGCCGAAAAACTGTTCGATCGGTTCATCAAGGACAATCCCGACAACCCCGCAGGCTGGAACTCTTTAGGCTATCTGTGGGTCGACCGCGGCCTGCATCTGGATAAAGCCGAAACGTACCTGCTCAAGGCCATGGAACTGAGCCAAGGCAAGGACGCCTTCATCACCGATTCGCTCGGTTGGCTGCGTTACCGACAGGGACGCCTTAAGGAAGCCGAGGAATTGATTCGCAAAGCGCAATACGCCCAACCGGGCGACACGGACATCGCCTTGCATCTGGCCGAAATCCTTTATGTACTCGGCAAATCCGTCGAAGCCGACAGCTACATTGCATCCGTTCTTGAAGGCGAACCCAACAACGCCAAAGCCAAGGAGCTGCGCGCGCATCGAGGTCCCGCAAAATGAAGCGCCGCCTGCTGTTTGCCTGTTGCGCGGCATTTCTAACGGGCTGCGCCGCCATTGCGACCCCCGAAATGCACTTGAGTTCCGGACGGTTCTCGCTGCGGGCTACACGCTCAGGCAAAACCGAGAATGTCGCCGGCCGTTGGCGCCTGAGTCAGACCGACCGCACAACCGAGCTCACGCTCATGACGCCGCTTTACGGAATCCTCGCCCGCATCACTTCGGGGCCCGAAGGCGCCCTGTTGGAGCGGCCAAACAAGGGGGAAAACGGCGAAATTCGCGCCTCAAGCGCCGAAGAGCTCATGCAGCAGCATCTTGGCTTTTCGCTACCCGTCAACATGCTTTCGGCCTGGATCTCGGGGCACCCATGGTCCGGGGAAAAATTTCAAGCAACCGAAGGCGGCTTTGAGCAGGCCGGATGGTTTGTAGCGGTCAAACGGCGCAAGAGCGACTCCACGCCGGCTCTGCTTACCGTCTCGCACCCGGAAACCGCCTCACACGCAGCCCTTTCCGTCAATTTATCCATCGAATAGTCATGTCCGCATCGCGCCTTGAACTTTCGGCTCCCGCCAAGCTGAACCTGTTTCTGCACGTGATCGGCCGACGCAACGACGGCATGCACCTGCTCGAATCCGTTTTCGTCTTGATTGATCTTGTCGATGACGTAACGCTTGAACTTGACGAAACTGGAGCTATCACCCGCACGGGCGATGTGGTGGGCGATCCGAACGAGGATTTGTGCGTAAGGGCCGCCCTTGCACTGCAAAAAGCAAGCGGCACCGCACTCGGCTGCCGCATCCAGGTCAAAAAACGCATTCCCGCCGGCGCCGGCATGGGCGGCGGATCAAGCGACTGCGCCACCGTACTGATGGGACTCAACAAGCTTTGGAAACTTGACTGGCCGCAGGAAAAGCTTCAGGCCCTCGGTAACACCTTGGGTGCCGATGTACCCTTTTTCATCTTCGGACAAAATGCCTTTGCGCAAAGCACCGGAGACATGCTTGCTCCCGTTGCGGTGCCCGAAGCCTGGGCTGCGGTTCTGATGCCCAGCAAGCCCACGTCTACCGCATTGATCTTTCGGGACCCTGCCTTGACAAGAGACACGAAATCCTTGAAAATTTCGTCTCTTTCTCAGCAACTCAGCAGTTGTTGGCCGCAGTTGCCCGGACGCAATGACCTGCAGCCGGTTGCGGTACGGATCAATCCCGAAATTCAACAGGCTCTCGACCTGATCGGCCCTAATGCGCGCATGACGGGTTCGGGCTCTGCGGTGTTCGCACTTTTTGCCGACGAACGATCCGCTCAAAGAGCTTTGGTCGGTATTGCACCGACTATGCACGGGTACGTTGCGAAGATTTTGGGCAAGCATCCGAACTTCGCTGCTCTGTCAAGCTGATGAAGAGATCCATACGGACAGGGGTGTCGCCAAGCGGTTAAGGCACCGGATTTTGATTCCGGTATGCGAAGGTTCGAATCCTTCCACCCCTGCCAAAACACTGATTTTCAGTGTTTTTCCTGCACAACGAACTGCGCAGGCGTCTGCGGGAAAGCTTTGCATTTTGTGAAGAGCGTCCTAGACTGCTTGACGCAGTTTTTTGATTTTTGAAGCCGAAGAAGTTTCTTTTTCGACTGAGGTCGCTTTTGCGCAAAAATTTCTGCGTCGTCAATTCGTGCACGCACCCACTTTTCAGAGGGTAAAAATGATTTCTGACAGCCTGAAGGTCTTCTCGGGTAACGCCAATCCCAAGCTTGCTCATGCAGTGGCTCAGTACCTGAACATCCCGCTCGGACGGGCAACGGTGAATCGCTTCTCCGACGGTGAAGTGATGGTTGAAATCAACGAGAACGTCCGTGGCTGCGACGCCTTCGTGCTTCAGAGCACTTGTGCGCCGACCAACGACAATCTGATGGAGCTGATGATCATGGTTGATGCTCTGCGCCGCGCTTCGTGCCGCCGCATCACCGCCGTGATGCCTTACTACGGCTATGCCCGTCAGGACCGCCGTCCTCGTTCGGCCCGCGTGGCTATTTCCGCAAAAGTCGTCGCCAACATGCTGCAAAGCGTCGGCATCGACCGCGTGCTCACGATGGATCTTCACGCAGATCAGATTCAGGGCTTCTTCGACGTGCCCGTGGACAACATCTACTCGACGCCGGTTCTTCTCAACGACCTCGTCTCGCACCAGTACCCCGACTTGATGGTCGTTTCTCCCGACGTGGGCGGCGTGGTTCGCGCCCGTGCGATGGCCAAGGAGCTCGGCGTTGATCTCGCGATCATCGACAAGCGCAGTCCCCGCGCCAATGTTGCCGAAATCATGAACATCATCGGCGAAGTCAAGGGCCGCACCTGCGTGATCACCGACGACATCGTCGATACGGCCGGCACGCTTTGCAATGCTGCCGGCGCTTTGAAGGAACGCGGCGCAACGCGCGTGCTTGCCTACGCCGCTCATCCCGTGTTCTCCGGCAACGCGATCGAACGCATCAAGAATTCCGCTCTCGACGAAGTGGTCGTCACCGATACGATCCCGCTGCGTCCCGAAGCGCAGGAATGCTCCAAGATCCGCCAGCTCTCCTGTGCGCCTCTTGTGGGCGAAACGATTTCGCGCATTGCTCGCGAAGATTCGGTAAGCGAGCTTTTTAACGAATAATCCGCTACAATCCGAATCCTTTTTATGAAACCTGTTCGCAGCTGGTCGCGGCTGCGAACACTTTTTTATTTAATTTTTGAGGTAAATACCCATGAAATTCACCGCCGCCACCCGCGCAACGCAAGGTACGAGTGCGAGCCGCCGCCTTCGCCGCGAAGCCAAGGTTCCCGCAATTGTTTACGGCCTGAACCAGCCTGCAGCCATGATCGAAGTCGATCACAACGACATGTACTACTCGCTGCAGAAGGAAAAGTTCCACTCCTCCATCCTGACGATGGAACTCGACGGTGTCGAACAGCTCGTGGTTCTGCGTGCTTTCCAGATGCACCCCTACAAGAATCAGGTCATGCACATGGACTTCCAGCGCATTGACCCGAATTCCAATGTGACGATGCGCGTTCCGCTGCACTTCTTCGGCGGCGAAAACAGCCCGGCCGTCAAGATCGACAAGGGCCTCATCAGCCACCTCGTGAGCGCCGTGGAAGTTTCCTGCTTGCCCAAGGATCTGCCTGAATTCATCGACGTCGACCTCTCCGGCATGACCAGCCAGACCACGTTGCGCGTGGGCGACATCGCTCTGCCCGCCGGCGTGACGGCTGTCAACCCGAACACCCCGGTCGCCACCGTCGCGAACGCCGCTTCCGACGAAGGCGAAGCCGGTGCAGCTGCTGCTTCCACCGAGGCCGCTGCGACGCCCGCCGCCTAATTCGAGCGCAACATTGCTTTGAATCCGCATCGGTTAGAACGATGCGGTCAAAGTACCTAAAGCCCGTTCCTTGCACATGACACCGTCGAGGTGCTGCGGCAGAAACGGGCTTTTTCATGCGCATTTTCGTTTTTCATTCGAGACTTTTTGATGACTTCCGCCTTTGCACCCCTGGGGCTCTCCGAAAAACTCTGCGAGACCGTTGCTCGTCTGGGCTTTGAAGAACCGACCCCGATTCAGTCCGCTGCCGTTCCCGAACTCATCAAAGGCGGCGATGTTCTGGGACAGGCTGCCACCGGCACCGGGAAAACAGCCGCGTTTGCGCTACCGGCCGTCGAGGTATTCGCCGGCACGCAACCGCGTCCCGGCGCTCCGCGCGTGTTGGTTCTGACACCCACCCGGGAGCTTTGCCTGCAGGTGTGCGAAAGCTTCGTGAACTTAGGGCAAGAGAGCGGCTTGGTCACCTGCCCCATTTACGGAGGGCAGGACTATACGCGTCAGATTCGGCTTTTAAAACGCGGCGTGCATGTGGTCGTCGCTACGCCCGGCCGTGCTCTCGATCATTTGAACCGGGGCACGCTCGATCTCTCACAGGTGCAATTCTTCGTCATGGACGAAGCCGACGAAATGCTCGACATGGGATTCGCCGACGAACTTGAGGCGCTGACAACTGCCCTGCCCGAGCAGCACCAGACGGCTCTTTTTTCCGCCACACTTCCCGAGCGCATTCTGGAAATCGCGGAAAAACACCTCAAGAATCCCAAGCACATCGTCATCGAAAAGAACACGACCGAAGAGGCGCCCCGCGTGCCTCAAGTTGCTTACGTCGTTGCCCGCCCCCATCGGTTGGCAGCGCTTGCCCGCATTCTTGAAGTCGAGGAAGCGCCGCTTGCCATCTGCTTTGCCCGCACCCGCGTAGAAGTCGACGAAGTGACCGAAGCCATGCGCACCCGTGGTTTTTCCGTGGAAGCGCTGCACGGCGGGCTTGATCAAGCAAGCCGCGACCGCGTGATGAAGCGCGCCAGAAACGGCTCCATCGAACTCATCGTCGCTACCGACGTCGCAGCCCGCGGCATCGATCTCGAAAACTTAACGCATGTGGTCAATCTGGGACTGCCCGCTTCGCCCGAAACCTACGTGCACCGCATCGGGCGCACCGGACGAGCCGGCCGCACAGGCACGGCAATCTCCGTAATCGAACCTCGTGAGCACCGTCGCCTAAAGTTTCTGGAACAGCACACCAAGGCCAAGATTGAGGTGCGAACAGTCCCCACGCTGACCGATGCACGCGCCAAACGTTTGTCCGCACTCAAATCCGCACTGGCTGAAGAACTTGCCAATTCCGAAGAGCTTGACCGCTGCCGCGTGATCGTCGAGTCGCTCTGTACGGAATTTGATCCGATGGATGTGGCCTGCGCCGCCGTTTCGCTTGCCAACAAAGCCGTGCACGGTGCCGCCGATGAAGAGGAAATCCCCACAGCTTCCGTGCATGACCGTCCCAAGCGGGAAAAGAGTCGGGCAACGCGCCTTACTGATGTCCCGGAGGCAGGAATGAGCCGCCTCTACATCAGCGCCGGATACAAGTCGGGCGTGCGTCCGGGCGACATCGTGGGCGCCATCGCCAACGAAGCCGGCATTGCAAGCCGCAAAATCGGCGCCATCGAGATCACCGAAAACTTTACGCTTGTGGAAGTGGAGCAATCTGTTGCCGCCGCCGTAATCGAATCGCTCAGCGATGCTTCGCTCAAAGGACGTCGCATTACGGTTCGATTTGACCGTTCGCCCGCACGGCGCAGCGAATCCGACCGAAACGACGACTTCAAGCGCAAGGACGCGAAGAAGTACGATAAGAGGGACGCCAAAAAGGACGGCAAGTCCAAGAAAAAGAAAACGGTCCGTGTGTCGCGCTTTTACGAATAAGCCCGGCACCGGCATTACCAAAGAGAACAACTATGGCTCGTAAGCCCATCGCGCTCATCGTCGGCCTCGGCAACCCGGGCGACGAATACCGCAACACTCGCCACAACGTCGGCTTCGATTTTGTGGACAAACTCGCCGCCGCCAAAGGCGCACGTTTCTCGCACCAGGCGAAATTCTTCGGTGAGACAGCCCGCATCGCAACTCCCGCAGGCGATGTCTGGCTGTTAAAACCGATGACCTACATGAATTTGTCGGGGCAGGCCGTACAGCCGCTGGCTTCCTACTACAAAATCATGCCGGAAGAAATTCTGGTGGTTCACGATGAACTTGACCTCGTTCCCGGCACGATGCGTCTTAAGTTCGGGGGCGGCGCCGCCGGACACAACGGCCTCAAGGACATCTCCCAGCGACTGGCCACACCCGACTTCTGGCGTTTGCGCATCGGCATCGGCCATCCGCGCAGCCTGTGCCCTGGAATGGCCGTCGTCGATTGGGTGCTCGGACGCGCAAACACCGAGCAATCTCAAGGCATTATTTCGTGCATGGAAGGCGCCTTAAGGGCTATCGACAACCTCGCACAGGGAAAATTCGACAACGCCGAACGCACGCTTTCCAAGTTTGCCCATCCTCCCAAGCCCGCCAAATCGACCGAACCGGAGGGTGATAAAACGCAGATCAAGCGCGAGTCGACGGTCGAATCCGCCCTACACTCTTAAAACTTTCGACGCACTGCGTCATAATTATTTGATCAGCTTCTTTTTTCTCGTACAGGATATTTGTTGCCATGGGATTGAAATGCGGCATCGTTGGTCTGCCCAACGTCGGTAAATCCACCATCTTTAACGCTTTGACCAAAGCAGGCATTGCGGCGGAAAACTATCCGTTCTGCACAATCGAACCCAATGTGGGTATCGTCGAAGTGCCGGATACACGACTGCAGAAACTCGCCGACATCGTCTCGCCCGAGCGCATCGTGCCCGCTACGGTCGAATTCGTCGACATCGCAGGCCTTGTGGCCGGCGCAAGCAAAGGCGAAGGTCTCGGCAACCAATTCCTCGCCAACATTCGCGAATGCGACGCCATTGCGCACATCGTCCGCTGCTTCGTCGACGATAACGTCGTGCACGTTGCCGGCAAAATCTCTCCCCTCGACGACATTGAGGTCATCAATACCGAACTGGCTCTGGCCGATCTCGCATCCGTCGAAAAGGCGCTCAACCGATGGAGCAAACAGGCTCGACAAGGCGGCGATAAGGAAGCTCTCAAACTCGTGCAGGTACTCGAAAAGGTGCTGCCGCTGCTCAATGAGGGCAAGCCCGCCCGCGCAGCCAAGCTCAGCAAGGACGAACTTGCCATTATTCGTCCGCTCTTCCTGCTCACCTTAAAGCCCGTCATGTACGTCGCCAACGTTGACGAAACGGGCTTTGAAAACAATCCGCTTCTGGACGCCGTCAAAGAACTGGCCGCCGGAGAAGGCGCTCCGGTTGTCGCCGTGTGCGCCAAAACCGAAGCCGAAATTGCCGAACTCGACGAAGAGGACAAGGCAATGTTCCTGGAAGACATGGGCATGCACGAGCCGGGGCTCAACCGCGTGATCCGCGCGGGCTACGACTTGCTCGGACTGCAAACCTATTTCACGGCCGGCCCCAAGGAAGTACGCGCCTGGACGATTCACAAGGGCGATACGGCACCGCAGGCCGCGGGCGTCATTCACACCGACTTCGAACGCGGCTTCATTCGCGCGCAGACGATCAGCTACGACGACTACATCGCCTACCACGGCGAAAAAGGTGCTCAGGAAGCCGGCAAGATGCGTGCCGAAGGGAAAGACTACGTCGTGGCCGACGGCGATGTTATGAACTTCCTTTTCAACGTCTGATCAAACGCAAAATACGGTTCGATCAGCGCAACAAGAGACCTGGCGGAGCCATCTGCCAGGCTCTTTTTAGTCAAAATTTTCGCGAGTGAAATAGCGTATCCGACGCGCATCGCGCTTGGTGGGGCGCCCTTTTTTTATTGAAAGCGCGGGCTCGGCCGCCAACTTTCGAATCGCCGCATTTTCCTCACGCAGAATGCGCGATTCATCCGTTTCGCGATAAAGCGTCTGCGCAACCGATGCAGGACCTCTCACCGTCGAAAGTTTTTCCACATAGACCGTGAACTTTTCCTCACCGCGGGTGATTTCAAGCTTGTCTCCGGGTTTGACCTCCCGCGAAGGCTTCAGTCGATTGCCATCCAGGCGAACGCGACCGAGTTCGACAGCTTCCTGTGCAAGCGTGCGAGTTTTGAAAAATCGTGCGGCCCAAAGCCATTTGTCGATGCGGACGGCTTGAAGTTCGGTCATATGTTCTGAAGTTTCGGTAGCAACGGCTGAAAAGTTTAGCCTCAATTTTGTTTCCCAAGAGAAAACACCTAAAGGCTAAAATAACAAGCTTATCCAGGCTCTTTCGCGAAACAACTACTGCCTATGAACGATATTGCCAACAGCGACGGCGCCATCGCGCTCGGACGCGAAGTGCTTCTGCACGAAGCCCAAGCTGTCAAGGACCTTGCCGAGACACTCGACGCCGAACATTTCGGCCGTGCCGTCGACTTGCTTCTAAACTGCAAAGGCCGCGTCGTCGTAAGCGGTGTGGGCAAAACCGGCCATATCGGCCGCAAGCTTGCCGCAACACTCGCTTCCACCGGCACCCCCGCTTTCTTCGTACATGCCGCCGAAGCCGCACACGGCGATCTGGGGATGATCACCGACGAGGACGTGGTGATCGGCATCTCTTATTCGGGCAGCTCCAACGAGCTGCTCACGATCGTTCCGATCATCAAGCGCGAAGGCGCCAAATTCATTTCGATTACGGGCAACCCCGAAAGCGCGCTCGCCAAAAACGCCGACGTCAATCTCGACGTACATGTGCCTTTCGAAGCCTGTCCGCTCAATCTTGCCCCGACCTCATCGACCACTGCTGCGTTGGCCATGGGAGACGCACTGGCCGTTGCCTGCATGCACGCAAAAGGCTTTACGAAGGAAGACTTCGCTCGCTCTCACCCGGGCGGCGCTTTAGGCCGCAGACTTTTGACGCACGTCAAAGACGTTATGCGCACCGGTGAAGCTGTTCCCGTAGTGCTGTCGGGAACAACCGTGCTTGACGCCACACGCGAAATCACCAAGAAGCACATCGGCATGACAGCCGTCGTTGACGCCGACCGCAAGGTCCTCGGCATCTTTACCGAAGGCGATCTGCGCCGTCTCATCGAACAAAAAGGGGACATTCGCGGCATCAAGATTGACGACGTGATGACGAAAACCCCTGCAACAATCACGGCCGATGAAATGGCCGCATCGGCCGCAAAGCTGATCGACAAGCGCATGATCAACCAGCTTCTTGTCATTGATTCCGAACGACGTCTGGTGGGCGCACTGCACATCCACGATCTCATGTCGAGCAAGGTAATCTGATGACCGATCTCTTTACACGCGCCAATGCCGTTCGTCTCGTAGTGCTTGATGTCGACGGTGTTCTCACCGACGGGTCGATTTGGACCGGTGAAAACGGCGAACTCGTCAAGCGGTTCCACACCCGCGACGGCTTAGGCATCAAAATGCTTCAGGCCGCGGGCATTCCTGTCGCCATTCTGACGGGGCGTATTTCGGCCCAGACCGCTGCGCGCGCCAGAGAACTCGGCATCGTTTGCGTAAAACAGGGCAAGCGCTTCAAAACAAATGCTTGGGAGGAAATCCTCGCCGAACACGGCGTCACGGCCGAAGAAGCCGCCTACATGGGTGACGACGTTCCCGACATCCCCATCCTGCAGCGCGCCGGTTTTGCAACCGTTCCCGCAGATGCCTCGGAAGAAGTCATGCCGCTTGCTCATTGGGTCAGCCCTAAGCAAGGCGGCAACGGCGCCGTTCGAAGTCTTGCCGAGTTCATTCTGCGCTCTCAGAGCAAATGGGACGATCTCATCAACAAGAACTACGTTGAAGGAGACCTTTCGTGAAGGTCTATCTGCGCGACCGCATCACTGCCGGCCTTGGAATCGGCGTTCTGGCCGCTGTAGCGGCCATGAGCTACTACTACTCGATTCATGCCGAGACGGAAGCTCTGCGCGCGGAAATTTCCCGCGAATCGCCCGACTTCACCAGCACGAACATTGCGCTCACTCAATTCAAACCCGACGGCACCGCCGAGCGGCGCATCTTTGCCGCCTACGCCGAGCACTATGAAGACGGCCGCATGATGAGCATCAAGCCCCGTCTGGTCACGCTTTCGGTCGATGAACCGCAAGTCAAGGCAAGAGCCGATACCGGAATTAGCACGGATGCGGGCGAAACCGTAAATTTCGCAGGCAATGTCGTCGTGAGCCGCGCCGGCGACCGTAATAACGCTCCCATGCGTTTTGAAACGCAGGAGCTCACCGTTTTTCCCGACACGCAAGTGTTTGAGACCGGCGCCCCCGTTACACTCGTAAACGGTGCCGACGTCACCACCGGCATCGGTTTGACATTCGACAACGTTGAGCGCACCGTGAATATTCACAGCAACGTAAAATCAAGCTTTGCTCCGCGCTAAGAAAAGGATGAATTCGAGATGCGTCTGAAACTGACTTCGTTGCCGCTCGTCTGCGGCCTGGCACTGACGGCCGTCTGGGGTGTTGCACATGCGGAAACCGCAGACCGCAGCAAGCCCATCGAAATCAACGCCGACAATTTCCAAGGCGATGAAGTAAAACAGCTCGCGATCTATACCGGCCGCGTCGAAGTGCATCAGGGAACGCTCGAGATTCTGGGCGACAAACTCACGGTTTCGATCTCGCCCGAGGGCTACCGCACGATCACTGTCACGGGCAACCCCGTGCGCATGAAGGAAAAGCGCGACGCCAAAACGCCCGGAGTTGAGGAATGGGTGCACGCAAGCGGCCTCACTGCTATTTACGAAGAACATAAAGACACCATTACGCTTTCGGAACTTGCCAAACTTGCGCGCAGCGAAAACGGTTTGGTAAAGGATTCGAGCGAAGGCGAAACAATCGTGTACAACCTGCGCACGGCTCGTTCGCGCGTAGAAGGCGCCGTAGTGGATGGCAAACGCAACCGCGTCAGCACGGTGCTGTCGCCGCGCCAAAAAAGCAACAAAACGGCTCCTGCCGCCAGTTCCGGCGCAGCAGCTCCGATGCAGGGCTCCACCCGTCTGGGCCAGTAACCAACAACAACACCTAAGAGAGAGCGGTTGTGTCCGACAAGCAGATTGACACGCTTACAGCCAAGAACCTAATGAAGCGCTACGGCGCACGCAAAGTCGTTCGCGATGTTTCGGTGAGCGTCAAAAGCGGAGAGGTCGTCGGCCTGCTCGGGCCCAACGGTGCCGGCAAAACAACGACCTTCTACATGATCGTAGGACTTGTGCCTCCCAACGGAGGCGATATCCTGCTCAACGACAAGCCCATTACGCACCTGCCGATTTTCAAACGCGCTCGTCTGGGCGTTTCCTACCTGCCGCAGGAAGCCAGCGTATTCCGCAAACTCACCGTAGAAGACAACATCCGCGCCATCCTTGAGCTTCAGTACGATAAAACGGGGGGACGGCTTTCGCGTACCGAAATTGAGAAGCGCCTCAACAACCTTCTTGACGAGCTGCAGATTCAGCATATCCGCACCAACACTGCACTGTCGCTGTCGGGCGGCGAGCGCCGCCGCACCGAAATCGCCCGTGCGCTTGCTGCCGACCCCCGCTTTATCCTTCTTGATGAACCGTTTGCGGGTGTCGATCCGATCGCCGTAATAGAAATTCAGCGTATCGTGCGCTTTTTGAAGGATCGCGGCATCGGCGTTCTGATTACCGATCACAACGTGCGCGAAACGTTGGGCATCTGCGACCATGCCTACATCATCAATGAAGGCGAAGTACTTGCCAAGGGCTCTGCCGAAGAGATCATCTCCAATGAATCCGTGAGAAAGATCTACCTCGGCGAAAACTTCCGTATGTAAACTCTGCGCACCGCTATGACCGCGCCGAGAGCTTCCCTTTCTCAGTCGCTAGCGCAAAAGACTGCGCTCTCGCAACAGTTGCGCCAGTCGGTCGAATTGCTGCAGCTTTCCGGCCCCGAACTGCAAAAGGAAATCGAGACACAGCTTTCGACCAACCCTCTCTTAAAGCTCGAGGACGATTCCGACACCTCATTTGACGAAGACTCTCAGCAGGCCCCCGAAAGCGGCAGAACCCATTCGCCTGCGGCTTTGCATTCTGCAGACGCCGGTGTCGCACAAGATTTTCGCGAACCCAACTACCTCACCTGGCGCGGAACTGTCGCAGAGATCGAAGATTACGATCCCTACAGCTCGATTCGTTCCGAAGAATCGTTGAGTGACCACCTTCTGCGACAGCTCGGCTGTCTGCACCTGTCTCCACAAGAGCGTCTGCGCTGTGCCTGGATTATCGGAAATCTTGACGAACAGGGGTTTTTACCCGATTCGCTTGAAGAAATCGCTGAGGACTGCGCCGCCTCGACCGGAGACGACGGCGACGCTCTTGCGTGGCGTACAGCCCTAAGGCTTGTGCAAAGCTTCGACCCGGTCGGTGTCGCCGCCGCAGGCCCAACTCAGGCGCTCATACTTCAGATTGATCGAAGCAGCGCTTCAAAGCCGATCCGCACGGTTGCTCGAACGCTGCTCACGCAATGCCCTTCGTTTCTCGCCAAGCGAGACTACAAAACGGCCGCCAAGACTCTCGGTACGGATACCACAACAGTACGTGAGGCTCATTCACTGATTTTGTCCCTCAATCCCCATCCGGCATCGGCCTTCGGCGACACGCAAAGATCCGGCTGTGTGATAGCCGAAGTCATCCTTGTCAAAAGCGCAAATGGTTGGAAGGCACTGCTCAATCCCGCCGTTGTCGCCAAACTGCACTTCGATGAGCGCACATACAAACTGCTCACTGATGCCAAGCTTGAAGGACGAGATTTAACCGATTGGCGCACACGAGCCCGCGAAGCCAAAAACTTCGTGCGCGCTTTGGAGATGCGCTACTCCACCATTACGGCCGTTGCACAGACGATCGCCGACCTGCAGGAGGCATTTTTCTCCCAGGGCCCTCGTTCACTAAGACCCCTGGGACTCAAGGACATTGCGCAACGGCTCAATCTTTCCGAATCAACCGTCAGCCGCGCCGTGTCAGGCAAATACCTGCAAAGCCCCGCGGGTACTTTTGAGCTCAAGCATTTCTTCACGACTGCTTTAACCGGAGAAGACGGCGAGGCAGCCAGCGCTGCGGCAGCTCGTCGACTGATCGTCGAAGCGATTGCCCAAGAAAATCCCGCCAAACCGCTTTCGGACGCAGCCATTGCCGAAATTCTGGCCGAACAGGGAATTCACCTCGCACGCCGCACCGTCGCCAAATACCGTGAACTTGAGCAGATTCCGCCCAAAAGTCTGAGAAAACGCTTGCCCTGATCCCGAGAGCGAAAGAAAGCACCTTTTTGCCAAGGCGGTACAATGCGCAAGGTTTCAACTCGAACCCGCAGGACTTTCGGATGGTCCGAGGGGCCCTTTGCAAATGAATCCTGTTGCTTCGCTACTGACGGTTGACGGTATTGCTCTCGACGTGGAGGCGCCGAGTCGCAAACGCGCCTTTGAAGAACTTTCGCTTTTGTTTGAAAAGGTCTCAGGCGTTGCCCACAGAGAGGCATTTGAAGCACTCAATGCCCGTGAGCGGCTCGGCTGCACGGCTCTGGGCGGCGGCGTAGCTATTCCGCACGGACGTATCCAAGGCCTCGACAAAATCGTTGTGGCCGTGCTTCGCACCAAAGCTTCCGTTGTATTCGACACTCCCGACAGCCGCCGCGCACGGCTTTTCTTTGGGATCTTGATTCCCGCCGACGATGAAGAACACTATTTGCCTGTTCTTGCAACGATCGCCGGGCTGCTCAAGGACCTAAGCACTAAAGAGAGGCTGCTGGCCGCAACCGAACCGCTTGATATCTGCCGGATCGTCGGCGGTTATGTTCCGCAGGAAGAGAGCGATGAAACGGACGCAGAAAAAACCGGCGAAGACTCAGCCTCCTCTAGTCCCGCCTAAACGGCAGAAACCGAACAAAATCTTCCCCTCCGCTGAAACGCAGCCTCCGCTTCGTGAGAAAATCCTCTCTCGGATTCGGTTCTTTTTTCGCGAGCGTGCGTTATGTCCGACAGCAACAAACTTTCTGCTCAGCTGATCATCGTCACGGGGCTTTCCGGTTCCGGCAAATCGATTGCCATCCGCCAGCTTGAAGACAGCGGGTACTATTGTCTGGACAATTTACCGGCAGATTTTCTTCAAAGCGTCGTGCGGCACCTTGCGCAGCACGGTCTCAAAAAATTGGCCGTTTCGATCGACGCCCGCAGCCAGCTCAATCTTGAGACAGCCAAGGAAGCAATGCAAGCGCTCGAGCAAGACGGCTGCGACGTACGCGTTCTCTTTCTTACCGCTTCCACGCCCGAACTCGTCCGCCGCTTTTCCGAAACTCGCCGTCGTCACCCTCTGACAGGACCACAGGAAGACGGTTTAAACGATCGCACGCTCAACGATGCCATCAGTCTGGAGCGAGAACTCCTGGCGCCGGCAACCCAAATCGCCCACGTCATCGATACGACGGGGCTTTTGCCCAATACGCTGCGCGATTGGGTGCGCACTTTCGCCAAGGCAGAGCAGTCGATGATGACGCTTGCCTTTGAAAGCTTTGCATTCAAAAACGGCATCCCGGTTGCCGCCGATTTGGTCTTTGACGTACGCAATCTTCCGAACCCGTATTACGAGCCGACGCTGCGGCCTTTGACGGGGCTTGACGCGCCGGTAGCCGAATATCTGAATCGCTTCGGCGATGTGCGCGACATGATTTCCGACATCGAGCGCTTTCTCACCAAATGGTTGCCGTCGTACGAGGCACAAAACCGTCATTACCTGACGATAGCCGTCGGCTGCACGGGGGGCCAGCACCGCAGCGTCTATGTAGCCAACACGCTCGGCACT
>ERZ1034710.258-NODE-258-length-18814-cov-3.453329_pt1 | contig 18814 bp, 14 predicted proteins | sample MGYA00520597_ERZ1034710 | MGnify/ENA primary metagenome ERZ1034710 (study PRJEB33766, sample SAMN09781714) | gut metagenome | biome: gut microbiome | host: Homo sapiens | place: Madagascar | study: EMG produced TPA metagenomics assembly of the PRJNA485056 data set... | reverse complement strand
CTCCAACTTCATCCTCTGGCAGGCCGCCTACGCGGAACTTTGGTTTACCGAAAAGCTCTGGCCTGAATTTTCCGAAACCGATCTCGACGAAGCGCTTGCCTGGTTTGCCGGACGCGAGCGGCGCTTCGGAAAAACGAGCGAGCAGATTCAAAACGGAGCCTAAGTCGCCGTCAAAAAGCTGTTGCGGGTCGTCAAAGGCTTTGCCTTGCCGCTGCGCTTTGTGCGATAGTTAACCAATCGGCAGTTTCTTTTGCAGGTTTTCCCATGCTTTTAACGCGAGTCATAACAGCGGTCGTTTTGCTGTTGATTCTTGTGGCTGCGGCCTATGCCGGCGACCATGTTCTGAACGCCGTGCTTGCGATCGGCTACGGCATTACGTTGGCCGAATGGCTCAAGCTCACCAAGCTTTCGGGCGCAGCATCCTACCTGTTGGGTGCGGCCTTTGCCGTTGCCGGAGCGGCGCTCGCGCTGGCGGCGCCCGACGCAAACGTGTTCGGAGGAGTTTATCTTGCGCTGCAGCTTGCCGTTGCCTGCGTGTGGCTTGCTGTTACGGCCGTTTGCTACAACGCCCGCAATCGCGGCTTCGGTGTGTCGCGCTCTGCTGCGACGATTCTTGCCTTCGCGATCACAGCGGCTACATGGCTGGCCGTCTGGCAGTTCCTGCGACTGGGCAGCTGGCCGCTTCTGATCAGCGTCTTCATGATCGTGTGGCTTGCCGACGCTTGCGCTTATTTTGCAGGACGTCTTTTCGGCAAAAACCGCATGGCGCCAGCCATCAGTCCTAAAAAGACTTGGGAAGGAGTTGCCGGAGGTCTCGTGAGCGTTTTTGTCGTGGCGTTGGCGGCGTACCAGTGGCTGCCGCACGACATGGTTCTGACGAGCATTCTCATCGACAAGGCTGGTTTAGCCGCGGGGCTTCTGATGCTTCTGGTGCTTGTGGCCGTTTCGGTTGCGGGCGACCTTTTCGAGTCGAGCTTGAAGCGCCAGGCGGGCGTTAAGGATTCCGGACGGCTTTTGCCCGGGCACGGGGGCTTTTATGATCGTCTGGATTCGTCGCTTGCGGTGTTCCCGACGGCTGCTGCCATGCTCATGATCGTCTGATCGAACGGTTTTTCGGCGGTTTTGCGCATTGACTAGGTAAAACCGCCAAAGAGGCCTTGTGCTTCTTTATAATGTTTCAATTCAAGGATCCCGCGCCGGACGCAAAACGGCGCTCTTCTTTTTGATTAGAGAAAATGACTAAATACGTATTCGTCACCGGCGGCGTTGTCTCCAGTTTGGGCAAAGGCATCGCCGCCGCTTCTTTGGCCGCAATCCTTGAGTCCCGCGGGCTCAAGGTGACGATGATCAAGCTTGATCCGTACATCAACGTTGACCCGGGTACGATGAGCCCGTTTCAGCACGGCGAAGTGTTCGTGACGGAAGACGGCGCGGAAACCGACTTGGACCTCGGTCACTACGAGCGCTTCATCAGCTCAAAGATGAGCCGCTTCAACAACTTCACGACCGGCCAGATCTACAAGAGCGTTCTCGAAAAGGAACGCCGCGGCGAGTATCTCGGCAAGACCGTGCAGGTGATTCCGCACATCACCAACGAAATCCAGGAATACGTCGTGCGCGGCGCCAAGAACGCCTGCAACGGCGACTGCGATGTGGCGGTTGTCGAAATCGGCGGTACCGTGGGCGACATCGAATCGCTGCCCTTCATTGAAGCCGTCCGTCAGATGAGCTTCCGCGTGGGCCGCGACAACGCCTGCTTCATTCACCTGACGCTGTGCCCGTGGGTGGCCGCCGCCGGTGAACTGAAGACGAAGCCCACGCAGCATTCCGTGCAGAAGCTGCGCGAAGAGGGCGTGTATCCGGACATTCTGCTGTGCCGTGCCGAACGCGAAGTGCCCGAAGGCGAACGCGCCAAGATCGCTTTGTTCTGCAACGTGCCGATGGATCACGTGATCAGTGTGACCGACGCAAGCACCATCTACGAAGTGCCGCTGATGTTGCACGCTCAGCACCTCGACGAAATCGTCTGCAAGCGTCTCAATATCGACTGCAAGCCCGCCGATCTGTCGCAGTGGCGTGAGATCGTTCGCCGCATCCATGAAACCAAGGGTGAAGTGACGATCGGCATGGTCGGCAAGTACGTCGATTACGCCGACAGCTACAAGAGCCTCAACGAAGCGCTGATTCACGCCGGCATCAAGACCGAACATCATGTCAAGGTCAATCTCATCGATTCCGAAGAAATCGAAAAGAACGGCTGCGCGATCCTCGAAGGGCTCGACGCCATTCTCGTTCCGGGCGGCTTCGGCAAGCGCGGCACGGAAGGCATGATTCGCGCAATCGAATATGCTCGCGTCAACAAGATTCCGTTCCTCGGAATCTGCCTGGGCATGCAGACTGCCGTCATTGAATTCGCACGTCACGTCTGCGGTTTGGGCGGCGCCAACTCGACCGAATTCGATCTGGATACGCCGCACCCCGTGGTGGCTCTCATCACGCAGTGGACGGACAAGTCCGGCAAGGTCGAAGAACGCTCCGAAAAGAGCGACATGGGCGGCACGCTGCGTCTGGGTAGCCAGACCGTTCCGGTGAAGGCAGGCACGCTTGCGCAGAAGATTTACGGCGACACCGTTTGCGAACGCCATCGTCACCGCTACGAAGTCAACAACGCTTATGTGCCTCAGTTCGAGGACAAGGGCATGGTGATTTCGGCCCGCACGCCGACGGAAAATTTGCCCGAAATGATGGAACTTCCCGATCATCCCTTCTTCTTCGGCGTTCAGTTCCATCCGGAATTCACGTCGACGCCGCGCGACGGCCATCCGCTCTTTGAAGCATTCGTGCGCGCTGCCATCAAGCAGCACGACGCCAAGAAGGCCTAAGAGACAACCGACTTTGAGGTTTGAAGAAAACGTATGAAACTGTGCGGCTTTGAAACCGGCAACCGCAATCCGTTCTTTCTGATCGCAGGCCCCTGCGTCATCGAAAGCCGCGAGATGGTGATGGACATCGCATCCTTCATGAAGGAGACGTGCGATGAACTCGGCATCCGCTATATCTTCAAGGCAAGCTTCGATAAAGCCAACCGCACGTCCGGCAAGAGCTTTCGAGGCCCGGGCATCGACGAAGGTCTGAAGATCCTCGACGATGTGCGCCGTGAGGTGAGCGTGCCGGTTTTGACCGACGTGCATACGGCCGAGCAGGTGCGGCAGGTCGCCGATGTGGTCGACGTGCTGCAGACCCCCGCGTTTCTGTGCCGTCAGACGGACTTCATCGTGGCTTGCGCTCAAAGCGGAAAACCCGTGAACATCAAAAAGGGTCAGTTCCTCGCGCCGCACGATATGGTCAACGTTGTTGCCAAAGCTCGTCAGGCCGCCGAAGAGGCGGGGCTTAATCCCGACAATTTCATGGTCTGCGAGCGCGGCGCATCGTTCGGCTACGGCAATTTGGTGAGCGATATGCGCAGCCTTGCGATCATGCGGGAAACGAAGGCTCCGGTGGTCTTCGACGCTACGCACTCGGTGCAGATGCCCGGCGGCCGCGGTTCCTGCTCGGGAGGCGATCGACGCTTCGTGCCGGTGCTTTCGCGCGCTGCGGTTGCGGTCGGCATCGACGGCATTTTCTTTGAAACGCATCCCACCCCGGACGAAGCGCTCTCCGACGGCCCCAATATGGTGCCGCTTGCACGCATGCCCGAGCTGCTTGAAGAGCTTGTGCGCATCGATCGCATCGTCAAGGGGTTCGACTACCTCGAAAACAGCTTCTAAGAAACATTCACGGTGAGCGGAGCAAGACTCCGCTTGCCGATTCTTTTGCGAACACTTTACTTTAGGACAAGACAATGAGCGCCATCATTGACATCATCGGCCGTGAAGTTCTCGACTCCCGCGGCAATCCGACCGTTGAAGCCGAAGTTTTCCTCGAAAGCGGCGTTTCGGCCCGCGCGGCTGTTCCTTCGGGTGCCTCTACGGGCATTCGCGAAGCCATCGAACTGCGCGACGGCGATCCCAAGCGCTACTGCGGCAAGGGTGTTTTGAAGGCCGTCGAGCATGTCAACGGTGAAATCGCCGAGGCGCTTCTCGGCGTTGAAGCGTCGGATCAGCCCTACATCGACCGTACGATGATCGAACTCGACGGCACCGACAACAAGTCTCGTCTGGGCGCCAATGCCATTCTGGCCGTCTCGATGGCCGTGGCCCGCGCCGCCGCCGAGGAAGCCTGCCTGCCGCTCTATCGCTATTTCGGCGGCATGGGCGCCGTGCAAATGCCGGTTCCGATGATGAACGTCATCAACGGCGGCGCACACGCCAACAACAACCTCGACCTGCAGGAATTCATGATCATTCCGCTCGGGGCTCCTTCCTTTAAGGAAGCGCTGCGCTACGGCGCCGAAACCTTCCACGCTCTGAAGAAGATCATCAACGGCCGCGGCATGTCCACCGCTGTGGGCGACGAAGGCGGCTTTGCTCCCAAGTGCGAAAGCCACGAAGAAGCAATCGAACTCATCCTTGAAGCCGTTCGTGCCGCCGGTTACGAACCGGGCAAGGACATTGCCATCGGTCTTGACTGCGCTTCGAGCGAATTCTTCGAAGACGGCATGTACGTGATGAAGAAGTCCTCGGGCAAGAAGCTTACAGCCGAAGAATGGGCCGGCGTGCTCGAAGGCTGGGTTGAAAAGTACCCGATCATCTCGATCGAAGACGGCATGGCCGAATCCGACTGGGACGGCTGGAAACTGCTGACCGACCGCATCGGCGGCCGCGTGCAGCTCGTGGGCGACGACCTCTTCGTGACCAACCCGGCTATCCTCAAGGAAGGCATCGAAAAGGGCGTGGCCAATTCGATTCTGATTAAGGTCAACCAGATCGGCACGCTCTCGGAAACGTTCGAAGCGATCGAAATGGCCAAGCGTGCGGGCTACACCGCCGTCGTGAGCCACCGCTCGGGCGAAACCGAAGACAGCACCATCGCCGACATCGCAGTGGGCCTGAACGCCGGCCAAATCAAGACCGGTTCGATGAGCCGTTCGGATCGCATGGCCAAGTACAACCAGTTGCTTCGCATCGAAGAGCACCTCGGCCCCAACGCTGTGTATCCGGGCCGCGCTGCTTTCTACTGCATTAAGCGCTGATTGGGCAGCGGTTGTAAAGGCCGCTGAGCCCCGTTGCAGTTAAGTTCCGAAGGGCGGCTTTTCCGGATGCGGAAGGCCGCCTTTTTGGAATCTGCAGCGGGCTGAGCTGCGCAAGTGTTTCCGGCAAGGTCGATTTCATGCGTTCCCGATATTTTCTCTATGTTGCGCTCGTGTCGGCAGCGGTAGCCATCCAATGGCCGCTGTGGCTCGGTAAAGGCGGCATTGCACGCATGCATGCGCTTGAAGCCGAGCTCGCGTCGATTCGCGACTCCAACGATCGACTGCGTGCGGAAAACGATTCGGTGGCCGCGGAAATCGAATCGCTTGAAAGCGGCAGCGGCGCCGTCGAGGAGCGCGCCCGCATGCGCCTCGGAATGGTGAAGAAGGACGAAGTGCTTTTTCGCTTTGTTCCCAAGGGTGAGAAAAAGGACATTGAAGCCGATCTGCGGCGAGAAGCCAAGAAGTCGAGCAAGCCCAACTACTTTGCGCCCAAGCGCAGCAATCTGTATATTGAGGGAAGCCTTCCGAGCAAGACTCAGCCGCAGAAATAGGCGGGTCGAGTGCGCGGAAGAAACGTTTTTGAGCAAATATTGATAGGAGTGTATTCCGATGGCTCAGCAGTTCATTCAGCAATTGACGGTTTATCTCAAGGGCGGCCAGACCGTGGTCGTGCCGTTCAATGCTGAAAAGGCAGAAGTTCTTAATCCTCAGATCGAAGCCTTTGTGAAGGCTCTCGGCGACAAGGAAAAGAAGGACGGCAATTTCCTTTTCCAGGGCGCCCGCGTTGTGCTCTTCCGTCTGTCGGAAGTGGCCGGCGTTGATGTGGTGAGCCTTGTCCGCAAGGAAGAAGCCAAGAAAGACACCAAGAAAGAAGCCAAGTAATCGCATCGCGATTCAGCCGCTTTCGTAAGGCCCGAGTCGGTTTTTTGCCGCCTCGGGTTTTTTCGCGCCTTGCGTTATGAAGTACTTCCGACAGCGCGGATTCTGTTCGGGGACTTTTCACACAAAAAATCCGCATTCCTCCATAAGCGTTTGTGCACGGGAGGAATGCGGTTTGAGGCCTACACGACCGAGGTTACTTCGATAGTGCAGCGTTTCGTCCGGCCGTGCGCCCGAAGACCATCAGATCGGCCACAGCGTTGCCGCCGAGACGGTTTTCGCCGTGCACGCCGCCCGTGACTTCGCCGGCTGCGTACAGCCCGGGAATCACCTTGCCGCTCTTATCGATCACCTGAGCGTTGGTGTTGGTGTGAATGCCGCCCATCGTGTGGTGAATGGTCGGAACCTTGCGGGCAAAGTACCAGGGGCCTTCGGTCATCGGACGATCGTCCGTATGAGTTGCCTTGAAGCCGAAGCGGTCGGTTTCAACCTTGTGCGAGGCTACCTGGTTGTACTCATCGACTGCCTTTTTGAGGTGCTCGTAGTTGACGTTCATCATCTTCGCAGCTTCCTCAAGCGTTTGAGCCTTCATCACACGCTTTTGAGCAAGCATGTCCTTCATTTTGCGGCCGCTCAGCAGGTCGATTTTGTTTTCATCCGGATAGCGGAGGTGATTTTGCAGCAGCCAGTAGGTTTGGCCGGGCTGCGCAAACACGGCTTTGCTCAGAACGTCGCGCGGAGCGCCTTCATCAACGAAGCGGTCGCCGTTTTTGTTGATGAACAGGCGGTTGCGGCCAGAAGTCTTGATGTCGAGCATGAGGCCCGTACCGGGCGTGCCGTTCGGATGCACCTGAATGTCGGCCAGCCCGATGAGATCGGCGTTGACCTTCTCTGCCATCATGAGGCCTTCGCCTTGAGCGGCGACGCTGATGTTCGAGCAGCCGATTTCCTTATCGAGCTTTGCTTCCTTCCAAATGCCCGTGTTGACCTTCTGGCGGAATTCGACGTTGGAGCCGAAGCCGCCCGTTGCAATGATCACGCCCTTGGTAGCCCTAACCGTGACCTTTTTGCCGTAGTTCTCAGCCGTAACGCCGACAATGCAGCCGTTTTCCTTGATCAAGCCGGTGGCCTTCGTTTCAAGCAGAACCTTGACGCGGTCTGCGTACTTCTGCAGCTGTTTTTCGAGAACTGCAACATAGGTGTGGCCGCCGGCAGGATCCGGATAGTGGGAACGCTGATAAAGAGCGCCGGTTGCAGCGCCGACCTTCGGGTTGACCTTGAGGCCCATGCCTTCCAACCACTGCAGCGTTTCCTTGGCGTGATCGGCAAGATAACGAACCATAGCGGGATCGTTGGTGTTGTGCCCGCCCTTCATTGTTTGCTCGAAGTGCTTGTCCGGGCTGTCTTCGATGCCGAGCGCTTTTTGGTACTTCGTGTCGGAAGCGTTGAATGCACCGCCGCAGACGTTGGTGGAACCGCCGAGGTATCCCATTTTTTCGATGATGACCACATCGGCGCCATTTTGAAGCGCCGACACGGCAGAAGCCAGACCGGCACCGCCGCCGCCCACGATTACTACACTGCCTTTGATTTCGGCGGGCAGTGCAGACTGCTGCTTAACTTTTTTGAAGAAGTTTTCATCGGCGCCGGCTTCTTCCAAGGCGTCACTGACGGCCGTGCGCAACGCAAAGCTCGTGAAGGACGCACCGGTAATGCCGTCGACCTCTGCGCTCTGATTGTCGATGATGCGTTGGCTGAGCTTTTTGAGAGCAACAGCACCGACGCCCGGGCTTTCGAGCGAATCGGGTGATTCGATTTTCGTGATCTTTCCGCCTTGGATTGTGACATTCACCGTGAACGGCGCGATCAATCCCATCACTTTCTGCGTATAAGTGCCGTCCTTGGGGGCGGCGAAGGCAGTCGTGGCAGCAAGCGCAGCAGCGACGGCCAGTACACAGGTGGCGTGCTTAAGCATTGTTTTTCTCCTCTATTTTTCGGAACCGGCCTTGTGTCGGCTCGACTTGAGTCGATTGTATTTTCGGCAGCTACTTAAGCAGTTTGTTGGCGGTCAACGAGTCGGTCGGTAAGTCCCAATCTTGAAAAATCTTGCGGGCACCCCCATATAAAGGCACGTGGAAGACGGCGGCAAGGCTGCCGTTTTTTCTGAATTTGTGAATGTTTTGCTTAAACAGGTGAATAGAGAAAATGGCTGCTGAAGTCCATGGTTTTCAAACTGAGGTCTCCAAGCTTCTGACCTTGCTTGCCAAGTCCTTGTATTCCAACAAGGAAGTGTTTCTGCGCGAAATCATCTCCAACGCGAGCGACGCCATCGATAAGCTGCGCTTTTTGTCGCTTACTGATCAGTCGCTTCTGGGCGACGATGCGGCTTTGGCGATTCGCGTCAAGGTCGATAAGGATGCCAAGACGCTTACTGTGACCGACAACGGCATCGGCATGACGCTCGAAGAGGCGAATTTGCATCTGGGTACGATCGCCAAGAGCGGCACGGCCGACTTCCTGAGCAACCTTTCGGGCGATCAGGCTAAGGACAGCCAGTTGATCGGGCAGTTCGGCGTGGGCTTTTACTCGGCTTTTGTTGTGGCCGATAAGGTAACGGTTGAGTCGCGCTCCGCAAAGGCTTCGGCCGACGAAGCCGTTCGTTGGGAAAGTACGGGCGAAGGGACATACACGAGCGAGAAAATCACGCGTGAAGCCCGCGGCACGAGCATCACGCTGCATCTGAAGTCCGATTGCGAAGAATTTCTCGAGACCTGGACCGTGCGCTCGGCCATCACGAAGTATTCCGACCATATTTCCGTGCCGGTGCTGCTGTGGGAAGAAAAGTACGAAGAACCCAAGGAAGGCGAGGATAAGCCTCAGAGCAAATGGGACTGGGTGCAGGTCAACGATGCCAAGGCCCTGTGGACCGTCAATCCGCGCGACGTAAAGGAAGAGCAGTACAAGGAGTTCTACAAGCATCTGAGCCACGACTTCGAGGATCCGCTTACCTGGGCGCACAATCGCGTCGAGGGCGAGCTCGAGTACACGTCGCTGCTCTATGTGCCGACGCGTGCTCCTTGGGACCTTTACACCCGTGACAAAGTGCACGGGCTCAAGCTCTTCGTGCAGCGCGTCTTCATCATGGACGAAGCCGAACAGTTCCTGCCCAACTACCTGCGCTTCATTCGCGGTCTGGTCGACACGAACGATCTGCCCTTGAATGTTTCCCGCGAACTTCTGCAGGAAAGCCCCGTGACGCAGAAACTCAAGCGTGCACTCACCAAGCGTGCTCTGGGCATGATCGGCAAGCTTGCCGAAGATAAGGAGAAGTATGCGATCTTTTGGAAGAACTTCGGCAACGTGATGAAGGAAGGTCCTGTGGAGGACTTCACCAATCGCGAGGAAGTGGCCAAACTTCTGCGCTTTGCCTCGACGAAGAACGAGAGCGCTGTGCAGGACGTGAGCCTTGCCGACTACATTTCGCGCATGCCCGAAAAGCAAAAGAGCATCTACTACCTTGTCTCGGGAAGCTACGCGAGCGCCGCGACGTCGCCCTACCTCGAATCCTTCAAGAAGAAGGGCATTGAGGTGCTTTTGATGTGGGATCGCATCGACGAATGGCTGATGGGCAATCTCACCGAGTTCGAAGGCAAGAAGTTTGTGCCGGTGACGGCGGCAGATCTCGATCTCGGCGAACTTGAAGACAAGCCTGCCGAGAAGAAGGAAGAAGAAGCCAAGGCTGCCAAGCCCCTGGTCGAACGCTTCAAGAAGGCTTTGGGCGACAAAGTAACCGATGTGCGCGTCTCCGAACGTCTGGTCGAAAGCCCGAGCTGCGTGACGGCCGAACACGGTCAGATTATTACGACTCAGATGCGCCGCATGCTGGAAGCTGCCGGTCAGGAGATTCCGGAAGACAAGTTCATTCTGGAAATCAATCCGCAGCACGCCCTGGTGCAGAAGGCCGCGCAGACGAGCGACGATGCCGCCTTTGCCAAGTGGGCCGAGTTCATCTACGAAGAGGCGCTTTTGTCCGAACAGGGTTCGCTCAAGGATCCCAACGCCTTTGTGCGCCGCTTGAACGAGTTGCTGCTCGGCTGATGACAAGCCGGTAGCTCTTTACGCTCGGTTTTATTTGAAGCCGGCCCGGAAATCCAGTGTTTCCGGGCCGGTGATGCTTATGCTCCGCGTGTTCTAGAAAGCGGAACGGTTAGACAAGCTTCCGGCATCAGAATAACCGAGGGATCGTCGCCTAGGAATTCTTTTGCTTTTGCTATCGCCTGAGCTGGATCTCGGTAGGCCTCGGTAAAGTGCATCAGTTTGCACAGTTCCGGATCGGCGCTTGTGACGAGTATGTATCGTGCGTGCTGCATATTGCGCGAAATGGCAAACGCCTTGTTGGCTCCCATGCGGAAATTTTCACGCAACTCTTTTTCGATGGCTTCGAACGTTTTCAAGCGTTGATAGGTCTTTACCAGAAGATCGTTTCCTGCACCTTCTTCACAGTCGGCAAAGATGATGACGACTCCGCCTTCTTTGACTGCGCAGCGTGCATTGTCCATTGTCTTTTGCATCTGATAGATGTTGATGTCTTTGGGGTAGCCGCCGCAGGATGCAATGACAAGGTCGGCTTTTTCTTTGATGGGGCAGCCGTAGACCTCATCGACGAACTCGCAGGCCTGAAGATGCGCTTTGACCCAATGACCGGCAAACATGCGCAGGAATTGGTGCTGTGCATTAAGAACCGCATTGAAAAGGAACAGATTGCGACCGTGGGCAAAAAGCTCAACGCCCTCGACCTGATCTTCGTAGCACGGGTTGCCCGTCGTAATGCCGAGACCGCACCGATCGTCCATCATGTGCTTGTGATTGGCCGTGATGGTTTCAAGTGATGCGCATCCCGGTAAAACCGCTTTGCGGCCGCTGCCGTAGCCTGCAAAGTAATGCTGCACGATAGTCCCGGTCAGTACAACATGATCGGTGTTGCAGATTTCGCGGTGGGTGTATACGGGCGTGCCGCGAGATGTCGTGCCCTGATACAGAAATTCCTCACTTCTCTTGGCTTGACTGTTGAACAGCCGGACACGGTCGGCAGCTTCTTTTCCGACAGCTTGAATCATTTCTTCGTGCGTCATATCGCGGTGCGCCCCCAGAGAGAAAACGATTTTCATGTTTTCATCGGGTACGCCCAACTGATTGAAATAATTAAGCAGCACGGGCATGAATGCGAAACTATTGGCAACTCGGGTCAAATCGTTGCAGATGAAGGCAACGGTGTCGCCCGGTTTTACGGTGGTGCGAAGCTGAGGACAGCCGATCGGATGCTCGATGGCTTCAAGTACGCTCTGGCGCACCTGATCGTCCGGAATGGGCGCCACCGGATTGGTGCGTAGCTCGTGCACAACGTGGCCGTACGGAAGTTCGAACGCGAGCGTGCCCCGGCCGTATGCAAATTCAAATGTCTTTTTCATATTGCTTCTCCAAATATCAGCGGCGACAGTTAATACAGACCGATGAACTTGCACCACACAAGCCCGGTAACGGTGCTTAACACCAATGAGAAGGTCACGAACATCAAGCAAAGCGAGTAAAAGCGCGGCCGTTCAAAGTAGCCTTGACCGAAATAGAGCGGGCCCGGACCGGAACCGTATTCGGTAAGGCCCCACATGTAGTTTGTCCAGAAGGCAAACATCAGAGCGGTCAGAAGGGTGGGAGCGCCGGCGCCGATGACGATTGCGGCAAACGGGACGTAAAGGGCGACGACGTGGGCGGCGCAGGTGGCAAAGAGATAGTGCAGATACACATAGATGGCGCCGAGAACGACAAGGGCTGTCAGCCAATCGGTGCCCTCGAAATACACGCCGATGCGAGCGCTCATCCAGGTAATGAACCCGAGCTTCGAAAGCGCTGTTGCAAGCGAGATAATGGCGCCGAACCAAATCACGGTATCCCACGTGCTGCGGTTGGATAGGACTTCATTCCACGATACGGCGCCGGTCAAAAACAGGAAAGCGATCAGGCCGATGCCGACGGCGGTGCCGTTGAGGCCCGTGAGGATGCTCGTTCCCCAACCGATCAAGGCTCCGATGAAGCCGACGGCAATTAATTTCTCCTGTCGCGACATCGGTCCCATCTTGGCCAGTTCATCGTGTCCCATTTGCTTGGCCTGCGGTGTGTGACGGAGCTGAGGACGCATCACGGCAAGCGACAGGAGCGGCATCAGGATAAAGCACAGGAGAGCGGGGACGCAGGAAGCTTGGAACCATTGAGACCAAGAAATTTCGACGCCGAAATTTTCCGCAGCAAGTGCCGGACATAAGGAGCTGGCGGCCATGCCGGTTAAGAAACAGGCACCGGTAATCGGCGTGAATTGGAAGCACGTCATCATCAGGTAGTCGCCGATGCGTTTGCCTTTTTCACCGGGGCCGGAATCCATTACCAGGTTGATGGACTTTACGACCGGCATGATGATGCCGCCGCCGCGAGCCGTGACGCTAGGCATTGCGGAAGCCATCAAAAGGTCGGCTACGCCGAGGGAATAAGCAATGCCGAGCGCCGATCCGCCGAATTTAGACAGCAGCGAGAAGGCCACGCGTCGTCCGAGTCCCGAACTGACAAAGCCGGCGGACAGGACATATGCGCAGAAAATAAGCCAGACCGTACTGGAAGAAAAGCCGGAAAGAACGATGCCGATTTTGGCTGTGCCGGAAAGGGCTGTCACGGCAAGTGCAATGAAAAGCAGCGCCCCCGAGGGCATCGGCGAGCACAAAATACCGATAATCGTTGCCACAAAGATGGCAAACATGTGCCAGGCTTGCGGCGTCAAGCCTTCGGGACACGGCAGCAGCCAGATGCCGACGACAAGGAACAAAGGAATGGCCCATCGGAAGGTTGGAACATTTTTCCACCACATAACAGAACTCCGAGAGATTTCGGGAGCGGAGAATTCGGGCAAAAAATCCCCTGGGAGGCGGATTTGTCAAAAATCGCCTCCGGTTCAGAGAATTTGAAGAAGTCTTGCCGACCAAACCGGTTCTCCGCTGCGATCACCAGCTTGGCCGGCAAGCAAGGTCAGTCGTACACCGGCTCGTACATCTGTATTTCGACCCAGCCTTTGACGTCCTGCGGCAGATCAATCGTGCAGCGTCCTTTGGCCTTGGCGTTGACAATGATGTTGGCGGCAATGTTGCGGCACACTTCGCGGACTCGTTCAAACGGCGGATACAGAGCGCCGCAGGCGAGATCTTCTTCGGTCACCATGTCAGCCACCGTGCGGGAAGCGATCAGGAGATCCTCATCTTCGATCGAAGGCAGACGACCCAAGAGGCCGGCCAGACCGACGGCCGGATAGATGTAGGCGTTGTTGCCCTGACGCGGAACGATGGTCTTGCCGTTGATGTTGGCAACCGGGAAGGGAGAGCCGGTTGCAACCAAAGCGCGGCCGTTTGTAGCACGGTAGGCAGCATGCGGCGTGCATTCCGATTTGCTGTTGGGGTTTGATAACGGGAAGATCACGGGGCGTTCATTGATTTCACCCATAACGCGGAGGACTTCTTCGGTAAAGGCGCCGCCGGCGGTTGAAAGTCCCACAAGCGTTGTCGGTCGAATCTTGCGGATGCAGCTCACCAGATCCTTGTCCGGCTCCATGTCTTTTGCGTACGGGGCATGTCCCGGAGCCGACGTTGTACGGTGCGTCGTCACCAATCCGTCGATGTCGAAGAGGAACATTTGGCTGCGGGCTTGCTCAAGGGATGTGCCGTCGAGCACGTTCATGGCGATGGCGAGTTGATCGGCCGAGCCCGTGCCGGCTTCACCGGCACCGAAGAAAAGAACGCGTTCGTCGGAAAGTTTCGTTCCTTTGGCTCTTGCAGCCGAAATTAGGCCGGCGACCACAATGCTTCCGGTTCCCTGAATGTCATCGCTGAAGCAGCAGTAGCGGTGGCGGAACCGATCAAGCAGGGCAAAAGCGTTGGCGTTGCCGAAGTCTTCAAATTGAATGACCGCTGCGGGCCAGCGCTTCTTGATGGCGTCGATCACTTCTTCCATGAAGTTGAAGTAATCCTCGCCCTTGATGCGGTGGTGACGATGACCGAGGTACAGGGGATCGGCGAGGTACTTTTCGTTGTCCGTACCGACGTCGATCGTAATGGGCAGCGTGCGGGAAGGATGCACACCGGCAAAAGCCGTGTATAGACCGAGTTTGCCGGCAGGGATCGCCATGCCGTTGATACCCAGGTCACCCAAGCCCAAGATGCGGTTTCCGTCGGTCATCACGATCATGTCGACTTGTTCCTGAGGCGCATTGGCTAAGATCTGATCGATGCGGCCTCGGTCTTCCCAACAAAGAAACATTCCCTTGGGGAAAAGCCAGCAGTGCGAATAATTCAGACAAATTTCGGCCACAGCCGGCGTGTAGGCAATCGGCAGCACTTCCGAGACATGGTGAACAAGCAGATGGAAAAAGAGCGTTTCATTGCTTGCATGAATGGACTGCAGAAAGAGTGCTTTTTGAAACAGCGTATCGCAGGCTCGAAGCGTTTCGAGCGCTGCCTGCGCCTGCATCTCAAGCGTGACGGGCATGGGAGGAAGCAGCCCTTCGAGATTCAATGCTTTTCTTTGTTCGTCGCTGTATGCGGTTGCATGCGTCTGCGAGGCGTCGCAAAGTAAACTAAATCCGGTTTTTGTCATGTTGGCTCCTTTGACACGGTAAAAAGCGGTACTCGCTGCAGACGCGTCAAATTGCAGTGCTGTCCGCTCGATTTGCAGGACCAACTGTAGGGAAAAGAGCAGCAGTTGAAAATGAAAGTTGAGGAACTTAAACTTGTCAAAGTTGCAAGTTATGACCTCCAGACATGAAAGCAGTTTTGAGTATCAAGACGTGGCGTTTGCTGCACGCACTCAACAAAACCGGATCATTGACGGCAGCCGCTCAGCAGGAGGCAATTGAGCTGTCGGAAGCATCAAGACGCATCGCGGCGCTCGAGTCCGAACTGGGGTTGCAGCTGCTTGATCGAAGCAAACGACCGGCTGAGTTGACCGAGACGGCCAGAAGGCTGGACGGACAAGCCGGACGTATTGCCCGGGCTTACAAGTCTGCGATGGAGCTTGCGGAAAAGATTGGGCGGGAAGAGGCCAAACAGAAGGCGCAGCGGACTGTTCGGATCAGTCTGCCGGTCAATCTGGATAAGGTTGGTTTGCTGTCGGCGATCTATGAGTACGAGTCCAGACGAAAGGATATTCAGTTTGAATTTTCTGCCGACAGCGGCATCCCTGCGCTGCTTGCGGGTTCAACAGATATTTCTATGGGCGGCTATCTTTGGGACGGTCAAGGCGTCTTCGCCCTTCCGGTCGGACGATGCTTCAACTTTCTGATGGCTACCGAAAACTACATCAGACACCACGGCCAGCCGCAGTCGATTGAGGATTTGTTGGATGGCAAGCATCGTTTGCTGATGCGCAATCCGAAGAATCGATTTTTTTCCAACAAGCTCACAAACGGCCGGCAAAGTGTTTATGTGGGGCCGCATGCCAATGTTTTCTACGGAGATGCGGAAGCTTGTCGCGAGATGCTTGTCTCGGGCGGAGGCATCGCGACGGACTTAAGCGTCGGCTATGTGAGCGAATTTCTTGCGAACGGGACAGTGCGTGCCGTGCTGCCCGGTTGGCACAGAGAGCCGTGGACCTTCTATGTCTATTGCCGAGCTGCACAGTCCGAAGACAAAGTGATTCGCGAGGTGATGGCGCTGATTGCCAAAAGTGCGTTTTCGCAAATTTCGAATCAATGGGAGTTTTGGTACAAACGACTCGGGTTGCCTATGCCTGAGGAAATTGCACTCCGTCGTCATTAATGGCGTGGGTCGAGACGGTTGAGTCTGCAATGGTGAGAGAAATTCCCGTTGGACAAACTGCTTAGATGGGTTTGCCATAAGACGGACTGTCTGCAAAAATCCTGCGGAGATTTGTAATTCTCTGCAATAAAGCTCGTGCACGCCTGCCCGGGGCGTGTTTTTTTTCGAGCGAAACCATAACGAAAAGAAAAAAGGGGATCCAATTGGCAGCTGATACGGCAAACATGCTTGTTGTGAATGTTGATATGGTGCAGGCGCTGGCGCTTGCGGTCTGCACATACTATCTCGGCGTCTGGCTCAAGCACGTCATTCCTGTTCTCGAGCGTTTCTCTGTTCCGAGTCCCGTGGTGGGCGGCATTCCGTTTGCGTTTGTGCTCTCCCTGCTCGAAGGCTACGGCGTTATGCGCGTGGTGTTCGATTCCACGCTGCAGACCGTTTTGATGCTTGCGTTCTTTACGACGATCGGCATGATGGCGAGCCTCAAGCTCATCAGTCAGGGCGGAAAACTTCTTCTGGGCTTTCTGGTTTCTGTGACGGTGCTTGCCGTTTTGCAAAATGTGCTCGGCGTTGCCATCACGAAGATGATGGGCGTTGACTTCCACTACGGCCTTTTGGCCGGTTCTGTCTCCATGATGGGCGGTTTGGGCACGTCGGCGGCCTTCGGTCCGAATTTCGAGCAGCTTTACGGCATTTCCGGCGGCACGGTGGTTGCCGTGACTTCGGCAACGTTCGGTATGGTTGCGGCGCTTGTGATCGGCGGCCCGTTCGGCGAATGGCTCATTCGCAAGTACAAGGTGCGCACGCCGATGACCGATCCGGAGTTGGCCGCTAAGCTCAATGTTCCCGAAGAAGTCGAAACCGACATCATCGACGAACATTCGGCCGAACACCCGAGCTTTACCGAGCAGCTGCTCAAGGCGGGCGGCATGATCGCCATCTGCATGGCCTTGGGCACCATTGTGAGCCACTTCCTCGGTCAGTTCATCACGCTTCCTGCTTACATCGGCTCGATGATCGTTGCGGCAATCGTGCGCAACATCGCCGACTTCTCCGGAAAGTTCGAGATCGACAAAGTGGGCCTCAATGCCGTGGCCGACATCAGTCTCGTTTTGTTTGTGACGATGGCGATCAACTCGCTCAAGCTTCATGAGCTAGCCAACCTGGCGTTGCCGCTTGTGGTGACGCTCTTGTGCCAGACCGCCCTGATGATGGTCTTTGCCTGGGCGATCCTTTTCATGTGCTTCGGCCGCAACTTCACTGCCGTGATGCTCACGGTGGGTGGCATCGGCTTTTCGATGGGAGCAACCGCCAACGGTCTGGCCAATATGCAGGCTTTGAGTGAAAAATACGGCCAGAGCCCGCAGGCTTGGCTGATTGTGAGCGTAGTGGGCGCCTTCCTCATCGACTTGATCAACGCGCTCATTATTACCACGATGGCGCAGATGTCTTTCTAAGGCAGTTTTTTCCAGGCTAACGAAGGTCGCCCGAGTGCGACCTTCTTTTTTGCCGACAGTATTTCTACTCAAATCGGTTTGCCTGCTAATCTGACGCCCGAATTCAGCCTTTCCTTGTTTTGGGACTCATAAAAATTGCAGGAACTTTCTTCGACTTTGGCTCAATATGCGCCCGCGATGTTGGCCGCGATGCTTGCATTGGCCGTTGTGCTCGCGGGTGTTGTGATTGCACTCGTGCTTCGCACTTCGGAGCTTAAGCGCGATCTTCAGGCGAGCACGGATACCATGAAGGCGCTCTCAGGACAGGCGGCGAGCGCTACAGCCGAGCGGCTAGAAGCACTCTCGCGTCAGATGATGGCTTCGGACTCGGACCTCAAGACAGCAACGAGCACCCATTTCGTGAATTTTCTCAAGCTTGTCAATCAAGGCAGCGAAGCGCAGGAGCGGCGTTTGACGCAGATGAACGAAACGGTTGCCAATGCCATGCTCAACGTGCGTACTTCCTTGAGTCAGGAACTTGCGGCCATTCGCGACGCCAACGACAAGGCGCTTGAGTCGATGCGAAACACCGTCGACGAAAAGCTTTCGACGACTCTGAACACGCGTTTGAGCGAATCCTTCAAAACCGTGGAAGGGCAACTTTTGGAGGTGCATCGGGGACTGGGCGAAATGCGCGAGATGGCGCAAAACGTTGACGGCCTGCGCCGCGTGCTTACGAATGTCAAAACGCGCGGCACGTTCGGCGAAGTGCAGCTCTCGATGATTCTTTCGGATCTGCTTACGCCCGAACAGTATCTCACCAATGTCGCCACACGTCCCGGTTCACGGGAGCGTGTGGAATTTGCCGTGAAGCTGCCGGGGGCCGAAGAGGGAAGCAGTGTGCTGCTTCCGATCGACGCCAAGTTTCCGACCGAAGACTACGAGCGGCTTCAGGAGGCTTCCGAAAAAGCCGATCCCGTGATGGAGGAAACGGCTCGCAAAGCGCTGCAAACGCGCATTCTGGCGGAAGCACAGAAGATTCGCGACAAGTATGTCGAGGTGCCGTACACAACGGAGTTTGCCGTGCTTTATCTGCCTGCGGAAAGTCTTTGGAGTGAAGTGCTCAAGATCAACGGCCTTGTGGAACGCGTGCAGCGCGAGTGCCATGTGACGATTGTGGGGCCGACGGTTCTCGCGGCGTTTCTCAACAGTCTGCAGATGGGTTTTCGGACGCTTGCGATCGAACAAAAGAGCGCCGAAGTCTGGCGTTTGCTGGGCGAAGTCAAAGCCGAGTTCGGACGCTTTGCCGACAGCGTCGAGAGCATGGAAAAGCGAGTGGACTCGGTCAAGACGGCCGTTTCGGCTATGCGTACCCGCACCAACGTGATGCAGCGCAAGCTCAAGGGCGTGGAATCCGGGCAACCGGCTACAGGCGACGACAACGAGCTGTGATTTGTAAGCCGGCTATAGCGGGAACAAACAACGCAAACCGCTAAAATTACGGTCTTTCGAGAAACGATTCGCTA
>ERZ1034710.255-NODE-255-length-18927-cov-3.775329_pt1 | contig 18927 bp, 19 predicted proteins | sample MGYA00520597_ERZ1034710 | MGnify/ENA primary metagenome ERZ1034710 (study PRJEB33766, sample SAMN09781714) | gut metagenome | biome: gut microbiome | host: Homo sapiens | place: Madagascar | study: EMG produced TPA metagenomics assembly of the PRJNA485056 data set... | reverse complement strand
TTGAGAACAGAGACTGTAAATATTTCCCCTGCCACAAGGGACTTGCAGATTTCAACTGCCTGTTTTGCTACTGCCCCATGTATCGCCTGGAGAACTGCCCCGGGAATCCCCGGTATTTCGAGAAAAACGGTAGACGGATCAAGGATTGCTCGGGCTGCACATTCCCGCATGATCCGGAGCATTATGATACGATCATGCAGATCCTGCGGGAGATGTAACACATTTTTCTGGAAAATAAACACATATTTTGCACATTTTTCTAAAACGAAAAGCCGATAGTCTGTTTTCACAGATTATCGGCTTTTTATGCGCGGAGACGGTGGGATTTGAACCCACGTGCCCCGGAGGGCTAACGCATTTCGAGTGCGCCCCGTTATGACCACTTCGATACGTCTCCAAAAGATTACAACGTAGATTATTTTATCTGAAAAATGCCGGTTTGGCAAGGGGAGAAACGAAAAATCCTGATCAAACCAGGCACTATTTCAGGAGTATTAACTCCAATATACTGCCTGGTTCGAGGAATTCTCCTTCCAGGCGGTAGTTTTTGCAAAATTTCCGATGGAAATCATCGGAATTTACTGCCTGGCAAGGAAATTACGCTTTTGCAGCGGTATTTTTCTGGAAAAAGGATCTTATGCAATGAGATTATTACTGCCTACATGATAATAATAAATTTGGAAGCGGTAATTGTGAAAAAAGATGTTGACAGAACAACATCTGCGTAGTATATTGCAGATAAATACTTTGATAGTCAAAATAATTCGGCGAAGATAGACTTGAAATGCAAAAGGTCAGCACTGACAACAATTGCGAAGGGAAAGTGAATACGCCGGAGACGACAAAGTAGTAAACCAAGGTATCAGAAACACAACAAGGTATCAGAAACACAATAATGAAATGCATAAGGAGAGCAAAAACATGTTAGAGAAAGTAGCAGCTATCATCAGAGAACAGTTAAACCAGGAGAATGTAGAAATCACGGAGGCGACCCGTTTCAAGGAGGATCTGGAAGTAGACTCCCTGGATCTGTTTGAACTGGTAATGGCATTTGAAGAGGAATACGGTGTGTCCATTCCTTCCGAGGAACTGGAAAATATGGCAACAGTGGGTGATGTCATCAGATATATTCAGGAGCAGGCGTAAGAACTGCATATCGGGGCGGGTCCTAAGGTCTTTCACCCACTTATGAGCAAGCTCATGTGGGCTTAGACCTTTTGACCCTGGTATCATCAGAATATGTAATATAACGCAGAACGACGAGAAGGATCAGAAAGACAATGAGAACAAAGATCACGGAACTTCTACAAATCGAATATCCCATTTTCCAGGGCGGTATGGCATGGGTGGCGGAACATAAGCTGGCAGCAGCGGTATCAAATGCCGGAGGCTTAGGCATCATCGGTGCCGCTTCCGCTCCGCCTGAGGTTGTCCGGGAGGAGATCCGTAAATGCAAAGAACTGACTGACAAACCCTTCGGCGTGAATATCATGCTGCTCAATCCCAATGCGGAGGATGTAGCGAAGATTGTCGTGGAAGAAGGAGTAAAAGCGGTAACGACAGGTGCTGGAAACCCGGGAAAATTCATGGAACTGTGGAAGAATGCCGGAGTGAAAGTCATTCCGGTGGTAGCCAGTGTGGCTATGGCGAAGATGATGGAGCGTGCCGGAGCAGACGCTGTGGTGGCGGAAGGCATGGAAAGCGGTGGACATATCGGTTCCACCACGACCATGGCGCTGGTTCCGCAGGTAGTGGATGCGGTGTCTATCCCGGTGATCGCGGCCGGAGGTATCGCCGATGGCAGAGGAATGGCAGCGGCCTTCATGCTGGGAGCTGAGGGAATCCAGATGGGAACCCGGTTCGTAGCATCGAAGGAATCTATTGTCCATGAAAATTATAAGAATCAGATCATCAAGGCAAAGGATATCGATTCCGTGGTCACGGGAATGTCTACCGGACATCCGGTGCGTTCCCTGCGCAACCAGATGACCAGAGAATATCTGAAGCTGGAAAAAGAAAATGCAGACTTCATGGAGCTGGAAAAGCTGACGTTGGGATCTCTCAGGAAGGCAGTGCAGGACGGAGATACCGTAAACGGAACCCTGATGGCCGGGCAGATTGCAGGATTGATCCGCAGAGAACAGACCTGCCGTGAGATTATTGAAGAAACAGTGCAGCAGGCGCAGGAGTGCATAGCGGCACAAGGACAGCATAAATAAAATATAGCGACAGCTAACCGCTGACAACAGATTTCGAACAGCGACAGGCAGCGTAGTTATATGGAAAACGGTGCATTATAAAAAATGTGCTGTAACCGAGGAGAACAATAGCATCACATAGTAATAGGAGATGACAAGAATGAGCAAGATCGCATATTTATTCCCGGGACAGGGATCTCAGTACATAGGAATGGGAAAAGAATTCCATGATACTTACCCGGAAGCACAGGCGGTATGGAAGCTGGCAGACAAGGTGCTCCAGAATCTGTATTGGCAGGATAAGCGGGAAGTACAGGCGGAAAGCGGACATCCGTACTCCATGGAGCAGCTGACCTTTGAGGAAAATCCTTATATCAACGTTACAGAATATACGCAGATCGCTATGCTTACCATGGAAGTCGCAATCCTGAAGGTACTGGAAGCCAAGGGTTTGAAAGCGGAGATGGCAGCAGGCTTAAGCCTGGGAGAATATGGGGCGCTGGCTGCCGCTGGTGTGATGGAACTGCCGGATCTGTTCCGGATCATCCGGATGCGTGGTATCTATATGCAGGAGGCCTATCCGGAAGGCGGAGCCATGGCAGCAATATTAGGACTGGACGGAGATACCGTGGCAAAAATCTGCGGACAGACAGCAAAAGAAACCGGTAAAGTCGTCTCGGTGGCAAATTATAACTGCCCGGGGCAGATCGTGATCACCGGAGAGGCAGATGCAGTAGCAGCAGCATCAGAAGCGCTGAAGGAAGCAGGTGCAAAACGTTGTATCCCCTTAAAGGTCAGCGGACCGTTCCACTCAGCCCTGTTAAAAAATGCAGGAGAACAATTGGCGGAAGAATTGAAAAGCGTCAAGCTGTCAACCCCCTGGATACCTTATGTGTCCAACGTAACAGCGGATTATGTGACAGATGCGTCACAGGTTGCGGAACTGCTGAAACAACAGGTATCCAGTCCCGTTCATTTCACCCAGAGCGTAGAGCGGATGATCGCAGATGGCGTGGATACTTTCATAGAGATCGGTCCAGGGAAGACACTTAGCAGCTTCGTACGGAAAATTGACAGAAATGTCAAAGTATACAATATCGAGAAACCGGAGGATCTGGACCGGGTGATGGAGGAACTGGTATGCTGACAGGAAAAAGTCTGACAGGACAAGTTGCTATTGTCACAGGGGCATCACGGGGCATCGGAAAAGCAGTGGCACAGGCACTGGCAGCAGAAGGAGCCACGGTGATCATTAATTATAACGGCTCTGCAGAAGCAGCGGAAGCGGTGGCGGCGGACATCCGAAGCCAAGGCGGCATGGCGGAGGCTGTGAAATGCAATGTTGCAGATTTTGCAGAGAGTGAAGCCTTTGTAAAGGCAGTAACAGAGAAATACGGCAGAGTTGACATCCTTGTCAATAACGCCGGGATCACACGGGACAATCTGATCGTGCGGATGACGGAAGAAGAATTCAATGCAGTCCTGGATACGAACCTGAAAGGCGCATTTCACATGATCCGGCATCTGACGAAGACCTTTATGAAGCAGAGATATGGGAAAATCATCAATATCTCTTCTGTCAGTGGCATCGTCGGGAATGCAGGGCAGGCTAATTATTCCGCCTCCAAGGCGGGACTGATCGGTCTGACGAAAAGTGTAGCGAGAGAACTGGCATCCAGGAATGTCTGTGTGAATGCCGTGGCACCCGGATTTATCCGGACAGATATGACAGATAAGCTTCCGGAGGCGGTACAGGATAATGCGGTTGGACAGATCCCCCTTAAGAAAATGGGAAGACCGGAGGATGTCGCACAGGCGGTTCTGTTCCTGGCAGGAGATGCCTCGGACTATATTACCGGCCAGGTGCTGTGCGTGGACGGCGGTATGGCGATGTAAAACTATGTCCGGCAACAGTAAAGAAGAATAGAAAATATGTCCGCTAACGGTACAGCAGGATAGAAAATAAGTCAGGATGCGAGGGAGTATATCTGTATGGGTAAAAATAGAAGAGTTGTAGTAACAGGCATGGGAGCCATCACTCCGATTGGAAACAGCGTAGAGGAATTCTGGAATGGTATCAAAGAGGGCAAGACCGGATTCGGTCCTATCACTTATTTTGATACTGCGGATTACCGTTGTAAGCTGGCGGCGGAAGTGAAGGATTTTGATCCCGCACAATATATGGACAAAAAATCCGCCCGCAGAATGGAGCAGTTCTGCCAGTTTGCTGTGGCGGCTGCCGGACAGGCCATCTCGGATGCGGGTCTCGACATGGAACAGGAAGATCCTTATATGGTGGGCTGCAGTGTGGGAAGCGGCATCGGAAGTTTACAGGCCATGGAGCGGGAATATGACCGCCTGAAGGAAAAAGGCCCCGGCAGGGTAGGCCCCATGCTGGTGCCTCTGATGATCTCCAATATGGCAGCAGGCAATGTCAGCATTGCCTATGGGCTGAAGGGCAAGAGCCTGAATGTGGTTACTGCCTGTGCAACCGGTACACATTCCATCGGAGAAGCATACCGTACGATCCAGTACGGTGATGCGGATGTAATGATAGCGGGAGGAACGGAAAGCTCCATTACCCCCATCGGAATTGCCGGATTTTCAGCACTGACAGCGCTGTCATTTAGTGAGGATCCGGAACGGGCATCCATTCCTTTTGACAAGGAGAGAAACGGCTTCGTCATGGGAGAGGGTTCCGCTATCGTGGTACTGGAAGAGCTGGAGCATGCAAAGAGGCGCGGGGCGAAGATCTATGCGGAACTGACCGGCTACGGCTGTTCTTCGGATGCTTATCATATTACATCCCCTGCGGAGGATGGCAGCGGAGCAGCCACCGCCATGCTGAATGCCTTAAAAGACGGCGGGGTGGCACCGGAAGAGCTTACCTATATCAATGCCCATGGAACCAGCACCCATCATAATGACCTGTTCGAGACCAGAGCGATCAAGCTGGCATTTGGAGAACATGCGTATGACCTGAAGATCAATTCCACCAAATCCATGGTGGGACATCTTTTAGGAGCAGCAGGTGCAGTGGAGTTTGTCACCTGCGTAAAAGAAATTCAGGAAGGCTATATCCACCGCACCGTGGGACTGCGTGAGACGGAGGAGGAACTTGATCTGAATTACTGCCGGGACAGCTACAAAGAAGAGGTGCCTTATGCATTGACCAATTCGTTGGGCTTCGGCGGACATAATGCGAGTCTGCTGTTGAAGAAGTACATAGAATAACCGCAGCAGATGTTCAAGACACAGGATAGAAGGCAGAGCATCAACGAGGACGATTGCAGAATGCGAGGAAGTAGTTGATACGACAGCATTCGCGGAACGGAGGAACAATGTCAGTTTATAACACCCAGGAAATCATGGAGATTCTGCCCCACAGACATCCCTTTCTGCTGATCGATACTATCGAGGAGCTGGAGCCCGGTGTGCGGGCAGTGGGACGAAAAAATGTGACCTTTAACGAACCGTATTTTGCGGGGCATTTTCCGGGGAATCCGGTGATGCCGGGCGTGTTGATCCTGGAGGCGCTTGCCCAGACCGGGGCTGCGGCAATTTTGTCGCTGCCGGAGCATCGTGGCAAGACTGCTTATTTTGCCGGGATCGATAAGGCAAAATTCAAGCAGATGGTGCGCCCCGGAGACACCCTGGAGCTGGAGACCACCATTATCCGCAGTAAGGGACCGGTGGGTGTCGGGGAAGCGATCGCCACGGTAAACGGAAAACTGGCGGCGAAGGCAGAGCTTACCTTTGCGTTAAAATAAGAATAGTCTGCGGAAGTGATTTTTTATGAGCGGGACAGAGAGATAAAAGTGACGCAGAATAAGAGGTGCAGGTATGGGAAGTGTAGATACAGAAACAGAGATCAAATGTCCGAAATGTAAGAAAATGATAAACAGAGACCGGGCAGCGAAAAATAAATATGTCTGCTATGAGTGTGGTTATTATTTCCGGGTGAAGACCCACAACCGGATTCGCATGGTGGCAGACCGGAAAAGCTTTCAGCCCTGGTTCGAGGAGATAGAAGAGAGTAATCCACTGAAATATGAGGGCTATGAAGAAAAGCTGTCGGAGGCCAGGGAAAAATCCGGCGTAAAAGAAGCTGTGACCGTAGGTGAATGCGAGATCTACGGGGAAAAGGCTGTGATCGGCATCTGCGAATCCAAATTTATGATGGGCAGTATGGGGCATGTGGTCGGCGAGAAAGTCACCCAGGCAATAGAAAAGGCGACAGAATTGCGGCTGCCTGTATTTTTGTTCTGCTGTTCCGGCGGTGCGAGAATGCAGGAGGGAATCGTGTCACTGATGCAGATGGCAAAAACCTCCGCAGCGATCAAAAGGCATGGAGAAGCAGGACTTCTCTATGCGACTATTTTGACAGATCCCACCACAGGTGGTGTGACGGCCAGCTTTGCCATGCTGGGAGATGTGATCATGGCGGAACCGGGAGCCTTGATCGGCTTCGCAGGACCGAGAGTTATTAAGCAGACTCTGGGACAGCGCCTCCCTGATGGCTTCCAGACAGCGGAATTTTTGCAGGAGCATGGTTTTGTGGACGGTATCGTCCGCCGGGAGAATCTGAAGAAGACCTTATATTTCCTGATCACGACGCATCGGTGCAGTGAGGGGAATTATGCGGATTTTAAGAAAAATTTTGACTTCCATTTTGAACCTACGGAGATCGTGAAGGAACGGTCAATACTGACACTCCCCAGAACGGCATGGGAAAAGGTCAAGACCGTACGGAGAGTGGACAGACCGGCAGCAACCGACTATATTCCCTACATTTTCGATTATGTAGTGGAAGCTCACGGAGACCGTTATTATGGGGATGATAAAGCACTGGTAGGTGCAGTGGCATTCCTGGACGGGCAGCCGGTGACAGTGCTGGCAGATGTGAAGGGCAAGGATTTTGCGGAGTGTGCCAGACGCAATTACGGTATGCCCATGCCGGAGGGGTATCGTAAGGCCCTGCGCCTGATGAAACAGGCGGAGAAATTCAACAGACCCATTATCAGCTTTGTAAATACGCCGGGAGCTTTCTGCGGCGTGGAGGCGGAGGAGAGAGGACAGGGCGAGGCTATTGCCCGGAAGCTGCTGGAGATGTCGGCCCTGAAGGTACCGGTATTGTGCATCCTTATTGGAGAAGGCGGCAGCGGCGGAGCATTGGCTACGGCGGTAGGCAATGAGGTATGGATGATGGAAAATGCCACATACTCGATCCTGTCTCCCGAAGGCTTTGCTTCTATATTATGGAAGGATGCTGACCGTGCCAGAGAAGCCAGTGAAGTCATGAATATTACATCCGAGGACCTGAAACGCCTCGGAGTGATCGAGAGGATTGTACCGGAATACGGCGGGGCAGACCAAAGTACCGTGGAAGCCATCGGTGGGTATCTCAAGGAACATATCAAGGAATTTCTGCAAAAATATACCGGCATGACCGGTGAACAGATCGCAGAGGAACGTTATGAAAGGTTCCGCAAGTATTAAAGCGGTAACGAGAGGTGATGTGGGATGAAGCACGGAAAAATGATCCTGGGGGAATTACATGCAGATATTCCCGTGATCCAGGGAGGCATGGGTGTGGGAATCAGCCTGTCCGGTCTGGCGGGAGCAGTGGCAGCTGCCGGTGGGATCGGCATCATTTCTACTGCCCAGATCGGTTTCCGGGAGCCGGATTTTGACAGAGATCCCATCGCCTGTAATCTGCGTACTATCGGAAAAGAAATAGAAAAAGCAAGACAGACCGCAAGAGGCGGTATCGTCGGTGTCAACATCATGGTGGCAACACAACGCTACGAGGATTATGTCAGGGCAGCAGTGCTGGCAGGTACCGACTGCATTATCTCCGGTGCCGGACTGCCGTTAGATCTGCCCGGAGTCGTGGCAGAGACGGAAAACGGAATGCCCGGGCGCAGCCACCGGACGATGCTGGCTCCGATCGTGTCGAGCCCCCGTGCCCTGTCGGTCGTCACGAAATACTGGATGAAAAAATACGACAGAAAGCCGGACTTCATTGTAGCGGAGGGGCCGCTGGCAGGAGGACATCTGGGATTTAAGCGGGAAGAACTGGATGCTTACACACCGGAGAACTATGAGAGAGAACTTACGGCAATGATCCGGCAGGCGGCAGAACTGGGAATCCCACTGATCGCAGCAGGCGGTATTTATGACCGGAGGGATCTGGAGCATTGCCTGTCCCTGGGAGCTGTGGGGGTACAGATGGGAACCCGGTTCGTGACCACAGAGGAATGTGATGCGGCGGATGCATACAAGCAGGCATATCTCGGTGCACGGAAGGAAGACATTGTCATTGTGAAAAGCCCTGTGGGAATGCTGGGCAGAGCTATACAGAATGCTTTTCTGGAAAAGGTGGCGGCCGGGGAACGGTTTATGACCGGATGCAGACATTGCATTAAGACCTGCGACCCGAAGACGGCACCGTATTGCATCACCAGAGCATTGATCAATGCGGCAATGGGAGATGTGGATAACGGACTGCTGTTCTGCGGCAGCAATGCCTGGAGGGCGCAGAAAATAGAAAGAACAGTGGATATCATGGAGGAAATGGCGTGAGGACCATAAGAATCACCGGAACCGGAAGTGCACTTCCGGGAAGGATCGTTACAAATAAAGAATTGGAGCAGATGGTAGAAACCTCGGATGAATGGATCCGGGAGAGAACCGGTATCGGTGAGCGCCATGTGTCTGTGGGTGAGACGGTTGTGACACTCGCGTCAGAAGCAGCCCGTAAAGCACTGGAACAGGCAGGAAAAAGAGCAGAAGAGATTGACCTGATCCTGGTGGCAACCTGTTCTCCGGAGCAGTATCTGCCCTGTTGCGCCTGCCAGGTACAGGCAGCTGTCGGCGCGGTGAATGCTTTGGCTTTTGATGTGAATGCGGCCTGTTCCGGATTTTTGTTTGCACTGAATACCGCAGATGCTTATTTGAGGACAGGATTGGCGAAAAATGCCCTGATCATCGGCAGTGAGGTACTGTCCAAGCTGGTGGACTGGACGGACCGGGGCAGCTGTATTCTGTTCGGAGACGGCGCCGGGGCGGTAGTTGTGGAGAGATGCAGGACGGAGTCTCGGGCGGTGGAATACAGTAACGCTTTGCTGGAGACAGAGAAAGGGATGCAGGAGACGGCGGAGGAGAAACGGATACCGGCAGCAGGCATTCTGGGCCGGGCACTGCACTCCGACGGCACCGGTGGCGGAGTCCTGCAATGCGGAGCGAGAGAACTGACAACCCCATATGCAAGGACTTCAGCGGCAAAAACGGACCAAAACCAGCCGACGGACGGCAGGGAACATTATATTCAGATGGACGGACAGGAAGTGTACCGGTTCGCCACCAGACGGGTGCCACAGTGTATCGAGGAAGCACTGTCAGATGCCGGACTTGCTGTGCCGGATATTGATATGTTCGTATTGCATCAGGCCAACGCACGTATTATTGATGCAGTGGCGAAAAGACTGCATGCAGACAGAGACAAATTCCCCACCAATCTGGAAAGGGTCGGAAATATGTCATCCGCTTCCATCCCGGTGCTGCTGGATGAACTGCACAGACAGGGAAAGCTGCACTGCGGCGACCGCATCGTTTTGGCGGGATTTGGTGCCGGACTTACGATTGGGGCTTGCGTGATGACCTGGTAGACGGTATACTGATAACGACTAAGGACACGACAACGGCATGGACGCGGTCCGGTAGACAGGAAGCCTGCGGCCCGGGAGTATTGCCGGTATACCAGAGAGACATTTATTGGGAAAACTATGGAGAAGAGCAACAACCGGGTACTGAATGAACTGTTGGTGAACCTGTTCCATAACGTGATGGATGCAGAGGCAAAGGCGGTCATAACAGAAGAATTCAAGGATATTACAAATAATGACATACACATTCTGGAGGCTATCGGCATCGAGGAACCAAAGAGTATGTCCCGTATCGCTGGGGAACTCCACGTCACCGTGGGAACCCTGACCACGAATATGAACAGTCTGGAGAAAAAAGGCTACCTGGAGCGTAACCGCAGCACGCAGGACAAACGGGTGGTGCTGGTGACCCTGACAGAGAAGGGGAGAAAAGCTTTTTTCCATCACAGAGATTTCCACAGGAAAATGATCCACACCATCATACGGGATCTGGACGAGGAAGAAATGAAGACATTGATCAAATGTCTGGGAAAACTGGATATATTTTTCAGAGAAGGCAACGAGGAGTGACCGGAGAGTTCCGGTTACTCTTTTTTGTTTGCAGGATATCGAAATCTTTCGGAAATTACAACAAACTATTTTCAGATGAAAATAAATGTATTAAAATAGAAATAAGTATTGGCAGAACGAAGACAGTTTTGCATAGTTACAGCAAACGCAAGAGAAAATAGTGAAATATAGAAACGGAGGATCCTACGATGAAGAGAATCGGAATGTTAACGAGCGGTGGTGACTGTCAGGCATTGAACGCAGCCATGAGAGGCGTGGTGAAGACCCTGGCGAACGGCAAGGAAGAGGTGGAGATCTACGGCTTCCTGGATGGCTACAGAGGACTGATCTACGGTAATTTCCGAATGCTGACGGACAAGGATTTCTCCGGTATCCTTACCAAGGGCGGCACGATCCTGGGAACTTCCCGTACTCCTTTCAAGACGATTCAGGATCCGGATCCTAACGGACTGAATAAAGTCGAAGCTATGAAGCAGAATTATTACAAGCTACAGTTAGACTGCCTGGTGATTTTAGGCGGTAACGGTACTCACAAGACCGCAAACCTGCTGCGCAAGGAAGGCTTGAATATCGTAACGCTGCCTAAGACCATTGACAATGATCTGTGGGGCACCGATATGACCTTCGGTTTCCAGAGTGCAGTGGATATTGCAACGGATGCCATCGACTGCATCCACACCACAGCGGCTTCCCATGGCAGAGTATTTATCGTGGAAGTGATGGGACATAAGGTAGGATGGCTTACCCTGAATGCAGGCATGGCTGGCGGTGCGGATATCATTTTGCTTCCCGAGATTCCTTATGATATCAATAAGGTGATCGAGAAGATCGAAGACAGGGACAAAAAAGGCTGCCGTTTTACCATCATCGCGGTAGCCGAGGGTGCTATCTCCAAAGAGGATGCAGCACTTCCGAAAAAAGATTACAAGAAAAAGATGGAAAAATATCCGTTCCCTTCCGTATCCTATGAAGTGGCTGCTCAGATCCAGGAGAAGACCGGCAGAGAAGTACGTGTCACCGTACCTGGTCATATGCAGAGAGGCGGAAGCCCCTGCCCTTACGACAGAGTATTCGCCAGCCGTCTGGGCTCCGAGGCAGGTAAGCTGATCCTGGACAACCAGTACGGCTTCATGGTAGGCTATAAGAACCGTGAGATCGTAAGAGTTCCGTTAGAGGATGTAGCGGGCAAGCTTAAGACCGTGGATCCTGATGCCACCATCGTACAGGAGGCGAAGATGCTGGGCATCTGCTTTGGCGATTAAGAAAGTCTTCACGGCAGAACAAAGTTAGGAAGAGAGAAAATACATGTCATATACAGCGCTATACCGGAAGTTTCGTCCGGATGCTTTTTCCGATGTCAAAGGTCAGGATCATATCGTGACCACACTGAAGAATCAGCTACGGGCGAACCGGATTGGCCATGCGTATCTGTTCACCGGAACGAGAGGTACCGGTAAAACTACGGTGGCGAAGATTTTTGCGAAAACAGTGAACTGCGAACACCCCACAGAGGACGGCCCCTGTGGGGAATGCCGTATTTGTAAGGCCATTGCGGCGGGAGCCAGCATGAATGTCATCGAGATCGATGCGGCTTCCAACAACGGTGTGGACAATATCCGTGAGATCATCGACGAGGTATCCTATTCCCCGGCGGAGGGAAAATACAAGGTCTACATCATCGACGAGGTGCATATGCTCTCCCCCGGAGCTTTCAACGCATTGTTAAAAACTCTGGAAGAGCCGCCCTCTTATGTTATTTTTATTCTGGCGACCACAGAGGTGAACAAGATCCCCATTACGATTCTGTCCCGTTGCCAGAGATATGATTTTAAACGAATTTCCATTGATACCATCACGGATCGCATGAAGGAACTGATGGACACGGAGCAGGTACAGGTGGAGGACAGAGCTCTGCGCTACATTGCGAAAGTAGCGGACGGTTCCATGCGTGATGCGCTAAGCCTTCTGGATCAGTGTATTGCCTTCCATCTGGGCAAGGAGCTGACCTACGACATGACCCTGGATGTGTTGGGGGCGGTGGATACGGAAGTGTTCAGCAGATTGCTGCGCTTCGTCATGGACCGGAATGTGTTAGGATGCATTGAACTGTTGGAAGAGATCGTCATGCAGGGCAGGGAGCTGGTACAGTTCGTCACGGACTTTACCTGGTATCTGCGGAATCTGATGTTAGTGCAGACGGCGGACAATCTGGAGGATGTCATAGACATGTCTACGGACAATCTGGTGAATCTGAAGGAAGAAGCGTCCATGCTTTCCATGGACCAGATCATCCGCTATATTCATATTTTCTCCGAACTGTCCGGACAGATCCGCTATGCGGCACAGAAGCGTATCCTGGTAGAGATCGCACTGATCAAGCTGTGCAAGCCGGAGATGGAGACAGATCAGGAAGCGGTTCTGGATCGTATCCGTCAGGTGGAGGAAAAAGTGGAAAACGGCATTGTCGTTACGGCGGCGCAATTGCCTGCCGGTGCTCCCGGAGTACAGGGGGGAGCGCCGGGTGGTGCGGCGAGACCCAAACCGGAGCTGCCCAAGGCTATCCCCGAGGATGTACAGGAAATTGTACGGAAATGGCCGGCTATCGTGGGAAATGCCGAGAACCCCATGAAGATGTACCTGAAAAACGCCCGATTAAGTCTGGGTGGAGACAACAAGCTCATGGTGGTGCTGGAGGACGGACTGGCTTCCGATTATTTCAAGGGGGAAGCCCACGAACAGAACAAGCAGCAGCTGGAGGCTCTGTTGTCCGACTTTTCCGGCAAGGAGATCGAAGTGACGATCCAGACGGTGGAAAGTGACCGCCAGTTCGAGGACAATTACGTAGATCTCAGCAAGGTCATCAACATGGAGATCGATGAAGAAGAGTGATCCTGCGTGAATTTGGGATTGCGACAGGCTTACAGATAGGGTAAGATATAATAATAACTCACTCGCAGGACGATAGTCCGAAATGCGAATATATTATGATTTCGAGAGTGCGTAGCACGGAGAAATCAATTATAAATCATATGGAGGAAGTAATAACATGGCAAAAAGAGGTGGATTCCCCGGAGGCGCAATGCCCGGTAATATGAACAATCTGATGAAGCAGGCACAGAGAATGCAGCGTCAGATGGAAGAGGGACAGAAGGAATTAGAGACCAAGGAGTTCTCTGCATCCGCAGGCGGCGGAGCTGTGGAAGTGACCATCAACGGTAAAAAAGAGATCACAGCCATCAAACTGGCAGAGGAGATCGTGGATCCCGAGGATATCGAGACATTACAGGATGCTATTGTGGCAGCAGCCAACGAGGCACTGCGCAAGGCTGACGAAGCCAATGCAGAGCTCATGGGCAAAATGACCGGCGGCTTAGGAGGATTTCCTTTCTAATGGAACTCTACAGCGGACAGATCAATAAATTAATAGATGAACTGGCAGCCCTGCCCGGGATTGGCAGTAAGTCCGCACAACGACTGGCTTTTCACTTGATCAATATGCCGAAGGACCGTGTAGACAGACTGGCGAATGTCATGATCGAGGCCAGAGCCAATGTCCGGTACTGTAAGGAGTGTTATACCCTGACAGATAAGGAAATCTGCCCGGTGTGCGCAAATCCCAGAAGAGATCATCATACGATCATGGTGGTAGAGAATACCAGAGACCTGGCAGCCTATGAGAAGACCGGTAAATACGAAGGTGTGTACCATGTACTGCATGGTGCCATCTCTCCGATGCTGGGTGTGGGACCGGGTGATATCAAGCTGAAAGAACTGATGGAACGTCTGCAGGGTGATGTGGAGGAGGTCATTATCGCAACCAATTCCAGCCTGGAGGGCGAGACTACGGCAATGTATATCAGCAAATTGATCAAACCGACCGGGATCAAGGTGACCAGAATTGCCAGCGGAGTGCCCGTGGGCGGTGATCTGGAATATATCGATGAGGTAACATTGCTCCGTGCCTTAGAAGGCAGGGTGGAGTTATAAGTAGCAGAGAAAATGAATAAAAGTGGGAGGGCAAGACAATGGCAGTAACAAAAAGTGTATTTGGGAAAAGTCCGGAAGGGAAAGAGATATCTCTGTATACCCTGAGCAACAGCAAGGGAATGCAGGCAAAGGTAACAGATCTCGGTGCGAATCTGGTAGGAATCCTGGTACCGGATGCGCAAGGTGTGACCGCTGATGTGACACTGGGCTTTGACAGCGCGGACCGTTATTATAAGAATTACAGCTTCTTCGGTGCGGTGATCGGACCCTGTGCGAACCGTACCGCAGGGGCAGCATATACATTAGACGGTGTGGATTATCAGATGGACCAAAATGACGGACCCAACAACCTGCACACACATATTGAACTGGGCTTCCATAAGAGAATCTGGGATGCGGTACCGGGAGAGAACAGTGTCACCTTTTCGCTGGAGGACGAGGATGGACATCTGGGATTCCCCGGACATAAAAAGGTGTCCGTAACCTATTCCCTGGACGAGGAGAATGCCTTAAGGCTGCATTATCATGCGTCCAGTGACAAGCGGACTATTTTTAATCTGACCAATCATTCTTATTTTAATCTGGACGGACAGGGCACCGGCAGAATTGAAGACCACGAATTGTGGATGGGAGCTTCCCATTTCACACCCGTGGTACCGGGATCCATTCCTACCGGTGAGATTTGCGCAGTGGCAGGCACCCCCATGGATTTCACGCAGCCGAAGAAGATCGGACGAGATATTGAAGCAGACTTTGAACAGTTAAAGCTGACGGGTGGCTACGATCATAATTTCTGTATTGATGACTGGGATGGCAGTCTGAAGCATATTGCGACTGCGAAAGGACCGAAGAGCGGCAGAGTGATGAAGGTATATACCACATTGCCCGGCGTACAGTTCTATGCAGGTAACTTTATCGCACCGGAGGAGGGGAAAGCAGGCGCAGCCTATGGCAATAGAAGCGGATTCGCCCTGGAGACCCAGTATTATCCGGATACCATTCATCATGAGAACTTCCCTTCTTATATCTTTGGCGGGGAAAATGGTGATTATGATTCTGTGACCGTATATAAATTCGAGTAAATAAATAGTTATGCAAACTTTGTCGAAGTGTTTTTATAAGGACGCGACAAAGAACGCTAAAATACCTCCTATGCGGATGCTATAGTTAGTGATAACTGATAGAAACGGCATGGGAGGTGTTTTTTGTATGGAATTACCGAAGAATATCACGCAGATCGGAGAGGCGGACAAGCACTGCAGAGTCTATGTGGAAGATTATGTGGTATCTTACATAAAACAAATGAATGGGATGGCACAGAACAAAGACATTGCCATTGCACTGTATGGAAGACGGACAACGGAGAATGGTGTGGCTTATCTGTTCGCCTATGGTTCGGCAAAACTGAATTTTCTGCAGAAACCGGTACGGCACCTGTCCCAGGCACAGGAGCAGGAGATCGAGAAACTGCGGAAAAAGTATTTTCCGGAAATGACATTTTTAGGATATCAGATCCTGAATGGCGAGATGGTGGAAGGCTTCCGGATATGTGAGCAGGAGATCTGCCGGTATGTGGCAGGCTATGCGCAATTTTATGAAAAAAATGACAGCATGCTGGCGTACATGCTGGAGAACCGGGGAGAGGAAGCGGAACCGGAGAAACTGGATCAGGAAAAATATGAGGTCGTTAAGAAGCGGCAGGAAGAACGCAGACAGAGACAGGAAAGCGGACATGCCTCCCGTGCTGTCGGACACACGGAGAATACATCCGTGGAATACCGCAGAGCTGCGGCAACCAGGCGTAAGGAGCCGGACAATATTATACCTATGCCAACGGTGGGGCTGCGTCGGATGAAAATGGCTGCTACTGGTGTCTTTGTTCTGCTCTGCGTTATGGCACTGGCACTGATGCGGCAGGAAAACACCGGGGAATCCCTGGAGGAGACGGCCAGGCAGGCGATGAGTAGTCTCATGGAGCAGAAATTACCGGATGCGGTGGAGGAACAGAACCAGGTCAGTACACTCGTGGCGGAGGACAAGCTGGAAGCTGCACTGCGGCAGGAAAACAATGCCATGGCAGAGAATGAGCCGACTACAGCAGAGACCACTGTGCCGGAGACGGTGGTGACCGAAGCTACTGTGGAAGACACAACAGAGGTGACAGAAGAACCGCAGCCGGAAGTGACACCGGAACCGACACCGGAAGTGACAGCGGAACCGGAAGCGTCACAGACGCAGGAAACGGTGGCACAGCCGACGGCTTATACGATCAAAAAAGGTGACACATTGATCGGTATCTCTCTGCACAATTACGGAAGCAATACAAAGGTGTCGGAAATCTGTGCACTGAATGGAATCACAGATCCGGATGACATCAAAATCGGACAGGAAATCCTTCTGCCGTAAAAAACTTATTTTCAAAAGGTAAGATTATGGTATACTGTAAATGTTACACAATGGTCATAATGATCATTAGGATATAAGAATACATAAGGAAATAAATGCATGGCAGCAGATATTAAAAATTATCTGAAAGAAAAAGAAAAACGGCAAAAGAATCAGGATGACTATAAGAAAAAGATCCGTAAACATAAACTGACCATTGTATACCGGGTGCTTTTGGCAACTGCGGCACTGGGAGCGGCGCTGGCACTGGTGGTGGTGCAGGCGAAGCGGCATATTTACACAGGATATGATACCGTATCCTCTGTAAACAGGGAGACTTCGTCAGATGCCATAGATGTCCGCCTGAAAAACGGAATCCTTACCTATAGTAAGGATGGTGCACATTGCACGGATGCAAAGGGAAATGTGAAATGGAATCAGACGTATGTTATCCAGGATGTGAAGCTTGCTACCTGCGGAAGTGTGGCAGCTATCGGCAGTTACAACGGTCGTGAGATCTATGTACAGAATACGGAGAAACAGCTGGGAACCATTACCACGACCATGCCCATTCGTAATATTACGGTAGCAGACACCGGCAGAGTAACGGCAACGCTGGCGGACACAGATGCGACCTGGATCATGACTTACGAAGCGGACGGAAGCAACAGTTACACCGGACAGGCACATATGAATGACGGAGGATATCCCATCTCCATCAGTCTGTCCCCGAATGGAGAGCTGCTGGCGGTCAGCTACTTATATGTAGATGCAGGAGTGGTGAAATCCAACGTGGTATTCTATAATTTCGGTCCGGTAGGTGCGAACCAGAGCGACTATATGGTCAGCGCCTATACCTATTCCGATCTGATCGTTCCGAAAGTGCAGTTTATGAACAATGATACCGCTTTCGCAGCAGGTGACAGCCGTCTGATGATTTTTAGCGGATCGCAGAAGCCGGTAACCATCGGAGAATATCTCTATGATGAAGAGATCCAGTCGGTCTTTTACAGCGAGAAATACGTAGGCCTGGTATTTTTATCGGATCAGGCGGAGACCAAATACCGCATGGATGTATATAATGCTTCGGCGGTAAAAGTGGGAAGCTATTATTTTGATGTGGATTATACGGATATATTTTTTGAAGAGGATGCCATGGTGATCTACAACGAGTCGGAATGCCAGATCTTCACTACAGAGGGTGTGGAAAAATACCGGGGGAACTTTGGCAAGAGCGTACGACTTATGCTTCCGGCGGGAGGATCCTACAAATATTACCTGGTGACGGATAATACAATAGATACCATACAGTTAAAATAAAGGAGTATACGAATGAATCTGAATTTATTGCTTATTATTACAGCCGTGATCTTGCTTTGCATGGTGGTGGACGGTTATAAAAAGGGAATGGTGAGATCCCTGATCTCTTTGATCTCCCTGCTGATCACTTGTGTTGTACTGTTCCTGCTGGGAAATGCGCTGAGCAGTTACTTTGACGGAAGGTTTTTCAATGTGATAATCACCCTGCTGTTGTTGGCAGCCATCGGACTGGTACACCATTTACTGAATGTGGTATTCTTCTCTGCAAAAGTAATCTCAAAACTACCTATAGTACATAGCCTGGACAAATTACTAGGTATTGTGGTTGGAATATTGGAAACTGTCCTAATTGTATGGACAATATATGCATTTAACATCTTCAGAGATCTGGGAACCCTGGGACAGGTCATCGTAGATTACACCAGAGACAGCAAGATCCTTACATGTCTGTATGAAAACAATTACCTGGCATACCTGATCGAACAGCTCGGACAAAAGCTTCCTTTCTTTGTAAAATAGAATAAAAAAGTGGTAAAAATCCCCTGCACATGCGGAATTTGCATGGCAGGGGATAATTTGTGTAAAAAATTCAAAAAATAATGTTGACAAGTGATATATGGGGTGATATACTCAGATTCGTTGTCAGGGCAGTACCGAGACAACACAACAACGGAAAAGAAATTCAAAAAGATTTCAGAAAAGTTGTTGACAGATGTCTGGCAGATATGGTAATATAAAAACCTGCCGCGAAAAACGAAAGTTTTTCAAGACAAAAAAGTTTTTAAAAAAGTTGTTGACAA